>FZPS01000013.1_pt128 | contig 11777 bp, 10 predicted proteins | sample 1817821 | NCBI WGS metagenome assembly FZPS01 (sample SAMEA104158645, study PRJEB21678) | metagenome | place: Germany | collected 2015-04-21 | reverse complement strand
CCAGAGCCACAATCAAAGCTTGTGCCAGTGTGTCAATATTTTCCAATTTCCACACTTCAAACGCCAGCATAGCTTCCTCGTATGCCTGTGTGACGGTTTGAAGGGCTAATTGTATCTGTGCCATCTTTAATTCCCAATCGGCCACAGCGGCATCTACTTCCGCTTGTCTTGCACGTAGTTTTGCTTCCAGCATTTGGATTTGGATTTCCCATCCTTCCACGTGGAAATTAAGCAGAGCATCTTGCCAAGCTTTCTCAGCTTTAAGAAGTTCAGTTTCAGCATCTATTCTTCTGCTCTCTGCTTGTACGATAGCTACTTGGGCAGATTTTAGCAGTGCTTCTGCATCCAGAAGTTTTGCCTTTGCCTGTTCCAATTCGGCCTGAGCATTCAGCAAAGCAGCCTTCGATTTACGCATGGCTTCAATGCCTTCGCTGGCTTCGTTTTTAATACAGCCAACAGCGAGTACACCTAATAATAAAAAGGCTGTACTCCATTTTAAAAATTTTTTCATGCATTAAAAATTTTAAGTTAAACAAAAGTTTATATGATTATCAAATTTCAGTTTTCGGCTATGATACATATACTATATAGATGCAAAGTTAAACGATAATTTGAAATTGCAAAATATTTTCTGTTGAAAACTTGTTAAAAACCTTGCAGAATCAAGGACCTTCATCCGGGTCGGGATCGGGGTCAGAGTCTGTTTCCGGTAGGGTCAACTGATTGGATCCTTTTTGCGGTTGTATGTTCTCTTCAAAGCCCCACAACTCAAAATACGGATGCTCAAGGACTTCCAACGGGATTGTGCCGTTTAGCACATTGTTTTTCAGCACAAATGTCTTCAAACTAGAAAGCCCTTTACCGTATTGTGGCGGGATGTTGTATCCCACAAGGATGTAATTCCCTATAGTACAGCTTTCCAAATTGAGAACTTCCAGGTTGTTCAAGTCTTTCCAAGACTCGGGAAGCCAACCTGTAATTTGGGGGTTCTTTGACAAATCCAGTTTTTCCAAATAGCTGAGTACATGGAGCGGATCTTTTTCCGTACCGTCACCTAATGACCCCGCCAGGCGGGCATTGGACAGACTGATTTCTTTTACGTAGCGTTCTCCGTTACGGACCGCTGTTTCCAGCACCACGCCCGGCCATTCATCTACAGGAAGTTGCAAGTTCCACAAATGCGTATCCCTCCAATTGTTCCCATTCATGTTGTTGTAGAACTTAATCAGGGCCAAGCTGTCTCTTTCTGCCACACGGGCACCGCGTTGTGTCAAATCAAACGATTTGAAAACTTGGTCTGTGCCGGCTTTAAGCACTTGCAGAACGGCCTTCCGGCTACTTACTGTAGGCACAGGCAAAGCTTCAAACGTCCAAGTGGTGGTCCTGTCTTCTGTCTTTACAGACTTTTGTACAATCCAAGAAGCGTTCAACACGTATTCTGCCTGCGTGTTCGTCTCTACAACCAATGCAAACGTGTCTCCTCTGTTATCCAAAACTTCCGGAGCTTGCAATGTTATATTTGCAAATATCGGTTCCAAATCTTGCTGTATAACAAACCCTGCGCGCACATGGCTGTTGTCGGTGGACTCCAGTTCCATGCGGGCCGTGCGTTCCGTCGTTTGCCTGTTGGGTTTCACAGCAAACGACATGAGAGTCGTATTCTTTTCTTTGGGCTCCAACACAATCTGTTCTACCCAAGAGGGATGAGTGAAAATACCCCATGGAACGTTGGCTTCTATGATTACTTCATAATCACCGCCGCCGTAAGGCACCTTTAGCGTGTCTATTTGAGGTGTGATAACAGGCACGGATCCTACTTGATTGATAATACGAGAAACCACAAGCGGGTCGTCTTCGTCGTCCTCTGTCATGACTGTCAACACAGCCTGACGAGTAGTAATTTCTTCATTGGCATCCACTTGTAACACAACCTTGTTGGCCTCTTCTCCGTTCTCCTTTACCACCTTCAACCAATCTCCTGACACAACAGCTTTCCAAGGCACGTTGGAACGAACGGGAATGGTTATCATACCGCCTTCTGCTTGAACCGGATCTATCTGGTTTTGTTCAGGCAACACCAAACTGCGCTCTCCGGGTAGTTGCTCAATGGTTATGGTTTTGCTGTACGTTTTGTCTTTATCTGTAATCTGCAATGTAGTGGACCTGTGTGATATGGCTTCGTTTTCCCCCACTGTTATTTGCAACTTGTCTGTTGTTTGTGCCGTTCCCAAAATCCAGTCCGCCGTTTGAGAAAGGTCTGCTTGCCAGTCAAAATTGGCTTGTACGCCTATCGAATACGCCCCACCCTTTGCCGGTATGTCTTTCAATGTGTCCGGAGTGAGCGTGGCTTGTGCCGGAGCGCCTTGTTGCTTTACAGTTATCTGTGTAGTTCCTAGCTGCGGATATTCTGCAGAAGAAATAAACAAGAGACCTGTTCTTTCTTCTACTCGCACGTTAGGCTCTACCACAAAATCACAATCGGCAGGTTGCATAAGCTTTGTTCCCACCATGCTGATCCAAGGTGTTTCCGTGGCAGCCTGCCATGGAATGTTGGACAAAACCGTCACCTTGTACACACCACCTTCCGCCGTTGCTATTACTTCTTTGCTGTCCACCTCTATAGCCGGAGCCTCGGCTTCTTGTACAATCTGCAATACGGCAGATAAAGTTCCGTTTTGTTGCTTGAACAAAACGCTGCCCTGCCTGTCTTCCAAAGCCGTATTGGGTTCTATCGAAAACACATAACGTTTTGTCGTTACGGTACGCGTTTCCACAAAAGCAATCCACGACACATCCGGTGTAACGGAAAGTTCCAAGTTGGTTGTAACGCCTACAGAGAGCGTATCACCGGCGGCACCAACCGTCTTTTTTGTACTGTCTAATTTCAAGTGTGGGGCTTCGCCTTCTTGTGTTACAGTAATCTCTCTGACGGCTTTTTCTCCTGAAATAGTAAATGTGGCGTGTCTGGCCGTCAAGTTTGGATTGGCCGAGGCGGTTACCGTGATATTCCTGTCTCCGTACCCTCTCATGGGGTTGACGACAATCCAGGTATCGGATATTTCTATAGTCCAAAGAAAATTGGAGGAAATAGCAAAGTCGCTTGTATTTCCTTCGGCCGGGAAATCCATTTTAGTATACGGAGTAACTAAGATTTCATCACTGCCCGGTTTAATGCAACCACTCAAAATCAATCCCAACACCGGGAGGACCATCCGTAATATAAGTTTACGTAACATATATATCTTCTTTTGCAAACATTGCGTAAGGGGGTGCAAGTTACGGATTTTTTACATAAGACGTACCTGTGCTTTCATTTGTTGCACCTGAAAGAACAACAGTCGCTGAATTGCCAAACTCCATAATTTGTCTGACAAAATCCCTTACCATGGCCCTGTCTGTTTGTTGCAAGGTGTTTTCGTAGCCTGTCACAAAGTCTCTGTTGCTGCAACTATACAACACCAGCATGCGAGCATGCCAGGCCGCGTTGAACATATTTTCTTTATACGACGCCAACAAAGCATGCTTGGCTTTTTCAAGAGATTGTTGCGTGGGACCAAAGGCTGCCAGGTTGGCCAACGTTTGTTCCAAACGGTGGCGGTTGTAGGCTAAATCCCTGGCGTCTGAAGAAAATCCTGTATACAAAATATAATGTCCCCTGGGATAATACTCCAACACCGTCTGTACATATACGGCTCCATCTGTACCTTGTTGCACCAGTTTTTCCAACACCTGCAACAGCACGTATTGCTCCAACGTATAGGGACACGGTCCGGAATACACTTGTACTGCCTTGCTCTCCTGAGCCGGGTTAGGAAAAGAAATAGTCTGTTCATACATCCCTTTACGCATCCCTACCTCTTCCGGAGCATCTTCTAAAGAAAAGGCCACAGGCGCAGGCATGCCACCCAAAAAACTTTGTACCCACTGTTCCAAAGAGTCTATAGGAATGTCTCCGGTACATATAAAATCAAAGCCTTTTGGAGCTGACGCACAAGATGCAAGCCTGTTCTCAAAAAGCATAGCACGCAAACTGTCCAATAAAATATTGCGGGATAAATTACGTCCGGCCTGTATGTATTTTTCCCGCTCTTGCTGCATACTTTGTATATAAGAGGGGTTTTCCAAGATGTTTTCTATTTGTACGGCTGCCTGCTGCAAAAACGTTTGCAAAGAATCTGTTGTCGTATTTCCAAACAACAGCAACCCTTGAGTTGTCTGCTTCCACAGCAACGGCCCGGCAGATTTATGAAATATATCCTGCGGAACAAACGGCACACATACCTCAGGCGCTTTTTCTTTAGCCATAAAACAAACGGTTCCCGGCTGCAAAGTGTCCGGCCTTACATAAAAATGCGATCCACCTGAAAGCTCCCACACCGTAACTCCCCGGTGTGCTTCCAAAGCTGTATGCACAATTTCTCCGGCTCTGACCTCTGACAAAACATCTGCTTTGACAGAAGGTGTAAACGGCCCTTGAGGAATGTTTTTCAACGTTCCGTATAGTTGTTCCAAGCTGTCCGCATCTATTACGGGAACCACCCGGCTGCGTTCCAAACTGTCCAATTGCAACCTCAGGTCTATATCTAAAATTTGCTCTGACAGTTCCATCAACAGCGCTTCTTCAAAGGGAAACGATATACCGGTCAGCTCTTCTTCCAGACGCGCCCTCTCTTCTTGTAAAAAAGAAGGCAAATACTTGACCGGAGTTACCAGACTGTCTGCCGCATCCATAGCAGGAGAAAACGTAAAGTTTGGTTCCGACGCCAACAACACGCCTTTGACATATTGATTCACATGTCTGAGCGTAACATAAGGTACCATTCGACTGACAAAGCCATACCTCCAAGCAGCTTCCGCAGCCGGCATGCCATCAAAAAAATGACGTACATACTCTCGTGCAAACTGACGATTGGTGCGTACTTTGCTTTTTTCAAAACGATACCACTCGTCTCTAAGATATTGTTTACGCGCCGCATCAAAGACCTCTTGTGAAACGCCGTTACGTGCCAAACGCAGGCACTCTGCACTCATTGTATGAAACGTAGCTGTCAGGCTGTCCGGATGCACATGCGCCTCCCATACCATGTGTGTTTCCGCTCGTACTTGTATGGGATGCTTCAAAGGTTGGGTAGCGGCATATTTCATGACAAATTTCAAAAAATCCATCACAAAAAATTCGCTTTCGGCACGCATTTCCCTCGGCAACGGAGGCAAAGGAAAGGCAATGGCCACTTGTGGATATCCCTTTTGCAGGTCTGGGGGCAACGGCTTGGCCAAAAAGGATTTGGTAATAAAAGCCGAGTCTGTCCCCTGAGGTATTTCTTGAGCCCGCATCACTTCTACGGTAGGCGGCAGCGTTCCCAAACGACGTTGCAAAAACGCTTCTGCCGAGTCTGCTTGAAAGGTCCCCGTCAAAAACACGCCTGTCAAATGCGGCCTGTATGTACCGGGAGACATAATGAGCAATTCTTTGAGAGTCCGCTCCAAAGCTACAATCCCATCGTTTACCCCCACCAAATCCGACGTATTCAACACCTCTTCATAAAAAGGCTTTCTGATAGGCTTTTGCACAAGAGCAAAATGCATCTGCCCCACGGGGAGGTCGTTCTCTTGAATGTAGTACATGAGCCCGTTGGGAAGCCGACCGGTTCTAAACCGGCTGTCTTGAGAAACGACAGTTGCTCCTTGTGCCGGACAACAGTTCGCCCCCACTATCAAAAAAGCCAATGCTACAAACAGACTTTGCCACTTCATATAAGAAAAATTTATTGTTGCTTTAATTGCAAAGGTATAAAAAAAGACCTACTTTTGTCGGCAAAATTTAAGGATAAAAAATGAAGAAAATCAAGATTTTATTTGCCACCCTGATGGCCGTTGCTTCTGTAACCTTCTTGCACGCGCAAGACCTAAACAGTGCCATAGAGGCATACAACCTGGGAGCAACTGCTGCACAAGATGGAAATTATGTTACTGCCATTGAGCATCTGAACCAAGCCCTTGACCTGGGTAACGCTTTGGGTGAAGAAGGACTGTCTGTTGTGTCAGACTGTAAAAATCTCATTCCACAATTATACTTGCGTCACGGCAAAGAATTGGCTGCCGGTGGAAAAGGACCGGAAGCTCTTCCCTTTTTAGATAAAGCAGCAGAAACAGCTTTGGCCTTTGGCCAAGGGGGTATTGCAGAAGAGGTGACGGACCTGAAATCAAAAGTCTTTTACATCCTGGCCAACGAATCTTTTGGAAAAAAAGACTTTGTCGCTGCCATTGAGAACTACAACAAAGTATTGGCACTAGACCCCTCCAACGGAATTGCTTACTTACGTCTTGGACAATCTTTTATCAATAGCGGACAAGAAGAAGAAGGCATTGAAGCTTTGGAAAAAGCAGCCGAGATGGGTCAGAAAACAAATGCCGACCGCCTGTTGGCGTCTGTTTTTCTTAAGCAAGCAGTCAGTGCTCAGAAAAACAAGAATTGGGAAGAGGTATGTGATGCAGCGCAAAAGGCAACGGAGTATGCTGACAACGTGCAAGCTAACAAATTGCTTGGATTGGCCGCCATGGAATTGAAACGTTTTCCGCAAGCCCTCCAGGCATGGGAAAAAGTAATGCATGCCAACCCCAACGCCAAAGACATCAATACCACATATTATCGTTTGGCTGTAGTATATGAAGGTATGGGAGACAAAGCCAACGCCTGCTCATACTACAAGAAAATTGCAAACGATCCCAATTTTAAATCTATAGCTGAATACAAGATAAAAACAGAATTGAAGTGCGAATAGACAATTTGTCTCACGCCATCATCTTTAGTGCAGAAGAGGGCTCCGGTAGTTTGCCGCAAGCCCTCTTGTTGGCTAAATACATCCTCTGTATTAACAAAACATCATCAAACAAAGCATGTGGGCTTTGTGCTTCGTGCAGAAAAACAAGGACTTACGTTCATCCCGACTGGCACTTTGTAGTACCTGTAAACCGTTCCTCAAGCATTACGCATTCGCGAAATCCCGTAACCGATGACTTTTTGGACGCATGGAGAGAGGTCCTGCTTGAAAACGAAAGGATCACAGAACAAGAGTGGTATCAAAAAATCAATTTGGAAAACAGACAAGGAGCCATAAGCGTAGCAGAAGCCGGAAACCTGTTAAACAAACTGCAATACAAACCCTTTGAAGGCGGCTCCCGCGTAGTGCTCATATGGCTTCCGGAACGAATGCATCCGGCAGCCGCCAACAAGCTGCTGAAGACATTGGAAGAGCCGGCTTCAGGAACCTATTTTCTTTTGGTGAGCCACAGACCGGACCAACTGCTCCCTACCATAAGAAGCCGATGCATGCACGTACAAGTAAGCCCGGAAGCACAAATTGCCGTTCCCAAAGAGATACGTATACAACTTGAAAAGCTGTTGGATATGTGTTTGTCGGGGAAACCATCGGAAGTCACGCAATGGGCAGAAGATATGGCTGCTCTCAAACGGGAAGAACAAAAATCATTTATTCATTACACGCTGCAGATTCTTCGTCAGTACTATATGGTACACTTGGGACTTCCGTCTTTAGCGCGGTTGGATACCGCTTTGCAAGAAAAAGCTCAGAGATACGCCATCCGAATGCCGGAATCTTTTTTCACCCACATAGCGGAACAACTGAATATATCGGCAGAAAGACTGGAGCGCCATGTCAACGCCAAAGTCCTCTTCACTTCTCTGGCTTTTGACTTTTTTCTATCTTTGCAAAGATAGAAAGCAAACCCTATGGAAAAGAAAAATGCATTAACAGATTGCTCCAGAGGATGTTACATAGAAAGAACGCCTGTGGGGGAACTGCGTTGCCAAGTAGCACCGGGTTGCAGCAAGCTGTCCACATACGACTGGCTGGAGGGGTTACAAGACCCCAAGTACGACCATCTTTTTGAAGTCCGCTTTAAAAATACGCACAAAGGATATTATCGCAACACTTCTCAAATACCGTTGAAAGTAGGCGACTTGGTTGCCGTAGAAGCCACAACGGGACACGATATAGGATTTATAGATTTGGCAGGCCCCCTTGTTCTCAAACAAATGAAACGCCACAACTTGAATCCGGACACGTACGAATTCAAAAAAATCTACAGAAAAGCCAAATTGTTGGACCTTGAAAAATGGCAAGAAGCCATTGCCAGGGAATACCCCGTTATGATTCGGGCACGAAAAATTGCTGCAGCAGAAAATCTACCCATGAAAATTGGCGATGTGGAATTTCAAGGAGACGGCACAAAGGCCATCTTTTATTATATAGCAGACGAACGTATAGACTTTAGAAAGCTCATAAAACTATACGCCGCTGAATTTTGCATACGCATAGAAATGCGGCAATTTGGAGCCAGACAAGAGGCCGGACTGATTGGTGGCATTGGTGTATGCGGGCAAGAACTCTGTTGCAGCCGGTGGATGGCAGACTTTAATTCCGTTACCACCCAGGCAGCCAGGATTCAAGATCTTTCTCTAAATCCGCAAAAACTAGCAGGACAATGCTCAAAATTAAAGTGCTGCATAGATTACGAGACTCCGGTGTATATGGATGCCTTAAAACACATTCCGGAAGTCACTCAGCCTATAGAAACAGAAGACGGTCTTATCTATTTGGTCAAAACAGACGTTCTTAAAGGCACTATGTGGTTCAGCTATGACAAACAGAGCATGGCCAATATGATTCCTGTTTCAAGCAAAAAGGTGCAACACATGCTGGAGACCAACCAACGGGGAGAAAAAGCCCCCTCGCTCCGCTCTGTAGAAAAACCTGAAAAAGAAGAAACCATATTCAAATCTTCTGCCGGAGAAGAAAGTATTACGCGTTTTGATGCCGGAAACAAAAGCAAAAGAAGAGGCAAAGGCAGAAGAAAAAAATCAAGCCGCAAAAAACATGTTTCCAAACAAACATAGATGGCTTTTTGTTTTGCTACCGGCGTTGTTTCTGACCCTTTGCCGTTGTACGCCTCCTTCTTCTGCACACATGCAGATTGCCTTTCCTTCTTCCGGCTGGAACAAAGATCAACCTTTAGAAATGCATATACAAGTACCGGACTCCACGGCTGCGTACAACGTCTTCATAGATATCAGAACAACAAATAAGTACACATATCCTTATGTAGTCCTCTTGATTGGCCGCGGTCATCAGTTCACACCGGACACGTTGTGGCTTCCCTTGTTGCCGGAACAAGCCATCCGCTCCGGAGCGTTTTTAGACTACAGATTTCCTGTGCATCCAACAAGCATACAGGCAGAAGGACCTGTCATGTATTGGAAGTTGCAACACTCCATGCCTACACAGACAATACAGGGAATAGTGAAAACAGGACTCCTTTTGAAGAAACACACTCATGGGAAAAAATAAATTGCGCCGTTTTGAGGAAAACAAAAGTTTTCCCAACCTCTTTCAACCTTCCTTTGCAGAAGTGTACCAAAAGGACCATCCAAACAAAGGTTGTTGGAGCCGAAAAGTATTTAAAAACAATTTTCCCATAGTACTGGAACTGGGGTGTGGCAAAGGAGAATACTCCTTAGCTATGGCACAACGTGAAAGTGATAAAAACTTTATAGGTATAGATATCAAAGGAGCGAGGCTGTGGCGGGGAGCTAAAACAGCCCTGGAAGAAAAAATAGAAAATGTGGCTTTTATCCGTACACGTATTGATTTGATTGAAAGTTTTTTTGCTCCTAAAGAAATTTCTGAAATCTGGATTACTTTTCCCGACCCTCAACCGAAAAAAGAAAAAAAACGACTCACTTCGCCTGCATTTCTAAACAAATACCTTACTTTTTTGCAACCGGGAGCCATTATACACCTAAAAACAGACAGTCGTCCACTACACGATTATACTCGGCAAATAGTAGAAGAGTGGGAAGGAATGCGCCTGCTGGAAGCAGATACCAACATATCCCTGAGTGGTCGCCAAAATACAGACCCTCTGATAGCTGTACGTACATTTTACGAAGAAATATTTCTTTCAGAAGGAAAGCCCATCACATACCTCAAGTTTTCAATAAGCACACGGCAAGGTATTGCTACGTTACCAGAAGAAAAACCTGAATCAGAAGAATCCTAAGAAGCATGGCAAGGGGATATACCATAGCATAAGCCGCAGCCTGTGCCTGAACGGGAGCAATACCATTGATAAAGTCCAGTGCAGGCGGATTGGTCGTGGCCCCTCCCAGCATACCGCATATTTTAAGATAATTTACTTTCATCAGCCTGGCAATAACGCCTACAACCATAACAGGAATAAACGTTACGGCAGTCCCGTATAGCATCCATTGCCATCCTCCGTTTAGTATAGTCTCCACATACATTCCACCGGAAAGCAGTCCTACGCAAGTAAGGAAGAGAAGAATGCCCAGATCACGCATAAAAAAAATAACTTGGGGACTCATATGAAAATTCACCTTACCAATGCGCCCCTTATGTCCCAAAAGGATGGCCACTAACAAAGGGCCTCCGGCAAGTCCCAATTTGGCAGGTGCCGGCAGACCGGGGAAAAAGATGGGAATGCTGCCCACCAATACTCCTATAAATATTCCAAGAAAAAGTAAGAGAATACTAGGATTTTCCCAAGTCTTTTTATTTGCTTGAGCCTCGTTAGTATAATCTGTGCATTTCTGTATTTCATGGTCAATTTTTATCTTAAAAAACACCCTTAGCAACACCATAGAAAGAATAACTCCCAAAACTCCAAACGGATAAGTACTGGCATACGCCATGCCTGTTTGAGCAATGGCAGCCTCACTTGCCCCTTGACCGGCAAGTACTTCCTGAGCAGCCCCCAGGCTGGGTGTATTGGTTACTGCCCCACTCATAATCCCCGCAACAGCAATACGTGATATGCCGGTAAAGCGATAAATCAAGAGAGCTATCCCAAACCCTCCCAAAACTATAACTACTGCCAGTATATTCAGTAGCAAACCGTCTTTTTTGAATGAAGAAAAGAAACGCGGTCCCATGCTCAGCCCTATACTGTATACAAAGAAAATGAGTCCAAGATCACGTGCAAAGTGCAACGTTTGTACATCTATGGGAGCACCAAAATGGGCAATGAGTATGCCTGTAAACAATACGCCTGCCGCCCCAAATCCAATGCCTTTATACTTAATCTTCCCAAGCAAAGCTCCGGTAAAGATAGCAAGGCTTAAGTAGAGCAAAGTAGAAGAAACACTTTGCGTTGTAAAGAAGTTTTGTATGTTGTTCATTTAATAAATCGTTACATACCTGAAATGTGTAGTAAACACTCCCTCCACACAGACTGCGGAAGGGTCATGATGTGTTTGCGTGCTCGCTCAGTATGATGGTTTGCCACTTTTTGCGCATATTCCCTGCCTTTATACATATCTATAAAAGCCAACAGCTGCTCAGTAGCTTGGTAAGTATGTCCTAAATCCCTTATATACTTGTGTACCGGTGCCAGGTCTTCCTTGCCTTCCGCTCGCAAAAGCGCTCCCAGCAAGGGCAAAGTCACTTTTGCACCAAACAGGTCCGATTCAAGGTCTGCCAAATCGTCGTTTATTTGAAAGGCCATACCCATGTGGTACGCTGCCTTATCCAATACGGGAATGTATGTTGCTGCACGTTCTTTTTCCGGAACAGACAGAGCCCCCGACACTACTGACACCCTAAACAAAGAAGCCGTTTTCTTTTTGCAAATGGCATAATATTCAGTCACCAACATGTTCTGTTTTTTTGTTTTTTCCATTTGCATCAATTCTCCTTCACTCAATTCTGCTACAACGTCTGCATACAAGGATATCAGAT
>FZPS01000051.1_pt22 | contig 11782 bp, 10 predicted proteins | sample 1817821 | NCBI WGS metagenome assembly FZPS01 (sample SAMEA104158645, study PRJEB21678) | metagenome | place: Germany | collected 2015-04-21 | reverse complement strand
GTGTATAGGCATGCGGTGTTTGGCGCAGGCCGGAAGAAAAGGCGCGGATGGTTTTTGCGGCAATTTCCTCCAACCGCAAGTTGCCGGTCAGGCGGGCCAGGCGCAGGTTATTTAAGGCCGCCACGGAATTGCCGGATGGAATGGCCCCGTCATAAGCTTCCCGGTGGCGGACAATAAGGTCTTCTGCATCATCGGCTGTGAAGAAAAAGCCGCCGCTTTTCCGGTCCCAAAAGTGTTTAATCATTGTCTGGTTGAGAGAAAGCGCTTCAGCAAGGCAGCCTGCCTCAAAGCTGCTTTCGTAGAGTTCAATTAATCCCCAGATGAAAAATGCATAGTCGTCCAAATGTGCGGGCAAGGCTGCTTCCCCGTCGCGGTAGCGCTTTAACAGCCGCCCGTCTTTTTTCAGTCTTTCCAGGACAAAGCCGGCAGCCCGGGACGCTGTTTGGGTATACCGGCTGTTTTGCAAAACCCTGCCGCCCAGGGCAAGGGCTGCTATCATTAAACCGTTCCAGTCCGTCAGTATTTTATCGTCCCGGTGCGGGTGAACTCTTTTTTTGCGCACAGCAAACAGTTTTTCCCGCATGGCGGCGAGTCTTGTATGTAGTTCTGCGGCCGGCAGGCCAAGTCCCCTTGCCAGTTCAGCAAGGGGTTTGGTTATATGGGGAATATTCAGCCCCGTCGGGGCACCTGTTGCTTCATCATGAAAATTTCCCTGCCGGCGGATGTTGTAGACGGCGGAAAAAAAGGCGACATCTTCTTTGCCGAGGACTTCCTCAATTTCCCGCAACGACCAGACATAGAATTTTCCTTCCTCCCCTTCACTGTCCGCATCTTCAGCCGAATAGAAGCCTCCTTCAGGAGAAGTCATTTGCCGCTCGACATAATGGAAGATTTGTTCAGCTACTTTTGCATACTTGCCGTTGCCTGTTGCCTGGTATGCTTCCAGATAGGCTATGGCCAGCATGGCCTGGTCATAGAGCATCTTTTCAAAGTGGGGCAAAAGCCAGAAGCGGTCGGTGGAATAGCGGTGAAAACCGAAGCCGATATGGTCATGAATGCCGCCGTCCGCCATGGCGGAAAGTGTTTTCTCCGCCATCTGCAGCGCTTCCCGGCTGCCCGTCCGCCGATAGTAGCGGAGCAAAAAAGTAAGGTTATGGGGCGTGGGGAATTTGGGGGCTATGCCAAAGCCCCCGTATTTTGCGTCAAAGCGCCCGGACAATTCCTCATAGGCCTGGTGCAATAATTCTTCTCCCGGCATGTCGCCGGGTGCTGCGGCGGAGATTTTTTGCAGGTCGGAGAGTATTTTATCTGCCGTATCCAGCAAAGCAGAGCGTTTTCTTTTCCACAGTTCCTCCACCCGCCCGGCCAGTTCAATAAGGCCTAAACGCCAGCGTGCCGTTTTGGGAGGAAAATAAGTCCCGGCAAAAAACGGCCGCCTGTCGGGCGTTAAAAGGACTGTCAGCGGCCAGCCTCCGCTGCCTGTCAGGGCCTGACAGACCGACATATACAGGTGATCCAAATCAGGGCGTTCTTCCCTGTCAACTTTAATACAGACAAAAACCCGGTTTAAGACTTCTGCAACTTCCCGGTCCTCAAAGGATTCTCTCTCCATAACATGGCACCAGTGGCAGGTGGAATAGCCGATGGAAAGAAAAACGGGCTTGTCTTCCCGCCTTGCCCTGTCAAAAGCTTCGTCACCCCAGGGATGCCAGTCAACAGGATTGAAGGCATGCTGCAATAAGTATGGGGATTTTTCATAAATCAGTCTGTTGGCTTGTTTGGTTGACATCTTGGCAGAACCGCCTTTCATTGGCTTAATTTTGCCTTTTCTATCAAACATTCTTTTTCTAATTATTATTTGGTGTGTAGTAATTAGATATTCAGCTGTTTCTTTACGTCCCGGCAAGCAATCAAATAATTAATCCAATTGGTCCCGGAAGGAAAACTAATTTAACTTATACCTTTGTCAAGTCAATGCTGCCTAATTATAATCCGGTTTTAGGCTAACCGGGCAAATTAATGCAAAAACACCAACCTTGCACGATTGGTGTTTTTGACTTTTTCTTGCGGCAATACAAAGAATGATTAAAAATCTCTGTAACCGGTCTGAACGCTTACCCATTTTTCAGTTGTAAACTTGTCAACAACCCACCGGCCGTTAAAACGACCGATTCCGGAATGCTTTTCGCCTCCGAACATGACGTGGGGCTCGTCATTAATTGACTGGTCGTTTACATGGATCATGCCTGTCCGTATTTGCCTGGCAACCTGAATGCCGTGGTAAAGGTCCCGGGTAAACACGCTTCCGCTCAGGCCGTACTCTGTGTCATTGGCAATGCGGATGGCTTCAGCTTCGTCAGCGGCTTTAATCAGGCATACTACAGGGCCGAATATTTCTGTTTTGGCTGCCGGCATATCGTTGGCGCAGCCCGCAAGAATCCACGGGTAAATAAGGTTGCCCTCCCGCTTGCCTTCAAGGGCTGCGACAGCCCCGGCCGCCAGGGTTTGCCTGACGATATTTTCTATTTTATCGGCCTGCCCGCTGTTAATAATAGGTCCGATAAAGGTTTCGGGGTCCGCGGGATCTCCGACTTTCAGAGTGCTGACAATACTTACAAGCTCGCGGGCAAATTCATCATATACCTCCCGGCAGGCTATTATGCGGTTCAGGGCCATGCAGACCTGCCCCTGGTGGAAAAATGCACCGAAAACCGCCGCTTTTGCCGCTTCCTTTATATCTGCGCCGGGCAGAACTATCATGACATTGTTGCCGCCCAGCTCAAGGGAAACATCTTTGATCTGCCCGCCCGCCAGTGCGCCGACGCGCTTGCCGACCTCGGTAGAACCGGTAAAGGAAATAAGGGACGGGACAGGGTGTTCAACAATATAGTCTCCTATATCGCAGCCGCGCCCTGCGACAACATTGACAAGACCGGCCGGAAAGCCCGCTTTTTCAAACATCTTCGCAATTAAGAAAGCCGACCCGGGAGTATCTGAAGCCGGCTTGATCACAACGGCATTGCCCGTTGCCACTGCCGGCACGACCGAACGCATGGCCAGCAGTATGGGAACATTCCATGGTACAATAACACAAATTACTCCTTTTGGTTCCCTGTAGACATAATTCTCTTTGCCCGGAATGTTGGACGGCATTATTTTTCCGTTCATCAGCAGCGGGAAAGCCATTGCCTGCTTGACAAATTCGAGAGAGGTGGATATCTCAAAGTCCGCCTTGGGAATTGTAGAACCGCTTTCAGCAATAAGGCAGTCGTAAGCTTCTTCCCGCAGCTCGTTTATTGCGGCGGCAAGCCTTTCCAGCATTTGCTGCTTATGCTGCGGCGAAGTCTTTGCCCATTCTTTTTGCGCCCGCGACGCGGCGGCATAGGCATCGTCAATGTCAGCCCTGGATGCTGAACGGTACTCATAGAGGAGTTCGCCCGTATAGGGGTTGCGGTTTTCCAGCACATGAGCGCCCGTTCCTTCTCTCCACCGGCCGTCGATATATTGATACTTGTATTTTTCCATAGCTCATCCTCCCGCAGAATTGAAATTAAATATTTGCTTAAATTATATAACAAGTCCTTCTGTTAATAAATCTTTTTCATTGCACAAAAATAGGCATAGCCGTCACTATGCCCAATCCGGGTAACCTTGTGTCAAACATCCAGTATTTGCAGTTCCTCGTTAACCCTTTCGGGGGCGTATATTTTTAGGTTGATGCGCTGTACTTTTTCAAGAAGGCTGCACAATGTCTGCAGTTCTTCCTCGCTGAAATTCCGGCGGAAAATATCATCATATAACTTGCGGATAGCCTTGGTGGATTCTTTGTAGACAGTTTCTCCCTTTGACGTTATTTCCAGCTTTATGGCCCGGCGGTCGTTTTTATCCGGCAGCTTTCTTATCAGGCCGTCTTTTTCCATCCGGTCGACAAGCATACTGATGCCGTTGGGGTTGCGATCAAGCCACTTGGCCACATCCGTTACTTTAAGAGGTGCGGGCAGGCTTTTTACAGCCATTAAAACGGCATGTTTCCGCGGAGTTATGCCAAACTGTGCAAATACTTTTTTCTCGTTCTTTTCCAACAGCCTGTGGGACTGGTGGATTAAAAGCCATGACTTCATCAGGGGACTGGAAAATGTGAACTTTACGGGCATCTTGTACCTCCGGTGGTTTTATGACTATGGTTCGGTAATTAATTTTAGCACAATTAAGGATTACTGTCATTATCTTGTTAAGAAAAATTTACCAAATATAGAAATCATAACAATTTATTGGCAGGGGAGCAAAAAAAAACCTGTCCGGTCTTGCCGTTCAGGCAAATTGGGGGAAATACTCAAAGTCTGCTTGACAAAAAGGCTATATGACTAAATCAACTGTGCCCAAATAATACTTCAAACAGCAAATATTGTCAAGGGGAAAATGCAGTGTTGTTTTCAGCTTGACAGCCCGGCAGCCGGGACAGTATCAGGTTTTTGTTTCCCAGGCAGTTATGCTTTTGGCAATTACGGGCTTCGGGCTGTCTTTTTCAGCACAGGCTGCAAAAGGATTTGCAGGCAGGATGTAGAACTAGAAAAATAAATAACAGCAAAGAAAGCAGGGTGAGTACAATGACTGTTGACACAAAGAAGCTGCAGCAGGAAAGAACAAGTATTTTTCAAGATTTAATGGACAACAAAATTCCCAAGCGGGTGCCCGTCGGGGCGACGATGCCCCTGCAGCCGCTGGCGGAGTGGGCCGGCATTGATCTCGCAGAAGCCCACTGGAAGCCTTCACTGATCAGGGAGGCGGCGGAGAAGATGTGCGAGATACTCTATTCCGATACGCTGCCTGTAGGGGGCTCACTGCGCTACCCGTCATTTTACCAGATACTGGAATCACAGTCTTTCGTCATGTCCTCCAGCGGTTATATCCAGCATCCCGAAGTTATGGGAATGAGCGAGGAAGATTATGACTACCTGATTGAAAAGCCTTATGACTGCCTGCTGGAGCGGGTTATTCCTAGGCAGTATAAAGCCCTTGACCCAAGCGATCCGGTTAAAATGGCCCTTTCACTTACCAAGAGCATCCTGGCCTATGAGGGTGACAACGCGGAACTGGCGCCGTTTTTGGCGGAACTGGTGGAAAGACACGGCTACTATCCCGGTGCGCCTCCCGGATCATCCGGATTTACCGCCACTCCCTTTGATTTTTTGGCGGACCAGTTACGCGGCTTTACCGGCATCAGCAAGGATGTGCGCAGGATACCGGAAAAGGTTGCGGAAGCCTGTGAGGCTTTATATCCCATTGTCCTGAAAAAAGGCATTCCTGATGTGATTTCCAATTACGGGGGAGTAGGCATGCCGCTGCATATGCCTACTTACATGCGGGAGAAGGATTTTGCCAAACTGTACTGGCCGACTTTTAAACGGCAGTTGGACGAATATGCCTCCATGGGCGTTCATGCCAGCATCTTCTGCGAAGACGACTGGACGCGCTACCTTGATTACCTGTATGAACTGCCGACAGACACGGTGATAATGTTTGAATACGGTGACATGAAGTTGATTAAAGAAAAACTGGGCAAAAAACATATTATTGTCGGCATGTACCCGCTGGTAATGCTAAAAACCCACACAAAACAGGAATGTGTGGATTACGCCAAGAAAATGCTGGATATTCTGGCCCCCGGCGGCAAGTACCGTTTCTCACTGGATAAGGGCCCCGTATCCATCAGCGACCTGAATCTGGACAATTACATTGCCGTGCTGGAGACGGTCCGCGATTACGGGGTCTACAGCAATCCGGGAGAAAAAGCGGGAGAAGAATTCAGGAAAGAAGACTACCGGGTGGAGCCGTCAAGGCCCCTGGAAAGCAGGTACTTTACCACCTGGGAAGATTATAAGGCTATAAATCCCGATATCTCCGAACACGGGAAAGACAAACTGCAGGCTTTGGAGGAAAGATTCTTTAATTACCTGATGTGGCTGTTAATGTAATGCCGCTTTCCGGCAAGGCGGTCTGGCTGCAAAAATTGAAGAAAAATTAAGGGCTCCTTTGGGGGCCCTTTAAATATGTGATTCTAATCCCATTTAAGGTCTTCCAGCTTAATCTTCTCTTTGCCTTTTAGGCTGCCTGCCCAGGATTCATCCGGCAGATCGACCACAGCTTTGCCGTTTTCAATCCCGTAATCTGCCATATCGGGGCCTTCCGGCCATTTTTCCAGGTAACCGTTAAGTATATCAGTTGTTTCAATTTCTTTTTCTTCTTCGAGCGGTAGTCCCTCGGCAGCCCTGTAAACGGCAATTGCCCCGTCAATAATTTTCAGGTTGGCTTCAACCGTTCTCCTCTTGGCATTTGCCGTGACATTGCTGTAAACAGGCAGCGCAATTAGTATCAGGGCGCCAAGTACAATGACGGCAATTACCAGTTCCACAAGGGTAAAGCCATGCTGTCCTTTTGTTTTTTGCATGATAGCCTGCATTTGCCGCCTCCTTAAAGGGTTAATATGAATAAATTATACCTGATTTGGGATAAAGATACAATATATTCTAAAATTTTGTATATTTATTGCAGGAAGATTGAATTATTTCTAGAAAATAACTGGTAAATGTTGTCTATTGGCAATGCAGGTGAGAAAATGCCGTTCTTTTCCTATTCCGTGCTGGGCAGGCAGGGTGAGATTATTACCGGAAAGCTGGAAGCGGAGAATGCGAAGCATGCTGCAAGACGCCTCCGCAAATCGGGCTGCTTGCTGCTGGAGATTAAGGAGATAAAAAAATCCCGGCTCTGGAAAGCCCTGCGGCCGCAAAAGAAAATAAGTGCCGGAGAATTGAGTTTTTTCAGCCGCCAGCTGGCTGCTTTGCTGGCAGCCGGGATCCCGCTGACAAGCTCTTTGCAGGCTTTGGGAGAGCAGGCCGCAAATCCTTTTTTGGGGAAAGTGCTAAAGGAAGTGGCTGCAAATGTGGCAAGCGGTCTCAGTTTTTCCGAATCACTGCGGGTCTATCCTGAAGTATTTTCAACCGTTTATACGGAAATGGTCAGGGCGGGGGAACTGGGCGGTACACTGGAATCAATCCTGAAGCGTCTTTCCCGGCAGCTTGAAAGTGAAAAAAAGCTGAAGGACAGCATCCGCTCCGCCATGCTTTATCCCGTGCTGGTACTCTTTTTGGCCGTTTTTCTGCTTGTGGCCGTGCTGCTTTTTATTGTGCCAGCCCTAACGGCCTATTACCCGCCGGAAGCGGAGCTGCCCCGTATGACAGTCCTTGTAATTAACAGCAGCAGCTTCCTGCGCAGCTATTGGCATTTTTCTTTAGCCGCCCTACTGCTGTTGGCTTCTGTCTTGCGCGCCGTGCTCAAAAGCAATGCGCTGCCGGGGCTTTTGGAGAGGATTAAATTCAGCCTTCCCATAGCAGGCAGTCTGATGCAAAAAAACGTCATTGCCCGTTTTTCTCGGACATTAAGCACTCTGCTTGCCGGAGGCATTCCCGTGCTTGCGGCGCTGGAAACGGCGGGAAGCTGCGCGGGCAGCAGGCTTCTTGCCGCTGCGGTAACAGAAGCAAGAAAGCGAATCAGGGAAGGTGAAAGCATTGCAAAACCGTTAAAGGAAAGCGGTTTGTTCCCGCCGCTTGTTACTTTAATGATTAGCGTCGGCGAGGAAAGCGGGGATTTGACGGGCCTGCTCAACCGGGTGGCCGATTTTTATGAGGCGGAAACCGCGGCTCTGTCCAGGGGTTTGTCCGGTCTGATTGAGCCTCTGCTGATTATTGGTGTGGGAGCTGTGGTTGGTTTAATGATAATTGCCGTATACCTGCCTCTTTTTTCTGTTTTTACGCAGTTGTCTTAGGAAGCATAAGAAGGTAAAACGGGGAGTTGGAGATGGGAATCCAAAGAAACAGGGCTGTGGTTGGCCTGGAACTGGACAGCGGCGTTATCCGGGCTGTAGAAATCAGAAGAAACCGGCAAAATGCAGGTATAGCTGTTGCCGCCGGCGAGCTGGAAATACCTTTTGCTTCTGTCTCCTGTGGTGTTGTCAGGGAAACGGGGGCAGTCGGCAGGGCCCTGCAAGAGTTGTGGCGGAAAGCCGGTTTCACAAGTAAAAGGGTAGTCCTTGGGACTTTTAGCCGCAATGTTTTACTGCGCATTGTTTTTTTCCCCCGGGTGCCCGAGGATAAATTGGGGCAGGCGCTCTCTCTGCAGGCCGACCGGTATTTACCCCTGCCCATAGAGGAAATGGCAATGGATTATTTTATCCTTGGAGAAGAAGAGGATGCGGGCGGCCCGGTTTATGAAGTGCTGCTTGCGGCCGCAAGAAAGCAGGAGCTGAAAAAAAATCTTGACCTTCTGGCAAAATGCGGGTTGTGTCCTTTGGCGGTGGAGGCAGAGCCGCTTGCGCTTCTCCGGCTGCTTTCGGAAGGAAAGAGGGAAGGAACAGTGGTTATGGCAGATTTGGCCATGGAGGAAAGCAGCATTATTGTGGCGGTAAACGGCAAGCCGCGCTTTGCCCGGGCTTTGCCGCTGCATCTCCGGCAGTATCTTGGCGATGCCGTCCCGACGGGACAGGAGGCTCCTCCTGAAATTTCCTTGAACGGTTATCTTGGCGCGGCAGCAGGACAAATCCGGATTTCTCTCGACTATTACAGGGAACAGGGAGGGTTCGGAAAAGTTGACAGGGTTATCCTCTGCGGGCGCGGGGCCGTCATACCCGGGCTTGCGGATATGCTGGAGGAAGTACTGGAAGTGCCTTGCGAGACGGCCTGTCCTTTGGAAACAGTAGCCTGCAGCGACGAATTGCAAGCCATCTTAGGCAGGCCAGAGTTTGCCGTAAGCTGCGGGCTGGCGCTGCGCCTCCTGGAGGATGGAAAATGGTAAGAATAAATCTACTGCCGGATGAATTTGCCGCCCAACACAGGCGCAAGTCCGGGCAAAAAAGGATAATTATTCTCTCCCTGCTGCTTGTAGTCTTATTTACTGCCGTTAACTGCAGGCTTTACCTGTTACAAACCCGAGTTTACGCTCAGGCGGCCGGGGCGACCGGCAAGCGGGTTGCCCTGGAGAAGGAAGCTTCCGGATTTGAAAACACGGAAAAGCTGCTGCAGGAAACAAAAAGACTGGAGGGGATCGTTGCCCGGGCAGTGGGCGGCAGTTTTGACTGGCGGGGTGCTTTGGCTTCCCTGGTTTACAATCTCCCGGAAAGAATCCGGATAAAGAATATTGTGATTACTTTTGACGGCTTGGAGGGGCTCATTTCCCTGCGGGGAGAGGCCAGCAGCCACATGCTTGTGGCGGAATGGTCAAGGATGCTGCAAAAAATTGCAGGAATAAGCAATGTCCGGATAATCTACTCCGCAAAAAAAGCAGGCGCCTCTGAACCGGTGCAGTTTGAGCTTTCTGCCGTCTATTCCGCGGACGGAACCTATCCGTAAAGAGGACGGGGTGAGTAAGATGGGGGAAAGGCAAAGGTTTTTGTTGTTTCTTCTTCCTCTGCTTATAGCGGTGGCAGGATTTCTTTTGTGTTTTTTGCAATACATGGAGTATCAGGAGGCAAGCAGGCAGTTAAGGCAGGAAGAGCAGCTTTTGGCGGCAGTCAGGAAGAGACTTGCCGGTGCAGAAGAGCTGGCCGGGAAGGAGGAAGAGTACACTGCCCGGCTGGGAGCATTGCAGCAGTTATTGCCTCTTGAGCCGGCTGAAGAGAGGCTGCTTGCCGATTTACAAGATGCTGCGGATTTGGCTTTTCTGGAACTGCAGCAGGTGCGCTTTGGTGAACGGGAAGAAAAAGAAGGCTACATTGAAATACCCCTGCAGATTGCGCTTGGCGGCAGTTTCGACGGGCTTTTAAATTTCCTTGACTTTCTGCAGGGTTACGGCCGGGCTTTGCGAATTAATGAAATAAAGGTTGAGCAAGCAGGCGAAGGGGAGGACCTGGCAACCGGTGTGCAGGCTGCAGTTTTTATGCTTTTGAATTGAGCCAAAGTCTTGTTTTGCATGGCGGGGAGGCCGGCTCTGGTGAAAAGGACAAGTTATGCCTGGCTTGGCGAATATTTGCTGCAGGAGGGCTTGATTACCCAAAATAACCTGGAAACTGCCCTAAAGGAAAGCCGGGAAAAGGGAGAAAAACTGGGAAAGGCATTGATTCGTCTTGGCTGTTGCAGTGAAGAGGATGTGGCTGCGGCAGTTGCCCGCCGGGCAGGCGTGCCGCTTGTTTCACTGCAGGATTATCCTCTTGATCCGCTTGCCATGGCCATGATTTCCTGGGAAAAGGCCCGCCGCTACCGGGCTTTGCCCATTGGATTTACGGAAGACGGGCAGCTGGTGGTAGCCATGGAGGAGCCGCAGGACCTTCTTGCTCTTGATGATTTGCAGGTGCTGACCGGATGCAGCATCCAGGCGGTGGCAGCAACCGCAAGCGAGCTGGAAGCCGCCTTGAAAAGACACAGCCAAACCAGCATAAATCTTGAGCGGATGGCGGGCCACGACCTGTTTTTGAAAGAATCTGAGGAAGATGCGGCGGACTACATGCCTGAAGACAGCGAGAGGCCGGCGGTGAAGCTGGCGGACACTATTCTTTCCCGGGCCGTCAACTCCAAAGCCAGTGATGTACATATAGAAGCATACGAGAACTACCTGCGCATCCGTTTTCGCATTGACGGCGTCCTCCATGATGTACAGCGCCTGCCCCGCCGGCTGCAGGGAGCGCTTGTCTCCAGGTTAAAAGTTCTGGCCGGCATTGACATTGCCGAACGCCGCATTCCCCAGGACGGGCGGATGTCGGTAAGAACAGAAGGACGGGCGGTAGATGTCCGGGTGGCAACCATGCCGGCAAGCTGGGGGGAAAGGGTGACTTTGCGCCTTCTGGAAAGGACGGTCCGGCCAATTACCTTGGCCGAGCTGGGCTTTGCCCCGCAGATTCTTGCAGCGTACAGGAAGCTGATTAAGCTTCCCTACGGTTTTATCCCTGTCACCGGTCCGACAGGCAGCGGAAAGACCACAACGCTTTACGCCAGCCTGGCACATGTAGACAAAACGGCCAAGAACATTATCACCGTGGAAGATCCGGTGGAATACCGCATGGAAGGAATCAACCAGGTGCAGGTTAACCCGAAAGCAGGGCTGACCTTTGCCTCCGGCCTGCGGGCTGTTTTGCGCAACGATCCCGATGTCATTATGGTAGGGGAAATCCGTGACAGGGAAACGGCAAGGATTGCCATTGAGTCCGCTTTGACCGGACATCTTGTTTTTGCCACGCTGCATACCAATGATGCGGCGGGTGCCATCAGCCGCCTCACGGATATGGGGGTGGAACCGTATCTGATTGCTTCTTCCGTGGTGGGAATTCTGGCTCAGAGACTGGTCCGCCTTCTTTGCATGCATTGCAAGGAAGAGTATTACCTTGACCGGCAGACGGCATCTTCCATTCCCGATTTTCCACTGGAGGAGGGGGAGGAGAGGATTAAGCTGTACCGGGAGCGCAGCGGGGGATGCATCCGCTGCAGTTACACGGGATATGCGGGCCGGACAGGTGTTTTCGAGCTGCTGCCTGTAAGCGGCGGCATTCAAAAACTGGCTCTTGAGCGGCATCCGGCGGCAGAAATTAAAAAACTGGCTGTTGCCGAGGGGATGATAACAATGAGGCAGGACGGCCTGCGCAAGGTCAGGCAGGGCAGGACGTCACTGGAAGAAGTAGTAAGGGTGGTTGTATAATGAGCTTGAAAATTGATGCATTACTGCGTGAAGTGGTGGGACTTAAAGGGTCTGATTTGCATTTGACAGTAGGTTTGCCGCCCGTTCTCAGGGTTCACGGGGAGCT
>FZPS01000004.1_pt152 | contig 11782 bp, 10 predicted proteins | sample 1817821 | NCBI WGS metagenome assembly FZPS01 (sample SAMEA104158645, study PRJEB21678) | metagenome | place: Germany | collected 2015-04-21 | reverse complement strand
CTGTATCTTCTTTAAGTCCGCGAGAATTTTTTTTCTCTCTTCTTCAGTTTGAGATAAAACCATATTTCTAAAAAGATTAATGCGTTCTTCTTGGAAGAACATATGTTCTGTTCGACAAAGTCCAATGCCATCTGCCCCAAACTTTAAGGAAAGTCCTGCATCTCGGGCGGAGTCAGCATTTGCGCGTACTTGAAAGTTTCCTACGTATTTTTTTGTCAAAGCAACCATGTCAAATAAGCCAAGTTTATCAGGGTTTGGTTGTACAAGAGAAGCCTTGCCCTTATATAAAACGGCAGAACCATAATAGGGAACATGAATAGTGAGATAATCACCGGACTGTATCACCATATTGCCTATCTTCGCTTTTTTCCCTGTTATAACCATGTCGGGTTTTACAAGTGAGACCTTCCCGTATTGACGAGCAACAACAGAAGCGTGAGCCGAATAGCCTCCTTCATTAGAAAGCACCCCAGTTGCTTCTTCGATTGCCTTAACATCACCTGCATAGGTTGCATGCATGAGCAAAATACAACGAGTATCTTCTCCTTGCTGTTTTGCAAGGCGCTTTGCATCGAGTAAGTCTTCTGTAGAAAAATACACACGGCCAACTGCTGCACCAGGAGCACCTGAAACACCACCACTTATGGAGTCAAGGTCTTTTACAGAAGCTTCTTCGATAACAGGATGCAAGAGCTCAGTCAATTGCTCTGGTTTTAAACTTTGTATAAGCGTTTTATCGTCGATGATTTTTCGTTTCAACAGGTCAAAATAAAGCTTAATCAAAGATGCGGTACTTTTTTGCTCAACAGATTTTTGCTCTATAAGCCAAAGCTTACCATTTTCTACTGTAAAGCGAATTTGGCGAATATCTTTAAAAGTATCTTCAAGTTGTTCTGCCGTTTTCGTTAACTGACTTACATATTTTTTATCAAACTGCGAAATATTTTTCCCAGGGGAAAAAAGCTCATCATAGGCATTATTATAAAACATACCTTGGATTACTTTTTCGCCAGTAATAACATTCCGAGTAGTACAAATTCCTGAGCTAGAATCCTTCGTATAGTTTCCATATACCATAGGATGGATAAGTATTGCTGTATCGTGGTCATTTTGCTCATCAACTTCTAATAAATAACTAACACGAGTAAGCATCACTTCAATTTGTTTTTTTGCCGATTCAAAGAAACCTTCAGGCAAGAGACCTTCATATTTTTCAATAATAGAAAGCGCCTTTTGTTTTTTTTCCTTCGACTTAAAGTCCTTTGTCACAGAATCGATTGTTTTATCCACTGTTGCAAGATATTTTTTATCATCCGTACTTTCTGCAATCATTTTTTCGACTTTCAAAATTCCGATAATTAAAAATAAGATTTCATTCGCGGCAAAAGTTCCACCAACCTTGTCAGCAAAGCCTTCAACAGTATCTTTCGCAAGTCCAATATTGTGTAAAATAGGGTACTGACTTATAACCATGTTTGGAGATATAACAAACTTTATAAGCAAGGGATGATTTTCATCACCAAATGCTTTTCCCAGTTCTTTAGAAAACTCCGTAAAATAGCTTTCTAAATCTTTTTTATAATCAATCTTTTCTATTTCGTCAGCAATTTCACTGTTAATAATTAAACCAGGTAAAACAGGCAATTTCATTTCTGCCAAATCCAAGGCAAGACGAGCCCTGATGCCAAAAAAATCACGAGAGGCTGTCTTGGGAACAGACTTTGTTTGAGAAAAGTAAAAAACCTTTTTTTTATCAAATGCCATAAAACAACTCCTTCTTAGAACAATGGTAAAATAGTACCGGGTGCACCTTGCAAAAATGCTTCAAACTGAGGGCTGGCGCCTTGTGTAAAGTAGCGTTTTAGCTTGGCAACATCTTGAATATCATCTCCAGCTACAACAAATTGTATACTACTTCCGTGTTTTACCTTACCCCACTTAAATAAAGAATTAATATCGGTTATACGCTCCCCCTCGTAATACACAAAAATATGTAGGTTTGGGTATTTGTTTTCATAACTTGCAATAATTCTTTTCCAAGCTTCAACGTTTCCATTGTGAAATAATTCATTCGTAACAGGAACAGATACAAGTGGCGTCACTTTTCTAAAACTCGCAGGCTGACTCGTTTGTGCTTGAGCGCGTTTTGCTGCATTTTTATCACCTGAGTACGCATTTCCGGTAATCGAAGAAGTCCTTTTCGAAGTGGGTTTTGCTTGAATAGGCTTGGTGTTAAGACCCGCACTTGCAGTATTTCTCTGGGCAAAAGAAAATTCACTTCCACTTGCAGCTCCTCCACCGATTATAACTCGCTCTCCTCTCGTAGGTGCTTTTGCAGCAGATTTTGCCGTTTTTGCCCTTGTTCCAGTGCCAGCCTTCTTTGAAGCGGTTTTCTCTATATGTTTTTCCAGTAGTTCTGGTTTTGGTTTTCTATATATAAAAGAACCCTTTAACAAGGGGTCGGGAACAGTCACTTTTTTTCCAAGCAGGGCATCAATTGTTTTGCTTACCGCTGTTTCGCAAAGTGCATCACTCTCTTTTTTACCCTGATAACCAGAATACACAACAATGAGTTCATTTTTTTTAAGGCTTTCTAAACCCTCTTGGTGTTGTGGATTTTTGGGATTTAAAACAATGAGGCCTAAATCCGGATGATGATTTACGATTACAATGTCACAAGCCTTCCACTTGACAACTTGCTCGTATATTTTTTTTGCGTCTATTTCATTTACCGAAACATTCCACGAGCGAGCCTTGTATGACCATTTTTTTATTAGCAACTCGTGAATAATAGGTAAAATTTCTTTTTCAGGAAAATCGCCCCCATACATTAATTCGTTCATTGCATCAGCAACATGAACTCCAGCGTTTCCATAAGTCTCAAGTTGTTGCACTGCATGTAAAATCATTTTTGTCTCCTCTTAATTAAATATATCCTATAAAAAAAGGTGCGTTATAATTGATAAACAACTACACGCACCTTTAGTATAGCACAAGCTTTATAGTTTAGCGAGTACGTCTTGATTTTGGTGAGTCAACAACTCCCTTTTTTGCTGTTTTTTTAGCAGGAGCTTTCTTCGCAGTACTTGCTGGTGGTAAAGCATCTTGATTTAACTCAGCAAGTAAGTCATTGCCTGCTGAAGATTTCTCTTCATGCCCATCTGAAGGAGCTTGAGCAAAAGACTGTGTTAAATCAACACGAACGGTAGATCTTCTTCGTGAGAAAGAAGCAAAGGCAGCATCTTGGAAGCCCTTTGAAATACCATGGAGGAATTCATTAAGCACATTTGCCATACCATCGAGCGTTGCCTTCTTTCGTTTGATAGAAGTAATATCGATATCCATCAACAAACCTGGTTGAATATGGAAGGGGTTAATCATGTAATCAAACTTATTGAATTCTGCTTCAAGATATGCAAGTCTTTCTTCCATAACCCGTCTTTCAATTGGATACTGATAATCAAAGCGCGTTTTCATCTTGTTTCTCATAATAATAAGCTTGCTCTTAATCTTATCTTTTTCATATAAGAAAGTTTGATTCATTTTTTCAACATCAGTTTCTTGTGGTTTTATAAAGGAAATTTCATCCCATACTTTTGCTGTTTCTTCATAAATAGGATCGCCAGTTTTTGCCTTATAACGAGTTGCAATTTTTCTCTTATAGCGACTAGCAAGGTCTTCAAAGTCAGCTACACGCTTAAATCGTTTTGAATCATCGTAGTTCGTTTTTAAAACATCCCAAAGGTGATCGACTTCAGTTGCAAAACTAGCTAATTGAACTCGATACGCCTCTCTTTCATTGATAAGCTGTGCATTGTCATAGTACTTCAAGCGCACTTGATATCTTTCATCTGGAAGATGAGCTGCATCGGTATCTTCGTATTCGCGAAGAATTAATTCACGAGCATTCTTTAAGTTTTCTACATATTGGTAGCCCATTTTTGAAGTATCAAGAATAGCAGTTAAAGAGTTGATTGCGGTATTAAAACCACGGTTACGAATGTTTTCCATATCGATGATTTTCTTAAGATTTTCACGAATGTTAAGTTGATCGAAGGTATTTGGATCTATTTCTGCACGTAAATCAGAAATTTTGTCCATTAAATTTTTTGCAATAATACTGTATCGTTTACTCTTTTGGTTTTCGACATCATCATCAGTATAGTTAGTAACACGATTAAACTTTGCAAAAATAAGTTCGCCATCTGACATTTCATCTAAACCATCGTCAATTCTCTCATTTTTTAAGTCTTCAATTTCACGATCTAACATGTCAGTAATATGTTTTGAAAGAAGATCTTTAATCAAATATTCTACCGTTACTTGATAATGAAAAATAGGACTGATAAGTTCTGAATCAAGAATATTAATAGAAAGCTTTACATCAGTAACTGTTTTTGGTTTGTAAATATTGTCTTTGAATGCACATTTGACAATTGAATATGCATTTTCACCACGAACAAAGGCACCAACATCAGATTTTTGTCGAAGCAAGGCGTTTGTTAAGGTTTCAAGATCGTTTACTCCACGTTGTACGTGACCTTGCAAGTGTCCATACATATTTACGATGGATTTTTCAATTTCACCTGTGTTAAACTTATCTGCTCCACCAACATCTTCAAGTAAGGCAGCAATTTCTTTTGGCGTATAGCGGTTGAGAACCTTCATTTCTTCTTTGTCGATGAAGTTTCTAACCTTTTTAACCATTTCATCTTCAGTTGTAACAACATAACGGTTAAACATGTTTTGATAGTTTTGATTAAAATAGTTATATAACTTTTCTTTCAAACCACCCATAACATCAAGCTGGGTTAACACCTCTTCTGGTAATTTCGCAGTAATATGATTTAAAATTTTGTTCGCTTCTTCTTCAAGCAAATTGTTTACTTCTGCTTGTTGATCTCTATACTCTTGAGCGAGCGAGTTTCTAGAACCTACGGCACTTGGCACTGTAGGATCAAATACGTTTGGGCTTTTTCGAATATCAATACTTGCCATATTTTCTCCTTAGGATTATTTTCCTCTCTGTTACTCTACACCTATAATTATAAGCAAAGTTTTAAGAATGTAAAGCATTTTTTTTTATATTAAAAAAAAGATATGTATGTTATACTAAAAATATAGTTTTTAGGGGGTTTTTATGAAAAAACAAAGCATCATCGCTGTAATTTTTCTTATTTTCTTATTCTCAGTACATGGAAATGAAAAAAAAGAGCCACTTCATGTTTTTTTAATGATCGATAAGTCTCTTTCTATGGAAGAAGACTATAGTTTTTCTTTTTTGCAGGACTGGTTGAACAAAAACTTTCTTCCCAACAATGTAAAAAAGGGAGATAGTCTCACTGTTTTTTTCTTTTATGGAGAAACAAAAAGAGTTTTTAATAAAACAATTAACACTGAAGCAGATTTAATTGAAATTCAAAGTATTATTTCTAAAGAAAAACCAAACGGTCCCTTTACTGATATAGGTCTGGCTATGGATAGCTTAAAAGAGGCTGTTCAAAATACAAAAGGGCTTCCCATTGCGCTTATTTTTTCAGATCTCATACAGGAAGCTGCCTATCCTTCAAAATATGCAGGAACCTATTACGACTTTGCAGAGCGTTACCTCAATGAAGATAGGGTTTTCCCTCTTAAAGAAAACTATTATCAAGTAACACTTCAGTTAGAAAGGCCTGAAACTATAGAAAAGAGAGCAAAAACTATTTATACTCGTATAAAAGATTCAACAGAGGAGCCCTTGTACCGGCAATAAGCAAAATATGAAACAAAAACTAAGCATAGCTCTATTTATCATCGCAGGCCTTGCCTTGCTCGTGGTTTATTTTACAAATGAATATATTCAATCCAATAAAAAAGAAATAAGCCGAGCGCAGCTCATTATTCCACAAACAAGGGGAGAAAATAGCAATCAAGAAACAGCGCGCATTTCACCCATATCCGAAGAAGCAAATATTACAACGCTCCTACAACTCGAAGCAGGTGAAACGCTTTTGGCAGTTGTGACTAATGATATCGATGCAGATACCTATGAGGACCAAATTGTTGCGGTAAAAAAATTTAACAATCCCTTTATATTTATCCTTGTTGGTTTATATAATCCTCTAAAAATGGCCTATGAGCGCGTAATAGAATATCAAACAGAGATTTCCCAAACAAGGACCTTTTCGCTTTCGGTTTTAGACCTTGCAGCAAACGGACAAAACACAATCATTTATACGGGCTTTACAGACAAAAACAATTCTTTTTTTCAAGCACTTGCCTTACAAAAAGACAAAGGACTTTCTCAGCTCATAGAACTTATACGTTTAGAATCGGATGGCTCTATTTTCCTCCAGCAAAACACCGAAAAAACAAGTGAATTAAGTTATGGAGAGCCAAAAACGCCTTTTTCAATTCTTGTACACAGCACGGAAACAAATGAAGAAGATGGTTCTTTCGATCAAGTAGAAACAATCTACCAATGGGATGAAGCAACAGGATTTTTTGAAGAATTTTCTGTAGAAAAAACACCGGGGACACGGCTCGAAGCAAAGGAACTCGCAAAAATCCAAGATGGAACAGTTGAAAGTTTTTCCTCCTACCTCAATGGACTTTGGCTCTATAGCGATAGCAATACAACAAACCCCCATTTTATATTTTTTGACTGGAAAAATAAGGAAATTATTTTTTCATCGGGGGAAATTCAAGAAATTTTTTCCTGGGAAAATAGCAGTCTGCGACGAAATGGAATATATATTTCCACGGTAAACAGTCTCATCGCAAACTTAAACAGAAAAATAGATGTAAGCTTACTTTCTCTTGATGAAATACGCATTCGCATTAGTTCTGACCTAGGAATGGTAATAAATACTGACACAAGTTGGGATGGGGTCTATAAAAAAACAGACTTGCAAAATTTCAAGCTCAAGAAAAACGAAAACTCAGAAGACAATAGGGCAATACGTTTACTTGAAAGTGAAACAAACTGGACTTTTATGACAAGCAGCCTTCTAAGCCTTTCAAATGGAAACTATGTTTTTACTTCTGGAGCGAATACAGAAGAAGGAGTCTATTCTGAAAAAAACGTGCAAGGTGAAAGTTTTATACAATTTCGCTCATTTTCTAAAAATGCCTTTTTCGATGGTTTTTATACCGTCACAAAAAACGAAAGCTCGCTTGTATTGCAACCAGTAAAAATACATATTAACGGAAGTTTTTCGTATTCTGGCTCTGCTATTAACTTGGAAAAAAAGAAGGAAGATTAGCATTAGCCTTGATTTTTTCTCGGAACAAAAAACCAAAAGGGTGTTGGCAAAAAAGATGCAGCGCTTTCTAAAACAAGAAACTCAAGAGATTTTGGGTACTGTTTTTCGATTGCGACTTTGTATGCTTCTTCTCCGGTAAGATACCACAGTGTTAAAAGAATCGCCGCTTGTTCTTCTTCCATTCCCTTCATACCGACATAGGATTTTAAGATAACGAGGGGCTCATGCAGGGCATCTTCGCTCTGCGCTTTAACAAGCCAGCTCCACACTGCATAAAGGCGAACCTGAGATACAAGCTTTTCTTTTATATGTCCTTGTGTAAGCCGAGATAAAAGAGTATCGCAGCGAAGACTATCACCGTACAAGAGGGCTGTTTTTGCCGCAGCTAAAAAAGCCTCTTGGGAAGCAGCTTTTTCATAGTTTTTTGAAGCTTCCTCGTAGTCACCCATTTTTTCTTGCACTTCCGCAAGTAAATAATAAAGCTCTTTCGTTTTTTCAGGATGGGTATTGAGTTTTTCTTCTTGCCCAATCTGTTTTTCTATACTTTCTATAAGCTCAAGAGGTTCTTTGCTTTTAAGACTGGAAAAATATCGTATAACTTCGGGAGAATATGAAAAAAGATTCACATTTGAGAAAAAAATAAAAAAAACTGTGATAAAAAAAAGGACTTTTTTACTTTGTATCTTCATGTTGTTTTTTAGACTTTGCACTATCTGTATCTGCCTTTTGAGGCTGTTTTGTAAGTTCTACATCCCTTTCTTTTTTCATTTTTTTCTGAGGTAGGCTAAGCGCTCGTATAAAGGTAAAGGGAATCATAACTAAGACACCGAGGGCAAAGGCGATGAGTAAGCTCAAAAAAATAGGCACATCTTTAAAAGTAGTAAAGCCAATAGAAACGTCACATCTATGCTCTAAATTAAAACCAATAAAAATCGTTGCAAATACCAATAAGGCTACAAAGCCCATCAACTTCCAAGGCATACAATACCTCCCTTTTAGACAATTTTACCACGGAGCGTAGCACCCGTCAATTCTGTTAAAAAAACTTCTACAAAACACCCTATTTTTTCTGGACCTGCAGGAAAAACAACTCGTTCGTCGCGCTCCGTCCGCCCCACAAGCTCTTCTGGATTATCTTTTGAAAAACCCTCTGCCAAAACCCGCACACTTTCTCCAAGTCGCTCTTCCATGAGCCGTTTTGATATAGCTTGTTGCTCAGCAATAACCAAGGCAAGGCGACGTTTTTTTTCTTTTATAGACAATTGCTCCTGCATGTCGGCAGCCTTTGTCCCCTCTCGTGGATTATAATAATACATAAAAGCGTTTTCAAAGGCTACTTCACGCATCAAAGCGATGGTTTCTTCAAAATCTTCTATAGTTTCACCTGGAAACCCAATCATTATATCGGTAGAAAGTGAAACCCCAGGTATTTCTTTTTTTATAGCGGCAATTTTTTCAAGATAGGCTTCCCTCGTATACTTTCGTCTCATCGCATCGAGAATGGCGTTTGAGCCATGTTGCACAGGCAGATGAATATGTTTACAAAAAAGTGGGTCCTTTTTAATTAGCTGAATTAGGTCGGGACTTATATCTTTTGGATGGCTCGACATAAAACGAATCCAACCAATGCTCGACTTTGTAGCATGAATATGTTGAGAAACAGCTTGCATTAAAGAGGGAAAATCTATCGCCTCTTTTCCTTCTTCTTCCCATATATACGAGTTTACATTTTGTCCCAAAAAGGTAATTTCTTTTACGCCATTTTTAGACAGCGCATCTATTTCTGCAAAGATACTTTCTGGACTTCTTGAAACTTCCCTACCGCGAACATAGGGAACAATGCAATAAGAACAAAAATTATTGCAACCGTGCATGATGGGAACAAAGGCTGAGTGAGAGCCCTTTTCATAGCTGGACTCTGCAAAAACATAATGCGGTTTTTCATCAGTTTCTATCCATTTCTCGCCCTTTTCTACCGCTGCAATAATGTCGGGGAAGTATTGTTTTTGAAAATTTCCTATAACATAGTCTAAAACAGGATAGTCTTTTTGTAAGCTGTCTATAAGCCGTTCTGCCATACATCCCATAATTGCAAGATTGAGGCGAGGCGGATTCTCTTTATTTGTTAAAGCATAGCTATGTGCCTTGGGAAAAACATGGTTTTTTGCCCTTTCCTCGAGTTTGCGAACAGCCTTAAGAGATGCATACCAGCCGAGTCTGCCCAAAATACGACTTTCTGCTGTTTCTCGTACGGAACAAGTGTTAATAATAACAAAGTCTGCAACTTGCACGTCGTCAGCCTTTGTCCAACCAGCTTCTATAAATGCTCTTTCAACCGAAGCTGACTCTGCTATATTCATTTGACAGCCATAGGTTTCAAAAAAATAGGTCATTCTCTATCTCCCAAAAATTCGGTATAGGCATAGGCATTGTGAAAGTGAATACTCTCGTAGTTTTCTGCTTCCACGCTAAACCAGCTAAACTTTTTTTCACTTTCAAAAGCCACGAGACCCTGATATACCTCTCGAACGAGATCTTCTACAAAACGAGGGTTTTCATAGGCTTTTTCTGTCACATATTTTTCATCTTCGCGTTTAAGAACAGAATAAACCCCAGAAGAAGCGCAGGCTTCTATCATGCTTATAACGTCTTCTATCCAAAAAAAACCTTCATTTCTAAGCCGAACACGTACAACTCCACGCTGATTATGAGCGCCGTATTTTGAAATAGCCTTTGAACAGGGACAGAGGGTTGTTACTGGCACCTCGATTCCAACATAAAATTCTTTTTCGTTTTTTGAAACAATTCCCTCATAACTACAGGCATAGCTCATCATACCGCTTTGCTTAGAAATAGGGGCTTGTTTTTCTAAAAAAAAAGGAAAGCGTAAACTACCAAAGGCTTTTTGTGCTTCAAGTTTTTCCCGCACCTCGGAAAGCATAGCTAAAAATTGCTTCATCGAAAGGTCTTTATGATAGCTATGGACAATTTCTATAAAGCGACTCATATGAGTGCCTTTAAAGTGATGCGGTAAATTTACAAATAAATCGATGCTTGCTGTTGTCGATTGTTTTTTGTGGTTTTTATCCAAAACAAAAACAGGATACTGCAAGCCCCGCACACCAACCTTTTGCAAAGGAATATCACGCTCGTCAACTTCGTTTTGCATATCGATGAGACAATGAGATTTGCTATTCTTTTCGGTTTTATTTTCGAGCATCTGCGTTTTCTGCTGCCTCCAGGGTATTCCACATGAGCATGGCGATGGTCATAGGACCAACACCTCGGGGAACTGGCGTTATAAAAGCAGCCTTTTCTTTTACTTCATCAAAGGCAACATCACCGACGAGACGAAAACCCGACTTTTTACTTTCATCGGGAATTCTATTTACACCCACATCTATAATAACCGCGTCTTTTTTTATCATATCTGCAGTAATAGTATTTGCCCTTCCCACTGCTGCAATGAGAATATCTGCTTGACGGGTAAAAGAAGCAAGGTCCTTTGTTCCTGTGTGGCAAAGCGTTACTGTTGCATTGCTTTCTCTGCGTGAAAGAAGAACCGCAAGAGGCTTCCCGACAATATTTGAGCGACCAACAATGACCACATGGGCTCCCTTTGTAGAAATGCCCATTTTTTCCAATAAAACAAGGACACCATGGGGAGTACAAGGCAGAAAGGATTTATTTCCGATGAGCATATTGCCGACATTTACGGGATGAAAGCCGTCGACATCTTTTTTAGGGTCAATCGCCTGTATCACAGCAGCTTCTTCTAAATGCTTTGGAAGCGGTAATTGCACAAGAATGCCGTGGACGCTCTCATCTTTGTTAAGCTCGTCGATGAGGGCGAGAAGTTCTTCTTGGCTGGTCGTTGCAGGAAGACGAATAGAGCGATCCTTCATACCAACTTCCTGAAGCGCTTTTTCTTTTCCGGTAACATAGGAAATACTTGCGGGGTCCTCTCCAACAAGCACAACAGCTAAACAAGCTTCTATTTGTTTTGCTTTTAGTGCAAGCACTTTTTTTGCAACATCAGCGCGCACTTGAGAAGCTATTTCAAAACCATCTATAATAATTGCAGCCATATTTTTCTCCTAAAGACAGGTCTCGTATATTTCTACTTGCCTATCTTCTTTTTATTCAATATAGTAGTAACTATAGCAAGTCTAAGTGTTTTATTCTATAAGAACAATATAAAAAAATGACTACAAATAAAGGTGAACAAATGAAAAAATATTTAAGTCTATGTTTTTGTCTTTGCTTTCTAAGCCTTGCAGTTTTCGCACAAATGAATGAGGATGAGCAAGACAAGGATGCAAAAACAGAAGAACTCTATGTCTACAAGATGAACCAAAAAGGCGATTGGTTCATAAAACTCGGCGGAGCCGCTTTTATCCCCCTCCAACCCAAAAATATGAACCTGGGCTTGGACTTAAATCTCGGTTTTTATCGATTTTTATGGAGCGAATTTTCCCTCGGCGGTGATATTCGCGTAACCTATGCCTCAACTGTAGGGAAAAATATGTTTTTTT
>FZPS01000052.1_pt90 | contig 11788 bp, 15 predicted proteins | sample 1817821 | NCBI WGS metagenome assembly FZPS01 (sample SAMEA104158645, study PRJEB21678) | metagenome | place: Germany | collected 2015-04-21 | reverse complement strand
ATATATCTTAGCACAAACAAATAAATTAGCAAGCGAGAAAACACGCTTTTAAGGCCTATTTATAAAGAAAAACGTTCTTATTTATAATTTTTATTATATCGTTTGACTATTATTTAAATAATACATAAAATATAAGCGAACAATGGAAAGGAAATGTGCTATGTACGTCATTGAAAGAAAAATGAAAGTTGAAAAAGCGCATAGCGATAGTGTTGTAGAGCGCCTATCAAAACCTTCAATCATAACAAAGTTTAAAGGCTTTGAAAAAATTGATATTTTTGTAAACAAAAAACATAGTGATTACGATGAAATAACGGTCATGACATATTTTCAAACGAAGAAAGATTTCTATCGTTGGGAAGGCAGTCCTGAGCATATTGCTATGCATAAAGATAAAGCAAATGATCATAACAAAAAGCCTGAAGGCGTCATCGAAGTTACGCGTTCAAGCTTAGAGCATATTTTAACTAAATCTTATGATGGACAGTAGAGGAAAAAAGACATTCAAAGGTAGTTACAAGCGACTACTTTTGATTGTTGTTTTTATCATGCTTGTCATTTTATCACTTATGATTGGAGCTAGTACACAAGTTACTTTTTCTAATCTTTTTAAAGGTGATAAAGACGCTTGGTTTATTTTTGTACAAAGTAGAATACCACGTACAATTGCAATTATTTTAACGTCATCGGCATTAAGTGTTGCTGGGTTAATTATGCAAACGATTAACCGGAATAAGTTTATTTCACCACAAACTGCAGGTACGACAGATGCAGCTGCACTTGGGATACTGATTGCATTTTTGCTAGTACGAACTCAAACAAAAGGTATACAGTTTGTTTTTGCGTTTGCCTTTTCGTTAGCGTTTACAGGATTATTTATTTACATCATTCAAAAAATTAAGTTTAAAAATATTGTATATGTGCCGCTCATTGGTTTGATGTATGGTTCATTAATCGCATCATTTACGACAGTAGTTGCTCAATCGTTTGGTCTACAACAAATACTTGGAACTTTAAATTTGGGTTCATTTACAGGTGTTACATTATCAAACTTTAAACTTATATTTTGGGTGATACCACCATTAATCATATCGATTATTTATGCAATGAAATTTAGTATTGTTGCATTAGGTGAAGATTTAGCGAAAAACTTAGGTGTTCGCTATGAGCGTGTGATGATTATTGGATTAATTGTTGTATCACTTATTTCAGCATCAACATTTATTGTCGTTGGACCACTACCATTTATTGGATTAATTATTCCAAACATCGTAAGCTTATTTTATGGAGATAATTTTAAGAAAAACATCATCGATATGGCGTTGTTCGGTTCAATCTTTGTCATGGTAAACGATATTATCTCTAGAATACTTATACCAAATGGAGAAGTAGCTATCAGTTTTACAATGGGTATAACAGGTGCTGTTATCTTCCTATACTTAATTTTTAGGAGGGTAAAACATGCGTAAGAATAATCAAAAGATATTCATTTTATTTGGTATTTTAAGTGTTGTAGCTGTTATCGGCTACTTAACCGTATGGATGATTTCTAAACAAAGTTTGATTAGAGAGATGTATAGTGATCCTTCGTTAAGAGATGTTCTATTTACAATTATTGGCGATATTGCTAAAGAACGCCTTGTTAAAGTGTTGGCAATTGTCGTAGCGGCAGTATTGGTTGCTCATACATCGCTTGTCTTTCAAACAATGACAAATAATCGAATACTTACACCAAGTATTTTAGGATTTGATGCCATTTATGCAATTACACAAACACTCATTATTTTCTTACTTGGAAGTATCTCGTTACTTATTCAAAATCCGTTTATTAATTTCTTTATAAATACCATAATCATGGTTTTAATTGTTATGATGATGTATGCGTTAGTATTGAGAAAGAATAAAAACAACATTGTATTGTTACTTTTGGTAGGGATGATTATTACATCTTTAGCAAGAAGTATTGTGAACTTTTTACAAGTTTTAATGGATCCAAATGAGTATCAATCGGTTCAAGCGTTAACAAGTGTATCAATTGTTAACATTGATACGAAGTTGGTTTTATGGGTATTGCCAGTAATGATTGTAATGGTCGGTTATTTTATATCACGTAGCCGTATATATGATGTCATTCAATTAGGCGAAACGTCTGCCATCAATTTAGGGGTTTCTTACCAAAAGGAAACAAGATTAGATTTAATTATGATTGCAATTTCGATTGCAATTTCAACAGCACTTGTAGGACCTTTAAGTTTCTTAGGACTCATTGTAGTAAACAGTGCACGCGAATTATTAAAAACATATAAGCATTTACCGTTATTTATTTTATCGAGTCTAATAGCTATTGTATTTTTAGTCTTTGGGCAAGTAATTATCGAACTTACTGGATATCAAACAACGGTTGTTACACTTATTAGTTTTGCTGGTGGAATTTATATGATTTATTTAATTCTAAAGGAGAACAAACTATGATTGAAATTAAAAATATATCGCAGTCATATGGCGAGCATCAAGTACTAAAACAAGTTAATCTAACGATTCAAGAAAGCCAAATTACCGCACTTATTGGTGCAAACGGTGCGGGAAAATCGACATTACTTGGTGTTATTTCTAGATTATTAGAACCAAGTGAAGGTCAAGTGTTTTTAGATAATGTTGATATTAAGACGATGAAAACAGATGATATAGCAAAGCAGATTTCAGTCTTAAGACAATCGAATAACATTAGTATAAAAATAACAGTTAAAGAACTTGTTACGTTTGGTCGTTATCCACACAGTAAAGGCAAACTAAAAAAACACGACTTAGAGAAAATTGATGAAGCTATAACATATATGCGACTAAAAGATATTGAAAATAAATATATTGATGAACTCTCGGGTGGACAAAGACAACGTGCTTATATCGCAATGATTTTAGCTCAAGATACGAAATATATATTTTTAGATGAGCCATTGAATAACTTAGACATGCGTTATGCAGTTGAAATGATGACGATTTTAGAAAACCTTGTCAAAGATTTTAATAAAACCATTGTCGTTGTTATGCATGACATTAACTTTGCTGCAGCTTTTGCAAATTACATCATTGCTATGAAAGATGGTACTATTTTATACGAAGGAACAAGCGATGAAATGATGGACAAAGCAAAACTAGATCACGTTTTTGACCATGATTTTTGTATTGCAGGCGTTAATGGTAAAAAGTATTGTGTATATCATAGAGATGCAATCATCGAAGAAACAACAAATACAGGAGGATTACAATGAGAAAATTCTCATTAATTATCGTAACGATACTATCGGTATTAGTACTTGTTGCCTGTGGCAACAGCGCGCCTAATAAACGAGATGGCGAAAAAGTTACAATTACACAAACAGTATCGCTTTCTAGTGGTACGCAAAATGGTGAAACGACATATAAACGTTCTGAAATTACAACGGAGTTTACTAAAAATCCAAAACGTATTGCCGTTTATGCATTAGGTGTATTGGATATTTTTGATTTTATTGGTCTTGATGTATTAGGCATTGAAAAATTAGCATTGCCTTTCGCATCCGTACCAGAAAGATTAAATCAATATACAAAAGCACCACATGTTAATGGTGGAACTTTATTTGAAGTTGATCATGAGACACTTCAACTTTTTAGACCTGACTTAATCATCTTAGATGGTCGTAATGCTGATCTTTATGAAGATTTAAAACAAAAATATGCATATGCAGATATTTTAGATGCAACTTCGACAACATACTCTGTTGAGACACATAAAGCGATTGTCAATAATTTAAGTAAGTTATTTGATAATGGTGGAGATTCAATGAAAGAAGAAATGGCATCAATTGAAACAGAAATTAACGCAATCAAAGGAGTCACAAAAGATTATAAAGCGTTGTTTATTATGTCTAATGGATTTAATCAATCTAAAATCGTTATTTCGGTTTCTGGAGCTGATGGACGTTACGGTACACTTCACAATGACTTTGGTTTTTTAGAAGCAGCACCTGGCGGAAAAATAAGTGGTGGCGATAGTCATGGACTTCCGGTTACACTAGAAAACTTGACGGAAATTAATCCGGATGTTATCTTTATTATGGACAGAGCAGCAGTTGTTGCTGATGTATCAAGCAGTTTAACGGAATTAAAAAATGAGCCGATATTTAAATCATTAAACGCTGCAAAAAACAACTATGTTTTTGATTTGGATAGTGTTTCTTGGTACACCGTATCAGGTGGCTTTAATTCAACACGTCAAATGATTAACGACATTAAAGCATTCGTTCAACTTGTAACGAACAAATGAAACAACACATCAAGTTTAAATTGTTTGGCTATTTATTGACAAACGCGTCTAAACTTGGTAAAATAAATTGATTATTTAGGAGGGGTTCTTTATGTGGGCTGACATCTTAGCTTCAATATCAGGAATATTATTAATTTTGGTCGTTTTAATCCAACAATCAGAAGATGATATTCAAGATGCATTTAGTGGCGCGAAATCAGAATTATTTAAAAATAGAAAAGAACAAACTTTAGACATTGTCTTAAGAAACGCAACAACAATTTTATCGATTTTATTTATTGGTTTCGTTATCGTATCATACGTTATTCACAACTAAAAGGCGTCTAGGCGTCTTTTTTTCTCTATCGAGGTAAGCTATGCAAAGATATATCTTAGAAAACAAAGAATTGTCTCGTGAAGACAAACATCATATTCAAAAAGTCATGCGCATGAAAACAGGTGATCGCGTGATTATTTGTCATGGGGGCATATGTCACTTAGTTTCCCTCAATATTGATAAAGATGTAACATACGATATAATTGAAACGTATGAAAATGAAAAGAAGTACTCATTAACATTATTTCAAGGTCTTCCAAAGGCAAGTAAAATAGAAACAACAATTAAATACGCATCAATGTTTGGTGTAGATGAAATTGTTATTACGCAAATGGATAGAAGTGAAAATAAGTATGACTATGTTGTAAATAAAAAAGACCGCTTCAAAACAATCGCAAAAGAGGCAAGTGAATTAGCACATAGATTCACATCACCGAATATCGAATTTATAAAATCGATTAAATACATGAATGACGATTTTGATATGATTATATTGGCAGACGAAGAAGCATTGGGTATAAATATTTTTGACCTTGAATTTAACTTAGCTAGCGGACAAAAAATCGCGATTGTGATAGGCCCAGAAGGCGGCATTAGCGATTTGGAAAGAAGTTATTTAAAAGACAAGGGAGCGAAAATAATTACCCTAGGAAAATATATCTTAGCATCAGAGATTGCAGTTCTACCAATTTTGAGTTATTTTTTAACAAAATGACATTTTTTTAGTTGAAAAAGTGTGAAAAATATCAATTTTTTTTGACAATCCTATGTAAATCATATATAATGATAAAGGTTAATCACTTTATGTGCGGAAGGAGGGCAGCCATGCCTAAAACAGTCGTTCGCGAAAAAGAGTCAATTGAAGATGCTTTACGCCGTTTCAAACGCGATGTTTCTAAATCTGGAACCCTTGCGGAAGCGCGCAAACGTGAATATTATGTAAAGCCAAGCGTAGATCGTTAAATGCGTCAACGTGCAGCTCGTTCTAAAAAACGTTAAAGTTATCAATGGAAATTGCACCTTAGGGTGCTTTTTTGTCGCTTAATAGGGTGTTAGTATATAGTAAATTGCCAGATTTTATTATATAATAATAAGATAGGGAGATGAGATATTGTATTTAGATGCAAAAATAAATCATAGCGATGTACTATCTCGTATTGTTGGCATTCAAGATCGCAACCTTAATGTCTTCAAACAATATCTAGATATTCGTATATCTATTCATGAAGAGAAAATATATACTGACGCGCCTGTTGAGATGAAACCTCTTTTGGAGCATATTTTTTCATGTTTAATTGACTTAGCTGAAAATGAAGTCAATATTAACGAACGAGATATGATGTACATCATTAATTCAGCACAAAAGGGAAAAACGGACCATATACTCTCACTTTATAAAAATCAAAAAAGAATCTTAGTTACTGATCAAGGAAAATCTGTTTATCCAAAAACTTTAAATCAAAGTTATTATGTTCAAGCAATGGCGAATCACGATTTAACGTTTGGTGTCGGTCCTGCAGGAACTGGTAAAACATATTTAGCTGTCGCCCATGCGGTGAATCAGTTAAAGCAAAATAAAGTCAAAAAATTGATTTTAACACGACCAGCAGTAGAAGCGGGTGAAACGCTCGGGTTTTTACCTGGAGATTTAAAAGAGAAAGTTGATCCCTATTTAATTCCACTTTATGATGCCCTATATGAAATGCTTGGAAAAGCGCAAACGGATTTGATGCTTGAAAAGGGGATTATTGAAATTGCCCCTCTTGCTTATATGCGTGGGCGTACACTCGAAAACGCATTTGTTATATTGGATGAAGCGCAGAATACAACAAAAGCACAAATGAAAATGTTTTTAACACGTTTAGGTTTTTCTTCACAAATGGTTATTACGGGAGACCCTTCTCAAGTTGACTTGCCAAAAGGTCAAATATCGGGATTAAAGGTAGCGTTAGAACTTTTAGAAGACATGAACGATATAAAAATCGTCTATTTTGACAAAATCGATGTTATCAGACATCCATTAGTACAAAGAATACTAGAAAGGTACGAAAATGAAGGTTAATTATTTTAATAGAACAAAAATTAAAACCGAAGAAATTAAAAAAACACTTAACCATGTGTTTTCATTTATTGATGATGATAAATCAATGAACATTGTCTTTGTATCAAACAAAAAAATACACGAAATGAATCTTTATTTTCGTAACATAGATAGACCAACAGATGTTTTGAGTTTTGAAGAAGATGATATCGAGTCGTTAGGCGATATATTTATCTCACTTGAAAAAGCGCAAGAACAATCAGTTGCTTATGGTCACTCATTTTTAAGAGAGGTAGCCTTTTTAGCAGTTCATGGCTATCTTCATTTAAAAGGTTATGATCACATGACTAAAGAAGAAGAACAAATAATGATTGATAAACAAGAAGAAATTTTAAAGAAAGCAGGTTTGGAAAGAAAATGAAAATGAATTATCAAGAAGCTTTAAAAGCAATGAAAAAAGCCTATACTCCATACTCACACTTTAATGTTGGATGTGCACTTGAATTAAAAGATGGCACAATTATCCACGGCGCAAACGTAGAAAACGCATCTTATGGATTATCCAATTGTGCAGAACGCAGTGCTTTATTTTCACTCATAAGTCAGGGCTATGATCCAAAAGACATCGTATCGGTGACAATTATCGCTAACGATAGTCAACCTGTATCTCCATGTGGTGCTTGCCGCCAAGTTATGCATGAGCTTGTTCCAAAGGACGCAAAAATTTATTTAACTAACTTAAAAGAAGAAGTTAAAGAAACAAGTGTTGAAGAACTATTGCCATACGGATTTGTTTTAAAATGATGAAAACTCGCTCAGGATTTATTGCCATTGTTGGTCGTCCTAATGTGGGGAAATCAACATTACTTAACCAACTCATTGGTGAAAAAGTAGCAATTACGAGCGACAAACCACAAACAACACGTCATAGAATTTCGGGTATTTACACAAAAGATGATACGCAAATTGTTTTTGTAGATACTCCAGGTATGCATAAAGCGAAAGATTTATTAAATAAACGAATGGATCGAACAGCAGTGCAAACATTAAGAGACGTTGATGGTGTTATTTTTATGGTGGACCGTATGCGTGGTGCCAGTGAGACACACATTATAAAATATTTTGAATCGATTCATGTTCCAGTATTTTTAGTTATCAATAAAATTGATGCACTTAAAAACAAATCAGAAATCGATGAAATTATTATGAGTTATTTAAATGTTTATGACTTTAAAGCATACATTCCTATTTCTGCTAAAGAACAAACGCATATACCGAAGTTATTAGAAGAAATCGATAAGATTCTCGTTGAAGGACCATTTTATTATCCAATCGATGCTAAAAGTGACCAAAGTCAAGAAACGATGATGGCTGAACTTATTCGTGAAAAAATTTTATATCACACAGAAGAAGAAGTTCCACATGCTGTCTTTGTACAAATCGAATCACTAAAATACAATAAAAAATTAAAAACACTTGATGCAACAGCAATTATTATTGTTGAACGCACAACACAAAAACTTATTTTAATTGGTAAAAATGGTGAAAAAATTAAAAAAATTGGTATGGAAGCACGAAAAGATATCAATCGCACATTAGACTTAAAAGTTCATTTAGAATTATGGGTTAAAGTGAAAAAAGATTGGCGGAATAAAGAAAGTGACCTTAAACTTTTCGGTCTTGGGGATGATGTTTAGTGGAAGGTATCGTATATAAAGTTCAAAGTTATTTAGAAAGTTCTAAATTACTATTTACATATACACCAAAAGGGAAAATAACATTGATTGCCAAAGGCGCTCAAAAATTAAACAGTAACGACCGTATATTGGGTCAATATTTAAATCATATTAGTTTTGAAGAAATGCCCGGCAAGGAAATGTATACATTAAAATCTGCAAAGTTAATTCATGATTTTGCACACATAAAAAATGATTTTGAAGACACAAAAAAGTGTGCTTCCATGTTAGAAATCATTGATAAGGCAATTAAAGCAGATGAAAATCACGAGCTCATTTTCACAATGTTAACTCGTGGGTTAAGTAGCAAAAATTTAGAATATAGTCGACTATCATTTGCGTTAAAAGTACTTGATATTATTGGCTATGGTATTAATTTAGAAGCAGATGGAAGAAAAATCAAAGGCTTGTCGTTATCGGAATCACGCTTAATTTATTTGAACGAGGACCTTAGCTATGATTTATCACTTGAACAAACCATCCATTTGTTAAAACTTCAAAAAATGCCTTTTGAAGATTTAGAATCTTTAAATTTAGAAACAAAAAGCATTCATACATTCATTAAAAAATATTATGAATATCATTTAAACATACAATTAAAAACATTCGTATGAGAAGGAGAATCACATGACAACATTAGAAAACATTGTACAATACGCGAAAGCTCAAGGCTTTGTGTTCCAAGGTAGTGAATTATACGGGGGACTTGCAAACACTTGGGACTACGGTCCACTTGGTGCTTTATTAAAACAAAACATTAAAAAAGCTTGGATTGACCGTTTTCAACGTCAATCTCCATATAATGTTTTATTAGATTCTTCAATTTTATTAAATACTGAAGTTTGGAAAGCAAGTGGACATTTAGGTGGTTTTAGTGATCCTTTAACCGAATGTCGTAGTTGTAATATGCGTTTCCGTGCAGATAAGTTAATTGAAGAGCATGATAAAACAACTTCACCAGATGGTTGGTCAAACGAAAAAATGTATCAATACTTAATTGATCATGAAGTTGCTTGTCCAAACTGCGGGAAAAAAGATTTTTTACCAATTCGTTCGTTTAACATGATGTTCCAGACACATCAAGGCGTTGTTTTAGATACAGCAAGTAAAATTTACTTAAGACCTGAAACGGCTCAAGGTATTTTTATTCAATTTAAAAATATTCAAAGAACAACAAGAAGAAAAGTACCATTTGGCGTTTGTCAAGTTGGTAAATCGTTTAGAAATGAAATTACGCCAGGTAACTTCATTTTTAGAACACGCGAATTTGAACAAATGGAGTTAGAATTCTTCTGTAAACCTGGAACTGAAATTGAATGGTTTAAATATTGGAAACAAGCATGTATGCAATTCTTGCTTGACCTTGGCGTTAATAAACAAGATTTAAAATTTGACGATCATAAACCAGAAGCATTAAGTCACTATTCAAATGCAACTACCGATATTCAATACAACTTCCCTTGGGGATTTGATGAACTTTGGGGCATTGCATCTCGCACAGATTTCGACTTAAATGCCCACCAAACACACTCTGGTGAAAACTTAACGTATTTGGATCCAGATACAAACGAAAGATACTTACCATACGTTGTTGAACCATCGGTAGGTGTTGAACGATTATTTTTAATGTTTTTAAGTAATGGTTTGACAGAAGAAACTTTAGAAAATGGCGATATACGTCAAATTTTAAAAATTCATCCAGCACTTGCACCATACAAAGCAGCAATCTTACCATTATTCCGTAAAGAACATAAAGATTTAGCTGAAAAGATCTATGCGGATCTTTCAAAACATTTTGATGTTGTTTATGATGAAACACAAAACATTGGTAAAAGATATCGTCGTCAAGACGCAATTGGTACGTATTTATGTATTACTGTAGATCATGATAGCGAAGCGACACAAACAGTTACTGTTAGAAATCGTGATACGATGGAACAAGAACGTATTGCAATTACAGATCTTAGAGCATATATCGAAAAAACGCTTGAATTTTAAATTAAAGAAAAGGGGTGGCAATTTTGATAGATAAAGATATTATCGAACGTATTAATAACGAAACAGATATTTTAGCTTTAGCTTCAGAATTTGTCACACTTACAAAAAAAGGTAAAAACTATTTTGGCTTAAGTCCATTTGTTGAAGAAAAAACACCAAGTTTTTCGGTATCACCTGAAAAAAACATTGCCATGTGTATGTCAAGTAAAAAAGGTGGTAGACCAATTAACTTCTATCGACAAATAAAAAACATTTCTTTTGAAGAAGCTGCTATCGAACTTGGTCGAAGACTCGGCATTGATATGGGCAAAAGCACAGTTAAAAGAGATCTGCATATTCACGACTATGAAATGTTGGAAGTAGTGATGAATTTTTACCATTCAAATTTATTATTCAGCAAAGATGGTAAAAAAGCACTCGAGTATTTAAACCAACGAGAAATAACGGATGCTACCATCAAACACTTTAAATTAGGCTTCGCATCAAAAAATAGCGACCAAGTCTATCAAATGTTATCAGACCAAGGTTATGATGTTAAAGATATGGAGCGATTAGGTGTTGTTAAAACACGTGAAGATGGCACCTGTTATGATTTGTTTAGTAATCGATTAATGTTTCCAATAACAAATAAAGATGGACGTTGTGTCGGATTTAGTGGTCGTACACTTGAGAAGAACGAACAAGTCAAATATATGAATAGTCCAGAAACAACAGTCTTTAAAAAAGGTGAAACATTGTATCATTACTTTGAAGGTTTGAATGACATAAGAAAAGCAAATCATGTCGTTTTGTATGAAGGCTTCTTTGATGTCATTAGTTCTTATCAAGCGGGTATTAAAGCTGGTGTTGCAACAATGGGGACAGCACTAACAAAAGCACAAGCAGAACTTATAAAAAAGGTTTCAAATAGTGTGATTGTTGCTTATGATGGTGATAAACCGGGTTTAAAAGCAATCGATGCAGCGATTCCGATTTTAGAAGCTGAAAAACTTAATATTGAAGTTTTAAAAATACCTGAAGGACTTGATCCAGACGATTTTATTAAATCTTATGGACCTGAAGCATATGAACGTCTTTTCGGTGAATCAACCGTTGATGCTTACATGTTTAGATATCAATATTATAAAATGGGCAAAGATCTTAATAATGCAAATGATATTAAAGCATTTAAAGATAGCGTTATGCGTATGCTAAGATATGCAGACAATGTCATTAGAGAAAAATATTATGCGATTCTTGCGAGAGATTTAAATGTTGACATCAATGCGGTAAGACAACCAAAAGAAGTTCAAACGGTTACTCAGTTTAAGAAAAAAGAACCAAAAGAATCAAAAACATTTATTATTGATAAGTATGAACGAGCAGAACGCGAACTCATTCTTACAATGTTAGAA
>FZPS01000193.1_pt51 | contig 11789 bp, 8 predicted proteins | sample 1817821 | NCBI WGS metagenome assembly FZPS01 (sample SAMEA104158645, study PRJEB21678) | metagenome | place: Germany | collected 2015-04-21 | reverse complement strand
GAATTACCATTATTATACACTTGTCTTAATTTTTTTGCAAGAAAGGTAGTTATTAAGTTTTTTTATAATTTAACTATTTTGGTCTTATATTGATACAAAAAGTAATAAAAAGGTTCATTATTTCATATATTTTAGGGAAAATACCATTTTTTTGATACACCAAATAACTATATAAAAATTCAAAGTAAGCGTTTACATCACGTTTTCTACTGGTTTTCTATTGACAAATAAAAATTTTTATAGTAAAATGCTCTAAAAAAAAGGAGTGAGATATTTGAGAAATAAATTATTTATTTTCGCGCTTGTAGGGTTTTTAGTACTAGCGCTATCTGGCTGTGTTAGTGAGGAACAAAGAAAAATCAAAGCTGAATTAGATTTACTTACTGTTCCAACAGGTGTTGTAGAAAATTTTGAACTTCCAACATCTGCAAACGGCGTCCAATTTGAATGGACATCTAACGGTGATTTATTAAAAGTTTCAGTTGCTGCGGGAAAAGTAACTGTAGCTGTTGAACGACCAGGTCTAGATACAACCTTGAAGTTAACAGTTAAAGCTTCCTATGGAGGTAAATCTTTAACTAAAGTATTCGATGTTAAGATCCTTGGTGTTCGCCCAACCGTTGAAACAATCGACGAACCATTAATGGCTGAACTTCAAGCAAGTTTAGAACTTCCTACTCGTACCTCTACTGATCTTAATTTACAAGCTATTGAAAGTAAAATTCCAGTTGGTGTCGATGTAAACTGGTCTTCAAGTAATGAAGATTTAGTTAAACCAAACGGAAAAGTTACTCGCCCTAATGGTACTGGCGCAGGCGCTAAATTAACTGTTACTTTAGTAGGACACCCTGCTGAAGGTGCTCCAATCCAAAAAACGAGAGAATTCTATGTTTTCGTTTATGGTAAAGCAATTGATGTAAATGGCGTTTATAATGCTGCATTTGGTGAAATTCAAACATTGAACCCACTAAATTCAACAGCATCTGCTGAATCTGATGTATATAGCTACTTAGTAGATTCGCTATATCACACAGATTATGACTGGGCAAAAGCTATTGCTAATGGTAAAGCTGCATATCCTGGTGACTTCTCACAAGTAAGAGATCGTCATACTCCTGAAAATCCTGAAGATGGACTCATTGGAATGCCTTACTTAGAAAGAATTTACTTATTAGGTATGGCTTCTGCGTTCCCTTATGGTGTTAACCTCGGAACAGACTTTGACAAAGGCTTCGGTGAACTAGATGCTGCTGCATCTAAAGAAGGTTATGACAACGAATGGATTATCAAATTACGCAAAGACTTAGTCTTCGCTGATGGTACTCCAATTACTGCTGATACTTTCGAATATTCATTTAAACAATATCTTGATGGTAAACAAAACAATGAACGTGCTAACTATTTATACAATGGTGACTATATCCCACTAGTAAAAGGTGAAGAATACTTCAAACAAGGAAGACCAATTGATGCCAATGACCCAAGTAAAGGTGTTCATCCAGCTGTTGATTGGGAAGAAGTAGGATTCAAGAAAATTGATGACTACACATTCAAAATCATTTTAACAGGTGAAAAGACACAATGGCATGTTATGACTTATTTAGGAATCGTTAACTTGGTTCACCCTGCTAACTTTGAAGCTGGTTTCAATGCTGAAAGAACATTTACAACTTATGGTTCTATCAATAATATTCCAGTTTCTTATGGCCCATATGTATTGAAGAGTTGGGAAGAAGACGTTAAGTTTACTTTTGAACGTAATGAAAGATACTTCAAGAGCTATGAATACACAATCAAGACGATCAATGGTCCAATCATTAAAGACCAAAAAGATATAATTAATGAGTTCAAAGAAGGTCATCTTGACATCGCTGGCGTTGGCGGTGAGTTCTGGAAAGAATTTATGGATCATCCAAATCTATATGTTGCTCCATCCAACTCGTTCTATCGTTTCGCAATCAGCTTAGATCGTAGCGGAGGTACTTCTGGTAAAACTACTGCTCCAATCTTATTAGAAGATGAATTCCGTAGAGCTCTCTACTTAGCAACCGATCGTACTGATTACTGTAACGAAGTTCAACCACCTTCTGAACCTGCCCTTGGATATTTAAGTAATATCCACCAAGTAAGTGAATGGGCTACAGGTGCTTATGAAAGAAGTTCGGTTGCTCAACAACAACTTAAAGATTTAGGTCTATCACCAGATACTGGCGGTTATGACATCGAAGAAGCAAGAAGATTATTCTCTGTTGCTTACGCCAATGCTGTAGCTGCAGGCAGATATACTGCAGGACAAAAAGTTGTAGTTGAATTCTCATTCTATGATGCTGGTTCTAACATTAAAATGGCTAACTGGGTAAAAGCCCAATATGAAAAAGTATTCAATAAGACAACTCAATACAACGGTGTAGATATTGAATTTGAAATTAAGTTGAATTCATTATCTTCAGCTCAATTTACTGCTGAAAGGAATGCTGGTGACTTTGACATGTGCTTCACCGGTATGAGTGGTGCAACCTTCCAAGCTACCTTCGGTATGGGTTATATCTTCAGTAGAACATTCTCTACCTTCTTAGTAGGTCGTGGCCATAACACTGGCGAACTTCCAGTAAGAGCAGAAATAATCTACATGAACGATATGTTGCGTGCAAAAGATCCAGAAGAGTTAACTGATGAAGAAAAATACTTCTTAGAAAACGTTGATGAAAATGGTGTATTCGAAGGTACATTTGACGATTTGTTCTTATTGTTCTCAGAAGTTGGTAACTTCAATGCTGATTATCCAGGTCAACAAGAAGACTTAACTAACATTACTGCTGCCTTAGAACGTGCACTATTAGAACAAATGGTTGCTGTTCCTCTCTTCTCAGCAACTTCCGCCGCTGTATTATCTGACCGTGTAATCCGTATGGCTCCATCTTACAGCTTATTCATGGGTTGGGGTGGATTAACATACACTCACATTAAGGCTCAATAATAAGGAAAAAACAACTTAAATATAAAAAATTAAACAAAAGTAAAAATTAATAACAACCCCTTATGAATAAATATTCATAGGGGTTGTTATTCGTAAAGAGTGGTGAAAAAAATAAGATGACAAGATATGTTATAAAAAGATTAGGATTAATGATTGTAACATTTTGTATACTAATCTTTCTAATATTTTATTTTATAAGATTAATGCCTGATTTTCATCAAACCGGATTAAATGAAGATCCAGATATTAGAGAAGAATGGAAACGAATAGAAGGTATTGATAAACCAATTTTTGAACAATTTAAAATATGGGTTACAAATATATTTAAAGAAGGGGACTTTGGGTATTCGTTTGTAAGAAAACGTGATGCCATGGAAGTTTTGTTACAAAGACTACCAGAAACTATTAAAATCAATTTTGTTCCATTTTTGATTTCAATCCCTCTTGGGATTGGTTTAGGAATTTTGGCAGCTCTCAAGAAAAATAAGATGACCGATCATATTATTTCTATTGGCGTTATGATTTTGATTTCGATTCCATCATTTGTAATAGCTGTCCTTTTACAATATTTGTTTGTGTATAAGTGGAAATTACTACCTTCCATTTATGTCTTGCCAAAAGATGAGGCTGCCCTGGATCCGATGAAAGACCTCTTATCAAGAGTCTTACCAACTGTAGTTTTGGCCAGCGGAATGGTGGCTGGTTGGACGAGAACCCTTCGTGCCGAGTTAAGTGAAACATTGACTTCCGAGTTTATGTTACTTGCGCGCGCTAAAGGTTTAACCAAATCACAAGCAACCTTTAGACATGCTTTAAGGAATGCTTTTGTGCCATTCGCACCAGCACTCATTGGTGGCTTTGTCTCGTTATTATCCGGATCCTTAATTATTGAACAGGCTTTTAGAATAGCAGGTGTAGGTGGATTATATCTTTCCGCGATTGGTGGAGCTGGAGGTTTACCAGATTACCCAATGGTAATGGTTATTTCCGTCTTCTACTTATCGATTGGATTATTGAGTGGAATAGTCGCAGATTTATCTTATGGATTCATCGATCCACGAATTAAGATGGGAGCAGGAAAACAATGAGAGTAGTCGACATTAATAGTATAGATAAAAGTAAATTAGTATTGGTCGAGCGAACTGGAACTATTAAAGATGAAAAGATGAGTACTAAGTCCATCGGCTATTATAAAGATGCTTGGAATCGTTTCAAGCGTAATAAAGCCGCCGTTGTCGCTTTAGTTCTCATTGGAATTATCGTTTTCTTCACTATTTTTGGCCCATACATGAAAAAATATGATCTACCAAACCAAGATAAAATTATTGCGAACTATTTCCGTGAATTACCACCAAAAATGCCATTCTTTGAAAAGTTAGGTATTTTTGATGGTAGTAAAGAATTAAAACAAAGAAACAAACAATTTATCGAATCCTTACCTGAAGGAATCGTTAAGAAAATTACTGATGAATGGACAATTGAAGGAACAACTTTAGTTAACGTAGTTGTAGACTATTACAAATACCATTCATATATTCAATCTTATGGTGACCAATTAATCAATGGTAAACCAACAATCCAAACAAGACGCTTGAATCAAGCTGAATATGATAAAGCTTTAGAGAGAAATGCAGTTATTTGGTTAAAGGAACATTTCCCAAATCAAGGCATATATGAAGCCCAAATTGACCTCTACCGATATGCTTTAAATTCCACAGCTGAAGATACTTACTTCTGGTTTGGAACTAATAGCCAAGGTGAAGATGTTTTCACCAACCTTTGGCGAGCATCCAGAATCTCTTTAATTCTTGCCATTGTCATTACTGTTATCAATATGATCATTGGTTTAATTCTTGGTGCGATTATGGGTTACTTTGGTGGAACCCTTGATATCTTATTTGAACGTCTTGTTGATATCTTAGCTAACCTTCCATTCATGGTTATTTTGACGCTGCTTGTCTTAAGATATGGAACCGGTTTTGGAGTCATTATTTTTGCCTTCGTCTTTAATGGATGGATTGGTTTCTATGGCACAACCCGAATTCAATTCTATCGTTATAAAAACCGCGAATATGTTTTAGCTGCTCGTTCTAGTGGTTCGAGTGATGCGCGTATCATTCGCCGTCATATCTTCCCTAACGCCATTGGTACTTTAATTACCTCCTTCTCTCTCGCAATCCCAAGATTTATTTTCACTGAATCAGTATACTCATTCCTTGGTATTATTAATTATGCGACATCCACGAGCGTCGGTCGAATGTTATCAGAAGGACAATCCAAAATGAATCAACATTTCCATTTAATTTTATTCCCAGCTATCTTCATTTCCATTTTAATGCTATCATTTAACCTCATTAGTAATGGATTGCGTGATGCTTTCAACCCTTCATTGCGAGGTGTTGAATAATGGAAAAACAAGCTAAAAAAGATGTAATTTTAAAAGTGGAAAATTTGCGGATTTCCTTTAAGACGCAACAAGGGATTTTACATGCAGTAAGAGATATCGATTTTGAATTATATCGAGGTGAAACCCTCGCCATTGTTGGGGAATCAGGTTCTGGTAAGAGTGTTACTGCTAGAGCCATTATGGGATTACTTGCTGGTAATGCCAACCATGAAAGTGGTTCGATTTTCTATCAAGGTCAAGATTTAATGTTATTACCAGAAGAAGCATGCCATCAAATTCGCGGAACTAAAATTGCGATGATCTTCCAAGACCCAATGTCCAGTTTGAATCCAATTATGAGAGTTGGAAAACAAATTACGGAAACATTGGTCTTAAAGATGAAAATTTCAAGACGAAGTGCTAAACAAAAAGCACTCGAATTAATGCGAGAAGTTGGTATTCCTGAACCAGAAAAGCGATATTATCAATATCCATTCCAATTCTCTGGTGGGATGAGACAACGGATTGTTATAGCGATTGCGCTTGCAAATAACGCCGAAATATTAATTTGTGACGAACCAACAACCGCTCTCGACGTAACTATTCAAGCTCAAATTCTTGAATTAATTAATAAAATTAAAAAGCAACGAAACTTATCAGTTATCTTCATTACCCATGACCTTGGTGTTGTGGCCAATATGGCCGACCGAGCATTGGTAATGTATGCAGGTAAGATTGTTGAATATGGATTAATCAACGAAATCTTCTACAATCCGAAACATCCATATACCTGGGCGCTCTTGTCATCAATGCCTAACCTTGAAACTACTGATCGACTTGATGCTATCCCAGGTACTCCTCCTAACTTGATTAATCCACCAAAAGGCGATGCCTTTAGTTTAAGAAATAAGTATGCTTTAGAAATTGATTTTGAAGAAGAACCACCATTCTTCAAGGTGAGTGATACACATTATGCAGCTACCTGGTTATTACATCCAGATGCTCCAAAAGTAACACCTCCCAAAGCTGTGCTTGACATCATGAAGAAAGGGGGGACGTTGAATGAATAAACCTCAAAAGGATTATATCGATTACAGTCAAAAAGTCTTAGAAGTTAAGAACCTCAAACAATATTTTAAAGTTGGGGTTGGCGGTAAAAAAATGGTAGTCAAAGCCGTTGATGGTGTAAGCTTTGACGTCTATAAACGTGAAGTTTTCGGACTCGTTGGTGAATCTGGTTGTGGAAAGACAACGACTGGTCGAACTATTATTAAAATCTATAATGCCACTGATGGCATTGTAAAGTTTAATGGTAAAATTGTCGGAGTTGGTCTCCAAGGAGATCTCCAAAGAATTCGGGAACTACGCCTTAATCGTAAAAAAGAAATCATTCAACACTATCCAGTTAAAAAGCAAATCTATGATTTAAAAGAAGAAACTGAAGAAAAAGTTAATGTCTTACTTGACGAAATTCGAAAAGTTCAATTCTTCCAAAAGCAAAAAGAATCTAAGATCAATTCTGTTTTTGTTGAATTTAACAATCAAATTGATTTGGCGAACCATCGTTACGATACCAAAGTTAATGAAGCAAAGCGAAAAGAAAAAGAGGAACTTGATCGACTAACTGAACGTGACCTTAAAGCTCTCTTCCGAATATATAACAAAACGCTTGAATTAATTAAAGATAAAACTAAAGATAAAATAAAATATATAAAATCAATTCAAGCAACTAAAGAAGAAAAAGATCAAAAGATTCAAGATATCTTAGAAACGGAAGTATTCAATATTAATGTCGCCGTTGAAAAGTTAATTAAGAGCCTTAATGATATTGACCCAGTTATTACCAAAGAATATGAAGAACAAATGCGTTCCCATAACAAGGTAAAATACATGGCGAAGAGAAACTTAAAATCAGTCGAAGTCAAAGAAAAAATTCAAAATGTTCAAAAACATTATGATGAATTATTAGCTCAATATAAAGCTGATTTTGACAAAGAAATGGCTGAAATCACTAAAAATAAGCCAAGTAAAGATGAAATTAATAAAACCCTTAACGCTGCCAAAGAAGAAGCAGATGCGAAGATCAATGAATTAAAACAACAAATTAAAGCACTTAAAGCAGAAACAGCTGAAAAAATTAAAAAAATTAAGGCCGATGCCAAAGCTAATCCAGTTCGCTTTGAAGTTGATAAAGCGGAAATCGAAAAAATTAAAGAAAAATATGCTGAACTAATTAAACAAGCTAAAAGTGAATATCGCGATCATAAATATTATAACAAGTTAAAAGAAACTCCTGCTGAAAAAGCTGCTCGTCTCGAGAAGATAAAGGCAGCCAAAGCTGCTTATCTCGAACGAATCAAAGGGAAATCTCCAGATGAAGTGGCTCACGAAAAGGCATTGTATCAAGCAGAAATTGAAGAAATCATGAAGACGAAAACCAATTATGCTAATACAATGTCCAAAATGCAAATGGTCTTCCAAGATCCAATTGCGTCCTTGAATCCACGGATGATCGTTAAAGATATTATTTCTGAAGGTCTTGTTATTAGAGGTGAAAGAAATAAAGCTGTTATTGAAGAAAAGGTCAATAAGATCTTAGATATGGTTGGCTTAATTCCTGATCATGCGACCCGCTATCCACACGAGTTCAGTGGTGGCCAACGTCAACGAATTGGGATTGCCCGTGCTTTAATTGTTGATCCTGATTTCATCATCGCGGATGAACCAATTAGTGCGCTCGACGTATCGATTCAAGCTCAAATTTTGAATCTCTTAAACGATTTGAAAAAGGAACTTGGTTTAACGATTTTGTTTATTGCGCATGACTTATCAGTAGTTAAGTATTTCTGTGACCGGATTGCGGTTATGTATTATGGAAAGATAGTTGAATTAGCTTCTTCTGAAGAACTATTCCAAAATCCATTACATCCATATACTAAATCCTTATTATCAGCGATTCCACAACCAGACCCTATCTATGAAGCGAAACGGGTTCGTGTTGGTTATGATCCATCGATTCACAATTATACGGTGGATAAACCAAAACTTGTGGAAATCAAGCCAGGACATTTCATTTATGCTAATGAAGCCGAGCTTAAAAATTACCGAGCTATTTTAGGTATCGAGGAGTGAGAACGATGAAAAGAATATTCATAATATGTATGATGATATTGACTACTCTTTTCTTGGTTTCATGTGATAAAACGATTAATGATGAAACCGTAAGTGTCGTTTTCTATACTGGTCCGGGAGCAACAACGATTCCAACATTGTACAATTTGGAACGTGGTCAAAAGATTACCCCACCAGAAGAACCAACGAGTGATTCAGCAGTATTCGTAGGCTGGTTTAAAGAACCAACTTATGTAACTCCTTGGAATTTTGAAACCGATACGGTGAATAAAAGCTTAACTATATTTGCGAAATGGGAATATCGACTTTTTACAATAACTTATGATTTAAGGGGTGGGTCTTGGCCGGCTGATTTACCAGAAGGAACATATCGAACTACTTATATGTCTAATGAATCTTTCAACTTCCCAACTCAATCGAAGTTATATCCAACTCATGAAACTAATGGACTCTTTCTTGGCTGGTGGCCAGCACCAGATTTAAATCGACAACAACGCCGAGATATACCAAAAGTTGAGGGGATTGCGAAAGGAACTACTGGTGACATTACGCTCTACGCATACTATTCAAGAGAACCATAAAATTTAAAGTAAAAAAATGACCCTTCGGGGTCATTTCAGACTGTTGACAAATACAGTAATTTAAAACGCAGATGAAACTTTATGGTTTCGTAATCTGCGTTTTTTATTATTTATTTCGTAAAAGTGGGGAAAACTTTTGTTTTTTAAAGAAATTAATAATTTTGGAAAAGAAAACTCTTAAGTCTTCTTTAGTTATCCCGGATTTTGACATCCAGGTTGCCATCTTTTTAAGATTATGGCATGCGAAAATAAGGGTTACCCTCATTTGGTTTTTTAATAACCCCCTCATGTTTGTCACTCCCAGATGGTTTTTATATTTAGTATCTGCGAAGACTCTTTCAATTGTTTCTTTTCGCTTCGGATAGATTGCTTTAAACTTTTCAGTCTTCCGATTTCTTTCTACCATATCTACATGCTTTTGATGTATATGTCTTGTTAATGTTTTGTGTGTACTTAATGTACATTGATTCTTTAATGGACAATCTTTACATGAGTTCTTTCCACTCCGATATTCCCTATACCCGTTTCTATTTGTTGTCTTGTATTCAAGAACAACTCCCATTGGACATGTGAAGTAATCTGTTTCTTCATGGTATTCGAATTCACATTTCTTTAAATATCCTTGTTTTGTCTTTGGTCTCATATATGGTGTGAATAACTCTTTATTATCTTCATGAACCATTTTAGCGATTATTGGTGTTCTATAAGCTGAATCTGCTACGATATTTTTGATGTTTTCATTTTCTTTAATAGTATTTTCATAAACTGGTAAAAAGGATTGACTATCATGAACATTTCCTGAAACCACTGTACTTCCTAATACATATCCATTTTCATCACATACTGTTTGGGCACTATATGCGAAACAACGTTCTTTTTCTCCCTTGACAAAATAACCACTTTCAGGATCAGTGGTTGATACTGGTTTTTCAGTTTCAATTGTTTCTTCAAATTCAAATGCTTTTTTACCATTCGCTCTACGGTCTTCGTTAATCTCTTCTTCTAGTTGTTTTGTATATTTACTGATTGATTCAGTTACATTGATTTTTACTCTTTTATGTTTATTAGCTGATGCTTTGATATGGGTTGAATCAACAAAGACATTCTCATCATTAATAAACCCTAGTTTATATGCTTGAGATAGTATTTGGGCGAAAATATCATTAAAAACAGTTGTTCCTTTAAAACGACGTTCATAATTCTTGTTAAAAGTTGAGTGGTGTGGAACTTCATCATTAAAGTCAAAGCCTAAAAACCACCGATAGGCCATATTAACCTTAATCTCTTCGATGGTTTGTCTCATGCTTCTAATTCCAAAAAGGTATTGAATAAATATGATTTTGAATAAAACAACTGGATCAATACTTGGGCGACCCAATTCATTAGAGTACATATCCTTTACCAAGTCATAAATAAAGGTAAAATCAATTGCTTTGTCAATCTTTCTTACTAAATGATTAGCAGGTACTAAATCATCAATACAAACAATTTGAACTTTATCAATGCGCTTGTTACTGTTTTTAGTAATCATATTTACACCGCCCTTTTATATATTTATTATACCATTTTTTAGCAATTATTTCAAGATGAAAAAAACTGCCGACTTTGTCGACAGTCTGAAATGACCCTTCGGGGTCATTTTCATTTTTGAACATCGCCTAACTTTTTCGCAATCATATTCGCAGCTTTCTTAAGGAAAAATCTTGACATAAAGTTCATAAACTTAGCATCGGTGCCAATTGGAATCCGATACTTATTCTTTTCGGTTGCATCTACGATTAACTCAGCAGCTTTTTGTGGATTGAGTAGTTTATATTTAGATTGTGAACTTTGATCAAACAAGGCATCCATCCTCACTCCTGAGTTTTTCACAATATCTGTAGCAACTCCTCCCGGAAGGACTAATGTTACCCCAACAGAAGTGTCCTTTAACTCAGAATGTAATCCCAAAGTCATCATCTCCACAGCGGCTTTTGAGGCTCCGTAAATTGATTGACCTGGAACCGGAACATATGCTCCCATACTCGAAACATTGGTGATATGCGCAACAGGTCTTTCTAACAATATAGGCAAGAATGTTTTAATCATATGAAGAGTACCATAGAAGTTAACATTCATTACTTGATGGATTTTTTGATAATCTAGTTCAATAATAGGAATAAAAGGTTGAATTATACCAGCCACATTAATAAGACCATCAATGGTTGGATGATGTTTTAAAACTTCATCTTTCAATTGTTCAACTTGATTTAAATCGGCTAAATCACATTGATGAATTGATAGATTGCTTTGATAGTCCTTAGCTAGTTCTTTAGTTGCTTCAAGGGCTTGTTGATTAATATCAACTGCAGCTACTCTTCCTCCTTTTTCTAAAACCTTTATTGCTACTTCCCGACCGATTCCATTGCCAGCTCCCGTTACAATAAAACAATTGTCCTTAATTTTCATTTTTCAATTCATTCCTCCTTTTTATTAAATTTTTAATACTTAAGATATATATTATTATGCCTTAAAAAAAGTATAGCATATATTTTGATTAATTCAAATATGTTTACCTAAATTTGCCATTATTCTAAAAGGATTTCAAGTGGTATTTGATTTTGTAGGTAGTGTCAAGAATTTTGTGTAAATACTTTTATACCTTTGTATAAAAGCTATACTCTAGTGTGTTGATTAGTTATTGATATTTTTGTTCCATTAACTGTTGTAAATC
>FZPS01000076.1_pt136 | contig 11805 bp, 11 predicted proteins | sample 1817821 | NCBI WGS metagenome assembly FZPS01 (sample SAMEA104158645, study PRJEB21678) | metagenome | place: Germany | collected 2015-04-21 | reverse complement strand
ATATTGGCGCTGGCTGCCTATAATGCCGGTTGGCCCAAGGTCAGGCAGTGGTTGGATGCCGGCCGGTGGCAGGGGAGTTACGGCGATCTGCACAAGATCCCGTATCCGGAGACCCGGCAGTACGTTACCAGAGTTCTCCGGATCTACTATTGCTACAGACATCTTTATTCGCCCGCCGGAGGTGAAGACGGTGCTGAAAATCGGCTGGGTGGCGTTGGGCTGCCCAAAGAATCAGGTGGATACGGAATTTATGATCGGACTGATGAAAGAGTCGGGCTATGAACAAACAGCCCGGCCTGAAGAAGCAGATATACTGGCCATCAATACCTGCTGCTTTATTCAGCCTGCCACCGAAGAATCCCTGGACCGGATTGTCGAGTATGCCCGCTATAAAAAGGAAAACTGCCGTTTACTTGTGGTCTTGGGCTGTCTGCCCCAGAGATACGGCAGGCAATTGCTGGACCTTCTTCCGGAGGTGGACCTTTGGCTGGGGACCGGCGGGTATTCCCGCCTACCGGAACTGATCGGCGCCGCTCTTGCCCGCGACCGGGAAAATGGGAAAAGACCCGGGCTTTTTACTGTGGAAAAGCCGGGATGGTTACCGGAACCCGGATTGGCGCGGGTACTTTCCACCGCGCCGTACACGGCCTATGTTAAGATCGCCGAGGGTTGTGAGAACCATTGCCGGTATTGCGTAATCCCAAGGATTCGCGGGCCTTACCGCAGCCGCCCGCCGGAGGAGATCGAACAAGAAGTGCGGGAGCTTGTCGACAGTGGGGTAAAAGAGATCAACCTGGTGGCTCAGGATACAACCGCCTACGGGGTCGACCGGGAGGGCTGTTCCGCCCTCCCGCAACTCTTATCCAGGCTGGACCGGATCGAGGGCGATTTTTGGCTCCGGGTTTTGTACGCCTATCCCGACCGGGTTTCCGATGAACTGCTGGCTGTTTTTTACGGGAGCGAGCACCTCTGTGCTTATCTGGACCTGCCGTTGCAGCATATAAGCGGGAAAATCCTGAAGGCAATGGGCCGGCACTCCACGCCCGAGGGTATCCTCCGCTTACTGGAGAGGATCCGGCAACTGGTACCAGGGATGGCGCTGCGTACCACTTTCATTCTGGGGTATCCCGGGGAGACGGAAGAGGATTTTGACGGGCTCCTCAGTTTTTTGGATGTGGCCCGTTTTGACTGGGTGGGTGCTTTTCCCTATTTCCCGGAGGAAGGTACCCCGGCGGCCGTTTTGAAACCCCAGATTCCCCCGGCGGTACGGGAAAGGCGCCGGCAGGAACTCCTGGCGAAACAGGAAGCGATTACAGCAGAGAAGAACCGGGCTCTCTGCGGGAAACACCTTAAGGTCCTGGTAGAAAAGAATACGGCCGACGGGTGGGTGGGCCGTTCCTACCGGGAAGCGCCGGAGATTGACGGCCTGGTGAGGTTGGCGCCGGTGAACTTGCCTGCGCGTACACGCGTCGCGCGTACCCGCGCGATTAACCCCGGGGATTTTCTCACCGTTGAAGTGACCGGCGCTGAAACCTATGAGGTATATGCGCGCCTACCGGCGGTTATGCCCCCGTAAGCACGTTTTTACACGGCGCTAATATGGGGTACATACCATGTGTGCCGGCCGGCGCGGCGGCGTCGAGAATAAGGCCAACGCACGCAGGCCAGTGGCGAAGACAAGTGGCAGGCCCAGTTGGACCGGAGGGGGAAAGGGTGAGACGGGCGCAGATTAGGGCGCGCGCAGAAGAAATTTGCGAGCAGGAAAGGAGAACCTGGCCGGAGTGTCGAAGTAATTTCAGGGAGTGAATATTTTAGGCCTGGTGATAAAATGAGTTTAGCGAACTTTTTTACATGGTTAAGAATCCTCTTGACACCGGTATTAGTCGGTTTTCTTTTTTTATCAATTCCATATAAGCAGTATTTTGCCGCCGGTGTTTTTATTTTAGCCTGCCTTACTGATGGCTTGGACGGATATTTTGCCCGTATTCGCCGGGAGGTTACGCCGTTTGGGAAATTCCTTGATCCCCTGGCCGACAAGATTTTGATCGGCGCCGCTTTAATCAGTCTCTGGAGTTTGCATAAAGTCAGCGGTTGGGTGGTCTTTTTGATCCTGGGCCGCGAGATCTTAATCACAATCTTGCGGGTTTTTGCCTCCAGACGGGGAATTTCTGTGGCTGCCAGTATTTGGGGGAAGGTAAAGACAGTCACCCAAATTCCGGCGGTCTTATGGCTCATCCTGGACTGGCCGGGGGCCACAATCCTTCTGGGGGTAGCGGTCTTTTTTACCTTATATTCCGCTTTTGATTATATTATTAAATGGCGGCGGCTTTTGGCCGGGGAGAAACGTACCCGGGTGCGACAGGTCCCGCCAACCTGAAATCATAAGAAAAAGCTTTCCCGGTGCCGGTCAAGCCGGACCTGGTAATCCTCGCCCGGAGGCCGGTATTCCCCGGTTAACGGGTTTACGCGGTAACTCTTCTTTATTTTCTCCTCTTCTTCCCGCAAAAAGAATAAGGCGGCAATCAGCCGGTCCACTTCTTCCCTGGTGTTATAAAAGCCAAAACTAACCCTGACCATCCCCGGAAGATCCTGTTTTTTTCCGGCGGCGATCTGCTCTTCATAGGTGGTGATCGCTTCTGGCGAGAGCCGCAACAGGTGATGGACATAAGGCCGGGCGCAAAAACAGCCGTGACGGACGCCGATTCCCGCTTCATAGGCCAGGGCCGCAGCAACAAGGCCATGGGGTATTCCTTCCAGATTAAAGGTGATCACCCCCACCCGGGGTGTAACAGTGGGCGGGGGGCCATAAAGGTGGATACCCGGCACCGTTGCCAGGCGGTTATAAGCATATTTGGTCAGGTTTTCTTCGTAGGTGGCCAGAGCGGGGAAATCATGCTCCTGCAGCCATTGTAAGGCTTTGGCCACGGCATAAGCACCGATTAAATTGGGCGTACCGGCCTCTTCCCGTTCCGGAGGAGGGGCAAAAAGGATGCGGGTTTTGGAAACAGCCGCCACCGTACCGCCACCGGTCAACTCGGGAAAACCTTTGGTAAAGGCTGTTGCCGGACCCAGGAGGACGCCGGCGCCAAAAGGGGCGTACAATTTATGGCCGGAAAAGGCGATAAAGTCCGGGGCTTCACCGGAACGGAGGTGAAGCGGCCGGTGGGGTACGAGTTGCGCCGCATCGACCAAGAAGGTGGCGCCGTAATAATGGGCCATTTCCGCAATGGTCCGCAGGGGGTTAATGATTCCTGTGACATTGGAGGCGCCGCAGAGTGTGACCAGGGCTACCTGGTTATTTTTTAACTTGTTTTCCAGGTCACCCAGGTCCAGCCGGCCGTCGGGGGTCAATTCTGTAAAGAGGGTTTTCCGCTTTAGCCGCCAAGGGAGATCGTTGGAATGGTGTTCCATACGTGAGGCCAGAATTACCTGGCCTCGCCGGGTTCGTAGACGATAGGAGAGCTTATTCAAGGCCTCAGTGGCGTTCTTAACAAAAATCACCAAGTCCTTTCCGGGATCAGCCCCGAAAAAACGCGTAATATAATCGCGGGCGCGGTTGTAAATGCCGGTGGAGAGTTGGGATTTGTAACCAAATCCCCGGTGGACACTGGAATACCAGGGAAGAAGAGCATTGATCGCGTTAACGACAGCCTTTAGTGGCGGAGTGGTGGCGGCATTATCAAAATTTACATAAACCAACCGGCGCCCGTCTCTGAGAGGGACATCTTCGTTAAGGCCTAAAAATTCCGAGCGCAAAAGTGCGACCTTGGCCGGCATTTTTTCCCCCCGCTTGCATACGTTTTTCCGGAGGTATTATCATATGCGGTTTTTATCATTGGGGGTACCGGGGATGGAATGACCGGCAGGTTACCCCGGAGTTTCCAGGGATTCAACGGATTATCTCCCCTCTAGCTGGACAAATTAAGGGTAGACCAAATAGAAAGGGGGGTCAAAAGATGGCAGCCGGTCAAAAAAGTAATACTCTTGTCTATGCCCAGGCCAAAAAGGCTCTCGATCAGATGAAGTATGAGATCTCCAGGGAATTGAATATTGATACTTCGCCGATTCAAGGGGACTACTGGGGTTACATGACCGCACGGGACTGCGGGGCCATCGGCGGGCATATGGTGAAAAGGATGATTGAAGCCGCCGAACGGACCCTGGCTCAACAAACGGCCCAGAATGTTCAAGCCGGATTCCGGGCCGGACTGGCCGAGCAGAATAAGAACCAGCAGCAAACCCAATATAATCCCAATCCCAATCTCAATCTCTCCAATCTGGATCAGCAATACTAAGCCGTATTTAAAGCAAACGGTAGTTTCGCGCGCGTGTGCGCGCGGCAAGGCAGCCCCGTGCAGGGGCTGCCTTTTTGATTCCTTCCTCATCGCCGTGTTCGTTTGCCGTTTGCGCGCGCGTCTTGCCAAGATAAAAGGAAAACTATAAAATAAAGGGGACAAGGCACAAGGGGCTAAATCAGGCCATGCTTTTTCCCTGCTTTCTCCAAGACGGCCAGGGTGTCATCAAGGTCTTCCCGGGTGTGAGTGGCCATCAGCGACAGCCGCAGGCGGGAGAGTTTTTTTGGAACCGCCGGATAGTAAACGGAGTTAACGAAGATCCCCGCCTCATGGATCTCCTTGCTCATTAATTTGAGGATCCTTTCGTCACCGACGATAATGGGGATGATGGCTGTCCGGGCGTTCCCCAGATCGAACCCCATTTTTTTCAGGTTGCCGAGCATATAATCGATATTCTGCCAAAGTTTTTCCCGGAGTTCCGGTTCGGTCTGGATAACGTCAAGCGCGGCGATTAGCCCGCCGGTGACCGCCGGGGGCAAAGCGGTGGAGAACATGTAGGATCGGGCATAAAAGCGCAGGTAATTTACGACTTTACGGGAAGAAGCGACAAAACCGCCCACTCCGGCCAGGGCTTTGCTGAGTGTCCCGGCGACCACATCGATCTGGCCTTCCATATGGAAATGTTCGGGGGTGCCGCGCCCGTTTTCGCCGATGACCCCCGTGGCATGGGCTTCGTCAATCATTATTCTGGCGCCGTATTTATCCGCCAGTTTCTTGATTTCGGGCAGGGGCGAGATATCACCGTCCATACTAAAGACCCCGTCCACAATGATCAGCTTGCCCTGGAACTCCCGGTCGCAACTGGCGAGGACTTTTTCCAGGCTTTCCATGTCATTATGGCGGAAGGCGCGCAGGGTTCCCCCGGAAAGCCGGCAACCGTCGATAAGGCTGGCGTGGTTAAGCCGGTCGTTGATGGCGACATCATCCTTGCGCACCAGGGCGGAGACACAACCGACATTGGCGGAATAACCGGAGGTAAAGATGATGGCGTCTTCGCATCCTTTTATTGCCGCCAGTTTTTGCTCCAACTCCCTGTGCAGATCCAGGGTGCCGCCGAATAAAGGAACACTGCCCGCGCCGATGCCAAATTTTTCTAACGCACGGCGGGCCGCCTCTTTCACCCGCGGATGGGTGGTCAGGCCGAGATAATTATTGGAAGCCATCATCACCATTTCCCGTTCGGTATTGGTGTAATTGTCCAAAATTTTAACCCGGCGCTCTGAGGGACTGCTCAGAATCCGGTGCCAGTGGTGGAATTTGTTGTTAATCAGATTTTCAGTAAAGGCAAAGAACGGGCGGGTCTTGGCCAGGATATCCCGGTCCGGAAGTTCAAGAAAGTCCGTTAGATTTTTGTCTTCCAAATTTATTGTGCTCTCCCCCTTTTCATTTTTATTCTGGCTTATCTTTTTGATTGTAACCCATTTTTTCCATCAGGGTCAAGGGGGCAAAAAAGAAAGAAGGCGCGTGCGCGCGACGGGAGGAGTGAAGTCAATGCCTGTTTTTGAGTTGAATACCCGTTTGGTCTGGGGGTGGGATGCCTTCCACCGGTTGCCGGAAGAGATCGCCCGTATTGGCCGGCGGCCCCTGGTCGTGGTTGGCTCCTCGGCCGCGGGAACCGGGCTCCAGGAAAAGTTGGACTCTTTATGTAAAGATAACCTGGGCGAAGTTTTTATTGCCGGGAAAGGCGAACCGGACCTGGCAATGGTGAACCGGGGGGTGGCAACCGGGCGTTTGTTCCAACCCGATCTGCTGGTGGGGATCGGCGGCGGGAGCGTTATGGATACGGCTAAAGCCCTGGCCGCGTTGATCCCCAACCCCGGGGCGGTGGAGGAGTATTTTTACGGCCGGGCGCTAAAAGAACCGCCACTACCGGTCATTGCCGTACCCACGCTTTTTGGCTCCGGGGCGGAGGTATCCTTTAACGCGGTTTTGCTGGACACAAAAACCATGACCAAACAGAGCCTGCGGGATCCCAGGCTTTTGCCCCGCACGGCTGTGGTTGACCCGGAGTTGGGCCGTACGGCCCCGCAGGAACCGGTGGTCTATGCGGCCCTGGACGGGCTGACCCAGGGAATCGAGGCTTTTGTCTCCCGGCAGGCCAACTTCTTTTCGGATCTGTTTGCCCGGGAAGCCGTGGTCAGGTTCGGACAGGCCTTGGCCGGAATCAACCGGGGCCTTCCCCTCCAGGAGGTCCTGGCGGACCTGGCTTACGGAAGTACTTGTGGCGGTGTGGCCATGGCCGCCGCCCGGCTGGGGGCGGTCCACGGTTTGGCCCACCCCGTAGGGGTTTTCTACGGCCAACCCCACGGGAAGGTTTGTGCTTCGCTTTTACCTGCTTTTATGCGGTTTAACCTCCCGGCGGCAGCCGGAAAATATGCGGTCTTAACCGCCGCCCTGGGTATAGAAGCCTACGGTGATGAACTGGACAAAGCAGCGGCGCTGGTCAAGTTCATAATTACGCTCAACCGGAAGCTGGGGATCCCCTTATCCTGGCGGGATTTGGGAGTAAAGAAAGAAGACTTCCCGGAGCTGGTGGAAAAAAGCCTGCCTTCCGGTTCGCTGCAGGCCAACCCAAGGCCGGTCGGGAGGGAGGACCTGTTTAAGATCTTGGAAGAGAACTGGTAGATTCCAGATGTAAGGCGGAGTTAAACAGGAGATCTTTTTCACAAAAAAATGATTTATTTTTCCGGTGTATTCTGGTATAATCATTTGGATATTACAACTCTTATCATCAGGGATCAGCGCACATGCGACTGAACAAGGAGGATGAAAACGGATGTTACCTACTTTACCTACCCCCAGAAAATTTACCCTACTGGCAGGCGCCGCGGAAGGTGGTACGAAGCTCAACGCCTTTGACAATGCCCTGCTGGCAGCAGGGATTGGCAATCTGAACTTGCTGAGGGTCAGCAGCATTCTTCCTCCTGAGGCGGAATATGTTGAAAAACTGAATATTCCTCCCGGGTCGCTGACACCTACAGCTTACGGCGCCCTCGCCAGCGACCAGCCGGGGGAAGTGATCTCCGCTGCGGTGGGGGTTGGTTTTTCCACCAATTCTTTTGGTGTAATCATGGAGTATTCCGGCTGTTGCGAACAGACAGAGACGGAAGAAAAGATCCGGTTTATGCTGGAGAACGCCTTCCGGCAACGGGGGATTAAGTTAGAGAAGACCATGGTCAAGGGGATCCAGTGGAAAGTGGAGAAAATCGGCGCGGTCTTTGCCGGCGTTGCCCTTTGGTACTAATTTGGTACTAAAAAGAGGTGATTGATGATGGAGTTATGGTTTACGGAGAAACAAACGCCCAGCCTTGCCCTGTCTTGTCTGGTGAAGAGCACGGTTTACCGGGAGAAAACCAAATATCAGGACCTAGCCATATTGGATACGGTTGAGTACGGACGGATGCTGGCCCTGGACGGGATCATCATGACCACCGAAAAGGATGAGTTTTTTTACCATGAGATGATCACCCATGTTGCCATGCATACGCATGCCCGTCCGGAACAGGTATTGGTGGTGGGAGGCGGTGACGGCGGCACGGTCCGGGAAGTGTTGAAGCACCCGACGGTCTCCCGGGTAGTCCTGGCGGAGATTGACGAAGGTGTGGTCAACGCCGCCCGTAAATACCTCCCCACCTTGGCACAGGGCCTTTCCGACCCGCGGGTGGAGATTCAGATCACCGACGCCATCGTCTATGTCCGGGAACACCCTGGTGAATTTGATGTGGTGATTGTGGACTCCACGGACCCAATCGGGCCGGGGGTGGGCCTCTTTACCAGGGAGTTTTACCAGGACGTGGCTAAAGCCTTAAAAGACGGAGGCATTATGGTGGCACAGACCGAATCGCCGGTTAACAATAAGGATTTAATCCAGAAAATCCACCGCAACCTGCAGGGGGTTTTCCCGCTGATCCGCCTTTACCTGGGGCCGGTCCCGACCTACCCCAGCGGTTTATGGAGTTATACTCTATGCTCGAAAGGCCCGGATCCGGTGGCCGTACCCGACGGGAAGTTTTTGGCTTTGGAGACCAAATATTATACACCGGAAGTCCACCGGTCGGCTTTTGCCCTTCCCCTGTTTGTCAAGGAGTGGTTGGGCTGATCCCAGCGGCTAGGCACCGCTAGTCAAAGGCTAACACAGACCGGCCACGGGCCGGCAGTGGGGTGGCCGTAGGATAGCCGTAGTCATAGGCTAGATGAAAAGATGCAGGCGGGAGTTTTCCGCGGCGTTAAGAAAGTCTTCGGCGTCTCCGGGCTGTAGATGTTCATAGGCGATCAATTCTTCCTGCCGGAGACCGAGGATCTTTAAGGAAGCTTCACAGGCGATAAAATTGACCTTTCGCTCCATGGCTAGGGCCATAAGTTCTTCGAGGGTTTGGGCTTGGCGTTGTGCCAGGAGGCGGCGGAAGAGGAGACCGCCCAGGCCGGCAAAGTTCATCCGGGAGAGGCGCGGCTTGGCCGGTCCTGTAGGGAGCAGTGTTTTGAAGACCCTTTCCAGCAGGCTGTTGTTGCCGTTACGGCTACGCCGGAGAAGGGCTGCACCCCAGAAGGTAAAGAAGATCTGGACCCGGTAACCCCGGCCGGCGGCAGCGCAGGCCAGTGTGAAGGCGGCCATTGCCTTGTCCATATCCCCGCTGAAAAGAATGATGCTGAATTGTTTTTCTTCTTGACCCGGCAAGGGCGGCAATCCTCTCTTTAAGGAGGGAGTGCGCACGCGCACTTTTTTTTTATCCCTTTTACTAGTTTAACCCCTTTTTCCCGGATTATTGTGGCTGCAGCCAAAATCGTACCAGTGCATCTTATGGAGACCACACCGGAAAAAGGAGGGTAAAATAGAGGAGAAAACCGGCAAGCCGCAGAAAAGATAAAAACGGCTGAAAGATAGGGACTGGAGGAATAGGGAGTTGTTTAGTAAGATCGAGCGGATACAAAAGGCCCCGTTTTTGGCGGCAGGCGTAGAAGACCGGGCTGAACTGGTCTTGCTTGGCGTGCCCCTGGACCATACCACATCCTTCCGGCCTGGCGCCCGTTTCGGTCCGGAGGCGGTGCGCGGGGTCTCCGAGAGCCTTGAAGAATACAGCTATTACCAGGATGCGGATCTCAGGGAGATGAACTTTGCCGACCTGGGGGACCTGCTGTTACCGCCGGGAAACGTTTCCCGCGCTTTAGAACTGGTTGAAGAGGCAGCGCGGGTGTTTTTTCGTGCCGGGAAGGTCCCCTTTTTCCTCGGCGGTGAGCATTTACTCAGTTACGCAACGGTCCGGGCGGCAACGGAGGTTTTTCCCGATCTTGTTGTGCTCTGCCTGGACGCCCATACCGATCTACGCCCGGCCTATTTAGGGGAAGAACTCTCCCATGCTTCAGCCTGCTATTTGATGAACCGTTGTTTGCAGCCGGGGTCATTATACCAGTTTGGCGTCCGTTCCGGACCCCGGGAAGATTTTCTCTATGCCCGGGAGCAGACCAAGGTTTTTCCGGAGCGTGTTTTGGAACCGTTGCACCGGGTTTTACCGGAACTCAAAGGCAAGCCCGTCTATTTCACCCTTGATATCGATGTCCTGGATCCGGCCTTTGCGCCGGGGACCGGGGCTCCAGAACCGGGCGGCCCGGACTTTCAGGAGATCCTCTCCTCCGTTCTGCTCCTTTCCGGGTTGCATGTGGTCGGGCTGGACCTGGTGGAAGTGGCGCCGGCCTACGACCCTTCGGGCATTACCAGCCTGGCCGCGGCCAAGTTGGTCCGGGAGGCAATCATTTCCGTCCTAAAGGCGCGCCAGCATTGACAAATCCCTGATAAAAGCATATAATTTTTACTTGAGCTTTAACTGGGCCTCCTGTTACGACCGGGGGATAAAAGCACGTGGCGGACGATTGGGCTCAAGCAAAACAGAGAATATTAAATCCCTGGTCGAGCCTGCCAACAGTTTATCCTGAACTCCATAATGAAAGGTAATTTTTGATGGAAAAGACCAATAAAAAAGCATCCACCGCCAATAAAAAAACATCCACCGGATTACGGCTTCTTGCTTATTTAAAGCCCTACTGGAAGCGGTTGGCCGTGGGCGTAGCGGCGATGCTTGTTGTCACGGTGATCAACCTTTCCTACCCCTATATTGTCGGTGTGGGCATATTTGACCATGTGCTGACAATAAAAAAGAGCCAGGCCTTGTTGAACCTGGCGGTCCTTGCGGCGCTGGTTATTATCATCAGCAAGCAACTTTTTACTTTTCTCCAAAACTACTCCCTCCATTATGTCGGGCAACGGATCGTGACCGATCTCCGGTTCCAGCTTTTCCAGCATTTGCAGAACATGTCCATTGGTTTTCATGAAACGCGGCGGACCGGAGAGATGGTCTCCCGGATGATTAATGATATCACCTTAATCCAAAGCAGTCTCTCGGTGGGTTTAATCCAGACCATATTCATCAGTGTCGAGTTGGCCGGGATTGTGGCCATCACTTTTTACCTCCATTGGCGCCTGGCTTTTCTGGCTTTTATTGTTTTTCCCCTGGCGGTCCTGGTGGCTTCACGGGTCGGTAATCTCATCAGAACCGTCAGCCGCCTGGCCCAGGAAAAAACAGCGGATCTGGCCTCCATTCTCCAGGAGACCCTCTCGGGGATCCGGATTATTAAGGCCTTTACCATGGAAGAACAAGAGAAAGACCGGTTCCGGCGGAAGAATGAAGCGAATTTCCAGGCCAATCTTCGTTCGGCCAAGGCCTCAGCCTTGCTCACCCCGCTGGTGGAGTTTTTTTTCCTCTTAGCCATTGTGGTTGTCCTCTGGTATGGAGGAAGGGAAGTCATCCTGGGAAAGCTGACCGTTGGGGAGCTAATCGCTTTCTTTGGGTATATTGCCATGATTACGGCGCCGATCACCAAAATGACGCAGCAATTCAGCCTTTTCCAACAGGCTTTTGCCGCTGCCGACCGGGTATTTGAGATTATGGATCAGGAGCCGGAGATTAAAGAGGCCCCCGGCGCCATCGTCCTCCCCAAAATCAGGGGCGAGATGGTTTTTTCCGGGGTTTCCTTTGCCTACCCCAAGGGCGAGGTGGTTTTATCCGATATCAACCTGCATATCCAGCCCGGTGAGATTGTCGCGCTGGTTGGACCGAGCGGGGCGGGAAAGACAAGCCTGGTCAATCTGATCCCGCGTTTTTATGACCCGATTACCGGTTCGATCTACATCGACGGCCATGATATCCGGAAGCTCCAGCTGGCTTCGTTACGCGAACAGATCGGCCTTGTCCCCCAGGACCCAATCCTCTTCGGGGTGAGTATCAAAGAGAATATCTCCTATGGGCGGGTCGGCGCCACCGACGAGGAGATTGTCGCCGCGGCGAAGGCGGCCAATGCCCATGATTTCATCATGAAATTCCCCGACGGCTACGACACGGTCCTCGGCGAACGGGGGCTGACGGTCTCCGGCGGGGAGCGGCAGCGGATCGCCGTGGCC
>FZPS01000204.1_pt169 | contig 11812 bp, 9 predicted proteins | sample 1817821 | NCBI WGS metagenome assembly FZPS01 (sample SAMEA104158645, study PRJEB21678) | metagenome | place: Germany | collected 2015-04-21 | reverse complement strand
GGCCTCATTCTGTTTTATTTTCGACGGTCAAAATTTTCAGAAAACCTGTGATCTCAAAGACTTCCATTATTGAGTCATTGACATTACGGAGAACCATGCCCCCTTTATCGTTCATTTTCTTCTGAGTAGCCAGCAAGACACGTAGGCCGGCACTCGATACATATTTCAGCTCAGAAAAGTCAAGTATCAGCTTAGAGATAGGATCGAGAGAAGACGTCAATTCAGCTTCCAGAATCGGAGCGGTCGTTGTATCTAAACGCCCCTCAATCGACAAAACCAATGTGTCCCCATTTACCGTTTTATTAATATCCATATTGTTTGTCGTATACATGACCGGTCGTTTGTCCGTATACTCTCCTCGTCTTTCTAATCATTAATCATATTTTAATCTGAAATAGTATTCTTGTCGTGTGACCATATGTCACCGTATTTTTTGATTTGCAGTTTTTTGAGAATATGCTCAACTTGTCTACAGGGTTATCAAAAAACTGATGCTCGTTTATGACGAAGTATTGTTCGCAAAATTCGCTCCACTTGCTTTGAGCAGTGAATTTCGACATTATCGACAATTAAAACGCATCAGCTACGCGTTTTCTGTTTTTTTAACAACTTTTCAAGTTCGAGCCTTTTATTTTTCTGCGTGCCGGAAATCCCCATTTTGTCATAAATGCGCGAAAGATGATTTCGAACGGTTCCGGAAGAAAGATGAAGCATTTTTGCAATTTCCGCTGAAGTCATTCGCTGAGCGGCAAGTTCTGCAATTTCAAGTTCCCTTTCCGAAAGTCCATAATCCGCACGCTTTTCAAAATATTTGCTGAGGATTTTGTTCTTACCTGCCTGAACTAATTCTGAAAGCTTGAATATCTTGTCGACATATTCCGCGTATTCGTTATCTTCTTTCAACTCCATAAGCTGTCTTGAGATATAGGGTGTGTTTTCGGCAAAGGGCATCAAAAATTTGTCCGGCATAGCCAAATCCAGAGCGATTTTCAATTCATCAAGCGCATCTTTCGCTCTGCCTATTTTTTCGAAGGCGGCGGCAAGCTGAATATGCAGCCATAATAGACACAAAACATTGCTGAAAATGCCATAAAGCCTTTGGCACTCTTCTTTCCTTGCAATGAGGGCAGTATACTCGCCCTTTGCTAAAAGCATCTGATTGTAGTACGTGTGGAGCATTGGCATGGCAGGAAACATCATGAGCGTTTCGGAGAGTCTGCCTTCCGCCAACCACTCGGGTGTATCCTGCGGGCGGTTCAGCGAGGAAGCGATAAACATCTGACAGACATCCAAGGTGTTCAGCAGTGTATATTGTTTTTCCCTGAGGAGCAGCACTTTCAAATTCTGCATGCTCGTTTTGATTTTGTCATAGTCTCCACGCAAGAGCTCCAGCCGCATATTCAAAAATTCACTCGTCAGCATAACGCTGAATTGATCCTTTCTTTTTGCTGCCGTCATGGCCATCTTATTTGAAATGTCGGCATCGACCAATTCTCCGCGCACATAGTGGAGTTCAGCCGCGAAGCCGTGTTCTGAACCGTTGCCGTGCCCATTCGACACCTGGTAATAGTACGGCATGCAATCCTGCATCTCTTCATTCTCGGTATCGGCAAAACCGACTGCTCTGTGATACATCATCAAAATTGAGGGAGCTGAAAATGTCCACGCGCCTTTCTGGTCGATGCTGTATGTCGTTCTCCCGAGAAGTGCACAGGCTCTCCTGTGGTATGCACTCATCGCGGAAATATTGTTGTAGGCAGTAAAACTCTCAGAAACCTCCGCGTCACCTAAAAGGTTGTTTTTTTCTTCATCCGATAGTGTCTTGTTCATTTCGAGCGATTTCAGAAGAAGCCGCTTTAGACGCTTCAGCTCTGCAATATTATTGAAAGCGAACATCTTTACCATACAAGCCGTCAAGGCGCAAGGATAATGCAATAGTATTTCTTCAGGACAGTTGCCTATCCACGAGAAAAAATCCTTCGCATGTTCAGCATTTAGACTTTTAGCCCTGTCTTTCTCGGCGCAGAGTAAAATCTTTTCGAAGTTTTCCGCTCTTGCGTAGGAATAATACGCGGGGACAAAATTTTCCTCCTTCATAAACCAATCGCCTAAGCGCGTATAACTTTTTTGTTGGTATTCCATCGGTTTTTGGGAGAAATAGTGACGCGCACATTGCTGGAGCATGTGGTGATAACGGTATTGGTTGTCTGACCTTGTGATAAAAGCATTGTTCTTGGAAAGAGAGTTTAAGAGTTCCCCGCTGTCTCCGCCGGTACCGCTTCCTGCCCATAGATAAGCGGCTTTCTCTTTGGTAAACTCGTTACTTATTCCTAATAAGATTAAAAACTCCCGTTCCTCTTCGCTCAAAGGTTCTAATAAAACTTCGTTGATTAAGCTGAAAATATCGGTAGAACTGGAAAGCCATTTCCTGTTTCTTCCATATGATTTGAAGTTCAGATATATGACGGAAAACCAACCCTCACTTAAAGTCGCCAGTTCGTCCAGTTCCGGTGCCGATGCCTTGATGTCACACCACTCCGCGTAGTCGTAAAGTTCCTCTGTGTATAATCTCAGATCGTAAGCGGAAATCTCGTAAAGCTGATGCCCGAGCCTCATTTTCTCCTCTTCGTTAAAAATCTGATTTCGTGACAGGAGTATGATGTGAACATTGCTCGGAAGTTCTTTTGCGAAAAATAATACGATCGACGTTATCACCTTAGATGGCAGGATGTGGAGATCGTCGATAATGAAGTAAATATCCTCTTCATATTTCGATAATTCGGCATCCAAAATCTCTGAACATATAGCAAGTGACTGGGCATCTCTCGGATAAGTAAGTGTCAACAATTGTTCATAAAGGTTGGGAAACTCTCTGAACACCTTGCAGAAACCCGTCCAAAAATCCGTAACAGAATCCGTCACGATGATCTGCTTGAAAAAAAGGGACGATTCATTGCTTTTCGTTCGGCGTGTTGACCACCATTTGATGGCGGTTGTTTTTCCATATCCCATCGGAGCGATCACGGTCGTAATCGGATAACTGCCGATTTCGGAAAGTCTATCTTTTAGACGCTGCGTTATGTATGTACTGCCTAAATGCGAAGTTCCCATACAAAGCTCCTTTCGCTAAGAGTACAAGGCGCACTTGTTTTGACTTCCTGTCGCTAAAGAGTGCGAGGCATACTTAATTAACTACCTGTGGATTTCACGTCTTTGTATATCTTACTTCACATTACAACTCCATGTTAATATTTTGCAATAGAAAGCCGTCACTCTGTTTACCACGAATATGTTTCCGTCAATGTATGTTGCTATATAGAGTTTTGACTTTCTCCGACTCATGCCATGACAGGCGCACGATCGGATGCCGACATCTACAGGCAAGTTTTACCGATAAAAAACGCGTGTGATAAAATAAATCAAATGGCTGTTGACGTCAGGGAGTCTGTTGAATCGGTGCAAATCATTTCCCTAATGAAACACACGAGACGGTGCTTCTTGTCCTTCATTACGAGAGGAAATCTATGGGTTTACTGAACGAGAAAATTAAGGAAGTTTTACAGTCTCTTGCGCCTGTCACAATTTTCGTACTCGTCTTGCATTTCACCATAGCGCCGCTCACATCGCTTCAACTCGGTCAATTCCTGCTCGGAGCTTTCCTTCTTCTTATGGGGCTTTCGGTCTTCCTCGTCGGCGTCGATCTCGGAGCGACACCAATCGGGATACACAGCGGACATGCGATTGTCCGATCAGGAAAGATGCCGATTTTACTCATGGGCGGGATCATACTCGGCTTTCTCATCTCAATTGCAGAACCCGATCTACACATTCTCGCAACGCAGATAGAGCAGCTGACAGGTGGCAGCCTTGCAAAGTGGACGATGGTGATCGTCGTTTCTGTCGGTGTCGGGCTTCTCGTAATGGTGGGGTTTTGGCGGATTGTCAGACAGATCAGAATTCGCTACGTCCTCTGGCTTGTCTACGGCATCATCTTGATTCTTGCCTGTCTCAGTCCGTTGATTTTTCATGATTTCGCCTTTGACGCGTCAGGCGCGACGACAGGAGCGATCACCACACCCTTTATCCTCGCGCTTGCTGCCGGCGTTGCCAAACTGACAACTTCCAAACATGAAGACGCACGCGATCAGTTCGGACTTGTCGGTTTTGCCTCCGCCGGTGCCATCGTCGCCGTCCTCGCCATGGGAGCGATACAGCGTACTAGTGCAATCGGTGCCCCACAGGAGTCTGCTACCCCCATTTACTCAAATTTATTTGAATCTTTCCGACTCGTAGCTCCCTCATCGTTGCGCGATTCCCTTTTGAGCGTCGCTCCGCTCGTCATCGTGTTTTTCCTATTGCAGATCAGTGTCATCAAGATTCGAAAACGCGACACAATACGCATTTATCTCGGCATGTTGTTTTGTTATATCGGGCTGACCATTTTCATGATCGGCGTCATGGGAGGCTTTATGTCAACGGGTCATATCCTCGGTGCAAAGCTGGTCACCGGCGACAAGCGCTGGATGACCGCTATCGCCGGTTTTTTTCTCGGTATGGTGACAGTTATTGCCGAACCGGCCGTACACGTTTTAACGCAATCAATCGAAGAGGTGACGGAAGGCGCCATTCTCCGCAAGGTTGTTCTTGCCTTTCTGTCAATCGGAGTCGCTTTTGCCGTCATGTTGGCAGTCATCCGTATCTACACGCCAGGTCTTCACTTATGGCACATTTTGCTACCGGGCTACATTCTCGTTATGATCATGAGTTTTTTTACTCCCGATATATTTGTCGGGATCGCCTTCGATGCAGGAGGCGTCGCCTCGGGACCGATGACGGCGACTTTCATCCTCGCCTTTACCCAAGGCATTGCGGCAGGAGTGCCCGGTGCCGATCCGCTCCTTGATGGATTCGGCGTCATCGCCTTAGTCGCTTTGGCACCCTTAATCACGCTTCAATTGCTCGGTTTAATCTCCATCATCCAAGCAAACAAACGTAAAAAGAGTCGGCTCGTGTTGCACGAAGGGCTCGCCGCGGAAGGAAAACAAGCAATCGACACGCTTGCATCGGATGATAAAAGCGCTGATGTCGAACGACGTGAATTGATTCGCTCATTGGGCCACGAAGAGACACTCGCTTCTTTTGAAGTCGACGAACATGATCGGAATGAATAACGATTATGAACCGGATATAAGGAGTCAAGCTATATGGACAAGGACAGACCGGCGAATATTCAAAATGATCGCGATGAAATTGCACGCGAGCTGTACTCACTTCTCATCATGATTTCCACACCGAAGAAAGTGGAAGAAATGGCGAACTACGCCCTTGCAAATGGAGCGGTTGGAGCTTTTTTCAGCTACGCACGAGGCACACTTCCGAACCATCTTCTCTCCGTACTCGGGCTTGCCAATGTTAAGCGCGAAATTGCGGCACTGGCCGTACCAAATAGCATGGCTACATCACTTCTCGACAATATCAATCGTCAATTCAATCTCGCGGAAAAACTGGGCGGCATCGCCTACCTTATTAGCTTGGAAAAAACTACAGCGGGGATCGATGATGAACAGGAATATAAATACTCAATGATCGCCACGATCGTCAACGAAGGGGAAGGTGAAGACGTCATCGAACATGTGCGCCGGAACTATCACGTCGGAGCGTCGATCCTGCAAGCGTTAGGCTCGGTAAAACACAGCAAAAAGACCTTCGACTTTGAAATTGTTCCAAGCAAAGAGATCGTCCTGATCATAACAAGAAAAAATCTCTGTGAAGCTATTTACCGAACAATTCATGATTCACTTCGTACTGAATTGCCGGGACGCGGAGTAATCTTTTCAACAAATATCGATAAGGTCGCCGGCATCTTCGAGAAGAGTCGCGAAACGGAAAAAGTGATAGCGGAAGATGACAGCAAACTGACGGACAGCGAGCCATGCGAGACAAACTCCGAATTACTTCCGGAACCTACCGTCAATGAAACGGCGGAACATGATAAAACTCATCAGATTGCTGTTCTGGCACTCGTCGATCGCGGTCATACAGGCGATATCGTCCGTTTGGCGGAGACTGTGGGAAGCCGCGGAGCAACCATCATGCGCGGTCGCTTTACAGAACATGAAAGCCGCGGATTTCTGAGTCAAACCGGCGATATCGGCAAAGAAGCCGTCATTATGGTCGCAAATAAGGAGACTGCTCTCGCCATTTTGCGGCAGTTACGCCTATACGCGGCAACGCACACCGATGAGCATATCTTGCTGACATGGATGCGCATCCATTCGTTCAGTCGGTTTTCATACGGCAAAGAATAAAAATGATTTGAGACTCGCCTTAGGAAGAAGGTGCGACAAAATATTGGAAAACCGCATTTGCGATCGCTTGACCAATGCCGGCGCGACCTTGTTCCGATCCAAGAATTGTGCGATCCCAGTCATTTGAAAGGTAACCCGGTACAAGAGATGCCGATACGTAATTCGTAAGCCTCAGTAAAGCTAGGTCCTTTTCTTCTCCCGCATCGAGCCCGTTTTCCGGTTTAAACGACGGCACCATACGCGCCAAATTCGTTTTCAATAACTCCGCCAGTGCAGCGCGACCCGTACTGTCGATGTTCGTGTAATTGGGGTAGAAATCCTTTGGATCGCAGTCGACGGCGTATCCGTTATTCGTGCTTGCAACAAAATCTGCGGACATATAGTAAACGTTGGATCCTCTCCGTGAGGTATCGTTATCGTTGCCGAGAGATAAATTAATCAGCAAAATGTCACTGTATTGAGCTTCAATATCATACAAAATACGGAGTTGCGGTGATGTTCCGATCGAACCGAAAAGACCGCGCCCTCCCGATGCGGGACTATTCTGATTGATGCGGATCACATCACCCATGAGAAGGCGCAAGTTATCGACAACCGATGTCAGATAACCCGCCTCATCGGCCGCTTCGCGATATCGTATCAAAGCGACATCCGCCGCAATCGCGACGCGAGCAAACAGAGAATGAGACGCATCTGTCGTCCGCGTCAACACGACCGTTGCGCCAAATCTTGTTAAAGCCTTTTCCGCTTCCGTCGCAATTCCGAGAAGAATTGCCTTCTCAGTCAAGGCGCCTTCTCCCGAGCCCCAGACAGCTCCTGTCTCCTCGCCTCCGCGCGAAGCGTCAAGGATTACGGTAACACCTTTTAACGGCTGAGCGGATGCGGCGCGTGTCTTATACTGCTCCAAGTTTGCCTCATGAAGTATGGGTACACACAGTTTCGCAGGCCATGTGCGCAGAGCTTCGACGCCCGGCGGTAATTGATCGGGATCATTATCGGCAATAGGTAATTCGATTTTTTCGACAACTGTCGCATCTGACGGCTCGTCGCTCGGCATCGGTTGGTTCATCTGACCGCTATCCGTCTTACTTTCATCCGGTTGTTCGTCCGGCCTTGTGACGCCGTCCGGCAAAGTCGAATCGATTTGGAAACGTTTCGCACCGCATACAGGGTTAGGAAGAACGCCGACAAACGACAGCAGGAGCAGAATACCGCTGATGATGAGAAGAATGAATACATTTCGCGCGCTCTTCTTAGCTGTCAAAACCTACTCCTCTCTAATCCACGGACTAATCGAGATAATCTCCCGTTTCGGGAAATAGACTAAGCCTCACCGAATTTCGAACAGATACGCTCGATCACTTCACGAAGTTCATGGGCCAAATCGTTTATCTGCGCCTGATCCACGCCCTCGATCATAACTCGAATAAGCGGTTCGGTCCCCGAAGGCCGCACGAGAATCCTCCCGTCACTTCCGAGAATCGCCTCTCTTATTGCGATCGCCTCCTCAAGATCACCATGACTCATCGCATACTGTTTCATCTCATCCGGAACGTGCGCGTTAACCATAGTCTGAGGGAGTTTCGTCATAATTTTTCTTATTTCGCTAAGACGCGCGCTCTTGCCCTGATTTCGAACTGCATTGAGCAAACGGATAGCCGTCAGAATGCCATCTCCCGTTGTCGAATCTTCTAGGAGAATGATGTGTCCGCTCTGCTCGCCACCGAGAACAAATTTATCTTCCAACATTCGCTCAAGGACATAGCGGTCGCCAACCTGCGTTCGGATCAACTCATAGCCCGCAGCGATTGTCATGTGTTCAAGCCCCAAATTGCTCATAACTGTGGCGACAATAGTTTTCTTAGTCAGTTTTCCGCGTTTATCGAGATCGCGGGCAAGTATTGCAAGTACGACATCGCCGTCACAAATATCCCCTAGATCATCGACGGCGATCAATCGATCCGCGTCACCGTCAAAAGCAAGACCTATATCGGCACAATGATCGCGTATAACTTCCGATAATTTGTCAACATGCGTTGAGCCGCAGTCGTGATTGATGTTGTATCCGTCAGGATCGACGCCGATGGCGATTACCTCCGCTCCCAAATCCTTGAAAAGTTTTGGTGCAATCGCATAAGAAGCGCCATGCGCGCAATCGACAACGATTCGCATACCCGTCAGGTCAAGACCCGCGATGGACTGCAGGTGTTCTCTGTACTCGTCGGCTCCTTGCTCATGACGAATGAGTTTACCTATTTTGTCGCCTTCAAGCCGCTCTCTCTCCCAAAGAGTTGGATCATTGATGAGCGCCTCAATCGCATCTTCCGTCTCGTCGGGCAACTTAAAACCGCCTCCGGAGAAAAACTTGATCCCGTTGTATTCAAAAGTGTTGTGGGAAGCAGAAATCATAATACCGGCATCCGCACGGTATTTCCGCGTCAGCCATGCGACTCCCGGCGTCGGAATTACCCCGACGTACAGTACATCAGCGCCTGCGCTGGTGATACCGGCAATCAGTGCCGACCCCAACATACCGCACGAAACGCGTGTATCCTCACCAACAACGATTCTCGGTTTGTGATGCGTCTCTTCCGTCAAAACGTGCGCACCGGCAAACCCCAGATGGAAAGCCAACTGGGGAGTCAAATCGCGATTCGCGACACCGCGAACCCCGTCCGTACCGAATAATCTCGACATGTATCAAATCTCTCAATTCTAATAAAAAAATTAGCTAAATATTCCTGCAGGGCTCGACACCGACCACAATGAACACATCAATCCAACGTTTGGGGGACTCTTTCGTAAACATTGACCGCTACCGAATCCGGTAAAAGCAGCTCAGTCCTCGTGTAAAGTAAAGTCTCCGTATCGATGATGACGGGAAGCCGCACCAATCCGACACTGCTCACTTCGCTGACATCAATGTAGGCGGCAATCTTGCCGGGAGCAATACCGTCGAGCACCTGCTGTCTCCCGCGAAGTGTCACTTGCACGTTCGCGACAGGAAAATTCTGAACACCGAACCCTCGCTCGTGTGCTTTTTCCAGACCGTAATGGGCGAGAGGAACGCTAAATGTTTTCGTCGTAACGGGATTGACGCTCACTTGAACGAAAACCCACATGAAAGAGGCGATAACGACCGATAATATCGCCAAGCCGATGCGCTGTCTGCGTGTGAGCCACAGACCGGTACTTCTTCTGCGCAAAAACTTTCGCTGTTTCCCGCGCGACCGGCTCTCAGCCATTTCAGGATCTTCAACAGCGATGGAATCGTGATCAAGCTCATCGTCCTCAACCTTTGCTGCGGGAGGAACGGCGTGTTTCAATTTCTGATTCTGTTCATCTGAATCAGTCTCTTTGCCTTGGCGGAACAGTCTCTTAAACCACCCAAGAATCGAGCGACGATCATCTCCCTCGACAACACCGAGCAAACGGTGCAAATGTGTCCTGAGCGAATCGGAATTGCCGAGCACATGGAGTACACCATCAACCGCAATGCTAATCGTTCCTCTCTCCTCCGAAACGACTACGGCGATTGCATCGCCCATCTCGCTTGCCCCGACGGCAGCACGATGTCTCAAACCAAAATCACGTCTCAAGTGATAATTATCTGAAAGAGCGATGTGGACACGAGCTGCCGCGACCCGACCATCACGTATAACAACCGCACCATCATGAAGCGGCGAACCCGTATAGAAAATCTGACGGAGAAGCGCGGAGGAAACGATCGCATCAACACGCACTGCATTTTCCTGCTCATACAGCTCACCCAGTCTTGTACTGCGCTCAATGACAATCAGTGCCCCTGTCCGCGTACTGGACATCCACTCACAGGCTTTAACAATATTCTCGATCATCCTATGCAGTGCGGGATCAGTCGAAAAGCCGTTCCCCACTCCATACATCAGACGATTGCGCCCGACCGTCTCCAACGTGCGCCTAAGTTCAGGCTGGAAAATAACGATGATGGCTATCGCTAAAATGGAAATCGTACGATTCAACATGAACCCGATCGTGTTAAGCCCGATCGCGCTTGAGACGAGCGCGAACGCAACGATTAGGATAATCCCGCGAAGCAATTGCCACGCACGAGAATCTCTCAGAAGAAGCAAAATAAAATAAACTACCAATGCCGTGATCGCGATATCAAAAACGGCAATAGCGATATCGAGCGGTCCGCCAAGGAACAACAGTCCGTCCGACAGGCTGTAACGCAACTCATCAAAAAAAGCACCGATTTTTGAAAACAGGTTGGACGCCAAAATCAAAAGCTGGATCTCCTCCGTGCAATGACACATTTTTTTCATTTTAGCACATCATCACTAGAGAGAAACAAATCAGGGACAATTGTGGCTATATAAAGAGACTTGTCCGGATACAAAGTTGAACAAGGCACATCCGAACGCTCGCATGATAGAATATAGTAGTAAATAAGGTTTTTTTACATGTAGCCGTTGAAGACCGACATAATTGGAGGGAATACATGAAAACAAACATTTCCCGTCTTAAATCACATTCAGTCCGTCGGATAGCTTCTATCTTGATCGTATTATCTCTGCTTTTGGCAGGCATTTTGGCTACGAGTTGCGAGACATCCGATCCCTCGCATCCGTTCGACACATCTGCTTCGACAAGCGACTTGACGACGTCGCCAATCCCACCCGAGCCGTCTGACGACACGAAAACCGAGCCGCAACCTACGACGACAACCACGGATATTCCATGGTCACAAAAAATCCGCGATTTGAAAAAAAAGCTTCTTACACCAATTGTAGCAGGCAAAAGCATTCCGTTTTCCGCGCGTATTCTTCGAACCCCGCCAACCGCAAGCACTTTCGGCATTTCAACTGATCCCGTTATTTTTTCTAACGGTAAACAGCTGCTCGATTATCTGGATGAAGCTCGTTATGGCTGGCAGTTCAGCGATGACGATATAGATCAATTGCTCGCGGCGTACGATGATGACTTCTTCTTGAAGAAAGTCCTCATTGTCGGCGCTATCGGCCTAAGTTCCGGCTCTATCAAAGTCGGCATTGAAGATATTATCCAAAGCGACGAACAGCTGAACGTGCTGTATCGATTCCAATTCCCGGAAACCGGGACGTGCGACATGATGAGTTGGCATTATTTCGTCGAGATATCCGCGGACGACGCCTCGGGCAGAACAGTCGCCAAATCCTACTTGCCGAACATTGGAACGCCGACAATCGTGCGTTAGTCCGAATTGCCTATTTTATCCACACAGTAAAGAGCGAGGGGCGACTTGCCGTAAACGCAGGCAATTTCCCCCTCTTCCATAAATGCAAAATTAACAATGACCCCGCCCTGCTTCTGATAAACAACCTTTGGTGGAAGAGAATTGTAGAAGAGTTAACAGGTTTTCCGCTATTCGTTTATCACTAGACGACAGCATGACTTGGAGAGGTTTCTGAAAAAAGGTGGCGATTTCGTGTAAAATGGAGCTTGGCAACAGCGGATTGCTACGCATCAAAGCCCGGAAGCAC
>FZPS01000082.1_pt196 | contig 11818 bp, 10 predicted proteins | sample 1817821 | NCBI WGS metagenome assembly FZPS01 (sample SAMEA104158645, study PRJEB21678) | metagenome | place: Germany | collected 2015-04-21 | reverse complement strand
GATCTTATGGTGATTCGGGTGTTCCCGGAGCGGATCGAACAGTGCCGGGCCGCCGTCTCGGATTATAGCTTTTATCCGCCTGCCAGGCTTTCCGGCAAGACCCTGCCTCCTAAATATAATGATGGCAAAGGAGGCGGTGACCCGTACTATCAGATAGACCTGTCATCGGAAATCCCGGCCACCAACGAGCTTGGGGAAGTAAACTACCGGATCGACGGCTATTGAGATATGCGCTCCGCCCGCCAATAACTTGCAGGCAGCCCGCACGGGATTAAACAGGCGCCGTATAAAATCCGCATTCTTTCTGAATCGGTCTTTATGCGGCGCTTCCCTTTATAAATAATCTGTGCGAATCTGCGTAATATGGAGATAACCTGTATTCGAAAATTTCCTGCATGTTCCCATCATCGCTCTTCTCTCTGTATTCACCGGAGGTAAATGTATGCCCCTGTACGGGGCATACACTCTACTAATTCCTTTGCACCCAATGGGGGCGCATTCTTTGGGTATGCGGAGCATACCAATCGCATAGCCAGGGGTCTTCAGACCCCTGGTAGAACGCCATTAAAGATAAAACACGACCCCGAAGGGGTCGCAGCCAACAACCGTAAAACAACCCGAGCGATAAAAAACGATCACTCCCAAACCATGAATTTGCTCACTCTTTATCACGTGAATCACGGTATGCGACCCCTACGGGGTCGGGTGGAGATTTTTCTTTCATCCTTACCAGGGGTCTGAAGACCCCTGGCTATGCTCTGGCATCCCTGACGGGATGCTCAAGAATGGTATGCTCCGCATACGGTAGAGAAGGATGTTTGGATGGCATCCCTCTGGGATGCTTGAGAATGGTATGTTTCGCATACCCGGAGAATGTGCGCCCCAAGGGTACGGGCGGAAAGTGGCGATAACAATGATGTATGCCTCCAGATGGGGGCGTACAATTAGCTCTCCAAATGCAGGGAGGGGCGCATCCGGTTATTCCCTTCAAAAAAATCTGTGCAAATCTGCGTAATCTGCGGTTAAAAATTTCCTCATCCGCGGTTAAAAACTGCGGTTAAAACATCGTCGCCTGCGGGTTTCTCCAAGGGGCTTAGCTGCGGGTCAGTTGCAAGCCCTGGTCCGAGAGGGCGAAGTGGACGAAGCGGGCGCGGTTATTGGGCGGATTTTCGGTGAGGATGCTTCGGATTCGCTCGGCGGCCTCGCGGTCTTTGGCAAACATGAGCAGGTAGCCTCCGCCGCCGGCCCCGAGGAGTTTGGCGGCATCGAGGTAATCCTTCACTTTATCCAGAATGCCCTGTACTTCGGGCGGATTGGTGCCGCTATCCAGGAGCTGATTGAGGCGCCAGCTCTCGCGCACGCTTTCCACCAGTGAGGAATAGCTGGCCATCTGGATGGCGTTGAAAGCGTTGCGGGCATTCTCCGCGATATCCTCAATGACGCCCAGGTGGCGTGGAGAATTGAGGAAGATGCCCCGGACGATTTCATGGAGGATATTTTTGGCAATGCGCGTGATGCCGGTATAGTAGAGCAGGATGAGGCTATTGGCGTAATCCTGTTCAAAGAGCTGATCGGGCAGCCAGCGCAGGACGGGGCTTTGTTTGAGGCCGGAGGCGGTCTCGATCATTTTGATCCCGCGGAAGATACCGCCAGCCTGGTCCTGCCAGCCGCCGCCGGTGGTGAGCATCTGCTCCAGAGCCAGTGTGCGGGTAAAGAGGGCGTTCCTATCCCAGGCCAGTCCACAGACCTCTGCCAGGGTGGCGAGAACGGTGGCGGCGAGGATACTGCTGGTGCCGAGTCCGGAACCTTTGGGGACCGCTGAAAGGAGGGAGAGCTCGATTCCGCCGCCAAAATCCTGAAGCTGTTCTTTCAGGCCGGGGTAGGGGGCGAGTGAGGAGAACTCGGGCAGGAAGCCGACCTGGGCCAGGGCCGCCTTGGCCAGAGCGAAGCTATCGCCCGGCTGGGCATAGGTGCGGAGCTCTTCATAGCTGGTGAATCGGTTTTCTACTCCCTGGTCAATACTGCGGACGACCAGTTCGGGCCGGTCGCTGAGCTTGGCAAAAACCTGAATGGGCGGCTGACCGTTCAGGTCCACGGCCAGGTTGACGACTCTGCCTCCGCGTTCCAGGCAGTAAGGGGGCGTATCGGACCAGCCTCCGGCCAGGTCCAGACGTACGGGGCAGCGGCCCCAGACCACCTGGTCTTCAATGATGCTGCGGCGGGGCTCGACCTTTTCAATCTGCGCATCCTCCACGATCATCCGGCAGAGGGTCCGGAAAGCCTCGGCTTCCAGATGCTCCCAGTCTGGCTCCTTGCGGTAGCGCATGACGGCAGAGCGGAACATGCGGTCGTGGACCACCTGGAGCGGCTCATAGCCTTTATCGGTTTCAACGGTAATGCCTGGCAGTTGGAGTTTGCTTTGGCCAAAGAGCTCGGCGGTGGATTGCAGGTCCGCTTTGTAGAAGACGCTCCAGCGGCAGTTGCGGAGCATCGCCTGCAGGCCCTCATCACGGAGGGTGGAGCGCTGGCGCTCCCAGCGAATGTAATCCATCTGTGCCACTGAATCATGAAGCGAGCGACGGGTGGTGCTGAGCCAGAGGCGGGTGAATTCTTCGGAGGGCTCGGGGTCTTCCTGCGTGAGCCACTGGATGAAGGGGGCGCTGATCTCCTTATAGGAAAGAACGGGGAAGAGTTTCGCATCGGCAAAGGGAATTTTGCAATCGGGGAAGAGCTCTTTGGCGGTGAGCCCGCGTTTGCGCAGCCAGGTTTCGACGGGGTTGGCGCACCACTCCGCTTTATCCAGGGGAGCCGCGAGGCGGTCATTTATCCTGTAGAACTTGATGCACCAGTTATCGTTGTTTTCCGGGGAAAAATCGAGACAGACTTGCGGTTCAAGCTGGAGCTCCCACTCGTTTTCGGGGATACCGGTCAGGACATGCTCCGAGGCGAGCTTCCAGGAGGCCGGAATGACGCTGTTTTCAACCCAGAGCGTATGGTTGGCATCCAGGCGCAGCGGGAAAGAGAAGCGGGAGTTCTGGAGGTATTGATTGGGGTGGCGTTTGGCGCCCATCATGCCGAGCTTGGTTTCGTTCAGCTCCAGATTCATCAGGGAAGAGGTGCTCTGGATGAGGTCGCGGCCGTTGTGGAGCGGGTGCAGCCGGCCATCTTCCAGGATGCAGACGGAAGAGGTGAGCCGGTCGCTCAGGTCGGGCTTGGGACATGTGGGGTTCCGGCCCAGGGATTGGAGAAAGAGCGCCGGGAAGCTGCTCTCGGGGGGTTGTTCGCTCTGGGAGAGGAGAAGCTTCACCGCTTCGGCGCTGAGGAGCTGGATGCCGGTATCGCCAAGGAAGGCATAGTCAAGGCCCAGATCGCGGAGCTGCGAGGCGGTGGGCCGTGCCAGATAGGCAGCCAATGAAGCGGGGGCATTGCGGTTGCAGAGGAGCGCCCCTTTGCCGGCCAGCTCTTCGGGCGGTGCCCAGACGCCAAAGTGAACCACGTCGGCTGCGGGTATGTTTTTAGGGATGGATTGCACTCGGAGCAGGTTCTCGGCATAGCAGAGGAGGAGACCAGAGCGGCTTGGGGATTTCTGGAGGAGGCGCAGCAGGAGCGGGAGCTGGAGGTCCAGCCAGGTCTGGTCGAGCCGTTGCCCCAGGGACCAGCGAAAAACCGGTACGGGCAGGAGAATCCGGCCGGTCGGCATCTCGGGGGGAAAATCGACCCCGCCATCGCGTGAGAGGAGCAGCACCTTCCAGCCGCTCTGGAGCCATTCCTCCCATGCGGCAGGGGCAAAGCCCTCCGCTGCCGCAGCCCGCTGGAGGAGGTCTGCTATTTCGCCGATGGAATTGAGCGGGAGCGCTGAGCGGTTGAGCGCTTTGCAGTTTGCACCGGCTGGGGATTTGGGCTCGGCGTTAAAAAGGGGGGTCATCCCTTCTGGGAGGGATAAAAAAATGCTCACCCCTTCGGATGAGCCTGTTTTATAAGACATTTTCAAAACAAACTCTTGGAGGAGACAGTTGGTTTACATAACCTTCGGCGCCCACTCCGCGAGTCGGTTTTTGTATATGACCGAGGGGGCACCTTTGCCTGGTGCCCCGATTTAAGCATATTAAAGGTCCTTGATCAACTGCGCATAACGGTTGCTGACGAAATCCCAGTTGAAGAGATTCCAGATAGCGGTGGTATGCTCGGGTCTGCGGTTCTGATATTTCAGGTAGTAGGCATGTTCCCAGACGTCGATGGTGAGCAGCGGTTCTCTGCCGTTGGAGAGCGGGCAATCCTGGTTGGAGGTGCTCTCAATGAGGAGGGTGCCATCTTTTTCGAGGGTGAGCCAGCCCCAGCCGCTGCCGAAGTGACCGGTCGCGGCTTTGGTCAGTTTATCCTGGAATTGATCGAAGCTGCCAAAGTATTTATCGATGGCTTTGGCGAGTTCGCCCTTCGGTTTGGCGCCCTTGTTATCGGGGCCGAGTATCTTCCAGTAGAAATTGTGATTGGCGACTCCGCCGCCGTGGTTAATCACAGCGGTGCGGATTTCCGCAGGGATGGCGTTCAGGTCTCTGAGCACTTCGCCTGGGCACTTGCCGCAGAAGCCGGGGAAGCCGGTGATGGCTTTATTGAGGTTGGCCACGTACGCCGCATGATGTTTATCATGGTGGATCGCGACCGTTTGCGCATCAATGTAGGGTTCAAGAGCATCGTAAGCAAAGGCCAGCGGCGGCAGCTTGAATGGCTCTTCGGCAGGAGCGCCGGCGGCACTGGCGCAGCTTGATTGGGCGTGGTGGCATAGTACTCCTGAGAGTCTCTCGGGAATCAGGTTTCCGGTATTTTTCATAACTCGTTAATTATAAGAATGATACAGTCAAGTTTTCACAAGCTCTCTTGCCAAAACTTAAGTATACGTTAGCAGAGTATAAATAATTTTCAACTGTTTAGGCTTTTTTCCAGGATATTTTTTGTTGACCTGAGAATACCCTTGACTCTTGGGAAATGTTGGTTCAACATGCACGGGTTTGTCTGTGGCGACCCCCAGAAAGTTCGGCAAAGGATTGTCCGGGGAGGGGTTTGCTTTTTGCAAAAAAAACAGGTAAGAGAATAAGAATAGATAGAGTTATGTCAACCAACAGGTTTAGTTTGATGAAGCGAGTGTTGCCTGCCGTTTTGTTAGCAGTCGCCGCCGTATGCTCCGCTCATGCAGGTGAAGCGGATATTAACTTGCCGGATCTAAAAGCCGCTACTTTTCATGTGCTGGGTCAGTCGCTAAGCGGCATGACGCTCATGTACATCGGGCTGGTGATCTGCGCGCTGGGTGGCGCTTATGGGCTTTTCCAGTACATCCAGACCAAGAATCTGCCTGTGCATGGAGCGATGCGTGATGTTTCAGCGCTGATTTATGAAACTTGTAAGACCTACCTTCTGCAGCAGGGTAAGTTCCTTGTGATCCTCTGGCTGCTGATTGCCGTTTGTATTTATTATTATTTTGGTATCTTGCAGGAAGATAAGACGCTGTGGCAGATCATCATCATTCTGGGCTGCTCGGTGTTTGGGATACTCGGCTCCTATGGTGTGGCGTGGTTTGGGATCAAGATCAACACCCAGGCCAACAGCCGGACCGCTTTCTCTTCTCTGACTGCCAACCCGCTGGCGACGCTCAAAATCCCCCTGCAATCCGGGATGAGTGTCGGGCTTCTGCTGGTTTGCATTGAGCTCTTTTTCATGATTGCGATTCTCGCCTTCCTTCCCAAAGAACTGGTCGGGCCGTGTTTTATCGGTTTTGCGATTGGTGAATCCCTGGGAGCCAGCGCGCTTCGTATTTGCGGCGGTATCTTTACCAAGATTGCCGATATCGGGTCGGACCTGATGAAGATCGTCTTCCAGTTGCCCGAGGATGACCCGAAGAATCCTGGTGTCATTGCTGACTGCACGGGCGACAATGCCGGTGACAGTGTCGGCCCGACTGCCGATGGTTTTGAAACTTACGGCGTGACCGGTGTCGCCCTGGTGGCGTTCCTGGCCATTGCTTTGGCTGTGAGCCCGTTCTTGTGCGCCCAGCTCATCATCTGGATTTTCGCCATGCGCGCCCTGATGATCATTACTTCTCTGGCTTCTTACTATATCAACGAGTTCCTGAGCAATATTCTCTTTTCAGGAAAGAAGGATTTTGATTTCGAAGCCCCTCTGACTCACCTGGTATGGGTGACCTCAGCCGTTTCGATTGTGGCCACTTTTGGTGCCAGCTATCTGCTTTTGAGTGATCTTAAGGTGGTGGACCCGACTCTGGTCGCCAGCGGTTACGGGAAGGTCGCCGGAAGCCTCTGGTGGGTGCTTTCGATTATTATCAGTTGCGGAACCGTGGCCGGCGCTTTGATTCCCGAGCTGACCAAGGTCTTTACCTCGACCAACTCCCGCCACGTGCAGGAGGTGGTGAACGCTTCGCGCCAGGGTGGAGCTTCGTTGAACATTCTCTCCGGTCTGGTGGCCGGTAATTTCTCCGCTTTCTGGAAGGGTGGTTGCATCATGGGATTGATGCTGATCTCTTACCTGGTGGCGATGGACCCCTCACTGCCTGGCATGTTGCCTCCAGAGTTCAAGTTTGCGGCTCCGATCTTCGCTTTTGGTCTGGTCGCTTTTGGTTTTCTGAGCATGGGCCCCGTGACCATCGCGGTGGACAGCTACGGCCCGGTGACCGATAACGCTCAGTCCGTTTATGAATTGAGCCAGGTGGACGGCATCGCGACGTTCAAGGAAGATGTGAAGAAAGAGTATGGCTTCACGCCGGATACCGATACCGCCAAGTACCTTCTGGAGAAGGGCGACGGCGCGGGCAATACCTTCAAAGCGACGGCCAAGCCGGTGCTGATTGGTACGGCCGTGGTCGGTGCCACGACGATGATCTTCGGTATCATCATGTTGTTGATGAATACCTATGGCAAGAGTATCGTGATGGAGAAACTGAGTCTGGTGGCTCCTCCGATTCTTTTTGGTCTTCTGGCCGGTGGTGCCGTGATTTATTGGTTCACGGGTGCCTCCATTCAGGCGGTGGTGACCGGTGCCTATCAGGCGGTGGTCTATATCAAGGAGAATATTAAGCTGGATGCGGATAAGGCCTCTGTGAAGGACAGTAAGGAGGTCGTGAAGATTTGTACGCAGTATGCCCAGCGCGGCATGTGGAATATCTTCATCGTCATCTTCTGTCTGGCTCTGGCGTTGCCGTTTTTTGATCCGTTCTTCTTCATCGGTTATCTGGTTTCCATTGCGTTCTTTGGTCTGTTCCAGGCTATCTTCATGGCCAATGCCGGCGGAGCCTGGGATAATGCCAAGAAGATTGTGGAAGTTGACCTTCGCGCCAAGAACACGGATCTCCATGCCGCCTCGGTGGTGGGTGACACGGTGGGCGATCCGTTCAAGGATACCTCTTCGGTCTCTTTGAATCCGGTGATTAAGTTTACCACTCTCTTTGGTCTTCTGGCTGTGGAAATTGCCGTGACAATGTCGAACCTCAAGATGAAATACTCGATCGGTGTTATCTTCTTGTTGATCGCGTTATTCTTTGTCTACCGCTCTTTCTTCGGCATGAGGATTCCCGAAGAGGCACAGGAATAGTTCAGGATGAGCTCCGAGCTGCCTGTTAAATGAAACGCACGATGCCCGCGGGATTTGCCTGCGGGCATCGTGATTTAGTGAAACTCTTTTAAAACAAATAAAATGACTACTATTTTTGCAAAAGAAAAGCTGGCCCTTCTGTTGGGAGCCGCTTTGATATGGATGGGTGCTTCTGCAATGAACGCAGCAAGCGCCGATAAAGCTCCGGAGCTGGAGCCCGGGTTTAGCTGGATTTTTAATGGCAAGGAGCTGGATGGCTGGGATGGCGACCCGAAGTTCTGGAGCATTCGAGATGGAGCCATCTGTGGAGAGACCACTGACGAGAACCCGGGCACGCGGAACACGTTCATGATCTGGACGGCCGGGGAGGTGAAAGACTTCATTCTGCGCTTTGATTACCGCATCACCGGCAATAATCCCGATAAATGGGGCAACTCCGGCCTTCAGTATCGCGCTCGCCGGCTGAGCCCCGAGGGGTGGGCACTCCATGGCTACCAGGCTGATATTGATACACCGGTCTTCTATACCGGCATTCTTTATGAAGAGGGGGGCCGGGAAATTGTCTCGCTGCGCGGAGAGTCGACCCATCTGGGCAAGGAGAAGGTGAGCAAAAGCCTCCTCCCGCACGAGGAAAACACGCTTGAAGGAATCAGCAACAGCCTGAGGGATAAGGTCCGCGTGGAGGATTGGAACAGCTACTCGGTCCGGGTGGAGACGCTGGCGGATTCTTCCTACCGTCTGACCCATACGATCAATGGCCACCTGATGACCCACGTGATTGACGCTTCGGGCAAGGGTGCCAGCTCCGGGCTTCTGGGGCTGCAACTCCATGAGGGGCGGAACATGAAGGTGGAGTTCAAGCATATCCGCATCAAACACCTGAACCAATAGGGAGCTGAGAGCGGATGAGCGACTCAACCTTGAGGCGCCCTGATGGACGCCTGGCCGGAGAGCTGCGGCCGATCAGTTTTGTGAAAAACATTGCTCCGTATGCGCTTGGTTCGGTTCTGATTCGCTGGGGCAATACGCAGGTGATCTGTGCCGTCAGTTGCGAAGAGAGCGTTCCCCGCTGGATGAAAGAGCAGGGGGTGCAGGGTGGCTGGGCGACTGCCGAGTACTCGATGCTCCCCTACAGTACCTTGGGGCGCAAGCCCCGTGATATTACTCGGGGGCGTCTGGACGGACGCAGCCAGGAGATTCAGCGATTGATCGGCCGCTCCATCCGCTCCGTATTGAACCGCGAAGCGCTGGGGGCTCGCACGCTCTATGTGGATTGCGACGTGGTTCAGGCCGATGGCGGGACCCGTGCCGCGAGCATTACCGGCGCATTTGTCGCTCTCAAAATGGCGGTTCGGAAGCTTTTGGATGAGGAGAGGATTTGGGAGGACCCCATCCAGAAATCGGTTGCCGCGGTGAGTGTCGGCATCCTGAAGGGGAGGGCGCTGCTGGACCTTGACTACCAGGAGGACTCCGCCGCCGAGGTCGATATGAATATCGTCATGACCTCCTCGGGCGAGTTTTGCGAGCTTCAGGGGACGGGAGAGCAGGTTACTTTTTCGGAGAAAGAGCTGCAGGAGATGCTGGAGCTGGGCCGGCGCGGTATTTACCGGCTCAATGAACTGCAGGAGGTCGCCTTTTTGGAGGGGGAAAAGGGTGATTGAGCCGCTTTTAGCGGAAAAGCATTGCAAGGAGGGCCCTCTCTGTAGAGAATAGCCGAGGAAGAGTTTTACAAAGAAACTTTCAGTTATTTTGCAAAATGAATCGCGTGGAAATGCGGATTATCTATAAGGGTAACGTCCAGGGGGTGGGGTTTCGCTGGATGGCCAAACGTATTTCCTGCGGTTATGAAGTTGTTGGCTTTGTCAGGAATTTACCCGATGGCTCCGTTGAACTGGTGGGCCAGGGAGAAAAAAGTGAATTAGAAGAATTTGCACAGGCAATACGTGATTCGGGTTTGGGTCCCTCTATTCGGGATGAAAACATGAGCTGGACCCAACTATCTGCCGCCGCGGAGGCGCAGGGGCATCAAAAATGCTATAAAGGATTTGATATTGCTTGAAACAATAGGAAATGAAGTACGCGATTATAGCAGACATTCATGGAAATTTGGAAGCGCTGGAGGCGGTGTTGCAGGATGCCAAAGAGCAGAATGTGACCCACTATGCCTGCCTGGGCGATGTGGTGGGCTACGGAGCTAACCCCAAGGAGTGTCTGGATATCGTAAGGGAGATGAAAATCCCTTGCATTAAAGGAAACCATGATGAGTATTGCTCATCGGGCAAAGACCCCGAGGGGTTTAATGACTCGGCGCGGGAGGCGATTCTCTGGACCCGCAACCAGATGAGCGATGATGATTTGAAGTGGCTGCGCGAGCTCAAATATCTCCGGATCATGGCCAATTTCACGCTGGTTCATGCGACTCTGGATGGTCCGCAGCGCTGGGGCTATATTTTCGATAAACTCCAGGCGGCAGCCAGTTTTATCTACCAGCAAACCCCGGTTTGCTTTTTTGGGCATACCCATGTGCCGCTGGCCTTTGTGCGAGACAGCGTGGTTCGCGGCGGGACCTATTCCTCCTTCAAGGCCGAGGGGGGCAAGAAATATCTTCTAAACGTCGGGAGCGTCGGCCAGTCGCGCGATGGCGTCGCCAAAGCGACCTATCTCGTCTATGACCTGCCGGCAGCGCACTTTGAGCTGCGCCGCCTGGACTATGATATCTCCACGGCGATGGATAAGATAAAGAAAGCGGGGCTGCCGCCACGGCTGGCCGACCGCCTGGCCGAAGGACACTGACGAGGCCCCCTCAAAAAGTAGCCGGTTTTTCCTGTGGAGAACTCTCCCAAGATACTCATCTGCAAACCCAGTTCTCTGGGGGATATCATCCATGCGCTGCCGGTCTTGCGGCATATCAAGCGGGCATGGCCGCAGGCGCAAGTCTACTGGTGGGTCAATACCGGACTGGCCTCGATTTTGGAGGAGGACCCGGACCTCATGGGGGTGATTCACTTTGACCGACGCGCCTGGGGACGGCTCCGGCAGCTTCCGCGGAATCTGGAGCAAATTCGCCGTATCCGGCGGATGAAGTTCGATTACGTCCTGGACCTGCAGGCGCTTTTACGCAGTGCGCTCTTTTCCTGGCTTCTCCGGCCGGGCCGGCTGATCGGCCTGGATGCGCGCCGAGAGGCGGCACCGCTCTTCTACCACCAGGCTTTTTCGAGACCTCACCCCAATACGCACGCGGTGGATTGGTATCTGGAGGTGCTCAAGGCACTCAAGATAGAGCCGAGCGCGGACTTTGAATGGATTGCGCCCAAGCCGCTTGCTGCGCAATCACTACAAGCCAGATTAAAAATTACGGCGGATACCGCGCCCATGAAAACGCTCCTCTTGCAACCGTGTACTCGGTGGCAAAGCAAGCAGTGGCCGCTGGAGCACTTCATCAGTTGCGTCAAGGAGATACTGGAGCGGCGGGAGGATATCCAGGTCTATCTGCTGGGCTCCAGAGAGGATAAGGCGACAGGGGAGGCGATCATCCGGGTGAGCGGCCGCAAACGCGTGCGCAACCTCTGCGGGAGCCTGAGCCTGCCCGAAATGGTGGAGTGCATTCGCCTGGGCGACCTCATGCTCACCGCCGATACGGGGCCGATGCATGTGGCGGCGGCGCTGAAGAAGCCGCTGGTCGCTCTATTTGGCGCCACCAATCCTTACCGGACGGGGCCTTATGAGCAGTTGGATTCGGTCCTCATGGCCGGTTTGCCCTGCTCGCCCTGCCTCCGGAAGCGCTGTCCGCTCACGCCATCGCCCAAGTGTATGTATGATCTGGCGCCCGGGCGTGTGGTCGAGGCTATTTTGGCGAAAATCTGAGGGCGCCGCTTTTTCCGAAACATCAAAAAACCGGACCCATTTTCGCAAACAGGCCCGGTCTCTTTCGTTCTTCTCCGATATTCTTTCAGTTCGGTTCTTTACTCAACCAGTTTGCCGGTGGCCTGCAGTACGACCACGGAGGCATAGGGGTTCTGGAACTCGGAATTGATCTTGATATTGAGGCCGGCATCGGTCTGCTCGGTCTCCAGAGCTTTCAGTTTGGGATCGGCCATCATCCAGCAATCGACGGCGGAATCGGGCTTGATCGGGACGGTGATGGTATCATTTTCGGGCCAGTTGAAGACCATGAGGTAGAGCCGGTCTTCTTTGGCGGTGATGCGGCCCCAATCGACCGCTT
>FZPS01000069.1_pt133 | contig 11820 bp, 8 predicted proteins | sample 1817821 | NCBI WGS metagenome assembly FZPS01 (sample SAMEA104158645, study PRJEB21678) | metagenome | place: Germany | collected 2015-04-21 | reverse complement strand
AAACCTTGCTGATTCTGGCGTATGCTTCCTGCAGATCCATCTTTTGTTTCTTGGCCCACAAGCTCACCGCTCTGCGATCGATATCGATCTGATAATAGCTTATGGATGATACCAAAAGGTCTCCGTTGGCATCGTAGATCGAGCCCCGGGTGGGTATCAGGATCTCTTTGTCGGGGATGTAGCGCAACTGCCGGAACCGATCCAGCCTAAAAGGATCAAAGATTTGCAGGGCAAACAGATATGCCGACCACACCAGGGTCGCGATTCCAAAAATGAGAACCAGGAACAGATATCTGGATCGCATCTGTTAGTCCAGCAATACCTGCACTTCTTTGGCTTGGGCTTTCTGCGCGATCAAATCGATGATGCAGTATCCGTCTTTTTCCTTTTCTTCCACCGGTTCCTGCACATAGATCACCTTGCCCTGCTCTTCGGAGGGCACAAAATTGCTCAATTCAACCCTTACCAGGCTGGCCACGTGCTTGCCGCTGCGCAGATCGTCCAGCTCCACCATCAGTTCGGTGTGGATGTTCTTTTCTGCTGCATAGCTTTTCTCCAGCTTGGAGAGGTATTTGGTCTGCCGCACAACCTTGTTGGCATTCCAGAAATGCATGAATCCAGCTACAGCCAGAAGCATTAAAAATACTGTTATCCTTCCTCTCATGATTCCCCCTGTATCCTTTCCGCCGCACGCAGTTTGGCGCTGCGGGAGCGTTTGTTTGTCCTCACCTCAGCCTCGTCTGCTACCAGCGGGCTTTTGGTCAGGATCTTCACCAGTTTCTTCTTTCCGCAGCTGCATCCAAGCACGCGGGACGGGCATTGACACTCCTGGGACATGTCCCTGAGTGCGTTCTTTACAATTCGGTCTTCCAAAGAGTGATAACTGAGAACCACGATGCGGGCTCCCGGCTTTAGGATGTTTATGGTATCCAGCAAGGCTGCCCGTAAAACATCCAGTTCTCCATTCACATAGATTCGCAAAGCCTGAAACACTCTAACCTTGGTCTTCAGGGATTCCTTGCTGCCGGTTCCCGCCACTTTTTCTATGACGCGGGCCAGGTCGCCGGTGCTGACGATGGGGCTTTCTCCCCGGCTTGTAACGATCGCCCTGGCTATCCGGCCGGCGTTGAGTTCTTCTCCATATTCTTTGAATATTTTCGCCAGCGCAGCCTGATCCAGTTCTTGCACGGCTTTGGCTGCGGTCATTTTCTGCGTTCCGTCCATCCGCATATCCAGCGGAGCGTCGTTATCGAAGCTGAATCCGCGTTCCGGACAATCCAATTGATGCGATGACACACCCAAGTCGAACAGTGCGCCGTCTATCGTTTTGATCTGCCGCAAGGCCAGCTCTGTCCTGATTCCGGAAAAGTTTGCCCTGATAAGGTCAACCTGTCCGCAGTGCTGTGCCAGGTTTTGGGCGGCAGCCTCGATGGCTTCTTCATCCTGGTCGAAACAGTAGAGTCTCGCTTGGGGCTGGGCTTCCAGCATGGCCAGGCTGTGCCCTCCTCCTCCCAGGGTTGCGTCCACATACACACCCCCGTCCTGCGGCTCCAGATAGCGCAGGCATTCTTTTAGCATTACGGGAGTGTGAAAAGAACTCATGTGAGGGGCACCTGGTATATATCTGTATCAAATTCGCGCAGGTTCTCTTCCCTGTCTTTCTGGCGCTTGGCCTTGAATTCCGAGGGATTCCACAAGGTGATGTATGTTTGCTCGCCTTTGATCACAACGCTGTCAGTGATGTTGGCTTCGGTTAGCAGTAGTTCGGGTATCCTGATCCTTCCCGGTCCTTCCAGTTCCTGTTCCGTAACCGCGCAATCGATCAGATGGGTGCGGAGTTTGCGCTGCCGTTCGTCACCTGCCGCAAGTTTCTCCAGAGTGGCGTTCCAGCAGTCCAACGGATACACGGCGATGGAGTTTCTGGGGCCTGCAGTCAGAATCACCGTGCGCATGGCGGCATCGGAAAATTTCTTTTTGAAAGACGCGGGGATGACCACTCTCTGATTGTGGACCGCGTTTTCAAAATAGCCGATAAATTGTCCTGACATACCTAATTCCTCTTTTTCCGGAATATTGGACTACCTAAGCTAACTGTTTGCATTGTTGTTCCTTGGCTCTCTTCTCTGGCTTTATTTTGACATTTAATGACTTTTTATGACATCCTGTGGTGCTTATATGACATTCCCCTTTTCTTGTCAAGCTTTAATTTCGCTTTTTCCGTTTTTTTTGATTTTATGCTCCCACATACTCAGGGATTTATATCTTCCTCCCAGTATGCCAATGTAATATGCCGGTACATCCTCCAAATCGGATCACCGGAAATTACAAGTGCCCAAGTGAATCAGCATGATAACTTAACATGCAGTTATCTCTGACTCATTACGGGTCAACCATACCATGCAATTGCCGAGTTTCTATGCGGTTACTACTGTGCTCTGGATGGTGTAATCCAGATTATCAGGAGTAGTTCGGAAAATATGTGATTTTCAGGCAGAAGGTTCTTGACATAGAATCTATCTTCAACAAATATGTGTTTGGTCTTGAGTATTTGAAATGCGTAATAAGGAGATAATGGGTTTATGAAGCAATTTTCGCGGGTAGCTTGTTTTATTTTTGTTATGCTTTGCGTATTGACTCCGTGCAGGTTTTATGCCCAGCAAGCCTTGCAAGAGATCGTCCGGTTCAATATCCCCGAAGGGGAGCATTTCCCTTATTCCAACGAAATGGGTGGCGATCTTAACGGCGATGGACGGCCTGACCTGGTTTTCAGTTGTATAGATGAATACCATTACTCATATTTTCCAGTTTACATCTACTACAGCATTCCTGACAGCAACGCGGTTCCGGATCAGATCCTGACAATTCCATGGCCCAATGTCGGTGGCTTTGGATACAGCCTTGCCTACGCGGGAGACCTGAACGGAGATGGCATCAGCGATCTGGCAGTGGGGGTGCGTTACTATGGAATTGGGATAAGTGGCGCAATTCTGATTTATTATGGAGGGAACTGTCCTTTTACAACTCCAGACGTCTTAATTAGCGGTGAGGGGATGGGTTACACCCATGATTGGGATCTCTACTTTGGAGAAGATATGATCACGGATTGCGATCTGAATGGAGATGGCATAAACGACCTGCTGGTCTATGCGCCGGGACCTCAGTATGAAGAATGGGGAAATGTATATGTTTATCTGGGAGGAGAACTTTTTGCTACCACTCCGGCTTTGCATATCAGAGGTGCTGTGCTTTATGAACAGTTGGGAGCAGACATGAAAACCGGGGATATCAACGGGGATGGATATGACGATATTGTTCTTACGAATCGCGTCACGGTGAATCCTGACGGGTCATATGGTCCCTGTCATTATCATCTAAAAATCTATCCCGGAGGGGAAAGCCTTACAAATGTCCCAATATTCGAAACACTCTTGGCTTCTGCTCCTTACGCGGGTATTAACGGAATTATAGCGAATGGGGATCTGGATGGAGACGGATACGATGATATCGTGATCTCCGGTGCATCACAAGACGGCCCCTGGCTTAAGGTCTTTTATGGGCAGGGCGACTTAACTGAACTAACTGCTATAGATTATATGCTTCCATTAGGTGTAAACGCAATCATCCAATCTTATTGTAATCTAAACAATGATCTATTTTCAGACTTCTTTGTAAATCATCGCACCTTATCTGGCGGACCTACAGAGATAGGTAACTTCGTCATCTATAAGCAAACTAATGGAATACTCGATATTATCCCAGATTACATTAACACAGGGGAGCATGCGTTTAATGACTATGGGTGGGGTTTTAACTTGGGAGATATGAATGGTGACGGACATCCGGATTTTTTTGTTTTTAGCCATGATCACGCCGTTGGAAATCACATTAACTATGCCACAATCCTTTCTGAGAGCTATATCAACAATTCCGATGAGTATATCCAGCCTGCAAGAAATGTGATCAGATGCTATCCCAACCCCTTCCGGGACGGAGTGAGTGTCCGTATTGCCGGCGCAGATAAGTCTGTTCAGCTAACATCAATGGAAGTGTACAACCTAAAAGGACAGTTGGTTCATAGCCGGAAGAACCTGCGCGGAAAACAAATCCGCTGGGATGGGCTTGACAGCCATGGGAACAAAATCGGCTCAGGGATCTATATCGTGAGAGCATCAGACACAAAAGGAAACACTTACTCTACAAGAGTAGTGAATATAAAGTAACATGGAGGAAGACATGAAGTCAATCGCAATGACACTCGGTCTGTTAATAGGGTTGATTGGGCTATATGGCACCAACTACTCTATTCAATTTGATATCTAAGTAACCAGCTTTCAGCTTATAAGCTTACTCAAATCAAGCAGTTTTGATATTGTGAGGGCATTGGAATCCCGCAACCCTCCCATATCGCAAACGCAGTCTGCTAAAGGCTTTGCCGCCACCATCCTTAGGTTATCCTTATAAAAGTTAAGGATGACCCCAGGTTGACCTACTCCGGAGGCCAGCCTCGAAAGGACTGCCTCACGGGAAAAAATCCAGTTGCCTCCGCCAGGCTGAAAGATGTTTTTCCCATATGTTTTTGCGCTCTGGCGCAGTTTATCAGGGTTATCCTGTAAGGGGATACGGCGTTTCCGGATAATCCTGCTTCATTCCGTTGTCACAACACGTCATATCAGAGCAAGTTGAGGAGGCGCATAAAAAAGATTTGCTAAAAAGGGCAACTTTGGCTTGACAGAAATCGTAACTTGTTATTTGGATGGTAGTCGTGACTATGGGCTTGGAAAGTGTAAAGTAGCCTGTAGGAGCGTAACATATAGGAAAATAATTAATTACTGATATACAGTGCAAGGGAGGTTGCGATGTTTTCGATGATTCGGAAGCGCAACGGCAACATAGTATCTTTTGATAAGCAAAAAATAGTGCGCGCCATCCAGAAAGCCGGGGAAGCGACTGGTGAGTTTGATGCGGACATGGCGGAGGTTCTGACTCTGCGGGTGGTCAATCTGGCAATGCAGATCATCACCACCGAGATCCCGGAGGTCGAACGCATCCAGGATATCGTGGAAGAGGTCTTGCTGGCCTCTCCTTACAAGAAAACCGCCAAGGCTTTCATCATTTACAGGGATCAGCATGCCAGGATTCGGGAGATGTTCAACACTGGCGGGGTTCAGCTTATCGATCAGTATCTGGAAAAGCTCGACTGGAAAGTGAACGAGAATTCCAACATGGCCTATTCCTTGCAAGGCTTGAACAATTACATCGCCTCCGAGGTGAGCAAAACCTATTGGCTCAACAAGATATATCCTCCCGAGATTCGCCGGGCGCATGTGGAGGGAGACATCCATATCCACGATTTGGGACAGTTGTCGGTTTATTGCGTGGGCTGGGATCTGATGGATCTGCTCACCACAGGTTTCTGCGGAGCGGAAGGCAAGGTTGAAAGCGCGCCTGCCAGGCATTTCCGCAGCGCTCTGGGGCAGATCGTGAATTTCTTTTATACCCTTCAGGGGGAAGCCGCTGGCGCACAGGCATTTTCAAGCTTTGACACCCTGCTGGCTCCCTTTATCCGCTATGACCAGATGACTTATGCAGAGGTGAAGCAAGCTCTGCAGGAGTTTGTGTTCAACATCAATGTCCCCACCCGGGTCGGTTTTCAGACGCCTTTCACCAATATCACCCTTGATCTCAATCCGCCCGATATCTACAAGGATCAGCCCGTGATCATCGGAGGAGAGCCACAAGAGCAGACCTATGCGGATTTCCAGCCTGAAATGGATATGCTCAACAAAGCTTTCCTGGAGGTGATGATCGAAGGCGACGCCAAAGGCAGGGTATTCACCTTTCCCATTCCAACATATAACATTACCAAGAACTTTAACTGGGAGGATCCCCGCCTCACCTATCTTTGGGAAGCCACAGCCAAATATGGGATTCCCTATTTTTCAAACTTCGTGAATTCGGACATGGATCCCAACGACGCACGTTCCATGTGCTGCCGCTTGCGTTTGGATACGCGCAAACTGCAGGCCAGGGGAGGGGGGCTGTTTGGAGCCAATCCCCTCACCGGGTCGATCGGGGTGGTGACCCTGAACCTGCCCCGCATTGGCTATCAGGCCAGCGATGAGGAAGACTTTTTCGCGCGCTTGGAAAAAGCGCTGACGACAGCGAAAAACAGCCTTGAGATCAAGCGCAAGATTCTGGAACGCTATACCCTGAACGGCCTTTATCCCTACACCCGCTTCTATCTCAAGAAGATATACGAGAGGTTCTTGCAGTATTGGAAGAACCACTTTTCCACGATCGGCATCATTGGCATGAACGAAGCCTGCCTCAATTTCCTGGGAAAAAACCTGGGCAGCGAGGAGGGAAGGGCTTTCGCGCTGCGGGTGATGGACTATCTGCGCGGCAGGCTGATAGAGATTCAGGAAGAAACTGAATGCAACTACAACCTGGAAGCAACTCCGGCGGAAGGAACAAGCTACCGCCTGGCTATCCTGGATAAAAAGCTGTATCCGGAAATAATCAGCGCCAACCCGCATGGTGACACGCCATTCTATACGAACAGCACACAACTGCCAGTGAACTATTCTGACGATATCTTTGAGGTGCTGGACCTTCAGGATGAGCTTCAGACCAAATATACCGGCGGCACTGTGCTGCATATCTTTGGCGGAGAAAGGGTGGAGCATGGCCAGAGCATCAAACGCCTGGTGCGTTCGATCTGCGAAAACTATAAACTTCCTTACTTCACTTTCTCGCCCACTTTCAGCGTCTGTTCCCAGCATGGCTATCTGGATGGCGAGCAGGAATATTGCCCCTATTGCCACAAAGACACCGAGGTGTACTCGCGTATTGTGGGCTATCTGCGCCCCGTCTCGCAATGGAATGAAGGCAAGAAAGCCGAGTTTAAACTGCGCACCACTTTCGATCCGGTCAAAAGCTGTAAAGCCGAAGAGCTGGAGCCGGAAGCCCCTAAAATGCCCAAAGTCCTTTAGCGGTTCAGACAACAGATGAAGATCGGAGGGTTCCAAAAGTTTTCCTTGCTTGACTATCCAGGTCAGTTGGCAGCCATTATCTTTACCCAGGGGTGCAATTTCCGCTGTCCCTACTGCCACAATCCGCGTCTGGTTGACCCTCAGCGTTTTGGCAAACGGATTTCCAACAGTAAAATCGTGGAGTTTTTGCAGAAGCGCTTGGGCAGATTGGACTCGGTTTCGATTACTGGGGGCGAACCTACGCTGCAAAAAGACCTGATTCCCTTTATCCGTATGCTGAAAAAGATGGGTTACAAGATCAAGCTGGATACCAACGGCTCCCATCCGGAAGTGATTGAAAAACTTGTCGCAGAGGATTTGGTGGACTACTGGGCGATGGATCTTAAGGCTCCAGCACAATTGTACCGGATTCTGACAAGATCGGAAATTGACATGCGGGATATCCTGTCCAGTATGCGGCTGTTAAGGGAAAGCGGGAAGGGTTACGAGTTCCGCACCACGTTTTTCGATCTCCTGTTCACTTGGGACGATATTGCCGACATCCGAGCCCTGCTGAAGCCGGGAGATAAATTCTGCCTGCAGGAATGCCGCTACAAAGTAACCCTGGACAACCTGCAACCGGGCAAGGAGAAAACTGGCCTCAGCGAGGCGGCTTACAGGTCTCTGATGGATCATCCCCAAAGCCAGAGCCTGATCCATTGGGGGGATGAAAACCACATCGATGTAATGATCCGCTCATTGTGAGGCCAGCTTGCGGGCAGTGAATATCGAACCCTGGCTGCCGCTGGTCAGAAAGCCTTCACGCTATATCGACCATGAGATCAACGCCGCGCGCAAGCCATGGCAGAAGGTCAATTTCTGCTTTGCCTTTCCGGATGTCTATGAGGTCGGCATCTCCCATCTGGGCTTGAAGATACTGTATAGCATCATCAACGCTTTACCCGATTGCATGGCTGACCGCTGTTACCTGCCCTGGACAGATATGATCGCCATTATGCGGGAGCGCGGGATTCCCCTCTTCGGATTGGAAAGCCGGATCGCCCTGCAAGATTTCGACGCCATCGGAATCACCTTGCAGAGCGAGCTTACCTTCACCAATGTGTTGGAAACGATCTCCCTGTCCGGCGTTCCGATCCTTTGGTCTGAGCGTGGGGAGGATGACCCCCTCATCATTGCGGGCGGCCCCTGCGCTACCAATCCACTTCCCCTGGGTGACTTTTTCGATGTGTTCTTTGTCGGCGAAGCGGAGGAGGGGATAAGCGAGATTGCCGGGATAATGCTCGACACCAGGCTCCGGAGCGAGCGGCTGGCCAGAATGGCAGAACTGGAAAGCTGCTATGTGCCAGCTTTGCATAATCAGTTCATTCCCCAGGGTTGGCGGGTGAAGAGCAGGAAATATGCCGGTTTTTCCAGCAACCAGCTTATCCACCAGCCTCAGCTTCTTCCCTGGCAGCTTGCCACCCACAACCGCTGCGTGGCGGAGATCATGCGCGGCTGTTCGCGTGGTTGCCGTTTTTGCCATGCCGGATATTTCTACCGTCCTGTGAGGGAAAGGCCCCCCGGCGAGATCGTGCGGCAACTCTGTGATGAGATCAGGCTCAGCGGATGGGATGAGGCAGGACTGCTTTCGCTCTCGAGCAGCGACTATGGCTGCCTTAAGGAGTTGCTGAACAATCTGTTGAGTTCATTGGATACAAATAAAACCCATGTTTCCCTGCCCTCTCTGCGAGTGGATTCTTTGGACGATGAAATAGTGGATCTGATGCGCAAACTGGGACGGGAAGGCCTCACCATAGCCCCGGAAGCCGGTTCGGAAAGGCTGCGCAGGGTGATCAACAAAAACCTCAGCGAGGAGCAGATCCTTGCCGGAGTGCAAACCGCCCTCGACCTGGGCTGGCAAAAGGTAAAACTCTATTTCATGGTCGGATTGCCCCACGAAACAGAGGAGGATATCGAGGGCATCATCGATCTAATTAACAAGATCAACAATCTGGGCAAACGCCGCCTGCAGATCAACGTTACGCTCTCGCCCTTTGTGCCCAAGCCCTTCACCCCCTTCCAATGGGCCGCCATGCTTCCCGCCGATATGCTGTTGCAGCGATGCGTCAAGGTGAAACAGGCTTTTTATCGCGCCAGGAGCATCAAGATCAAGTATCATGATATTGAGAATTCCATATTGGAGGCCGTATTTTCGAGGGGGGATCAACGCTGCGCGGAGCTCTTGAAGCTTGCCTGGCAGAAAGGGGCGCTGTTCGATGGCTGGCATGAGTGCTTCAATTTCTCTTTCTGGCGGGAAGCCGCCGCTGAATGTGGCTTGGATCTGAATCAATACCTGCGGGAAAAGCAGCCCGGAACCAGCCTCCCCTGGGACTTCGTCGATCTGGGAGTCTGTGCGGAGTTCCTGAAAGCGGAATGGGATAAAGCCTGCCGGGAAGAGAGCACGCCGGATTGCCGGGAGCTTTGCTCCGCCTGCGGAATCTGCGATGACGCGCTGCACACTGATATTATACAGCCTTCGCCTGTTGCAGGGCGGCTTATCGGGGCTGTTCCACCTCCCAGGCCCCGCGCGGTGCAGCAAAGGCAGTTCCGGTATCGTATCTATTACAGCAAAAGCGGTGTGCTGCGCTTTATCTCTCATCTCGACTGGATGCGGATGCTTTTCCGCCTGATCGGCCAAGCCTCACTGCAGACTGTTTTTACCCAGGGCTTTTCACCGCATCCCAAAGCCAGCCTCTGCCCGCCCCTTCCTCTGGGTGTGGAAAGCGTATGCGAGTATGTGGATCTGTCTTTTTATCAAGCTTATACGGCTGATGAGATCAAGGCCGGATTCAGCGGAGGCATGATACCGGAGTTTCAGATTCTGGGCTGCGAACCTTTGACCGCCAAGGCTCCGATACCCTGGGGGGAACGTGTCGGCATCCTGATCCCAGAGCGGCACAGGCAGTTGACCGACAAGAGCCTGGCCGAATTCAGCGCTTTATCCTCCAGGATGTTCACCAAAAGCACGGAAAAGCGTTCCAAGACTTATGATCTGAAGCAGATTGTCGGCAAATGGCATTGGAATGAGGATCAGTTGCAGATCGAGAAAAGCCTGGCCAGCCCGTCTTTGTATGATGTCTTGACCGTCCTGCTGGGGATGGGCGCGGAGGATCTCTATGCTCTCCGGGTGAGCAGGGAAGGCTGGATCTTCCCTTCCTGAGCAGCTTGTTTTCCATTTCGCTTAATTGCCACAGAAGAGAGTGAAAACACCCAATAAAAAGCTTGACTAAATATGGGGAAGGGTAAAGTGTAGGAAACATTGATCATTGTGAGGTGTATCATGAAAAACTTGGTGTCGCTTGTTCTATGTTTATTGCTTGCTTCCAGCCTCTGCGGAGAATGGAGCGTCGATCCCCAAAACCCCAGCCTGATCGCCGCTTTTGACGCGGAACAGGTGCTTCCCAAGGTCGCCGTCACCCCGGACGGGCATACCTATGTCTGCAGGTTTGACAACGGCGGCGGCATGTATAAGGTTTGGCTGCAGTTGCTTTCGCCGGCGGGTGAATACGTCTGGCCTGCTCCGGCGGGGATATTGGTGAGCGGTCACAATCAGATGTCCTGGCTCACCGAGTATGCCTTGACGGTTGATAACGACCAGAACGCGGTCATTACCTTTCAGGACATCCGCAACTCCGAAGTCAACAATGTGCTGGCCTACAAGATAAACCCCGCGGGAGATTTTCTTTGGGGCGCGAATGGGATCGTCCTCACTCAGGACACAGATCCAAATTATTCCAATATGTCGCCTGTGATTTTCAACTCTGCGGACAACAGCTGTTACGTTGCATGGCAGCGGCTCGGGGCCACCACGGCCATAGGAATCAACAGACTCAGCGCCACAGGGGAGAAGCTCTGGGGAGAGAACGGACTGAGCATTTCCGAAACCGAAGGAAGCTTAACCTGGCCCCAGATCATCCAGGCTGACGGCAACAATATCCTGCTCAAATACTTTCATGACACCGGTCCTTTCTGGGCTCCCACCCGCACCGTCTATGTGGCGAAATATACGCCGGAAGGAAGCAGATTGTGGACTGCCGTGGTGACAAACCAGGGCGGCATTCCCGCCTGGGAACAACTGATCCCCTTTGAACCCGACGGACAGGGAGGATGCGTTCTGGCTTGGTATGAAGACCGTGATATGAATGACGATAACGATGTCTATGTCCAGCGGATTTGCTCCGACGGAACTGCCAGCATGCCAGCCAACGGCGTTTTGCTCAGCGTGGATTCAGTCAATCAGCAGTTTTATCCCAAACTTTCCGTTGACCCCGCCAGCGAGCGTATCTACGCGTATTTCAGGATAACCGACTCGCTCCAGGGCCAGTTCGGTTTGGCAAGGCAACTGGTGGACTACTCCGGAAACCGCCTCTGGGGTGATATTGCCCCCAACATCATCGATCTCAGCCCCACTGAAGCAAATGCTATCGCCGCTTATCAGATCAGCACCGGTTCCGTTGTGCTCTATGGAAGCGGGGACAATCTCTACGCGTCCCTTTGGCGGGCAAACGGCAATATGGGCTGGAATGAGGCAACCTGCCTGGCCAGCACGGCGGTGTCCAAGGGTCACTTTGACGTCGCGGTGCATCCAGATGAGTGGTCTGTTCTTGCCTGGGAGCAAGGGTATTCCAGCATGGATATCGGCGCCATGCGGCTCAATCCGGATGGCAGCCTCGGCATGTATTATCCTGCCCCCGCCAATGTGGCCTTAACCCAGACTGCACACAACGCCGTGCAGCTCACCTGGACTCAGCCGTCTCAGTATCTTGTCCCCGACAGCTACCATATTTAT
>FZPS01000063.1_pt464 | contig 11822 bp, 10 predicted proteins | sample 1817821 | NCBI WGS metagenome assembly FZPS01 (sample SAMEA104158645, study PRJEB21678) | metagenome | place: Germany | collected 2015-04-21 | reverse complement strand
AATATAGATATATATTTTCAATTTCCTTAAAATTATCATCAAGTCTTTTTAAAAGAAACCTTTTTACATTCACCTTTTTATTTACTTTATATATTTCCCCTATTTCTTCTCCATGCTGTATTAATCTATCCTTATCTAAATCTATGTCCTTTACTATTATAGGATTTCTATTGTCTTTAAAATTAAAAACTAAACCCATTATTAATCTTCCTTTCATCAAAATCCTTTAATTAGCTTTTTTATCTTCTCATCATATAAATTTCCTAGCTCTTCAGCATATTCTTCATCGTATCCTTCAATGTAAAGGTTGAATATAGGTTTCTCTTCATCAGGTATAATCATAGCCCATCCTTTATCCTCTATAAATCTAACTCCTTCTATTAACTCCTTTCCTTGCTGTCCTTCTTCAGTTAGTCTTCTTAGTATATTTCCTTTATCTTCCCACTGGCAAGGAATTTCTTTTTTGAAATAAAAATATTCTGGTATTTCTTGTAATAATTTATTTAAAGTCATATTCTGACCATATAAATAATCCAATATATTCCCTATAGCCCAAATTCCATCAAAATTTAATATATATTGAAATTCTATTCCTTTATCTATTATAATTCCCATAATATCCGTTATATTGGATTTGCTATAATTAATATTTGCATTATATTTATTAGCTAATTTTTCCACTATCCTAGGGAAATTATAAGGAACAACTGCTTCCTTTAATTCTCCAGTTTTAAAACCTAAGCTTAAAATCAATAACCAATATCTTTCATTCTCAATACTATTAAATCCATCAGTCAATGCTATCCTTTCCCCATCTATAGAAAATAATACTCCTAAGTCTGCATCTTCTTCTAATACCTTTTTTCGAACATCTTCTATAGTATATTCTTCTCTATAATGCATCATTTTTACATTACAACCTATTCCTATTAAATACTCTTCAGCCAATTTCATAATATTCTCAGAGGGAGAAGTTATATTTATATTAGGTTTTCTACTCTTAATTTTTTCTATATTTTTTAAACTCAATTTCCCTTCTCTAATATAAATTTTAAAAAAATTATTAACACTTACTATATCCTCCATTTCTTCACTAGAACATCTATTGAAATCTCCTGTAATGAGGGAATTTTCTATTTTTCTTTTTGTATTTTTATCTATATTAACTCCTCTTTTATCCATAAATTCTATATTTATCTCATCAGCTTTATTGGTACTTATATATATACCTCCTTGGGCATTGAAATATTTTATTCCAAATCTACACATGGGCAAAGCACCATCCTTTATATCTATAACTTGACTCCCTGTTGAAAGCAATCCTGATATAAGTAAATTCTTTATGGATTTAGATAAATTACGACCATCGCTACTAATTATATAACTTCCTTTATTCTCTATAACTGTAGCAAAGGCAGTTCCTAAGCTAACAATCATCTCTAAAGTTATATCTCGATTAAATATCCCTGTTATATTTCTATGTCCAAATAGTCTTTTGTTAATTCCTTCACCCCATATGAGATTATCCTTAACTATAACATTTTCATCAATGGTCTTATAGGGCCATATCTTTACTCCAGGTTTTATAGTGGTATTCTCACATATCTTAGAATGTGCTCCCACTACAGCTTCAAATAACCTACTGCGTTTATCCATATACACTTGATTACAAATCACTGATTTTCTTATTTCACAATTTTCTTCAATCATCACATTGTCCCATATAATACTTCTCTTTATAGATGTACCTCCTTTTATTACACAGTCACTCCCAATTATTGTATAAGGTTCTATGATTGCTCCTTCACAAATTAAACAGTTTTGCCCTATATATACAGGAGGATATAGTTTAGCACCTTTTTCAATAATCGTTCCCTTTTCTATCCAAATTCCATTTTGTACTTTTTTCCCTAATAAATAATGTTTTTTAAAATCTTTCATAATATCTTCATGGGTTTTTATGTAAGAACCTATATCTCCCACATCACACCAATACTCTTCTGCTATATATCCATACATAGGAATATTATCCATTAATAGACGAGGAAATAAATCTTTACTAAAATCAAAATTATCTCCCTTGTTGTAGTAATCTAGCACTTCTGGCTCCAATATATATATTCCTGTATTTATAGTATCGCTAAATACTTCACCCCAACTAGGTTTTTCTAAAAATCTTACAATCCTTCCATTTTCATCAGTGATAACCACACCATACTCTAAAGGTATTGCTTCTCTTTTTAAAATCAATGTAGCTTTTGAACCCTTTTCTTTGTGAAATTCATAGGCTTTTGTTAAATCTATATTAGTGAAAGCATCGCCACTAATAACTACAAATGTACTGTCTAAAAAATCTTGAGCATTTTTTACACTGCCACCAGTACCTAAGGGTTTGTCTTCAATATAATATTTAATATTTACATCAAATTCCTCCCCATCCTTAAAATATTCCTTTATTTTATTTGGAAGATAATGCAAAGTAACAGCTATATCCTCTATCCCATGTTCCTTTAAAAGGTTTATACTATATTCCATAACTGGTCTATTAAAAATAGGCACCATTGGCTTTGGCAATTGACAAGTAAGTGGTCTAAGCCTAGTACCTATACCCCCTGACATAATTACTCCCTTAATTGTAATCACTCCTTCACAAATAGTTACATATACATATTTTGTGAAATTTTATATAAATTATACATAGTAAAAGCCTTCATTTTTGTAAAACTACAAAAATAAAGGCTTTTATTTATCCATATATTTATTTTATTGACTCAATTCTATCCATAGTTGCATTTTCTATAGCTTTTATTTTATTTTTAGAAGCTTGTTTTTCCTTATCTTTTGAATATATATACACTTTTATCTTTGGTTCTGTTCCAGAAGGTCTTACTGCATACCAAGAACCATCGTCAAAATAGTATTTTAATACATTGGATTTTGGATTACCTGTTTCATCATTTAAGTAATCTATAATTTTCATAAGCTTCATATCCCCTATATTCCTAATAGGATCTTCTCTAAAAGAATCCATTATCCTATTGATTCTTTCTTGCCCCTCTACACCTTCTAATACTATTGAAATTAATTTTTCAAAATAATATCCATATTTCTTATAAATTTCGTTTAATTCATCTAATAAAGTTTTTCCTTGCTTTTTATAATAAGCTGCCATTTCAGCTATAAGCATAGATGATATAACTCCATCCTTATCCCTTACTATAGTACCATATACATATCCAATGCTTTCTTCATACCCCATTATAAAGGTATATTCTCCAGTTTTATCAAACTCATTAGCCTTTCCACATATATTTTTAAATCCAGTAAGAGTTTCTATAGTAGTTACATTATATTCTTTAGCAATAGCTTTCCCCAAATCCCCTGTTACTATAGATTTTACTATAGCTCCATTTTTAGGGATGGTACCATCTCTATGTCTAGATGATAATATATATTTTACTAGCAATGCACCAGTTTGATTCCCATTTAATGCTACATATTTCCCATTAAAGTCCTTAACCATACAAGCTACCCTATCACAATCTGGATCTGTAGCTATCAATAAATCGGCATTTTTTTCTTTTCCTAGTCTTATAGCGTAATCAAAAGCTTTTATATCCTCTGGATTAGGATAACCTACTGTAGTAAAATCTGGATCTGGGTTTTCCTGTTCAGATACTACAAATACATTTTCAAATCCTCTTTCTCTTAAAACTCTTCTAACGGGTTTGTTCCCTGTACCATTTAAAGGAGTATATACTATTTTTATATCCTTATCTATGTCTTCATTTAGTGCAAGGCTTTTTACATCTTCTATGTATTCATCGTCTATTTCTTTTCCAATATAATTTATTAATGTCTTATTTAGCCCTTCTTCTAAATCCATAAATTTTACATTTGAAAAGTCCCCTATAGCATTTATATTATTTAATATTTCTTCTGCTATATCATCAAGAATTTGAGAACCTTCTTCCCAGTATACCTTATATCCATTATAATCTTTAGGATTATGACTAGCAGTAATCACAACACCAGATATAGTGCCTAATTTTCTAATAGTATAGGATAAAAGAGGAGTAGGACGTATATCGTCAAATAAATAAACCTTTATACCATTAGCTGCCAATACACTAGCAGTAATTTCAGCAAACTCTTTAGAAAAATGCCTTACATCATATGCAATAGCAACTCCTCGTTTCATAGCATCTTTTCCCCTTACCTTAATGGTTTCAGCTAACCCTTGAGTTGCTAAAGATACAGTGTATTTATTCATTCTATTAGTACCAGCACCAATTTTACCACGCATTCCAGCAGTTCCAAAGGTTAAATTTGTATGAAATCTATCCAATATTTCCTCATCATCGCCTTTTATAGACTCTAATTCTTTTTTGGTATCTTCATCAAAATACTCGCTACTTAACCAATAATTATATTTTTCTAAATAATCCATATTAAAACCTCCTGATCTAAAGTCCACATTTCTACTTAATATTATTGTTACCTATAATACAAAAATAGTATTTATTCCATATTGAATATAAGTTCCGTAACTATTTTTTCCATATATAATTGTTTTAATCATAGTTTCTACTATTTATTCTAATACATTAAATATTATAGCATAATTTGGGAAAAGAAAGAACAATTAAAATAATATACACCTTAAGGACATCCTTAAGGTGTATATTATTTTAATCCAATCTCTTTTGATACTTTTTTCATACCTTCTATAGTTTCTGCAATTACTTCGTTTAAATCCATTCCTAACATTTCTGCTCCTTTTGCAATTATTTCCCTATTGACACCAGCAGCAAAGGATTTATCTTTCCACTTTTTCTTTACAGATTTTACTTTCATATCTGATATCCCAGTAGGACGCATTAAAGCAGTGGCATTAATTAACCCTGTTAATTCATCAATTGTATATAATACCTTTTCCATCTTCTCAATAGGTTCTACATCAGTACAGATCTCCCAGCCATGACTCATTATGGCACGTATATAATCTTCTGGCCAATTTACTTCTTCCAATATTTCCTTTGTTTTTTCACAATGTTTATCAGGATACATTTCATAATCTAAATCATGTACTAAACCTATAATTCCCCATTTTTCCACATCTTCTTCAAATAACTCTGCAAAATGTCGCATAACTGCCTCTACTGCTAATGCATGATTTATTAAGCTTTCGCTTTTATTATACTTTTTTAAAAGCTCAAAGGCTTCTTCTCTTGTAGGAACTTTTCTTTCCACTTAAGCACCCCTTTCTTATAAGATATAATTTATTTAACAAAATTTATCATAGCATACTATTTCATCAAGTTCTTTTCTTGGTCTAGGAGCAGGCGATTCAGCTGGATAACCTAAAGGTGTAATTGCAACTACTCTTACATCTTCTGGAATATCTAATACTTCTTTTACTTTATCTTCATCATAACTACCTAGCCAACAAGTGCCAAGCCCTTGCTCATAAGCCTCTAATATCATATATGCAGTAGCAATAGATAAGTCAACTGTGTATCTTGGTTGACCTCCTCTCATAACACTTTTTGGTTCTGTACCGCAACTAACTAAAATTATAGGAGCTTCCCCAACAAAAGATTGGCCAATAGCTTCTGTAAGTTTTTCTTTCGTTTCTGGATCCTTTACAACTATAAATTTCCAATTTTGTTCATTCCTCGCTGATGGTGCAAGTCTTGCAGCTTCTAAAACTTTCAAAAGTTTCTCCTCTTCCACAGGTTTATCACTATATTTCCTTATACTTCTTCGACCTTTAATTGCAGACAATACATCCATTTTTTAATACCCCCTTAATTTTTAATATAGATTTTGATTACTACATATTATTATATCAAAAACAGCAACAATTAAAAAATTGTTGCTACTTTTTAGAGTTTGTATACTTTTTCCAATTCAATGGCTAAGTTAGCTCCTACACGTGCATTATTATAAACCAATTCTACATTGGATTTTAAGCTTTCCCCTTCTGTAATTTCTTTAACCTTTTCTAATAAAAAAGGCGTTACTTCTTTTCCTTTTATTCCTTTAATTTCTGCTTCCTTCAACGCATCTTCTATTGCTTGATTTATTATAATAGGATTCATTTCGTATTCCTTAGGTATTGGATTAGCTACTACTATGCCCCCATCTAATCCTAAATCCCATTTTGTCCTTATAGCCTTTGCTAATGCCATTTCATCGTCTACTTTGTAATCTACATTAAATCCACTTGTTCGAGTAAAAAATGCAGGAAATTCTTGAGTTTTAAACCCTACAACAGGCACTCCAAAGGTTTCCAAATACTCCAATGTAAGACCTAAATCCAATATAGCCTTAGCTCCTGCACATACCACAGCTACATTAGTTCTTGCTAATTCTTGTAAATCAGCAGATATATCGAAAGTTTTCTCAGCTCCTCTATGAACACCACCTATACCTCCTGTAACAAATACTTTAATACCAGCTAAATTAGCTATAATCATAGTAGAAGCTACAGTAGTAGCACCATTTAATTCTTTAGATAATATAAAGGGCAAGTCTCTCCTACTAACCTTATATACATTATTAGCTTTTCCTAAATATTCAATTTCCTCGTCACTTAATCCTACCTTAATTTGCCCATCTAATATGGCAATAGTAGCTGGGATTGCACCTTTATCTTTAATTATCTTCTCCACATTTAATGCAGTTTTCACATTTTGAGGATAGGGCATACCATGGGAAATAATTGTAGATTCTAAAGCTACTACTGGTTTTGATTCTTCCAAAGCTTTTTTTACATCTTCTTTTATACTTATATATTTATTCATTATAATTTCAACTCCTCTATTCTTTTTTCAATATTTTCTACCGATATGTTGGGATTTATGGTATTTTCATTCTCCAAAGTTATAATAGATGCACCTATGGAGATTTTTATAGTATTTTCTATATCTAATCCATTAAAATATGAATAAGCTAATCCCGCCATAAAAGCGTCCCCTGCTCCAGTAGCATTTACAATGGATATTTTAGGCACTTTCATATACACCTCTTCTTGTTCACCTAAATAGTATACGCCCTCATCTCCTAAAGTTATAAATACCCTTTTAGTTCCCATATCTATAAAATAACTAGCAACTTTTCTTAAATCTCTCTTATTTACTATTTTCATCCCCGATAATATTTCAGCCTCCAATTTATTAGGTTTTATCGTATGAAAATGACCTATTATATCCTTAACTTTTTCTGCTTTTGTTGTAGATACAGTATCTAAAAAGAAATTAACATTAAAATTAGATACCATATGTTTTAAAACTTCCTTGGGTATATTAGTATCCACTATACAAAGGGTAGAATTCTCTATAAGTTCCTTTTTTTGCTGAATAAATGATATATTCATCTCTTCAAATATATCCATAGATGAGATAGCCAAATTCATATCTCCAGTTTCATCTAATATGGCTATATAAGTGGAGGTTTCTTTATCTTGAAGAATTAATGATTCTGACATATCCAATCCTGTTTTCATTCCTTGTTCAATCATAAGTTTTCCATAAATATCATTACCTAATACAGTAATAAGTCTAGTGTCTACTTTAAGTCTACTTAAATTCTCTCCAATATTTCTTCCGACACCTCCTAGGGAAATAGTAACCTTTCCTGGATTGGAATCTTTCATTCTAAGCTTTTCATAAGGCAAACCCATTATATCTACATTAGCTCCTCCAACTATGGTAATATAAGGGGAGTCTTTCACTATATAGCCTCTTCCCAAAATATAACCTTTCTTCATCAAATTTGTAATATGAACAGCCACAGCAGATCTAGAAATTTCTAATTCCTCTGCTATTTCTTTTTGAGATATCATTGGATTTTTAGAGATTAATTCTAATATTTCTTTTTCCCTATTAGTCATATGGCCTCCTTAATGTTTGTTTATATATTAAGCTATTGTTTAGTATGTTGTAAGGCTATTTTCTCTCTTTGTCAATAGTAAATAATATAAACTTATGATTAATTTTATATAAAATAACAAGTAAGAAAAAGCTCATAAACTATATTTGCATTAATTTTACATGCTAAAATTATACTTTATATATAGCTTTAACTAATTTAACTTTTCTGTTATAAAACTTGTGTCTAAAAAAAATGCCTGCCTTTTATTCTCGTCTTCTATATCTTTAAACTCTAATTGATAAACCGTTGGATTGGTGTTAGATTTTACAGTCAATAGTCTATGTTTAGAATCATAAGCACATATATATCTTGTATACGTGTTGTAATTATATTTTTTATTTCTAATAAAACCGTTAGGTAAAGTCATTGCACCCATTATATTATAAAAATTTGAAAAAGCTTCTTTATGATCATTAGATTTAACATTCATTTTGGTTAAATAAAAAGCTTTAATATATCTAGATACAGGATCATAAGCTCCTGGTAAATTCTTAGCTGATTGAAAATCTTCTAGATTCTCCAAATCTAAAGTTCTTTTAAGTCTTCTAATATGGGATTCAAATCCTGGTGAATTAGTCATAACACCATAAGGATTTTCAAAACACACTAATTCTCTCTTTTTAGGTTCGATAACAATACACCTTTTAGAAGAATCAGTAAACATAAAATGAAAGCCTGGAGATATTACATCCTTACCTTTGTGATCTTTAGCAGACATATGAATATTTGGTAAGTCCTCAACTACCTCCTCTACATTTTTATAATTCGTAAGTGCATAGTTTAGGTAATTCAAACTGGATATATTAACCTTTTCTGCTTCTACTTGATTAGCATATAGATTAAATCCTGAAAAAACATTGGTAATCCCTATTAACCCATGTTCATTTACACCATCTTTTAACGGATCTTTATTTTCAAAACAAACTCCCATAACTTTATACTTAGTGTATAAAGGATTGCCCATAAGATCATTGCAATAATTGTAGTTCCTTGGCAAATATAATACATTATAATTCAAAGGGTACTCATAGTCCATTGTTCTTCCCATAACACAGCCATCTTTATAATCTATTTTTATACCTGTACACATATTATTCTTCTTCACTCCTCTTTGCTTGGTGCAGATAAAACTGCAACCCACTCACTATAAATATTTTAACTGTGAAGTACTTAAATATTAAGATTTAATATTGCTGTAAAAAATGTACTAAATTTTTGTCTATATTGCTTTGATGATAACAAAAAAATATATAATCTAATGTTTTTATCACATATATTTGATTCCCTTTATTCTATCATAGATATTAACTAATTTCTATTGAATTTCATAAACGCTAAAACAAACAGGTATTTACTATAAAGATCATCTTTTTCCGATATTTAGAGAGAAAACATGGATTAAATTATACAAGAAAACATTTGCACTTTTGTACAAAAAATAATAAATACCTAAACAACCAAGTTGCCTGGTTGTTTAGGTATTTCATGATACAAATTTACGAAATTAGGCTTTAACGCAAAAGTCCTTTTATTTAATAATTGCTTCAAGATCTTCCTCAGGAGTGCTTATTAGTTTCAGGTCAAAGTTGTCCACGAGCATATTCAAAACATTTGATGAGAAAAATGCTGGAGGTGTGGGACCTAAATAAATATTTCTAATGCCTAAAGCTAGCAGTGTAAGTAATATACACACAGCCTTTTGCTCATACCAGGACAGCATAAGTGTCAAAGGAAGATCATTTACACCACATCCAAAGGCATCTGCAAGAGCTAATGCTACTTGAATGGCAGAGTATGCGTCATTACACTGACCCATATCTATAATACGTGGTAAACCACCAATTTTGCCAATGTCTAAGTCATTGAAACGGTATTTTCCACAGGCAAGTGTTAGTATTACCGTGTCTTTTGGAGCTTTTTTCACAAATTCGGTGTAGTAGTTTCTGCTAGGTCTTGCGGCATCACAGCCTCCTACCAGGAATATATGTTTTATATCCCCTGATTTTACTGCATCTATAATCTTATCAGCTACGCCAAAAACTGCATTTCTTGCAAATCCCGTCATAAGTTCCGAACCACCGTTTATTCCTGTAAAGTGTTTATCCTCATCATATCCGCCAAGTTCAAGGGCTTTTTGAATAACCAACGAAAAATTTTTTATACCATCTATGCCTTCTGTAACATGTTTCATACCAGGATAGCCTACAACAGATGTTGTAAATACCCTATCCGAATAGCTTGCCTTAGGTGGCATCAGACAGTTTGTCGTAAACAGAATTGGTGCAGGAACACTGTCAAACTCTTTTTGCTGATTTTGCCATGCTGTGCCAAAGTTACCCCTTAGGTGAGAATATTTTTTCAGCTCAGGATAACCATGTGCTGGCAGCATTTCACCATGTGTGTATATATTTATGCCTTTATCCTTCGTCTGCTCAAGCAGCTGCTTAAGATCCAGCAAATCATGACCTGTTATGATAATGAAAGGTCCTTTTTCTACATTCATTGTCACCTTTGTAGGCACTGGATGACCATAAGCACTTGTATTGGCTTCATCAAGTAAACCCATACATTTTAGATTTATATTGCCAAATTCCATTAAAAGTTCTATCCATTCATCCACTGTATGATGACAACCTAAAGCTCTCAGGCCTCTGTAAAACCATGCTGTTACTTCTTCATCTTCTTTACCTAGAACATATGCATGCCAAGCATATGCTGCCATGCCCCGTATCCCAAAAAGTAGTGTGGAACGAAGTGAAACAATATCCGCATCCTGGGTCCAAAGATCTTTAACGGGGAAATTCTCAGCTCCTCCCAGCTTTTCCTTTTCTTCTTCCACAAGTTTTATAAGTTCATCTATTCGCTCTGCATCAAAGTTAACATTTGTAACGGTAGCAAAAAGTCCTTTCATAACAAGCTCATCAGCCTCTTTGCTTGGAGTTTTACCTTCTGCAGCACGGGCAAGTCCAATTAGTGCACAAGTTAATTTATCATGTTTTTCGGCTACATCAGATTTTTTGCCACAGATTCCCGATTTTATACATCCTTTTCCTCCAGCAGTCTGTTCGCATTGAAAACAAAACATTGACATTTCTTTACCTCCCAATTTAAAGTTATTTTATAAACATCTTAGGGCTTGGAGCCTTAACCACAAAGAATTCCAATACTTCTTCATGATTGTTGCACCCATTCATTTTCACTTTATAGGGAATTGCTATGATACTTCCTGCAGGATAGGTATGTTCATCCTGCTCGCCTAACTGCAGTGAAATGTTGCCTTTTACTACAATCATATACACATTTGAATTCGTGTAATGCTCAGGAATCGTATCTCCCTTTGGCAGTATCATATGGTTTATATCTACATTGTCATCAGATATAATTCTTTCAATGATTTTTGAATCTGAAAGAGTAAATTCATACTTTTGTTCTATCATGTGAACACCAACTTTCATTTTTATTTAACCTATTGGTCCTTTTTGGTCCTTTATAATTCAGTCTTCAATAATATCCCCTTTAATGCTTATAGTAATCACATTCCATGGAATCATTTTACCGCATATTCACCTTCCTTTAATTACACATTGTATGTTTAACTATATAATAGTAAAATAAAGATAAGATTTCGGTAGCCACGGCTACAAAAAGGAGTGGTTTATATTTTGGATATAAAAGCAAGCGTTTTACCTGAAACCCTTTTGTTTGAAGGAATAGAAAAAGATGATTTAGATCTAATGATGAATTGTTTAAAGCCAAGAATATGTGAATACAAAAAGGATGAGTGCATCGCTATGGCAGGAGATACCTTTGAATCAGTGGGAATATTACTGAAGGGCAAAGCCGCAGTTATAAAAGAAACTTTTGCAGGAGATCGAGTGATTATT
>FZPS01000115.1_pt467 | contig 11826 bp, 13 predicted proteins | sample 1817821 | NCBI WGS metagenome assembly FZPS01 (sample SAMEA104158645, study PRJEB21678) | metagenome | place: Germany | collected 2015-04-21 | reverse complement strand
GAATCGATTTTATTTTGAATAACATCAAGTTTTTCTAAAATGATTTGTAACTTTTGATCTTTTTCTGTCTCAACTTCAGGTTTATCTCCAAAAACTGATTTTAAAATATTTCTTCTGAAAATAAAAAGGACGACAAATATAATCAGAGTGGTCTGGAATTCTGTAAATGCCCCTGACTTTATCAAATCTCCTAAAACTGAAAAAAATGTGTCCATGATACAAAATGATATTTAGTGTATTTATAACCTTTAACTCTCTCGTGTTACACAGAGTACGCAGTTTACGAAGAACCTGAGATTAGTATAAAATATATTCTAGCTGCTGCTACGAATGAGGTTGTTTTTAAGCAATCTTAAATTTTAGATGACGATTACAAGTTAACACTGAAATATGAGATCAATCCAATAGATTTGTAGATGGTATTCTAGATATTATCAATACATCAAAATCTTTAAAAGATGCATTTAACAAAATTCAAGACATTAATAGGGCTTTACAATGACAGATTTATCAACAGAAACACTTCAGGTTACGGGTTATATCAATGGTTTACTAATCGCGATTTCAAGGTTAGAAAATGACAAACTCATTGATTATGAACTGTATAAGGCATTAGAAAAAAATATTAGAGAATTGTCAGATAAATTAGAAGTAGTTTATACATTAGTATCTGGTGAAAAAACGGAATTTATATTCGATTAAATAAAGAGTTGTACTGATGAAATCAAGTGGAACAGGGGGCCGAAAGTGGAATTAATTATCCCGTAATTTTACCCATATAATCAAAGTTTATGCTGACTTCGATATTGATATGGAGACTTCATCCCCAATGCTGAATGAGGTCTAAAGCCATTATAATACGAAATCCATCTTTCGATCACCTTTATTCCTTCACTTCTTGTAGTGAATGCCCCACAGGCAGGCAAACATTCTCTTTTCAACGTAGCCCAGAATGATTCTGCAACGGCATTGTCCCAGCATTGACCTCTTCTACTCATGGAAGTTCTCAACCCCATTGCAACCAACAGTTCTTGAAACTGATGAGAACAATATTGAGAGCCTTGATCTGAATGAAATATCGTTCCTATAGATGGATTTTCGTCTTTAATCGCCATCAATAAAGCGTTGCAAATTAAATCAGTATCCATTGTTGCACCAAACTTATACCCAACAAGGCATCTTGTAGCTATGTCAACAACAGAAGCCAGATAGAGCCACCCTTCTTCTGTGGGGATATATGTAATATCTCCACACCATGCTTCATTCTTCTTAAATGAATTAAATTGCCTGTTTATTAGGTTTTCTGCTCGAGCAAGATTATGATTGCTGTCAGTGGTTACGACATATTTTCTATGGTACTTATGGTATATGCCGTTGGCTCGCATTATTTCCACAAGTCGTTTATGTGAAACTTTAAATCCTTTTTTATCAAGTTCGTGATGAACTCTTACTGCACCAGGAACAGTGTTATTGGAGTCCTTTATTACATCTTTAACTGCTATAAGAACTTCTATATCACTGTGAATAACACCGTTTTTATGTTCCTTGTCAGAAAGGAGCCATTTGTAATAACCACTTACGCTTACTTCTAGAAGAGCTATTGCCCTTCTTAAAGGAATCATGGTTCCTTTGCCTATTAGCCTGTCTTTTATACTTTTCTTGATAAATGCGTACTTTGCTACAGGCTCTTTGCAAAGAACGCCGCAGCTTTTTTTAGAAATTCATTCTCTGCTTTTGCCTTTTCCAGCTCTTTTTTCAATCTTCTGATTTCATCAGATTCGTTTTTCTCTTCTAATGACATTCCATTTTTCGCTGCTATACACCAACGGCTAAGAGTTTGAGGCTTTATACCTAATTCATTAGCTACCTGTACTTGAGCAATTCCAGCATTTACTCTAGAAACTGCTGTCTTAATAAATTCTTCTGAATACTTATTTTTACGTGCCATATTATTATCCTCACATATATTTTAATATGGGATAATTAATTCCGCTAACTGATCCTTAGTTCACAAGCTCATTGGTATTGTCTTGTCGGGAAGTGTTCATATCACCAAAAATGATATATTAGGCAACGTCCATATCGTACAAAACATTGAAGCCGGAGAACTTTTTGCCGAAGCATACGCCTGCCTGCAAAGCTCTTATTCGCTTGTTAATGTAACGACAGTTCAAAAAAGCGAAATCCTTTTTATTGATGTTAACAAGATACTGACAGTTTGTTCTGCAGGATGTTGCTTTCATCAATCACTGGTTAAAAACCTACTTTATATAATTGCCGAAAAAAATATTAGTTTAGTTAAGAAAATCGAGCATATAACCCCAAAAAGTATCAGGGAAAGAGTACAGTCTTATCTGTCGTCAGAAGCACAAAGACAGGGAAAATACACCTTTGAGATACCTTTTAATCGCCAGCAATTAGCGGATTATTTAATGGTAGAGCGCAGTGCCTTATCCAACGAACTTTCCAAAATGCAAAAAGCCGGATTGATAAAATACAACAAAAACAACTTTATACTCAAATTAATTTCATCCACAGACTAAAGACTTTTCTAGATCAACTGCCAAATGAAGTGGCTTTGCGAAATCGGGCATTGTATAGAAGCTGGTATAAATCCCCTATATATGGCCCTAACAAAGGCTTGCCATAGTCATTACTGAGGGGGCGAATCTCCCTGTGACTGGCTGTTGCTGCGAGGTCGTAAAATGGAAAATATTGTGTGAAAACAACAGCTTGGATGGCGGTGAGAGGGGGATTCGAACCCCCGATACGCGTTAACGTATACACGCTTTCCAGGCGTGCTCTTTCAGCCACTCAGACATCTCACCGTTAATGACAAAGCATTTTACTAGAATTAGCTAATTATGCAAGAGATTAGCTAATAATAATGGAAGCGGTAGTGTAATAAAACCACGCCTGCTCTAACTACTTTGCAGGATAATAATTCTAATGACTGGCCTTTTGTAGGCAACTCATCTTTATCTCCCTGATACTCAAAAATAGAGTTAACTCCTGATAAACCATCGATTCCAGGATAGAGCACAAGATAGAGCTCATCTATAAGGCCCTGTTTTAGGAAAGAGCCGTTTAGAATTCCGCCACCGCAGAGGAGTACCTTTTTAATTCCAAAATCAGAGTACATGCTTTGCAGAGCTTTTCTTATATCATGACCGTCAGGACCTGCAAAGGTATAAGAGATTTCATGAGCGCGTAAATAGTCAAGGTATTCTTCACTTGCTAAATCCTCACCTAATACCACCATAAGGGTAGTTCCCCAAATCTCATTATTCTTATAGGCAATAATACCCTTTGAATCAAATATAGCTGTCATTTGCGCATTTGATCTGATGCCAAGAAATGGTTTTGGATTTTTTATTCTGGTAAAGGTATCCGATAAAAAAGGAGTATCGCAGTGATGCTTTAAAACAGTTTCTTTACCAAGAATTGATATCTCTGGATTGATATCAGCTTTAGTCTGATAGTAAACATCAGGATCGCCCTCGCCTTTTGCATCATAAAGTACAGACCATCTTGATTCATCTAATCTACCATCAATAGAGCTTTCCATGAGGCAGGTGATTTTTTGTTTAGTAAGTTCCATAAACACCTCTTAGTTAAATTATAGCAGTATGTATAAATGTTGCTAAGAGGCTGTAATACTATTTTTTCATACCGATTATGGCTCTTGTAAACGGTATTTTCAGACTGCTGTCATGAGTTGAATGTGAGTTTGTAATAAGAGAACTTACAATAGCAGGTAAATTTCTTGATATAAGATAAATAAACAGGGCAATTACAATCAGAGTAGAGCATTCACTCATGGTAAGCGAGTTTCCTTGCTGCTGATAGATCATGACCTGTTTTTCAATCTGTTTTAAAAACATACAAGCTGCATTGATGATAACAATTATGGTCATAAGTTCTAAAGAAATACCGATAATGGTTCTAAGATAATTTGTAGCATAAGAGCGCGTAGGTCCATAGGCGCCAAAGCCTAATACAAAGATGCCACAAAAGCATAGCACATGGGCGCTTATAAAGATGCAGGCAAATTTTAGGATGACTAAAAAGAGCACTATTTCAAAAAACACAATGGTAATTCTCATAAAGATGGTAGCTACAGGCGAGAAAATGCTCTCATTTACGCAATTGTTTAGAACACCGACCACATTAACAGTCATATCCAAAAGTTCTGATGGACCTACATTATCCTGAGTGGTAATAGAGGTCATAGAATCGATAATTGATTTTGAAATGGCTGGAGCATTTTCAAGTAGGTACCGGTAAATTCCAATAACGATTAGAAGCTTTACAAACTCCCCCATAAAGCTTTTTAAATTGCCGTCTTTAAAAAACTCTCTGATACCTAATGCTGCAGTTGCAATTGGGACTAGATACCAGAAAAGTCTGTTTGCAGCCTGCTGTATTGGTTTTGCACTTAGCGCTACATAATCTAGAAACTGATAGATAAGATTATTTAGTACTGACTCAGGATTTAAGCTGATAGCTATGTTCTGATTTGATGCCATTGCTTCATTTGAGAAGATGACAAAAAAGATAATTAAAAGTCTAATCATATTCTTTTAGCTCCACCTTAAAATGAGGAGAGTTTATATTTGAGCTTCCAAATACCTGTTCGTTGGATTTTTGCTCTAGCTGTTTCTCTTGCAGGTTTGCCTGAGACTCTGAGGCTGCAAGTTTAGTCAGATTTGAGATCTGATTAGTAAGATAAATAAGGGCATTAGCCTGAGTTGCATTGATTTTTGACAGAGCATCAATACTTGAGTTTAAGCCTTTAGCTGATTGGCCATCCTGATTGAAGTTCTGCAATTTGTCGATACTGTCTAAAAGCATCTCCTGTGTCTTTATGGCATTGTTTTTAGTAAAAGATGAGAGCTTTAGCGCCTCATCATCCATCATCTGATTGAGAGTTTTAAAGTTACACTCTTCCATATTAAGACAATCCTCCCAGGCTTTAGTACGAAGAGAGTTTTCTTTAAGCTCAGCGTAGGACTGTGTCTGTTTGGCAAAAGCATAGCTTGCCTCAAGAAGCATAAGAGAGTTTTTATTTAATTCCAAAACCTCATGCCAGGCTTCTTTTTTCTGATACTGACTGTTTTTATCTACAATCAAAGCACTTTTATTTGCATAGAGTTTAAGTGCCTCTTCTTTACTTTTATTCTCAGCAGACCATGATTTTAAAAGATCATAAGTTTTATTAAGGGATGCAACCATCTGTGCATTTCCTGATGAGTTAACTGCTCCCATTGAAAAAGCAGAGGCGCTGTTTATAAGTGCACACATTAAAAGTGCTATGCAGAATATAAATAGAATAACTTTATTTAAAGGTGATTTCACGTTTTACAACTCCATAAGGGCTATCAAAGAAAATATCTTTAGTAATGGCAAGGGCAAAAGCGTAGCCTGGTTTTACAGTTAAAGTAGGCGATAAATTGACATCACGACCTAGAATGTTTGTCATGTTCTGCGATGATTCTTTTGCAAAGTCAAGGGCTAATCTATCCTGCTCTGAAAGGGTCTGACGAGTTGACAGATTATAGGCGACAGCATCGTTCTGAGAGCGGATTGAGGATAGGAAAAAGCAGTTGATAATGTTTTTAAAATAGTGATTATCAACGTCAGCGTTAAATCCTGCATAACCATCAGTAGCCTGACCTGGCATTGCTCCTAAATTAAGAGAATGACCGTTTGGAAAAATCATGCGGTTAAAACCTAAAAACAGTCTTTTCTCCCCATAGGCATATTTGGTGTCGTACTGACCGATAAGGCGTGATCCGCGAGGAATTAAAAGATGATCTCCTGTAATTGAGTCATAGATATCCTGACTTATTAGAGCCACTATCTGGCCTGGTAAAGAGGAGTTGATACCGCTTAAAAGGGTAGCTCTTACAACTGAGCCCTGCATCAGAGCATAAGGAGTTTTTGGCTTTTGTACGGACTCATTAAGAGTCGTATCATGATTTTCAAAGCCATTATATGAGCTTATAGGAGATGACTCCTGTTTCTTTTTCTCCTCGGTCGCTACAGTTGTTGCGCTTTCTCTTTTAAGGGGGGTTAAAGATACCTTTGTTCCTGATTTTAAAGCATCCTTATAAGATTCATAGCGCCTGTCTACAGGAAAGCCTAATTTACCATCATCTGATTTATATGATGAATTGTCTTGGACATTCCTTAAATGAACATTATCATTTTTAGCTTCAGTATCTACAGCATAAATATGATCAAAACCTCTGTCATTTAAGTTGTTTTTCTCCTTATAGATTACATATTCTTTAAGATAATCCTCATCATTGACTTTGCTGATACGTACAGTCTTATTTAAAGGAGTTTGAGAATGAGAATTTTCATTCTTTTGTTTAAAATTCTCCTTTACAGACTGAGTGTATGTTGTATGTGGCACTCTCTTTTTGGGATCTTTTAAATTCTGAACCATATTTTTTGCATGCTTTAGATTCTGATCAAGACTCTGCAAAGTCTCTTGATCATCAGCTTTGTAGTTTTTATTCATAGTGGATAGATGCACAATAAAGCACATGAGAATGCAAAAGACACCTGCAAAAAGAACACTGATGATAAAGGCTTTTTTGCTTATGGTGTTATTAGGTAGTTTTGGTAATTTCATTAGCTTTCTCTTTTAATATCAGCCTGGTAATTGTTGTTTGGGCTTAAAAGACGCAGATGATCGTAGATACCGTCAACAATTAAGGTATCTCCAGAGACTCTAAAGTTAATTAAAGCTAAATTCTCATCTTTAAAGATAATGCCTTCACCTTTTGTAACCTGCATGAGTGCGGGGACAGGGGAACTTCCAAAAGGGAGTCCCATCTGAATATAGGTCTTACGTCCGTCATCATAGGCATTAACAGGGAGGATATTGTCATCTCCTGTAATTTCATAGGCGTAGTTTTTAGTACTTCCCTGTACAAGATTAAAAGATGGCTGCTCTTTGTAGGATGCCATCTGAACACTAGAGCTGTTCGAGTTTTTTGTGTATTGATAGCTGTTATCACTACCTTTATTAGCAGGGGATATATGATCAAAAGTCCTCTGCTTATACGCTGATTTTGGGTAAAAGAAATTTACCATCGGCATAAAATCCTTTTGAGTGGACTTAAGTCTAATATGGTATGAGCGTCTGTCAGTTGCAATTAAAAGACTGGTCTTAAGGCCTATATCCAGAGGCTTTAGAATAATATGCTCGATAATGTTCTCGTCTGCACCTGAGATTGCACTTTCTACAGACCAGCGGGCACCATCTCCAATTTGAACAGAGAGAATATGCTCACCTGGCTCAAGATTTATATCGGTAATTTCAAGCACCGCGCAGATCACCGTAGGAATTGATGCTCCATAGGTAAACTGCACCTGTCCTACATTAAATACCTTAGGATCGATAGCATTGTTTGAAATACTCTCAAGCTTTTTTAAAGCACTTTTTTCGCTTTGCGATAATGGATTGTCAAAGCTTTGAGCATAACCGTCATATGCTGCTGCGTTTTTACAGATAAACACAGCACATATGAGAATATAAAGATATCTTTTCATTTAACTCTCCAAAGCCTCATATCTTTTAGAGACGGTGATTTCATAGATAAAAAGACCAAGTGGATTAAGCCTTAAAAGATTCAGATCCTTATGCACAAGGGGCAGTTGTTTTAAACTTAAAAGAGCCTTGTAGTTATCAGTTACCACCTCATCCCCTTTTATGGTTTTTGTGGAGAAATCCACCTGATAGCTATACTTTGACAGGCGCACCAGACTTGATACATAGGTTTTTACCGCTTCATTACTGTCACTTTGCATATAGTCTTTGCTCTGATAGTGCGCATCTAAAAAGTCCTTGGCACTTGATCTTAAAAGGATTGATGCATAGGCTTTTGTAATAAAACTCTGCTGCAGTGTTTTATCAGATGAGAAGGTATAGATATGTTCTAAAAAATCACAGGCAAAAGCTGCGATCATCTCATCTGATATTTCATGAGATTCTTCAAGGGCGCCTACATTTAAAATTGAGCCGTTGTTATCTACGGTGACAATATACGGAACAAACTGACTTCTACCGTAGGTTAGAATGACAAAAGCAAGACTTAAAAAGCCTAGAATCATTCCTATAAGGCCGATACATAACGGGTAGACTGTACTTTTTAGGTTTTCTGATGCTTTATTGTCAAAGCGCATACCTGCTAATGGAGATAATTTTTTCATTTATAAATTCCACACAAAATTGCCGCTGTTTCTCTCATAAAGATCATTAACCATGCTCATATCCTTTTGAGTAAGCGATAAAAGACTCAGCTCAGCTGATGATAAGAGCAGATTAAAAGGCATAAAGGTATTGTCTTTATGAATAAAAAGATCTTTTTTGGATTTAGCCATTGAGATAAGTTTAATCTGTCTGTCATTTAGCATCAGATCTTTGTAGACTGGCGATAAAACCTGACCTATGGCATCGGAGTTTGGCAGATAGACTCTGGTTTTTATGGTGTCAATAAAATTCTCATAATTAGAGGTTTTAGAGATATCGCTGATTGACTGTGTAGCTAAAATCACCATGGCGTTGTGTTTTCTAAGTGTCTTAATCCACTCGATTAACTTATCCTGAAACACCTCATTATTTAAAAGAAGCCAGGCCTCATCGATAATAATGGCTGTAGCCTCATTCTCTAATATTGCCTCATCAATCAAATGGAATAGACATGCAAAGGTAGCCATAACATCAATCTGACTTTTATTTAGAAATTCACCAAGTTCAATGGTGGTAAGCGAATTCTTTAAATCAGGATTGGTGCTGCCATCTAAAAGATATTTATGATCATTTGATGATAAAAATGGAGAAAGGTAAGGCTCTAACTCATCATCACAAAGATAGGTTTTAACATCAGTCAGAGTAACTGCCTCTGTTTTTACCTTGGCAATGGTGTTTATAGCTTCCCTTACTTTTTCTTTGGCTTTTTTATAATTCTCAAGTCCTGATAGGGTAAGTAAAAACATTATAAAGTCGATGGCTTTTTCTCTGTCTATGACATCATCCAGGCGATGCAGCGGACAAAAAGATATGGAGTTATCCTCACCAAGATAAAGATGATTGCCGCCAGCTACCTTTGTCAGAGCATAAAAAGAGCAGCCTTTATCAAAGGCAAAGACTCTCATGCCTTTGTATCTTAAAAGGCTTATGATTAGTGATCCTAAAAATACTGATTTACCGCTGCCAGGAGGTCCGATTAAAAGACAGTTAGCCAGATCCTGAACATGCAGATTCAGGTACGCACATCTGTGATCGTCGTTTTTAACCAGCATCAAAGGAGGAGCTTTTTCTCCGAATTTTAAGTTAGGAGAGTATTTATCACCTGTAAATGAGGCATTAACAGGCAGTAAATCTGTAAAAGTCTCATTGGTAATAAAATTACGTCTTAAATTCTCAAAGGTGTGTCCTGGCAGTGATCCAAGATATGCCTCAGTTGCATTTATGGTTTCAACGCGGGCATTTATGCTTATGGATGAAATTGCCTTTATCGCTTCAAGCTTTTTATATTCAAGATCTTTTAAATTCTTTGAGCCGATAATCAGATTTCCGCTATAGGCACCAAAGCGAAGCTGATTCTGCAGAACCTTCTTTTTGGCCTTTTTAATATCCTCAATCTGCTCAAGGGCATCTGAGTTATCCACAGTCTGTGTCAGATCCTGACGGTTTAAAAGCTGATCAAAAAAGCCACGCTTTTTCTGCGCAAAAAGTCGTCTGCTTTTATTGATTAGATAATCAGAGGTCAGATCATCAAAATAAACAAATCTAGCTGAGAGGCGATACTCAAAATCAAGCTTAGTTAGAGCATCAATCATGCAGAATGACGATTCGGTAGGAAAGCCATCAAGTGCAATCACACAAAGGTACTCATCACCAATCTTTGGGTAAAGACCTGGTACAAAGTCTGCAAAGGCAACCTCACTGTCCACATAAAAATCCTGCGAAGGCAGATTGGTTTCTGTTGACTTTAGACTTACGCACTTTTTCAAAAAGGTGATGGCATCATGTGATCTGATTCCTATGGTATTTGAGTAAGTACACTTTTCAAGATCAAGGCTGTCTGACAGTGTTGAAATGAGTACACCCTCATGCTTTAAAAAATCCTCTTCAATCTCAAAAAGAGCATCTTGAGCATTTTCCTGAAGTAAAAAAAGATCAGGAGCGACGTTTTTATAATGCTTGGTTACACACAGATAAAAGCTGTTTTCAAAACATTCATTGATTTTTGAAAAGCGTTTTAAAAACAGTCTTTTAAGAGTGTCAGGACCAAAGTAGCTTACATCCTCATCTGTGTTCTTATGTCTTTCCCTTATAAACTCAAAGTGAACTGCATAGTTCTTATCAAGGCTGTAGAGCGCTTTTGAGATAAGACTCTGATGGAGTTCTAATGAACTCTCATCAATAGTCTGATAGCACTTTGGTTTTACCTTGTAAATTCTTAAAAGCGAGCCGTTTTTAAGCAGAATACACTCACTTTTGAGTAGCTTTGCATAGTCTAATAAATCGCTGAAGGCATAGTCCATTTTGGCTTTTTTATAAGGCTTTATAAAAGCTCTCAGCAGTAAAATGAGTATAAGCAGAGTGCTTATTGCAGCACTTGCTACAAGTGAAAATAAGATCTCAGTCATCATCTTGGTAATTTATGGTTTTTAGAATGTAAAAAAGCTCTGCCTGCGTAATAAGGTTTGTACTTTATATTTCTCAGATACAGTTTTCTGATGATCAAATCGTTCTTGGTGCAGGTGTACAAAAGGAAGTAACACATTGCAGACAAGAGCGCGTTTATCACAAAAATCGGTAATGACATACAAAAGATGGCAATTGTTCCTGATACACAGAGCAAAAGCATGGTCATTTCTCTATCTGAGCGAAAAAATGAAGGTCGTCTTAGTAAAGACTGATAAACCTTATGCTTTTTGCCCATTAGCAGGGCTCCTCATTAAGCTTTGGCAGAAGAGAGCTTAATGCTGATTTCTGAAAATAACGGATACTGTGTTTTTCAAGAAGTATCTCCTTATTCTCATTAGGTATCTGCATGGAATTTAAGCTTTGAGACTTTAATGTTTCACTGTCAATTACAGCTCCATTAAACAGGTTGGTCATAAGAGTGTTAGCACCGATTAAAAGTGTCATCACCAGCACAATATAGATAATAGTGCGCATAAAACGACCTAATTCTCCACCTGTAAAGATAAGAGTTGCACCGCTTGAGACGATACCGATTAGAGAAACAGAAAAGGCCACAGGTCCTGTAAGTGACTTCTGAATGGTTCTAAGCCAGCTTTCATACGGCAAAGCTGTAGTTGTAGTCTCAGCTCCCATTGCATATGGGCAGAAGATGATTAGTGTTAAAGCTAAAAGTGTAGTTAAAGATTTAATTTGCATGTAGTCTCCTAGGTGAGTTCTTCAAAAAGAAACTGATTGTCTTTAAAACCTGTAATACGCATGATCTGATGAACATGTCTGTATGGAATGGTCTTTAAAACAACGATGATGTTTATGGAAAGAGTAATTAAAGAGTTGATATTCTCAGGTGCACTTTCATTACGGCTGATTAAAAGACGCAGTCTTTCAAGGCACTGTTTTGCAGAGCCTGCATGAATTGAAGCGATTCCTCCTGAATGTCCTGTTGACAGGGCATCAACCATATCAAGAGCTTCTGCTGAGCGCACCTCACCTACAATCAGTCTTTCAGGGCTTAAGCGTAAACTTGCCTTTACAAGGTCAGACATGTTTGTATGCTTGTTTGTATAAAGGTTCACCACATTAGAGCTTTTTATCTT
>FZPS01000065.1_pt352 | contig 11827 bp, 16 predicted proteins | sample 1817821 | NCBI WGS metagenome assembly FZPS01 (sample SAMEA104158645, study PRJEB21678) | metagenome | place: Germany | collected 2015-04-21 | reverse complement strand
GTACCGGGCAGTTCCGAGGAAGATGTAGGGTTGCGTGACGCCGTTGATCTTGTTGAACTCGCGGACAAAGAGGAGGACCCTGCTCCCGCGACGTTCATGTTCGATGTAGCGCCGACCGGTCTCCGTCGATGCCGATGTGGCGCTCTGGGACTGCCAGTGAAAGAGCTGCTCGTTGACGGCGTAGTCTTTGTACATTGTGGTGGGTGAATAGTGCTTCTCGGTCTTATTCAGGGTGACCAGGAATACATCAGCCTTCTTATCCTCGAGGTGCAGAATCCCTTCCTGGCTACCCGCTGCCGATTTCTCGGTCAGGGTGTAGTGGCCGAGGGCTGCAAAAGCCTGCGCCCGGGTGTAGGTAGCGTGGAGTTCAAGGGCGTTTGCGAAACCCAGGTCAATGGGTTTTTTCGGGTATTCGATATGTTTTCTGTTGTACTCAAGGAGGTCGTAGATCTCGCGTCGGAGCTCATTGTGCTCAAAAATATCAGGGAATATTTCCCCAACATCTATATCCTCCTGGGGGAGAGGCTCATCCTTCAGTGAGTAGTAGAAGAGTGCAAGCATGCATTCTTCTCGGGTTGAGAGGGTTTTTCGGGGGCGATGGTGGGGATCGGAGAGCAACCTCTGGATGAACTCGATTGCCCCCGGCGAGTCCAGAGTTGCCAGTCTGAGTGCCGCGATTTTAGGGAAGAGGCGGCCATCTGCATAGATCTCGGGGTATACACCTGCGAGAGCGGCAAATTGACAGAACGTCCCTCTCTGATAGATATCAAGGGGCCGAAGTCTGTATCGGTGAAGGAACTCCCCAAAACTCAGGGGTTCCCCGGTCTCGGCCTGGAACGAGCGCATCTTCTGGATGAGGGTGGATCGGTTCATGAGGTTTGCCTTGATATTCGCAAGGACCTTCTCCTGCGCCACTTTCTCAAAGTGGATATGGCAACCCTTCGGGAGCGAGTAGGAGTCCTGGGAGACCTGCTCGACCAGGCTCCTCCTGCCCGGTGAGAGGAGTGCTGCAATCCGCTCGCCGAACAGGAAGTTTTTGTTGTGATTCCCGATGAAATCGAGGACAGTCAGGCACTCCTTCCCTTCGGAGAGGCGGAGCCCCCGCCCGAGCTGCTGGAGAAAGACCGTGAGACTCTCGGTGGGGCGGAGGAAGAGGATGGTGTTCACCTCCGGGATATCAACGCCTTCGTTGTAGAGGTCGACAACGAAGATGAAATGGATCTCCCGTGTAACCAGACGCCTCTGGATAGTGGAACGCTCTTCTCGGGAACTTCCGGCATGAAGGCAGGCAGCCAGAATACCGGCCTCCTGAAACGATGCGGCCATATACTCCGCATGCTCCACGGATGCACAGAACCCAAGCCCGATGATATCACGGATATCAGTGGTATACTCCTGCACGGCACGGACGATCCGGTCAACCCGCTCTCTGTTTCCGGTATAGACCCTGGAGAGCTCAGTTGGGTCGTAGGCTCCCCGCCTCCATGCCACAGAATCAAGGTCCACGACATCGGTGACACCAAAGTAGTGGAACGGAGCGAGCAGTTTCCGATTGATCGCCTCAGGAAGCCGTATCTCGGCGGTGACCTTGCCGTTGAAATACTCGAGGATGTTAAGTCCATCCATCCGTTCCGGCGTTGCGGTGAGGCCAAGGAGGATCTTGGGATTGTAGTGCGCAAGGAGCCTCTGGTATGAGGGCGCAGCGGCGTGGTGAAACTCGTCGACGATGATCATATCGTAGTAGTCCGCGGGTGTGATATCTGGGAGGTTCCTGCTGTTCAGGCTCTGAATTGAGGTGAAGAGATACTCAACCTGCGCAGGCTCGCTCCCTCCGACCATGAGGTCCCCAAAGTTTGGGTCCCTGAGGATCCCCCGGAAGACCTGGATGCTCTGTTTCAGGATCTCCTCACGGTGAGCGACGAAGAGCAGCCGGGGGTACTCCCCTGGTCTCTTGATGAGGCTTTTGTAGTCAAACGCTGATATGACCGTTTTTCCCGTCCCGGTGGCGGCGACAATGAGGTTTTTGTAGTTGTTGTGCACCTCCCGCTCTACTTTTAGTTGATCGAGGATCTCCTTCTGATAATAGTAGGGCCTGATATCGAAGACCGGGCGGAGGTCTATCTCGCTCCTCCTCTCCTTAGAGAGGGCACGCTGTAATCTTTCCCGGCTCTCGGGTTTGTACGCGACAAACTCGGGGTCGTTCCAGTAGGTCTCAAACGTCTCGTTGATCTTCCTGATGATGTCGTATGAATCCTGCTCAGTGATCTTGACGTTCCACTCAAGGCCACTCGTTATCGCGGGGTTTGAGAGGTTTGATGACCCGATATAAGAGGTGGAGAAACCGTTGTTCCTGCGGAAGGTGTAGGTCTTCGCGTGCAGCCTGGTCCGTTCGGTGTCATAGGATATCTTGACAGTGGTGTTCTGGAGGGCCGCAAGGGCCTCGACTGCCTTTACGTCGGTCGCACCGGTGTAGGAGGTCGTGATCACCCGGAGCTGGCCTCGCTTGACAAACTCTTTCAGGTCATCGAGTATCAGCCGAAGCCCGCTCCACTTGATGAATGAGATGAGGAGGTCGACACGGTCAGCGGTTCTGATCTCCCTCCTGAGTTCATCCACGAGCCCGGGCTCTTTTGGGGACCCGGTGAAGAGGCTGCTCTGTGCGATAGAGGTCTCTGGACGGGCGGATAGAGCACTCTTTAATGCGGAAAGGTTGCCACGCTCCACAAGTCCGAGCAGAACCTCTGCGTCGGGCGTGATCGTACACCGCTCAAGGGTCGGATCCTGGAGTTCATTGGCAAGGTGCTCGATGAGGCGGTTGCAGGTCTGGACCTGATCTTCCAACGGGACGCGTTGCTCATCGGCAGACTGGAGGGCCGTTCTGAGGATCCAGGAGAAGTATCGTGAGAGGACTATCTGGGGGTCAAAACGCCTAAGGGGGCCTTTGAGGACCAGCCCTTCTTTCTCGGGACCGGTGAGTTTGGATGCGAGGTATTCGCTGATAATCTGTTCGTAGATCCCGGGGAGCAGTTCCATACTTTCCATTTGGGCGAGGTGTTAAAAATGGCTATGATATGCCTCAGCCTCATCGTAGCGGGGGAAAAACCGAAAGTTCAAGAAAAGGTCTCTGCTCACGAAGTTATCCAAAAACTCCCGCCGGGAGGGGAGATCCCCTCCCGGCATAGAATTTAGATCAGCTCACTTCGATGCTGTACTTATACGTCCGGGCAACATCCCCGTCCAGCGTGAGGCTGACCTTCTTTGTCTCCCCTGAGGGGATGAAGACCGTCGTCGATGCCTGGTCACGGACAAACTCCTTCTCCTCATCGATCAGCTTCGCCGTCACGGTGACGTCACCGTCAGCCCCGTCGTTCTGTATCACCGCGTTCACGTTATATACAAGCCCTTTGGAGAGGCTGACATCTTTGGTTGCAGAGTCCTCTACAACCTTCGGGTTCGGGCCACCAAGCCCCATACACCCGGCAGTCAGGACGAGAACCGCAGCCAGGCCGAGAATGAGAATGTGTCTGTTCATCTTTATACGTGCCCTATGGCGATATATGAATGTATAGGAACCATCAGGTTACATTCAAAGTCCCAAACCAGAATTGCCGGATGGATTCAGAAGATAATGGGAGATGGACCCCCTTTAACCGCCGGCTGCGGGAGGGTTACCCGCGGTATCTCGACTGCACCCGCTCCGGGAGGATGCACTGCCGGAAGACCTGCTCGAAGTAGCGGTCCGTCATCCCGGCGATGAAATCTCTCGTGAGTTCCGCAGGTCTGGCGGCATCGACATACCGCCGGGACGCCCACGGTGCATTGATCAGTTCTACATAGACCGGCGAGCCCTCACGTTCCTCCTCGATATCGTCAAGGATCTGGTCGAAGAGGTACCGGAACATGACCCGGATCTTCTCCTCGTTCTTCCGGAGCTTCGGACTCAGGTAGATGTGTTCCATATTGAAGTCCTTGAAGGCCGCAACAGAGGCCGAGGCCTCGTCTGAGAAGGCGATGCAGTCGGAATCGTAACTGGTCGCGATGATATCCCTGATGAGGACATCGAGCACCGTCCGGTTGATGTCGCAGAATGCCTCCTTCCCGGTGATACCGAAGAGGTCGATGCAGTTCTCCGGGAACTCCTCGAGGTCCTGGTCGTCGATGATCTCGACCTCGAGCGCATCTTGTAGGTCGCGGCCGAGGTAGGATATGCTGTCTGCGCACCTGACCACGCAGCCTTCGCTCGTGAGGGGGAGGGCGTCGCCCCCGCCCTCGATCCTCCCCTGTTTTTCGGCCAATGAGTCCCAGTCGGCCTCCCCCTCGACCCTGAGAGACTGGTTATGGACTTCGCCGTTATGACAGAGGATCCCGTCCAGCACCTGCAGGGTGAGGTCGCAGTCTTCGACGCTGTCGAGGAACCGGACACTCTGGACGTTGTGCCAAAAGCCGCCGATCCCGTGTTCCCGGCAGAGGCCATCGAGGATCTCCTCCCCGAGATGCCCATAGGGGGCGTGGCCGATGTCGTGGCCGAGGGCTATCGCCTCGATCAGGTCTTCGTTCAGGTTGAGGGCCCGCCCGATCGTCCTCGCGATCTTTGACGCGAGCTGCACGTGGAGGACGCGGTGGGTGATGTGATCGTTCTCGACGAGGTAGAAGACCTGGGTCTTGTCGATGTAGCGCGAGTAGGCCTTCGAGTGGATGATCCGATCCGCGTCCCGGGAGAACGGCGGCCTGATGGCCGGCTCCTCGGGTCTGTGGCCGGATCGCCGGAGATACTCGGCGTTCCTGGTCGCGCGGGGCGAGAGGAGGAGTTCGCGGTCGGCCATGCTTTCGGCCATCCGGTCGAGGGTGCTCTGCGGGATCTCCATCTGGTGTCCTCCCGGGCTGGGCTCCTGGTTCGTCGGAGCACCCCCCGGTAATGAGGTTTCGGGCGGGAAAGGGGAAAACCCTTTTCCCCGGGCGAAGAGGCGCCCGGGGGATTCCGGAAGTCTTAAGGAGGCAAATCCTCAATCGATTGTATGCCCGGGCATCTCCGGCGGAGATGGGGCGTGAGGTGATGAGGCATGCGATGTCCAGCCTGCGGTTTTGAGGATGAGGGCAGGTACTGCAGTAACTGCGGGGGGCTGCTCGCCGGGGAGACAAAGACCGCCCCGGCAAAGGGGTCGTGGTCAGATAGATGCCCGGTATGCCGGGCAAACCCCCTGGCAGAGACCATGAGCAGGGGGTTTCTCGGGCTGACATCCCGGGAGGTCTACTCGTGCCCCGGCTGTGGAGCGACGTTCACCCCTGCGGGCAACGGCTCGTTCAGGTTCTCGGGGGTAGCCGACCGGTCAAACCCGGTCTGGAAGAACTACGGCAAGCAGACCCTGACGGGCGATGAGTGGCGGCGGATCGCATACGGCGGCGTCTCTGATGCCAGGCAGCGGGAACTCGACCTTGAGTACGCGCTTGAAAAGATCCAGCAAGGGTTCGTCCCGGAACTCAGGGTAGAGACAAACGCTGTCCTCCTGAAGCGGGGTGAACGTGCGGTTGCGGTCATACCCGGGGTCACGCTCAAAGAACCGCGTTCTGTGCGGACGACATACGGCGGTGGTGCGGGCCCGAGTTTTCGGATCGCAAAGGGCGTCTACTTCAGGACGGGTGGGTTTGCGGCCAGGAGCGAGTCGCACGAAGAGATCAAGGTGATCGACTCGGGCACGCTCACGCTGACGAACCGGCGGATGGTCTTTACCGGCGGGAAGCGCACGATCAACTTCCCGCTTGGCAAGATCGTCGGTATGGAGCCCTACAGGGACGGTATTGCCGTCAACCGCGACGGCAAACAGAGGACCGAGTACTACACCGGCCTTGACAACGTTCATCTGACTATCCGCGTCGACGACCGGTCCCACGTCGTGCCGCTCTCCGGCATGATCCTCATGTGCATGGTGCAGGGTCTCATCAATAGCGAGGAATGAGGTCATCCTCCTCCTACCTCTGCCAGACGTTCGTCGATCCAGGCCGAGACGATCTTCTTCATATCCGGCCCCCTGAACTTCCCCGCCCGGGATTGCTCCACGAGGTGGTCCTCGAGGTCCTCGAGGATCCCGAAGATGAGGGGTTCGACCTCGTCATCGAGAACCCCGCCGCGGGCCCGGGCCGTCGCGGTGACGAGCTCGTGGAGGTGGTCCTCCTCGTCGGTGATATCAAGTACCTGCGCAATAGTAAAACGTACTTTCAGGGACATCGAAGGGGAGCTATGACCCTTCCTCTATTAGAATGCCATGAAGAGAGTTCGTGAAACTTCTCCGGGACGGCGGGCCTTGAGAGCCCGACCCTGAGGATGACCCGCACGACGAGCGCCAGGGCTTACGGCGCTCCATTGCCGGCGGGGTGGCAGATCGAAGAGCATCGGTGTGCCTTTGCCAGGCGGCCAGGAGCGCCGACCCCTTGGATCAACGTTAAGCTTTACGATAATTTTATATAACCTCCCTCATTACCCAGGCCCGAGCAATCATTCTGCTCGGGAGGTAGGTATGAAAACATGGGTACTTTTTGTCTCTGCGGTCCTCATCCTGGTCTGCGCTGCCGCCGGTTGCGTCCAGCCGAGTCAGGAAGAGGCGCAGGCACAGCTCTGCCAGGATCTCGGGAAACTCGGCGTGGCGCTTGAGAATATGCAGGGTCTCAATGCAACCTCTTCTGTGGGAGATATCCGGGATGCACGGGACCAGGTGCAGTCTGCCATGGAGGATGTCAGGAGCTCTGCAGACCAGGTCACGAACGTACGGATCGATGACCTCAACGCTGCGTATGATGATCTCGACCGGGCTGTGAAGGGGGTTCCTGACGATGCGTCTGTCCCTGAGGCCTTACAGACCATCCGTCCGGAGATACAGCGCGTCGTGGATGCACGCCAGAACCTCACAGCAGAGCTGAACTGTCCGTAACAGTGAGATGTGGGTGGGAACCCCACGAGGTCGGATAGCGTTCGAGGGGACCGGCGACCGGCGTGGAGGGGATGCGGGGGAGCACCACGGGAAAGAGGTGATCGGCCCGGCTTCCCCTCAGGTAGCCCTGCTCCAATTACCTGTCGCCGTCGGGGCGGTGGGCGTTGATCCCGCACCCGCCGACCATGAAATATCTGGCCACATCTTTATGTGCCAGCGCGAACATTTGCGCATCGTAGCCCGCAGCGATATGCAGGACAGGGAGGAATGACAGATGCGAAAAGTAGATCGACAGACCTTCTGGACCGGGGTGGTTATCGGGCTCTTTGTTGCGCTCATCATCAACTACCTGATCCTGATCGGCGGTGCGTTTGTCGGCGGTATTTTTGCGGGCTGGATCGCCGGAGAAAAGAAAACCGGAGGAAAAGCAGGTGTCTATACCGGCCTCTTAAACGCACTTGTCCTGGCAATGATCCTTGCGGTGCTGGGCGTCGAAGCTGCTCCAGGCGATCTCGCTCTTCTTCGCTTCCTCGGATCGACGTTCTACATCACCCTGATACTCTTCCCGGTCCTCGGCTTCATCGGCTATCTGGGAGGAGTGCTGGGAGGAGCCCTGAAGGAGCGCTGAACTGAGACCTGTAATGATCTCCGCCGGGTGGCGATATGCATGAGCACTCCCGGAAACGGCGCTGAAGAGGGGAGGATATGCCCGAACTGCCGGGAGCAACAGGCACGGTTGGCAGAGGGGGCATCCCCCCGTATAGTATGAGGTTTATAAAAAACATTTTATAGTAAATATCCTCCTTTACCCTGAACCCGCCTCCAGCATGAACACACCTGAAGATGCCAACGAAGAACTCCCGGTGAACGAGCAGGTGATCCACGCCTCCGGGGTTCCCGGTGCCGCGATCTCGGTTGGCAGCATGGACCGTGTGTATGGCTGGAGCGGGTCGGATGGTACCAGATTCTGTAAGGGGGGATATGGACATGGCCAAAGTATTGTATGGACCGATGCACCTCCTGGTCGTCGGATTCAAGAATCCAGACTTCCACGGCCAGATCCGGCGAGCGCTCGGGTCGGCGATGGAGGCGGGCACCGTCAGGCTGATCGATCTCCGGTTCGTGTACAAGGATGCGGACGGGAACGTCAGTTCCATGGAGGCCTCGCAACTGAGCGATGAGGAACGGGAGCGCTTCGGCTCCGCCGTCGGAGCGCTCATGGGCCTTGGCGCCGGCGGGGAGGAAGGAGCACGGAGAGGCGCTGAGGCCGGTGCCATGGCGGCTGCCCATCGGACCTTCGGTATGAACGAGGAGAACGTCCGGCGGATCTCCGAAATTATCCCGAACAACAGCGCTGCCGCGGTCTTCCTCATCGAGCACCTCTGGGCAAAGGATCTCAAAGAGGCTCTCCGGGATGCCAACGCATACCTCATCGCCGAGGGCATCGTCACCCCGGAAGCGCTCGTGATGGCCGGAGCGGCACTTGAGGAGGCGGTCGAAGCCGCGGAGGAGGAAGAGAAGAAGCCGATGGTGGCACCGGCACAGTAGGCGCGTGACGATCGGTCCCGGGGGCTTGGGATCTACGGTCCGCGGTGCACTTCGGGGTATAGTGGACCGTTTCACCTAATATTTTCCATGCGATGGTCGCGTGCGGCGGCGATCACTCCCACGCATCAGGACCCGCAACATAAGGCGAAATGCTCCAGTAGTGCCTCAGGTCTGCCGGAGGCTCTCTGTCCCCGGGGTGCAGACGTCAGCAGGAGGCCGGGCAGAACCTCAGGTAACCCGGGCTTACCCATACACATAAATGTTCATACGCAGACCGCCATTATAATCGATAGCTCGGAGGAGCGTGCGGGAGGGAACTGGTGAATGGTCCGATCGAGCAGAGAGATCGCTCTCTACATTAAGTCAAACGATAAAAACCACCCGGAGATATCCGTTAACGCTCTTATCAGCAACTTCCAGGCAATTCAAAATTTGATGTATATTATGGGGGACCACCTGGAGGGGCATCAACCAAGAACTGCAGGTGATTTCCCTAAGAGCGTGAAGCAGAACTGCGAGTTGGTTATATCACGGCTGGAGCAGGGCAGCGCCGCCATCACCATGAGGGTTTCACACGACCAGTACGGGCTGCCTGGTGCAGGCGGCACCTATGGAGAACGCGCGATCTCCCTCGTGGGCACTGTTATAGATATCGCGTCAAACCAAGAGGATATCTTCCCAGAAGTTGTTGAATTACTCCACGGCGACGAGCACCGGGCGATTCGGTCAGTTCAGGAATTGGAGAACCTCTGGCCTGATGAGGATTCAATATACGATGTAACTCTTGGGTTTGGCTCTTTGGGGCCGATCAAACTGGATCGCACAAGAAAGCCGATAATTAAGAACGCCCTGATAAGACCACCAAAACCAACTGAGAAGACAATATCGGGCCGTATGGTAGAGTTGAGGGTGGACAGGAAACGCCAGTTCGTCATCGATACTCCCGAAGGGAAGTACACGTGCAGATACCCTCCGGAGTTGGAAGAATTTGTCATCAAGAGGATTAAACAGCTCGTCAGCGTCAGCGGATCGATCGGGAAGACGGCACGCAGTATCAATATAGAGGGCGAAATGGCATTTAAACCCCTTAATTCCCTCCCACTTACTCATATCAGGTTTAATGAGGATATCCGCGAGCTGCGATATCCCATTGACCTGGAAGTTGAATTTGAGAACGACGAATACATTCTGTATAACAACGAGTTCAACCTCCTGGTCACATCCGGTAACCTGAAGGACGGGGTAGAACGGATTAACGACGAACTCAAGTTACTCTGGCTGGACTATGTTGAGGAGGAGACCGGGAATCTGACAGAAGGGGGGATTGTATTCCGCAACAAACTGCGTTCGCTTCTGGATGAGGGGATATAGTTGGGGACACGAAAAAACCGGGCGATCCAGAGAGCTCTGCTGAAGAAGGGATTTCAGCAGCATAACTCAAAGGACATCAAACTTACCCTGTACCATAACGGGAAGAAAACCCGGATTGTAACCTGGGTCAGCCACGGGACAAAAGAGATCAGCGATAAGTTGATAGGTATCATGGCAAAGCAGTTGAAGATAGAGAAGAGCGAGTTTGAAGATCTCGTTGACTGCGCTTTATCTGAGCAGGGCTTGATCGATATCTACCTCGACCGTTGGATCCAGTTTTAAGACGCTCATCCAGGGCAACCTCAGCATGAACCGCCTGACTACGCCCCGCCGGGAAAATGGTAACATGAGCCAGACATTTGACGAACTTCGCTCCGACATGGCAGAGCAGGAGAGGGAGCGCCTGTTTATCGAGGATATGGACCGCATCGATGCGGAAGGGGATATTGTGGAGCTGAAGATTTGCGTTCCGTACACTGATGAACCGCAAAGCCCTTGATAAAACCAGATTCTCCGCCCGAAAAGCCGGCGGGTTGTCATGGAAAAACCAAAGGCGCTCCCCTGATCTTTGATCGGCGAAAGACTGAGACCAGAGAAAGGGCCTGGAACAATCGAACAGGGCTTTGAACCGCCCGTAAATAAGCCGCTGGAGGGATTCGAACCCCCGACCTGCTGATTACGAATCAGCCGCTATACCACTAAGCCACAGCGGCAACTGCCTTATACCATTGCACGTCCGGAATTAAAAAGGTATCACCTGCCGCCCCCGGCCCCCTCAGGAGTAACCCCGGATAGTGACGTTGCTCTCCTGGGGCTGGGCGGCCGCCGGGGCGGTGATCTGGCCGAACTTCTGCTCGTAATCGGCCACGCTCTTCGAGAGCACCTCGACCAGGTTCTTCGCGTGCCGGGGGCTGATCGATACGATCGCCTTCGCCCGCGCCTGGTTCGTGCCGGGGATCTCGTGCAGGAAGAGGAACGTGAACTCATCCTCCTTGTAGGCGATCTGGATACGGTTCGAGTAGACCGGGTCGAGGTCGCCGGGAATATTGACTGATATCTCTCGGGTTGCCATATCCTCACTCTTCGATCCGCTCCGGCATAATGGTTGGTCTTCTCCGGCCGCCCGGCGGCGGGTGCATCGAGCCATCTTCATCTGCGGGCGTGAGGCGGATCGCCACCGCACGCGGAGGATCGCGAAGAGATAGTGCAGGGGACAGCAATCACACGGGCCTTCGCGGCCTCCCGCGTGAGGCTACGGTGCAATCGCTCCGCCAGGACCCACGCCCCTGTTTCAGAGTATACCCCGCTTTATAGGGGAAGGGCGTAAGTGTTGTACAGCGGGTTCGGTCACACATGGAGCAGTACATCCCGGTATCAGGCGTCGTCGCCTGCCATATCTGTCCCCGGCGCTACTACTTTGAGCGGTCTCTCGAGCACCCGGAGTCGCCCCGCTACACCGTCTGCAAACAGGTCTCCACGCACCTCGGGGAACTGCTCGACCCGGAGCGGATCTGGCAGGAGGTCCTCTGCATCCTCCCCGACGCTCCCCCCGAGACCCGGGAACTCTTCGACGAGTGCATCAGCGCCTGCCGGGAGACCGCCTGGCAGAGACCGGTCCAGTCAGACCTTGCGGTCGAATCAGACATCCTCGGCATCAGGGGCCGGGTGGACAAGGTCTTTGAGGACGGCACGTTCGCCATCACCCGGTCGAGCACCGCCCCCCGGGCCGGCGTCTACGGCACCGACCGGCTCAGGATCGCCTGCTACGTCGCCTGCATCCGCGAGACCCTCGGGGGAGACGTCGCCGGCGGCTACGTCGAGTACGTCGCAAGCGGCATCTGCCGGTTCGTCGAACCCCAGCCCCGGGACCGGCGGGCGATGATCAGGGCGATACGTGCAGCAAAGAGGGTAATTGCGGGCGAGATCCCGAAGCGCCCGCTCCGGGCCCCCTGCGAGGGCTGCCCCCACCTCGAGCGGTGCACGGC
>FZPS01000229.1_pt239 | contig 11830 bp, 6 predicted proteins | sample 1817821 | NCBI WGS metagenome assembly FZPS01 (sample SAMEA104158645, study PRJEB21678) | metagenome | place: Germany | collected 2015-04-21 | reverse complement strand
AACACAACAGCCGAACCCGACGCCAAACCAAACGGCCGGACCCGCAGCAGAACCCGACGCCAAGCCAAGCGGCCGAGGGCACAGCTGTGTAAGCAGCAACTGCCGCAACCTTCGCTCAGGACAACCGCACCCGGACCCCATACCTCTACCGACAGTTTCCACAGGTGCGCCCACGCGTTAGCTTCCACAGCAAGCAACCCGGCCCCGCCCGACCAGCCCGCGCAGGGGAGAGTATTGCGCGTGTGAAAGAGAAACTAGGCGCACTCGGAGAAACACTGCTGTCCTGGCGGAAACCGATTCTGACCGCGCTACTTGCACTCGCCGTGTTCGCGACGGCCTGGTATGTCCTAAGTCCAAAGGGCACACCGGCACTCATCGCAACCAGCGAGATCAAAGCCGGCGAGATCATCCACCCAAACTCGGTGGCCGTAAGCGAGCAGGTCGGCTCAGTTCCACCAGATGCTGCGCCTAGCCCCGCCCTCGTCGTTGGAAAACGAACGCGGGTGGACATCACAAAAGGAACCGTCATCAGAACGGCGTACACCGCGGAAGAGCAGGCGAGCCAAGAAGGGAGGGATACGTTGGCTCTGCCGGTAAATCCGGAGGTGGCGAGGCTGTTCGCGAAAGGAGACACCCTCAACATTTACGCACCAACATTTTGCGAGGACGAGGCTGAGACCTGTCCGGCGAAGCTACTCACAGAGGGCGCTGATGTCCAAGACGTGATAATCACCGAGGAAAGTCAGTGGTCCGCGACACAAAACGCGATTTTAGTTATCGGGATCGACGCTGAGCACACTAGCGTAGTTGCTGGAGTCACGGACTCCGCTGCACTAACACTGGTGAAAGCGGCTCCAACGGAAGACGCCAAACCACGGTAAAGAGCGAAATCACGCGAAAACCGCACGCCTTACCGCAGCAGGCCACCGCCTGCTGAGTTGGTTGCAGATTCCCGATTCTCCATACGAGGAGTAGCTTTGCTAAAAGGTTTCAAAGAGTTCATCTCACGCGGAAGCGCAATCGACCTGGCCGTCGGCATGATCATTGGCGCCGCGTTCACTCAGATCGTCACCGCACTAACCGACAACATCCTGAACCCGCTAATCGGCGGCCTGTTCGGCCAACCCCGATTCGACCACGTCGGCGAGTTCACCATCCACCTCGCCGGTGACCCCGCCGTCGTCCAGCCTGGCGTCCTAATCAACGCGCTCATCAACTTCCTGCTGGTCGCGATCGCACTGTACTTCTTCATCGTCATGCCCATGAACAAGTGGGCGGAACGTTCCAAGAAGAACGAGGACGAGGCTGCGCCGCAGCAAGATCCACAGGTCACTCTTCTGGAAGAGATCCGCGACGAGCTCAAGGCTCAGAACTCGGGTGCCGAGAAGTAGCTGGCCTGGTGCGTGCCCGGTGTGCTTGATGCGCGGGTAGTGTCAGAGCGCCGCGAGGTCGGCACATGCGTCACATTAGTGACCCCATGACACCAAACGCGTTCTCACCGGGTACCTAGAACGAACAAAAGAGAACGAATCCACGCCTGTTGGCGGGGATTTCCTTTTTTGGCAGTTGGTGCCGGCAAGCCGGCGCCAAAATTAACGATTCAGACCCAAAACACCATGGCACAAGGCGCAGCCCCATTCCGGGCGGCACCTCCCCTCACACAGGGCATGCCAGCCCCGCCCTCCAAAACCCTTTCAGACGGGAACTACCCAAAACCATGGCCAAAACCACCACTTAGGGTCGGAATCATTCCGCAGACACGTTCCTAAAAAACCATTCAGACCCAAACCACCCAAAACAGAGATAATTTCTGCCAGTTGGGGTCTGAATGGTTGTACAGGACAGCCTCCCAGAATCGAGTCCGACCCCAACTACCCAAATTGGGCCCCGTTATGGGAACTATGGGTCTGAATCGAAATTAAGGCGCAACCAAACACCAAAAACAGACACAAACACAACAGCCGAACCCGACGCCAAACCAAACGGCCGGACCCGCAGCAGAACCCGACGCCAAGCCAAGCGGCCGAGCCAAAGACCGTCGGTAACCAAGCCCCTGAGCCCCAAGTCGACACCGGAAGCCAGATGCGCATCACCAGTGCGGCGGTCGGTTTTCGCGAAAGGCGCGGTCGCGCGCAGATTCTGGTTCCGTCGACTCGGATGAAGACCGTTTCCCGTCCCATCTGTTCGGCACGAAGGATCTGATTTGCTCCCACGAAGGGCTACCGCCCGCATCGATAATGCGCTGGTCGGCTTCGGAAATCCGCACAGCACGCCGGCGCTTCTTCTTCACCGGCTTGCGCGCCTCCACCGCGGGCGCGGCAGGTAACTCTCCCTCGCCCGAAGCTTCCACAGCCGCAATTTCGGGATCCGAGTCCCCCACTGCAGAAACGGCAGGCAAATCCCCCGCGCCCGAACTATCGGCGGACATCACTCGCCCTCGTCCCGGGTTCGGCGGGCAACGTTTCGCAGCACAGCTTCAACTTGCGCACCTCGCCGCGTGAGGGCAAGCGCCCGCTGAATCTCCACGACCATCTCATCCTCGGACCGCTCGATGCCGTCGGACCGGATCCAGCGCGCAACCTCATCCAACTGATCATCCGAGTACGCCGCCAACGGCAACCCCACCGCCACCTCAGGCCGGCGCTTCCGGTCGGAATCGTTGCGTTGCCACGGGATCTCGCCCGTCCCGTGAATATCCTCATCCGCCTGGAGCCGGATCATGCGCTGCGCCGCCGTCTCCGTGCCGAAAGTTTCGTCATTCGACGTCATTTCCGGATCGTTTGGGTCTGAATCATTTCCGAGGGCGTGGCTCGATTCCTCACCAGTTTCGCCAGCTGCTTCACCGGGCTGATCCGATTGGCTGTTTGGGTCTGAATCGGAATTTACGCCAGTGGCCAGGTCTTCGGGTGACCGGCTGCCCTGTTCAAGCTCATCCGTGTCCGGCACGTCATCACCAGCAGGAGCATCAACCGAGACGGGTTCTTCCTGTTCAGGTTCATGCTCAGCGGCAACCCTCGCAGCCAGAACGGGATCCTGTTCAAGACGCTCATCCAGAGCATCAAGCACAAGATCAACGATTGCGTCGGCTTCCTTCTGCGGGTCAATGAACACAGCCATCGCCAGCTCAGTGCGGGTCTTCCAACCGTGAGCTTGCAACAGTTCCGGCCAATAGCGATCGCGCCGGCGCAAGGACCGTTCAGCCACGTAGGTCTCATCATCGGTAAGCACAGCGACCAGCAACTCATCCGGAATCGTCGGGTGACCGATAGCGAGAGGAACTCGCAGCGAGCCCTCCACTCCAACATTCGGAATCACCGTCAACCCGACAGAGTACAGCCGATCCGCCAAATCAATCAGCAACTGATCAGGTTGCGCCTGCGTCGTTGGCCAATCGTTCTCGTAAGCCGCGCCAGCGTCTGCCCCGGTGCCAGTCTCAGTCCTGACGCCGGCATCAGCACCTGCACCAATCTCAGTCCTGACGCCAGCGTCCGTCTCGGAACCAACGTCCGAACCAGATCCTGATTGTCGTCCGCTGCCAGAGGCCCCGTGTCCTTCCACCGCGTGTCCCTGCGAACGCGCTGAGGCGCCGGGCAAGCCCGCACCGCCAGAAGCCGATCCGGCCCCCGAGCCGCCAGAAAACAGACCAGCCCCAGAACCGCCAGCAAGGCCAACCCCACCATCCAGGGCCTGCCCGCTGGACAGCGCTTCGGCATTGCTCATCAGGTCAAGTAGCAGGCGCGGCCCATCAGAGGTGAACCGGTCGCGGTCAAACTGCCCAGGGTGGATGGACGCCACAATGTGCAGATCATCGCCAGCGCATCCCAGCACTTCAACCAACTGCTGCAGCCCATCGGCCTCGGAAATCGCACCAAAGTCGTGTAGTACGCGACCGTGCGGTGTCTTCGCGAACCCGACGGACAGGATAACGCGGTCACGTCGCAGGTTCGTGTCGTCGCCGGGCGCGATGATGACGAACGGGTCGGGCCGGTCGATCCTGAAGAATGACTCCAGCGCGGGCGATTTCGCGACCATCGCGGATAGGTTTTCGCGAAGTCGCTCCGCGTGAATCTGGTTCAAAGTCACAACAGCAAGCGATTTTTCAGGTTGTACGAGGGCGTGCTCGATGACCATTTCGGTGACGGCGTCGACTTCTTCTGCGGAAGACTCAACGGCTGCCTTGTCGGGCGCAGGCATTCCGCGGCCGTCAACATACGTGATCGCAAGTTTCGACCCGGCACGCGGCACGGGAACCGGCACGCCCGCATGAGCCACGCGATACCGGTTGAACAGTCGCCCGACGTATTCGTTCACGCGCATGGGAACGGGCTTGATCCGCGCGGTTGCCATGAGCGGATCCAACGCCTCCACAGTCAGCGACGGCCGCGACTTATCCGCTGTGACAACCACCTGCCGCGCCCGCGCAATCAGCGGAACCAGTTCCGCAAGCGGCATCTGGTCCACGTCCTCAATCACAAGCAAATCGACCGACTGTCGGAGCGGCACCAACGAAGGCACCAAAACCGGCGCCGAAATCACGATTGGGAACATTTCCTGCGTCAGCTTCGACGACGCGTACATCGTCATGTCCAGATCGTGGGTCAGTTTTCCAGCGCCGAGGGCGTTGCGAAGTTGCGCTTCTTCCTCAAAGTGGTGCGCCATCTTGTCCACGCGTCGACGTCGAATCTTGTCTGACGCGACTGCCGCGAGCGACTCAACCTGCTCCTTATCCAACCGCTGTAGGTCAACGATTAGGTTCTGCAGGTTGGCGGGGTCGAACCCGCCCAGGCTTGGAACCTGAGTCAGCATGACGCCAAGCGCCGATGCCCACCACGCCAGGTCCAGTTCCTTCTCAACCAATGACGCCGGCACGTTGCGTTTGCGCAGGTCTTTAACCAACCCGTCCAGGCCAAACTTGTGCAGGGTCTTCAACGTCTCAATTCGTTCGGGGAGCACGCGCGCGCCCGCCGGATCCGCGTTCAGGCGATCCATCAGCAGGGACAGCTCCCCGACATCCATGCGCGTGAGCGGTCCGTGTGCAGTCGCTAGATGCGCGTCCAGCTTCTGCAGGTCCTCTTCAACGCGGTCAGCGTGCTCCTTCATTTCGTCCAGGTTTGAAGGCACCTTTGGCCACCCGTCAACGGCCTGGTGTCGACGCCAAACGTCGCGCTGATGCTGCACCTTACGCAGTTCTTCATTCAGGTCTTCAACGTAGCGACCCGGGCGCAACATATCCTTTGCCGACTTCACCAAGTGCCTGCGCTGACGCCGCTTCATCGGGTAGCCGTGGTCGCGCCGCCACTGCTTCGACGCCGTCGCAATGACCATGTCAGCAATCTGGCGTTCGAAAATGGCCGGCTGAAACACGTCCAGAGCCTCTCGCACGCCCTCCAACATCCGCAACTGTTCGCGCCATTCCTTAAACGTGGTCGCCGGGTTCAACCCAGTCTGCCCAGCCGTGGACGACATGTTGACACGTAGCGTTGGCAGTGAATCTCGCGAAAGTCGATTTATGCGTTCGAGGACGGGGCTGACCTGCTCATCCGAGGAGATGACCGCCCCGAACCAGGCATCATGACTCGTGGCCTTTGAGAACATGCCCTGATCGACAGCTGTTCGCAAAGCTGCCTTGGCCGCGTCCTCTTTGTCTTCCGCCAGATTTGTCAGTGTTTCAGCGGAAAAACGAACCTTCGTGCGCGGGCCCGGCCGAGTCGACGTCAAGTCCGTCAACACCTGCAGCGCGTCGTACGCCGAAACACCCCACTGTGCGAACGGTCGATGCAATTCCTCAGTGTGGGAGGCCAGCGCCTCCCGAACACGCCGCAGCTGCGTCCTCATAAGTTCAATGGATTCGCGATCCACGAAAGGTGATTCGTCGCGGAAAATGGTTTCCAGGTTTGTAATAAGGGAACTTTTCGCGTCCGCCGCGCCATCCAAACGCGCGACAGCGTGCGCGAGTCCCTGATCGTTCAGGAAGTTCCACAGCGCGTCGTTGCGGTGACGGTCCGCTGCAACGACCAGGACCTTCTTATCCTGCGCGGCGGCGTCCGCAACGATGGACGCGATCATGGGCGCGGGTTCGGCGCCTCCCGCCACGTCAAACATGACATTCGTACCAGCGGCGACGGCCTCAACACTGTCGAGGTCCTCCGGCAACTGGTCACCAATCCCGCGTTCCTTCCACGGATCGCGGTCAAACGGGTTCGGCTCCGCAAGGTCCTTCTTCAACCTGTCCGCCGCGCGTTCATCGCCAGTCAGCGCCGTTACAAACGTAGATTCCAGTAACCGATCCACTTCATTAAGTTCATCCGCGAGGACGTGAGCGGGGTGCAGGAACTGGGCAATTTCCATGCGTTCGTCTGACTTGAAGCCGGGAAGAATCCCGGAAATTGCGTCGCGCAAACGGCTCAACGCCGGCGTCGGAGTGAAACCGTGGGCCTGGTGGGCGGAGTCAACAATGGCTTGAGTATCTAGTTCAGTGCCAGTCTTTTGAGCCGCCGCGACCAGCTCAGGCGCGACAGTTAGCCGACCCGTCAACCGGATCGTCGGATCCCCCATCGAATCAAGTTCAATATCTACTTCGCGCAGGAGCATCGGCGAAGTCTGTTGACCATGCTCACCGTTCCAAAACGCGTGGCCAAACGACATGTGGATGGGGGCTACACCGTGGGCTACGGCAACCGAACGCGCCTGATCCATCAGTTCGCGAACAATTCGGCGAGCTCGCTCGGCCTCGCCCGCCTCGCGCACAAGCAGCGACAAACGGGTCGTGCGTTCCGCGAACAACTGCGCCATTCCCCCCGGATGCGCATACGTCATATCCAAACGAGGGCGCGACGGATCTTCAACAAAAGATCTGGTAATCGCGTCGAGCTCCTCCCGCCACTTCGCTACTGCATGGCGGCGATTAATCAGCTCGTCGTTCGGTGACAGCGGCCTGGTCCGTCCATCAGCCTCTGACTGCGAACGGTCGGTCCCAGCGCCGCCCTCTGACGCATTTGATTTCACCTCGGAATTCCGGGCGTCTGCAGACTGCGCAGAATCCGGGGTCGCTTCGCCTGACCGCGTCTTCTTGGAGCGGTCGTCATCGTGCGATTTAGAACGAGAGAAAAAACTAGATACCACGGTGCCAACACTATCGACAACACCTGGACGATCGGTGAAGGCACGTCGAACAACGGGAATCTTTCCTAATTAAGGTACGCCCGCGGAAACAAGTACAGTTAAACTGCTGGTGTATGAAAGGGGTCCTCGTGACAAGTCGTACCGCTAAGTTCACTACCGCCATTCTTGGCGCCGTTGTACTTCTAGGTGCCTGTTCACCCTCAACGCAAGCGGAACCGCAGCAAACCGAAACCGCGGCAACGACTGAAAGTACCGTCACTTCTTCGGATCCTTCCGGCTCTGAATCGTCGGTTCGCGAGGGCGTCCTCGCACACATCACTGCAACTGCCACGAATCCGGGCAAACCGGACATGAAGGTTGACTCCGATTACGGTCTTGAGTTTGGCGTCGGCATTATTGACCCGGAGGCGTACCTGATCGCGGTGATTTCTGATGGGGGCTACCAGATGGGTGACCTCGTAACCGCAACGTTTGAACTTCGCGATGAGGGTGACCAGATCCTGTCCTCGGGACACGAATCGAAGCGGTTCATGACTGGTAACGACCTGGTTTTCCCGATGCGCATGAAGCTCCCGGACGGTATTGATGCTGCGAGCGCACACGTTTCGATCGTGATCGAAGCTGAAGATCGAGAAATCCCGTCCGCCGGTGAAAGCGCCGACCTCGAAGTTGGTTCCACAGTGCTTTCCACGATTGATAACAAGCCGGTTTTGGCGTTCAACGTTGAAAACACGTCATCTCTTGTGGCGACCAAAGCGCGTATGGACGTCGTTTGCTACGACGAAGCGGACCGCATAATCGGTGGGGGTGAGGCCGTTCCGCCCAACCTTGAACCGCACGCAAAGCTCGGCATGCATGCCGTGCTGGTCACGACCGGTGACCCGGAAAACTGCGAGATCTTCCCCGTGGTTCTGCAATCACAGGAGCCAACCAAAACTACCGGCAATAACGAAGACGAAGCCGAAAAGCCAGCTAATTCGAAATAATAGGTTCTAAGAAATAGGCTGAGCGCCAAAATCGGTTTCAGGTGGAAGCCACAGACACAACAACGAATTGTTATCAGATTGTAATCCGAATCCAGAAGAGCTTCCCGATTTAGCGAATGCGCCTTTCCAGCTACTTTTCGCGGCAAATTTTTGCTCGCAAGCAAGCATCTTCATGTCAAGAAAATAAAATCCGGAAAAATCCTTACAAATAGGCCCAAAGCCACCCTGACACGCTGTCATATAAAATAGACTTCTTTTTAACCGGATATTTCCAGTAAATTCAATGAAGAATTGCTGGGAATTGAAGGGGCCGTAATTTGTCAGCCCATCAAGCAAAGGCTCAAGGAGGAGCAATGAGCAAGGCAAAGCGCCAAAAAGGCGCGATTACCCCGCATTTGTCCTGCAAGCCCTAGCTGTGTTCGTGGTGGGTTCCCTTATTGGAGTAAGTCTTTTCACGATCATATACGCGAAGGGCTATTCCTATTTGGGAAACGATCCAAAAGCGTGCATTAACAGAGATTTCAGGTTCCTACGGGGTTTCCGGAGTTCCGAGCCACGTCCTCATTGATAAAAATGGCAACATCGCGTGGACCAAAATTGACACTATCAACGAAGGCGATATCGAACAGGCAATGGCAAAACTGTAATCAGGGTGATACGCACCACTTGGATTTCTCGACATCGAGAGACTTAATGATGAGATACTCCTATTAGATTGGCGTCGCGACGACGCCACCTTCGATATTCTCATCTTGTACCCAATGGAGAGGAACCAAGTATGGCCACCATCATCTATACGCACACCGATGAGGCGCCAATGCTGGCAACCCATTCGCTGTTGCCCATCATCGAAGCTTTTGCATCAACCGCCGGTGTCGAGATTGAGACTCGCGATATTTCACTTGCAGGCCGTATCCTGGCCGCGTTCTCGGACCGCCTGCCGGAAAACCAGAAGGTGAACGACGCTCTGGCTGAACTTGGCGACCTTGCCAAGAAGCCGGAAGCAAACATCATCAAGCTGCCGAACATTTCCGCATCGATTCCGCAGATGAAGGCGGCTATCAAGGAGCTCCAGGAAAAGGGCTTCGACCTTCCAAACTACCCGGATTCCCCGCAGACCGACGAAGAGAAGGAAATCCAGGCCCGCTACGACTCCGTAAAGGGCTCCGCGGTAAACCCGGTCCTGCGCGAAGGCAACTCTGACCGTCGCGCACCTGTCGCCGTCAAGAACTACGCGCGTAAGAACCCGCACCGCATGGGCGAATGGTCCTCCACCTCGAAGACCGAAGTCGCCACCATGGGCGAAAACGACTTCGCGTCCAACGAGAAGTCCGTAATCCTCGACAAGGACGACACCCTCCAGATCCGCCTCGTCAAGAAGGACGGCGAAACGGTTGTTCTGAAGGAATCACTCCCCGTCCTCGAGGGCGAAGTTGTGGACGGCACTTTCATGTCCGCTAAGGCTCTGGAAGCCTTCGTCGCCGAGCAGATCGAGCGTGCAAAGGCTGAAGACGTCCTCTTCTCCGTTCACCTCAAGGCAACCATGATGAAGGTTTCCGACCCGGTCATCTTCGGCCACGTCATGAAGGTCTTCTTCAAGGACGTTTTCGCCGAGTACGGCGAACAGCTCAAGGCCGCCGGCCTGTCCCCCAATGATGGACTTGGAACCATTTTTGCCGCATTGGACGAGGGCGCAGTTGAGAACTCGGAAGAAATCCGCGCCGCCTTCGATAAGGCAATCGAAGAGGGACCGCGTCTGTCCATGGTCAACTCTGACCGTGGTATCACGAACCTGCACGTTCCTTCAGACGTCATCATTGACGCTTCCATGCCGGCAATGATCCGCAACGGTGGCAAGCTGTGGGGCCCGAAGGGCGAGGAAGACGACACCATTGCGGTAATCCCCGACTCCTCTTACGCAGGCGTCTACCAGGCCGTGATTGAAGACTGCCAGGCCAATGGCGCCTTCGATCCGACAACCATGGGAACTGTCCCGAACGTCGGCCTCATGGCTCAAAAGGCAGAGGAATACGGATCGCACGACAAGACCTTCGTAATCCCCGCAGATGGCACCGTCGAGGTCGTCAACTCCGAGGGCGAGGTTCTCATGTCGCACGAGGTCGAAGCCGATGACATCTGGCGCGCATGCCAGACCAAGGATGCTCCGATCCGTGACTGGGTGAAGCTTGCAGTTACCCGCGCTCGCCTATCCGATACTCCGGCAGTGTTCTGGTTGGACCCCGAGCGCGCACACGACGCCAACCTCATTAAGAAGGTTGAGGCCTACCTGCCTGAGTACGACACTGAGGGTCTTTCGATCTCCATCCTCGATCCGGTCGAGGCAACGAAGCTGTCGGTGAACCGCATGCGAGACGGTCATGACACCATCGGCGTAACCGGTAACGTTTTGCGTGACTACAACACCGACCTCTTCCCCATTTTGGAACTTGGCACGTCTGCAAAGATGCTGTCTGTTGTTCCCCTGATGAACGGTGGCGGACTGTTTGAGACCGGTGCTGGTGGCTCAGCTCCTAAGCACGTTCAGCAGCTACTTGAGGAAAACTACCTGCGCTGGGATTCACTTGGTGAGTTCCTGGCTCTAGCAGAGTCCCTGCGTCACCTGTCTCGCTTTGATGACAACAAGCGCGCAGAAGTACTCGCATCCGCACTCGATGTGGCCACGGAAAACGTGCTGAACGAGGGCAAGTCCCCCGCGCGTAAGCTCGGCCAAATCGACAACCGCGGATCCCACATGTGGCTTGCCGTTTACTGGGCAGAGGCACTTGCCGCGCAGGACGAGGACGAAGAGCTCGCTGAGGCGTTCGCCCCGATTGCTAAGGATCTTCGCGAAAACGCTGAGAAGATCAACGACGAACTAATCGCCGTGCAGGGCAGCCCCGTTGACATTGACGGCTACTACCGCCCTGATGAGGCCAAGACGTACGCAGTCATGCGCCCGTCTGAGACCCTCAACGCAATCATTGACGCGCTGCGCAAGTAGAGTGGGCTGAAAGTCGACGGGCAGCCGTGAGCTGAAAGCTGGCGAGTAGCCGTGAGCTGAAGGCCGACGGGTAGCCATGGGCTGAAAGCCAACGAACAGCCGTGAGCTGGAGAGCCAACGGGTTGCAGTGGACTTGGAGCTAGCCAGAGCAGTTGACAGAGACCCAGGGGCCCTCTGAAGCTAAACCAATAGGGATGGGCGGGTGACCGATTCGGTCACCCGCCCATCCCTTTGCGTTAGAGTCGAACCTCTAGTGAGGCTCAGCAGCGCCCTCGAGACGATTCGAACGTCCGACACCCGCTTTAGGAGAGCGGTGCTCTATCCCCTGAGCTACGAGGGCTTAACCTGAAAAAGACTACCACGCGCCCACACTGAAACGTGAATACGGCCAGGCGGGCGCGTGATGCGTCAATGAATCACTTGTAATGCGCGTTCCCAAAAGTGGGCTTGTATGCGTTCCCACATGTGGTTTGTGCGCGTTCCAACAGGCGGCTTATGTGCACACCCACGATTGAGGTTGCGCGCGTTCCAACTGGTGGGCTTATGTAGCTCCCACATGTGGTTTGTGGGCGTTCAGACACGTGGGTTTACGCGAACTCCCACAGGTAGGTTTACGCGAACTCCCACAGGTAGGTTTACGCACGCTCCCACGAATGGGTTGGGCTGGAGGCTTCCTTGCGCCTCTCAGACGGTACAACCATGACGGGGCACGTTGAGTGTG
>FZPS01000195.1_pt166 | contig 11834 bp, 8 predicted proteins | sample 1817821 | NCBI WGS metagenome assembly FZPS01 (sample SAMEA104158645, study PRJEB21678) | metagenome | place: Germany | collected 2015-04-21 | reverse complement strand
AGCTTACGGCAGGCCGATTCCAGCAGAGGAGAGCTCGTTTCTGCCCGACGAGGCAAGTTTGGAAGGCATCAAAAAGATAGAAACGCCCGGACATGCCTCTCATCATTATTCATTCCTGTATGAGGCGGAATCAAATTTGCTCTTTGTGGGCGAGGCTGCAGGCACTTATTACAAAAGGGGATTTGCCTATCCAGGCCCCGATAACGGTACCTTCATATTGCGTCCTGCCACGCCACTCAAGTTTTATTTACAAAGCGCTCTTTCAAGCATAAGAAAGTTAAAAAGTTTAAAGGCAGATGTCTTGTGCTACGCTCACTTTGGCTATACCACTGAAGTTTTAAAATTCCTCGACTTGGGAGAAAAACAGCTTTTGCTATGGGATGCCCTTATACGAGACTACATATCAAAATGCGAAGGCGTAACCATTATGCCAGAAAACGTGACTGAATACCTGCTTCAGAAAGATCCGCTTTTGGCCGATTTTTCTAACCTACCCAAAGATATCAAGATCCGTGAGGAAGAAAACATACTTTCTTCCGTTAGGGGATTTTTAGATTATGTTTTTCAAAATACAAAGGCATCATAGGCCTTTGAAAAGATCGACGAAGTTAAAGTTTAAAGTATCGACCAACCCTCTATTGGTTATTCGTAGTTCCGGTAAAACCGGCAGGGAAAGTAGAGCCATGGTCATAAAAGGAGATTCGATAGAACATCCTAGCTGTCGCCATGCTTCGTCTAAGGCCTTTACTTGAGCATCGACATCTTCTACGGGTTCATTCGACATTAAACCTGCTATAGGCAGCTTTACCAAAGCCAGCACCTTGCCATCGCACACGGCGACCATGCCTCCGCCACATTCGTGCAACACGTTGCCCGCATAAGCCATATCGGGGTCATTTGTCCCCATAATCAAGAGATTGTGGCTGTCATGTGCTACGGTGGAAGCCACTGCCCCTCGCTTTAAGCCAAATCCTTGAACGAAGCCGATTCCCATGTTTCCAGGCCCGCCGTGGCGTTCTATGACCGCGACTTTTGCCACGTCTTGGGCAGGGTTGGCCAGGATTGTTTGGTCATGGACCAAGAGCTTCGCCGTCTTGTGCAGCGTATTGGTCTTAGCTTCTATCACTTGGATTACCCTTACTGTCGCTTCCCTGTCAGCCCCAAAATATTTAACTTCGAAATCTGTCCCCGTCAGTTCTTTTCTAAGGTGTACGGTGTTAAGCGCCCAATCCGGATATTTGGGAGTTTTAAGGCTTTCCGTTAATTTTCCTTCCTTGGCGACGATCTTGCCATCGCTCATTACGATCTCAGGGACAAAGTCCGCCAAATCCCTCACAAAAAGTATGTCGGCGCACCTTCCCGGCGCTATGGCTCCGATCTCATGACTTACCTTAAAACACTCTGCCGTATTTATCGTGGCCATTTGTATGGCGCTTATGGGATTCAATCCTTCTTCTATGGCCCTTTTCACCACATGGTTCATGTGCCCTAACGTCAAAATGGTGTGAGGATGAGTGTCGTCGGTAACTAGCAAAGCCCTCCTGTCGTCTGCCCCTGTTTCTGTGATGCTTTTTACGGTGGCCTTTATGTCCTGCCAGGCCGATCCCTCTCGCATCTTGTTGTACATGCCCAGGCGCATTCTGGCCAGGGCATCTTCTTTTCTCGTGCTTTCATGGCAAGATGCCACGCCTGATGCTGCGTAAGCTTGAAGGCCTATGTCCGTTTCGGGAATGGAATAATGGCCGGTCACGACCTTGCCCGCCTCCATGGTTAGTATAAGCATTTCGTGTACTTTCTCGTCGCCGCTAAGTACTCCCGGGAAGTTCATCATCTCTCCAAGGCCTATTATTTCCTCCCACTTCATGGCGTTGGCGATGTCCTTGGGAGTGATTTCAGCTCCTGCGTCCTCAAATCCCGGTGCCGAGGGCACGCATGACGGCATAGTGGAAAATACCTTAAGTGGCAAGCCTTTGCCTTCATCTATCATAAGACGGACCCCTTTAACCCCCAGTACGTTTGCAATTTCATGGGGATCCATGAAAATAGCGGTGGTCCCGAAGGGCAGTACCGCACGAGAAAATTGGGTGACCGTCACCATGCTTGACTCTACATGCATGTGACCGTCCAGCAATCCGGGAGTTAAATAAAAACCTGTGGCATCTATGACTTGCGTTCCCGGGCCAATCGTATGATCGGCCTTGCCAACCAAGACTATACGACCTTTGTATATGGCGATGTCTGCGGGCATTATCTCTCTGGTGAAGACGTTTACGACGAGGCCGCCTTTTATCACAGTATCAGCTTTATGTTTGCCTTGAGCTGCAAGCGTCAAATCGCGAGTCATTTCGTAAAGGGCATTTCTTCCCAAGAACTTCGCCATCCTTCATCACTCCTTTTTTCGCTGCTTAGTTTAAAATAGTACTATTATTATATGTCAGAAAGCAGAGGCAAGGTGATGGGAAGTGAAATGGGAAGATGTTTTAGGAAGGGCCAGAGAGGCATTGAAGGGGATATGTAATCTGTGCCCCATTTGTGATATGAAAGCCTGTGCCAGTAGGGTGCCAGGCATCGGCGGAATCGGCACGGGTTCTAGCGCTAAAAATAACTATGAGGCGCTTCGTAGTCTAAGATTTAAGATGAAGACCCTTCATGACGTCACTGAACCCGATATAAACGTCGAACTTTTTGGGCAAAAGTTAGCCATGCCCGTGATAGGGGCAGCCGTCGCAGGAGCTGCGATCAACTTCAAAGACAGGATGAACGAGGTCGATTTGGCAAAAGCTCAGGTTTTTGGGGCCCTGGAGGCAGGTACTATCGCCATGATAGGAGACGGTCCTGGCGATCTTTACGATAAAACAATTGAGGCTCTAAAAGGAGCAGGTAAGGGCATAGCCATAATAAAACCCAGAAAATTAGACGAGATGATAAGGCGCATTAGGATGGCCGAAGAGGCCGGTGCGGTGGCCGTTGGCGTGGATGTCGATGCTGCCGGTTTGGTCAACATGAGGAGGTCCGGCGAATATGTGGGGCCTTTAAGTCTCGGTGCCTTAAGAAAGATATGTGAGAGCACAAAGCTTCCAGTTATAATTAAAGGTATCATGACAGAAGAAGAGGCTGTAATGGCCTCTGATGCGGGTGCGGGCGCCATCGTCGTATCAAATCATGGCGGCAGAGTGTTGGATGACCTGCCCGGGACAATCTCGGTCCTTCCAGGCATAGCTTCAAAGGTACAGGGTCGCTCCATCCTGTTGGCCGATGGTGGAGTAAGAAGCGGATCGGACGTTTTAAAGTTCATCGCTTGCGGGGCCGATGCCGTCTTAGTGGGTCGTCCCGTCGTGTGGGGGGCCTTTGGAGGCGGTAAAGAAGGAGTCAGGTTGCTTTATGAAAAATTGGCTGATGAATTACGCATAGCGATGATATTGACTTCTTGCCCAAGCATTAAAGAAGTCTCCATGAGCATATTGCAAAGTTAAGCAGGAGGTAGGTTAAATCATGATTAAAAAAAATGGTATCTCCTCTTTAATTTTATGGTCCCTAATGTTCATGATCGTCTCAATTTCTGTGGCTGCTTGTCCAAGGTCAGCAGAGGCCGTTGAAACGAGGGATTATGACGTAATCGTAGTGGGTGCGGGAACGGGAGGCATTGCAGCAGCAATTCAGGCCGGACGATTGGGAGCAAGGGTGGCCCTCTTTGAGGATACGAACGTTTTAGGGGGCCAAATGGTGGCATCGGCCGTGTCCACAATGGACGACATGTACGGCACCAGATGGGGGCTTTATGGAGAATTCTTGGATGGCATTTTGAAATATTATTCTTCCCTGGGGAAGTCGGTGGGAACTTGTTACTGGACTCCCATTACCGTTGCTTTCGAGCCCGATGTTGCCGACTACATCTTGGCAGAGATGATAAAAGACGTCCGCGAGGGAAGGACGACCGTTGACGGAAAGCCCGGTATTTTAGACGTTTATTTCAAGTCCAAAGTGCAGAGGGTTTTAAAATCAAGCGACGGAAAGACCGTGACTGGCATCATCGTCGATGTGAGGGGCAAGAAATTTCAATGTAATAGCAAGGTCTTGATTGATGCCACCGAATATGGGGATTTGCTTCCCTTGGCAGGTGCAAGTTATAGGGTTGGTCGCAATGTAGTAGGCTCCGATTCAAAGGACTTTGATGAGGATGCGAGAGTGCAGGACATAACGTGGGTAGCCGTGATAAAGCACTATCCGGGCGGTGTCCCCGACGATTTAAAGGTCAACACTCCCCCTCCGAATTACGAACAAATGAGGGAAACTTTTAAGTCCTACGTAGCTCGTGATGGTTTTACCTTTAAGGGATATCCGATTAAATTTCCTGTTGATTGCCCAACCCACAACGCGTATCGCGGCTTGCCCGACAGCTTGGCTCCCGGGGATGCCGACGCAAGCAGCCCCTTTACATGGCTTTTGCTCACTAAGACCGAGATAAACTGGGCTAACGATTATCCTGGCAAGGGGGGTTATAAGGGAAAGAGCGGCTTACCCGTGACCTACTTTGAGGATCCCAATTTCAGGAAGGAAACGGAAGCCAAGGCAATGCTAGTAACTATAGGGTTTATTTATTACCTGCAAAATGAGCTCGGTTGCGATTGGTCCGTGGCGTCCGACATTTTTGAGTCCGAGTCGACCTATGAAAAGGTAAAAGATTTTGTTCCCTTCGAGTACGCCTCAATTGCAAAGCACTTTCCTCCCCGACCCTACATTCGTGAAAGCAGGAGGCTCGTTGGCGTAAGCACATTGACCTCCCATGAGCTTCGAGTGAATTCGGAAAGCTATATTAAAAATGAAGGAAGGGAAATTCCCAACTCTGTCGCCGTCGGCCGTTATGTTTTGGACCTTCATGGTGCGGACGAAACACCTCAGCTGGAAGAAGAGTTTGGTGAGACTAAGGAATCCATAGCTAAAAACAAGCCCGTTGGGCCCTTTCAAATACCCTTTGAAATCTTTATACCCAAGGATCTGGACGGTTTTTTGGCGGCGGAAAAAAATTTATCGATGACTCGATTGGCTTCGGGAGCGCTTAGACTTCAACCCATAACCATGCTTACAGGGCAAGCTGCAGGGGCAATAGCAGCCGTGGCTGTCAAGGAAGAGGTCCCTCCCCGCGAGGTAAACGTGTTAAAAGTGCAAAGGATACTTTTAGAAGCCGGAGACAGGCTTTCTTTATGCGTTTTTTCCGATGTCCCGCCCAATCATCCCTTTTGGCCGGCAGTGCAAATGGCCACCATAAGAGGTTGGATGAAGCCAGAAAGTTTACCCACCTTTGCCGCCTCAAGGGCAGACAATTATAACGATATCCTGCAGGCATCGCGAAAGGGACGCATTAAAGGGATCTTTGGCGTGGATGAGCCCTTGAGCTGGAAGGCTGCAAATGAAATGCTTAATGCTGTACTAGGCGACCTGGGGAACCAAAATAAGATCGACTTGCACCATGGCATGAGCGATGAATCTATATCTAAAGGAGAATTTATGCTTGCCTTATGTCAGGCTCTTTATCCTGATCAAACTCCCAAACCCATAACTACTGAAAGGGAGAAAATTTCATGGGCCTGTAAAAGACTATCGCCATTTTTAACTGATGAAAACTTGAATTTCCAGGGGATCATTTCAAGGGGGGAAGCTCTCGATCTTGTTATGAAGGTTTTGACCGAACAGAGATAAGAAAACGAAAAAAGGCACGATAACCATAGTTTCTTAAGTCGTGCCCACTTACGGTGTGTTAGTAAAAACAGTTTGCGCCAGGTCTTTAGCGCAAGAAGGCACGATCTTCTTGAAAGAAACAATACGACCTGGCGCTTTTTTTGGCTTTATACATAGCGATATCGGCGTGGCGTATGAGCTCATCGAAGCTCGTCCCATCTTTTGGGTACAGGCTAATCCCTATGCTTGGCGATAAAGAAACGTCAAAGCCTCTTATCTTCGTGGGAGTTTTTAACGTCGAGACGATTTCTGACGCCGCATGCTCAACGTGTTCCGTGTTTTTTATATGTGGCAATATCACGATAAATTCATCGCCACCAAATCGGCCAACCAGTCCGTTACGCACCTTTTGGCATAGGCGCTTGCCGAACTCTTTCAAAATCTCATCGCCAACATCGTGACCTAAGCTGTCATTATAAAATTTAAATTCATCAAGGTCGAGGAAAAAAACGGCGATGAGAGAATTCCCATCGCAGTTTGCTGTCATTTCGCTAAATTTAATTTCAAGCATCGCTCTATTGGGGAGTCCCGTCAAATAATCGTGGTAAGCATAAAATTCCAATTGCCGCATGGCCTTAACTTCTTCGGTTATATCACGCGATATGACCAATACAGTATTCTTGGAATCTTGAAATGAAACGGGCACAATATTATGCCTGAAGTGTCGGCCTTTTCTAGTGTCTTCAAATGTCTTAACTTGGCCCGAACGCAGTGCTTCCTCGATTACTGTCATGCGAAACTCATATGTTTTGGCGTCCAGCACTTGCCTCAAGCTTTTACCGATCAACTCATCTTTTTTTTGTCCCAAGCTGTTAATCATAGCTTGGTTTGCAGATAAAAATATCCCTCGCTCATCGAGCAGAGCTAAGGGGTCAGGCGTAAACTCAAATAATCGTTCATAGAGGTCTTTAAAGTAACCGAGTTCCAACGAAAGCAAGCCATATTTGGTCACGGCCGGCACCATTCCTGCCAACCATATTAAACCTGCCAGGCAAGCGACTGGGGGAACTTGAAATATTTCGAACATTGGCGCCACAACATCTGAAAAAGTGCCTACAAAAAACCCAGCAACAACCGTGAAAAAAAGTATTTTCCCCTGAGCTCGTTGTCTTCGCTCTTCCGCATTGAGCCAAAACTTGAGAGCTAAAAAGGCACAAAAAAACAGAATCGTGCTGTAGTAAATTACAAACAGGTGAAATGCTGGCGAATTGGCCCAGAAGGCAACCCAACCAAAGGGGCCCCTTGCGACCTCATTTATAAGATCTCCCCTCCACTGAGCTGTTATTAAAAAAAAGCACAAAAAAGACAGAACCAATAACGCCTTGAAATTCGGTTTTATGCCTCTTGTGACAGCTAGATAAAAGAAAAGGACGGGCAAAGGAAAGATTATCCAACCAAAGGAACTGATGCTAAACCACATTAAGGCCCTCTCAGGAGTTGGGGAAAGGTGCGCATGGGCTTCGCAGAAAGACCAAAGAGCAAAACATAAAACTATGCTGACGCACAAGTTACGCTCTGGTGTAGGTGTTTTGTATGCGAATAAGTATATAACAGCAGACAAATAAACTAAAAAGACTATAAAATTAACTTGTGGTAAAATTCTTGACAATTTTATCCCCCGACGATCAAGATTTTACCATTCAAGGTCGCGTCTCAAAAATCGACCTTGACATTGCAGCCCTATTATGCAGCTAATGCCTGATGTAGTAAGAAAGTGTATGGATAGTGTGAAGAACAACAGAAATGGGTGAAGCTAAATCTTTACTCTTTATTATGAAAAGTTGTAAATCAAACAACTCTGCATGTACATAATTATACATAATTAATTGTAAGTTAAAAAACAACTACGGACAAGTCAACCACTCATCTGACCGCGTGCTTGACGCTTAGAGGCAAACCCTGTACACTGAAAAGGCACGAAAGGGTTAGTTCACCACAGTGACCGTAGTTCGTGCCGTATGTAGAAAACTTGGGCAATCCACGCAATAGTACCTTAAGTATATGAATCTGCAAAATTAGCAATGACGTTTCGCGGTCTATGTTCGGTTATATCGTGTTTTTAAAGCATGTAGGCTACCTTTTCGCCATCACAATCATTTAGAACAAGGAAGGAGGAGATTGAGGTTGAAAAAAACACCGCTTTACGAGAAACACATTTCACTGGGCGGTCGTATTGTTGATTTCTTGGGGTGGGCTCTTCCCGTGCAGTATAGTGGGATCGTTGACGAACACCTAGCCGTGAGAAACGCGGCCGGCTTGTTCGACGTATCTCATATGGGGGAGATAGAAGTTAAAGGAAAAGAAGCCTTGAATTTCATTAACTACATCGTTACTAACGACGTTTCTAGACTGGTGCCGGGTAAAATCATGTACTCTCCTATGTGCTACGAACATGGTGGGGTGGTAGATGACATTTTGATATACATGCATGACGAAAGCAATTTGCTTTTAGTCGTCAATGCCGGCAACAAGGATAAAGATTATCAGTGGATCTTGGATAAATCAAAGGACTTTGATGTTAATGTTCTGGATATGTCCGATTCCTATGCTCAAATTGCCTTACAGGGGCCAAAGGCCGAAGGCATACTTCAAAAACTCACCGATATTCCCTTAGGGGATCTGAAGTTTTATGCCTTTAAGGACGAAGTCTTAGTTGATGGCGTGAAGGTTTTGCTTTCGCGAACAGGATACACGGGCGAGGACGGTTTTGAGCTTTATCTGTCCCCCTCCGATGCCGTTCATGTTTGGGACAAGCTGCTTGAAGCCGGCAAAGAAGAAGGCTTGCTTCCAGCCGGATTGGGCGCGCGAGATACCTTGCGTTTTGAGGCTAGTCTACCCCTCTACGGACAGGAACTTTCCGAGGAAATAACACCCCTTGAGGCCGGTCTTGGTTTCTTCGTCAAGCTTGACAAGGAGGATTTTATAGGAAAGTCCAGCTTGCTTGAGCAAAAGGAGAAGGGGTTGAAGCGTAAGATAGTGGGATTGGAAATGATCGAAAAGGGCGTTCCAAGGCATGGCTACGAAGTAAGATCTCAAGGCAAGGCGATTGGCACGATCACCTCCGGATCGTTTGCTCCTTACCTGGAAAAATACTTGGCTTTGGCCTTACTTGACATAGACTTTACAGAAGTAGGTCAGGAAGTGTATGTTGATATAAGAGGAAGGGATAGGCTCGCTGAAGTTGTCGAGACTCCTTTTTATAAGAGACGTTACAAACGCTAATTAAAAAATAAAATTAGGAGGTGCTGTAGGACATGAACATACCTGAGGACTTGAGGTATACGAAAACGCATGAGTGGGTTAGGGTTGAAGATGGCAGGGCCTATGTCGGAATAACTGATTTCGCTCAAGAGCATTTAGGCGATATAGTTTATGTGGAACTTCCCGAAGTGGGATCGGAGGTAGAGGCGGGAGACGCTTTTTGTTCGGTCGAATCTGTCAAGGCGGCCTCCGATGTATATTCGCCCGTTTCGGGCAAAGTGATTGAAGTTAACGGATCCCTGGAAGATGAACCTGAATTGTTGAATGAAGATCCCTACGAAAATTGGATCGCAGTCATCGAAATGAGCGATCCGGGGGAGGTGGATGCCCTTCTCGATGCCGAAAGCTACGCGAAGCATTGCGAAGAAGAAGAGGAGGAGATGGCTTGATGTGGAGCTATATTCCCCACACGCGCGAAGATAAGGAAAAGATGTGCAAGGCCCTGGGCATCGCATCTATTGACGAGTTGTTCGATGATATTCCTAAAAAGGTGCGAATGAAGGGAGATTACGATATCCCTGGTCCCATGACCGAAGATGAATTAATCGTGCACATGCAAGAGCTGGCGGGCAAAAATTCACATCTGGATAGTCATGCCTGTTTTTTAGGCGCAGGGGTTTATGATCACTTCGTGCCTTCCGTGATCGACGCAATGGCATCTAGGGGCGAATTTTACACGGCTTACACACCCTACCAACCGGAGATTAGCCAAGGGACTCTCCAGGCTATCTTCGAATATCAGTCGATGATATGTGAGCTTACGGGCATGTATGTTTCTAATGCCTCCATGTACGACGGAGCTTCGTCCTTCGCCGAGTCGGCCTTCATGGCTTGTGTGGCTACGAAAAGGGAAAAGGTACTTTGCTCTCGGTCTGTAAATCCCGAATACAGGATGGTCTTAAAGACCTACGCTCACTTTAGAGGTGTCCAAGTAGAGGAGTTCGGCTACAAGGACGGGCAAGTCGATGTAGACGACCTTAAAAGTAAGTTGAACGAAGAAATTGCTGCGGTAATGGTCCAGAGTCCCAATTTCTTTGGTGTCATTGAAGACGTGGCATCAATAGCCGAATTGGCACACTCAAAAGGCGCTTTGCTGATCACGAGCGCAGATCCCATTTCTCTTGCAATCCTGGAAGCGCCTGGAAAGCTTGGCGCTGACATCGTAACAGGCGAAGGGCAAGCCTTGGGCAACCAACCTTCCTTTGGAGGACCGCACTTTGGCTTTTTGGCTGCGACGGAGAAGCTCCTTAGAAGAATGCCGGGGCGCATCGTGGGACAAACAGTTGACACAGAAGGTCGCCGTGGTTTTGTCTTGACTTTACAGGCAAGAGAACAGCATATACGCCGCGAGAGGGCTACTTCGAATATATGCACCAATCAAAGCCTGTGTGCTTTGATGGGTGCAGTGTATATGGCCACGATGGGTAAGGAGGGCCTTAAAGAAGTGGCGAAACTTTGTTACAACAAGTCTCATTACGCCATGGAAAAGCTGGTCAAAGAGGGGTTTAAACGTGCCTTTGATGCACCCTTCTTTAAAGAATTTGTCGTGATCTCGCCTAAGCCGGTGAATGAACTTAACGAAAAGCTTTTAAAACAGGGCTTCATAGGCGGCTACGACCTTTCCAAGCACTATCCCGAGATCGACAAGGGCTGGCTAATTGCCGTGACCGAGCGCAGGACGAAAGATGAGATCGACGGGTTCGCTAGTGCCGCAGGGGGTGAAGTGCGATGAAAAAGCCCGTGGAGCTGATATTTGAACTAAGCAAGCCTGGCAGGAAAGCTTACTCACTTCCCGCTTGCGATGTGCCTGAGGCGAGCGAAAAAATTCCGGAGAAATTTGCAAGGAAGGCTGACGCGAGGCTTCCCGAGGTTTTTGAAGTGGACGTGGTTCGTCATTTTACCAGGTTGTCTCAGCTTAATTACGCCGTTGACATAGGGTTTTACCCCTTAGGTTCGTGTACCATGAAATATAACCCGAAGGTGAACGAAGTTGTGTCGCGACTTCCCGGATTTTTGCGGATCCATCCCTATCAACCTGAGGAGATGGTACAGGGCGCTTTGAAGCTAATCTACGATTTGGAAAAGATGTTGTGCGAGATTACCGGCATGGAGCGGGCCACACTGCAGCCTGCCGCAGGGGCGCACGGGGAACTGACGGGACTCATGATAATAAAGACTGCCCTAGAACACCGAGGCGAGGGTCACAGAAACAAGATCATAATACCCGATTCTGCTCACGGTACTAACCCGGCGTCAGCGAGCATGGTGGGCTATGAGGTAGTGGAAGTAAAATCAGACGAGCGGGGAAATGTTGACGTCGAAGATTTAAAGAAACTCATGAGCGACGAAGTGGCGGGCATCATGCTAACAAACCCGAATACGCTGGGCTTATTCGAGGAAAGGATCGATGAAATCTCCAAGATAATACACGATGCCGGAGGGCTTTTGTATTATGACGGTGCTAATCTTAACGCCAACCTTGGCAAAGCACGACCCGGTGACATGGGATTTGACGTGGTGCACTTAAACCTTCATAAGACGTTTAGCACTCCACACGGCGGCGGGGGCCCTGGATCTGGTCCCATAGCCGTGACAAAGGAGCTAGTTCCCTTCCTTCCCGCACCACTTGTCGAATACGATGGTAACCGATACTATCTTAACTACGACAGGCCTTCGTCCATAGGAAGGGTCAGGTCCTTTTACGGAAACTTTAACGTAATGATAAAAGCCTACGCCTATATTCTCACCATGGGACCTGAGGGCTTGAGGGAAGTGGCTGAATGCTCTGTCTTAAGCGCCAACTATCTCATGAAACGATTGCGCGATTACTTCGATCT
>FZPS01000034.1_pt178 | contig 11834 bp, 6 predicted proteins | sample 1817821 | NCBI WGS metagenome assembly FZPS01 (sample SAMEA104158645, study PRJEB21678) | metagenome | place: Germany | collected 2015-04-21 | reverse complement strand
TGTAGCAATAGTCTCTATATTTTGATTGACTTCTTTTAGTGAATTTAGATTTATATCTTTTTCATCTTGTTTTTTCTTTAAATCTTGTTCTAAACTCAGACAATCTTTCTCGATAGCCTTCATTTCTGTGTCCATTGCGTTCACTTTATCCCACAATGGTGCTCTTTCGTCGTTGATTTTGATTTGATTTGTTTTATCAAGGATCACCTTCTCTAAGTCAATTTTTAGAGAATCTTTTAATACTTTTTCTTCTTTTGTTTTTTTCTCATTCTCTTGAAGAGCTTTTTTTTGCTTGATCAAGGTTTTTTGAGTTTGCACCAATGCTTCATAACTTGCATCTACTGCTACCGCTTTTTTTGCCTTTTCATAAGCACTTCTTTGAGGTTCAAGGTCTTTTTTTTCTTGCTCAAGATTTTGAATTTCTTGTTTTACACCTTTTAAGCGGTTTTTTATTTGGTCTATCCCTCTCAACCAATTTAAATTCACTGTGATTGTTTCTAAATCTTTTTTGAGGGCATTGTACTTTTTCTCAAAGTCTATTTGATCTTGCTTTTTTTGCTTTTCATCTTCTTCACTCAAAAGCTCAATAGAGTTTAAATCTGCTTCTATTTTTGACTGTTTTTCTTTTTCTTCCTTTGCCTTTCTAAAAGCGTGGATAGAAATATTTCGGTATTTACCAGAACCAGACAACTGCTCTAAAATTTGGGCTCTTTCGTTTTCTGCTGCGGTCAAGAATCGATTAAATTCTCCTTGAGGGAGCATCACTGCTCGAGTAAACTGCTCGTAACTCAAGCCTACAAGTTTTTCTACACTTTCTTTGGTAGCACTCAAGCTTTCTGAGATCACTTGCTTTTCTTCTCCCACCAATTTATACAAAGAATGCTTGGCGGGTTGCAAATTGCCTTCAGAATTGCCTCGAGATCTTCTTTGAGAAAAATAACTAGAATATTTTTGACCATGAATTTCGAAAGTCACTTCTGAAAAACACTCTGCCGTACCAAAAGTCATCAACTGATTTTCGGAGGTAGTTACTTTGGACTGCCTAGAAGTTTTTGCAAATAGAGCAAGAGTGATGGCATCTAAAATAGAGGTTTTACCGGAACCAGTGGGACCAGTGATAGCAAACAATCCACTTTCTACATATTTTGGATCTGTGAAATCAATTTCCCATTCATCAATAAGCGAGTTGATGTTTTTAAAGTTTAATTTTAATATTTTCATTATTCCTCCTCACTGGCGATGACTAAAAGTTCTTTGAAAACTTGAACCAACTCTGTTTTTGTACCCTCTGTCAATTCTTCATTACGATTTAAAAGTGTCTCAAATACTTCTAACTCGGTCATTTCTTGCAAATCTTGAATATTTTCGGAGTCGAGGATCCCTATTTGTTTTAAAAAACTTCGATTTTCTAAACTCACTACGGTAAATGGCACATCATTTAAGTAATCTTTAAGCTCATAACCTAAATTATTGATGATAACTTCACTTTCATAAATCACTTCTACATAGGCATTAGAATTGCTTTCTTTTAACTTAGATAGAGCAGATTTTATAGTTTTTAAATCTCCTTGAACTCTTTCAAAAGCCTGGAACACAGGCACCTCTACAGCACTCACCACACAATCTTGGTTTTTTGGAAAGTCCACTAAATAAACACTCCTAGACTGTTTTGTTTCATTAAAACCCATTAATAAAGGAGCCCCACTATAACGAACTTTGTTTGAAGCACCCACCATTTGTGGCCTGTGGATATGGCCAAGAGCCACATAATCAAATACATCTGGAAATACACTGGCCTCAATCAAACCTAAATTTCCAACAACCTCTCTCAACTCTTTGTCTTGATCACCTGTCACTTTGGCTGCAAACAAGTGTCCAGTAGCCACCACAGGAACCGAAGGCAAACCCATAGCCTGCACTCTATCTCCAAGCTCTTTATAGTGCTGTGTAGTTCCATCGATCACCAATTTGGCAATATCTCTATTCGCTGTCTCTTTTGCAAATTCACGAAGTGCGGCCTCTCTCAAATAAGGGACGGCACACACAATCATTTTTGTCTCTCCAGATTCTTTGAGTTCTATAATTTGCTTATCCAAAGCCTCTTTAGAAACATTCCCTACCACACTCACAGAAAGTGCCGATAAAATCTCTTTGGGGGCATCTAATAAAGAAGCAGAATCATGGTTACCGGCAGTAATCACCACATGCTTACAACCTGTGGATGATACTTTTGCTAAAAATTGATAGTACAGCTCTTGTGCCTTGTGTCCAGGGTTCACTACATCGAAAATATCCCCTGCTACAATCAAAGCATCGACCTCTTTGGACTCCAAAACACCCAGCAACCAATTCAAAAAGGATTCAAACTCCGCACTCCTATCTTTATCTTTTAAGCTATTTCCAAGATGCCAGTCCGAAGTATGCAAAATCCTATATGGTTTTGTATTTGACATAAAATCTCCTTAAAAATTGAATTGCTCCAATAAGTTGTATGATACAGTTTTTAACCTATGCAAAGTATAATAAATGTTTTTGACATAAATTGTCAATCCAATATATTTTAAAAACTGGATTAAAAAATCACCATTTTCTATATTGAAAGCCTCAATTACTTCACAACTTACCAACACAAGCAACTTACAATATTAGCTATTTTTTCATAATTTCGCCATATTTTTAATAATTAGAATTTTTATTCACAATGCACCTTTAAACTCAAGTCCATTATTTATATACACTTACGAATTATAAAAAACATCAAAATGAATCAAAATCAAAATATAAAAAACCAATAAGTTAATTAAATGCTGTGCTCGTAATGATGGTGGGATGTGTGACAGAAATGCTGGGATGCGTGACGGAGAAGTCATGCGAAAATCGTGCCAGAAATGCTGGGATGCGTGACGGAGATACTGTGCGAAAACCGTGCCAGAAATGCTGGGATGCGTGACGGAGATACTGTGCGAAAACCGTGCCAGAAATGCTGGGATGCGTGTTTGAAAATTGGGATGCATGTTTGAAAATACTGTTAATCTCTAAATACTAATAACTTCCCACTAATAAAAGCCAGGCGTGTGTGAGACTTCAATATTTTAACATTCTACTAGGTGATGTTTTGATGGTGTTTTGTGCTGTGTTCTAATACCAGATTTCGTGTGTTTAGGACTGAGCGTTGTTTTGAAGTATATTTTGTAAACCTATTCAGGTGGGCGGCTTAGTTTTTTTTGGCTAGTAGAGTTTATTTCGGGATTTTTGTTCTTTTTTTGTCGGATTTTTAAATAGAAAACTCTAATCCTCTCATATTTTGAGGGGATTATTTTTTTAATTGATTGAAGTTTCAGAAGCGCCTGGCTTTTCACTTTAAAGAGCCCCTTCACCATCAACCCACACACTCTTATTCACCTCATATTTTGAGGAGAATAGTCGTTTTATCTTGAAAAACACCTTATTCTCATCACTTTTTGAGGTGATTAGCTTATAATAGTAAAAGTTCTTTTTATGTGTTTTATTAAAGACATAGGTTTTGATCTTTATTTGATAATTGAAATTCGTTTGATTAAATTTCCTTTTTGAGATTTGATAAAGTAAACACCCGATTCTTGAACGCTTAATTCCATTTTTTGTTTGAGCTCTGCATTAGACTCAATACTAAAGCTTCCTACATGCTTTCCATGCAAATCATAAACTTCAAAATCCTTTACCTTAGATTTTGAGAAATTTTGAGGTAAAGAGACTCCACTAATGGATGGATCACCAAATTCTATCCAGTCTATATTAACAAAACTGCCAGTGATCAGTATCTTGAAAATATGTTCACCTGCACTCAAATCTTGTGTGACCCCTTCTAGTAAAGTATAAGTATCCCAGTCTTCTCCTTTTGGCACAAAGATTGTATCTGTTATTGCCTGGTCATCCATAAATAATTGAAAGGATGCGTTTTCTACACCAGATGAAACTCTGGCGATAAAATTTTGTTTTCCGGATTTTTCTACATCTACCGTATATTCCAACCATTCTCCTTCCATGGTATATCCTACAGCCAGTCCATCGTCTATGGCTACAATATCTACACCTTCATCTATTCGAAATAAAGCATCCCCTTTATTTTCTGAATCAACATCATAATAAGACTTATTTTGCCCGCCAATATCGTAATTTTCTGCTTCAATCTTTCCTGGAATTTTACTCGCTACTCCAAGATATGGAGTTTGTGGGATACTCGGTCCTTTTGAAAACTCCCACTCCAAAATACCCATGGTGGAGTCTTTAGAGCCTTTAAATACCATAAATAATTCATTAACTACACCCTTTAGGTCATTCACGCTACACTCTGTTTTTTTATAAGAAGTCCAACTGTTCGTTTTTGGAATTTCACAAGAACTAGCCAAGGCCCCTGTGGGACTTCCAGTACGAATTTCAATCCTATTTCCATCCGATACGCTTGCAGCATTTACAATAAAATTTATGGCTCCACTGCCAAAATCTACACCAGATACTCGAATCCAAGATTCTCTTGTCGAGAGAGGTGTTAATACATGTTTTACAGCTTGTCCACGAATCCAATCTGTACGACTTCGAATATTTCGCTGTTTACTGCTTGTGATAGCAGGATACCTTTGATATGGGTCAAAATTTTTGATTTGTCTTGGCCCTTCATTGGTATAAACTAATTTATTAATTTTATCTCCAGAATAAGTGAGCTCATCAATACTCACACTTCGATGATAAGCAGGGGACGGGTTTGCTACTCCAAGTGAAGGAGGATGTTCGCTCGCTTGCACTAAACGACGATCATGATACACAGCATACCACTTCCCTTTAAATTGAGCGATCCCGTGATGATTATTATTATGTGCATTGATATTTTGACCATTGATATTGGGATTATCCATAAAAATTCCTTGGTATGTATATGGACCCGTCACTTTATCTGAAGTAGCATAAGCTATTCTCAAATCTGCTGTACTATAGGTTAAATAATAAATGCTTCCATTTTTATGAATATGAGAGGCTTCCATTGCTTTAGGGCCACCTAATTTTAATTGAACTTTTGAATTCAAATCAAATCCTTTCATATCGGGGTTGAATCGATAAAGGTTAAAAATGTTATTATTATTTTCTGCTGCAGGGCGGGAATCACTACTTCCACCACCAAAAGTAAAATAGCCTGTTCCATCTTCGTCAAAAAATATATCTGGGTCAAAACACCAAGCGATTCCATCACAATCGGCTAATCCACCACCCCAATTATTAATTAGCTTTTTATTGTTAGGGATAGGGTTTTCCCATGGTCCACTAAAGTTTTTGGCTTTGATTAAACCTACACCTCCCCCTCCTCCATCGGGATAAACAATATAAAAAGTCCCATCTGGAGCAATATCTATTCCCGATGCCCAAATATCATTCACATTGTCATATTCTCGTTTAGCTTCAAAGATAATTCCATGATCTGTCCAGTTTTTCATATCTGTACTTGTAAAACCATAAAGAGATTTAATAGTGTAACCATCATCTCCAGCGAGGTCATCAGTATCTGTAATCAGATAAAAAGTCTCATCATCCGATGTCGCCGCAGGATCTGCTAAATAATGGTAACTACTGATGGGATTATCTGCATATGCAAAAAAACAAAAAAACACACCCCACAACACTGTGCATTTAAGTAAATTCATTGTAACTCCTTTTATATTCTTATAACACCCCAGAAGGATATAAACATAAAAGTAAGTTCAAAATTATTTATTTTAATCTGTTTATAGGAAATGATATGGATAAATAATCCACAATAAAATTTCAGATTATAACACTATTCTATCTCTTTTATGTCTAATCTTGTGCTGTAAAGCACTACATCATCTAACCAAAAATGAGTCCCATGATTTCCAAAAAAAGTAATATTGCTAACCTCTTTTTTTACTGCATCCCAACCTGTATTACCTCCTATATCATCTGCCTCTAAAAAATCAGACGGCTTAACAACATAGCGAGTCCATTTAGAATCAATTTCTATATGTATCCAAGCTTTTCCATTCAATGTCGAATCTATTTCACTCAAATGATCAAAAGCAAAAGAAATTCGACCATCACCTCGAGCATAAAAACTTATAGAATCTAAAAAAGATAAATCCAAAATGGAATCCAAAGCATGCCCCATTAAAGCCCACCCATTTATTGAATCATTGGTATAAGTAAAATAAGCAACTAAACCCTCTCGATTGTCTTCATTTTGAATTTTTAAGTTTGCGGTAGCATATTCTGTTTTAGAAACATACCAAGATTTTGTACTATCCTCAAAAGACTCATAAAATAAAGTATCTGTATAAGTTGTAGTATCCATTTTAGTATTGATGCTGATATCTATGTAAACCGTATCTTCTGCTATCACTACAGTAGAAGTCGAAACAATCTGTGAAAAAATATTAGAATCAGATTCCATAAAAGTGAGTACTACCAAAGAATCCGCGGGTAAAACATCAAAAGAAAAGAATCCCGTTGAATCTACTTCTGTAAAATATTCCAAACCTAAAACTCCAATTGTTGCAGAATTATATCCAGATGGAAATTCTACAGTTCCAGATATTGCACCTGGCTTTTTCATTTGAATATTGAATGTATCTGGAGCGGTCTCACCGAATTCAAATTTTAAAAGACCCTTCAAAGAATCTCCTCTTGCCTCTGCTGTATATTTTCCAGCTTTTAGATTTTTCACTAAAATTTTTCCATTTTCATCGGTTTTTCCATTCCAAATGCCTTGTTTTAAATTACTGCTCTCCAATACATTAGATTTAGCAACATAATCTGCAGGCCTAATAAAAACATCTGTATGTTTAGCTAAAGACCCATTAGCCAAAGACACTTGGAATGCAATTGAATTTTCTGTTTCCATAGAAGTACCAGACACTTCTTCTTTAAAAAAACAAGAAGAGAATAAGACACTTAAAAAAATCATCATAAAACACATTTTTTTAATCATTTTCAGCCAACCTTCTCACTAGTTTTTGTCACTGGATAAAATGCCATAGACAGCTGCATCACTCGATCTGAATGCTTCGACTCATCGACTCGTTTTTGCACCAAACGCCTAAATTCTTTTAGCATTTCTCCTATATCTTCAAAACAAGCTTCATCCACAGACAATGTCAAAGTTGAAATATCTCTTTCTTTAACAGGAATGTTCTCCAAAGCCTCACTAGCTAAAAATAACACTTGTTTTTGAAAATGACGAACAGCCTTTGCTTTTTCTGCACCACTTACCGTTAAATGGGATTCAGTTGGCACCAATCGACCAGAAGAAATACTTTTAACCAAGCCTACTTCTTTTAAAATTTCTATAGCCTCTGCAGCTTGTTCCTCTGTAATAGGGGGATTCAACTCACTAGCTATTTTTTTTATATTCACAATGCCACCATTTAGCTCTAAATAGGCACGAACCGCAGAAATCCACCAGTTTTCAAGAAATTTTAATTCTGCTATTTGCAAGCTCCGTCGTTCTACATCTCTAAGAGCCACTGCTTTTGCCATTAACTCAGCTTTTTTATCTGAATTTTTGCTCACACCCGCCGCTACCAGTAAGTCAAAATATTCTGCTGAACGGCCATAAATTCCTAACAATTCTTTAACTGTTGGTAACACATGAATAGGCAAATGTTGTTTTTTTTGAATCACACGATACAAATAACTCGAATCCAATCCCAGCTTATCTCCCATCATTCGATAAGAATAAAAAGGCATCTCTTTTTTTCGTTGTTCATAATATGATTTCAAAAAATCTCGATAATCGTTTAGTTCAGAAAAAATAGTCATCATATACCTAGTATTTAAGTTCTTGTAACTCATAAAAATACTATTTAAACGAGCTAGAAAGCACTTTTTAAAGAAAACATATGGACAAATTGTCTATGCACCTTATTTCAATCAAAATCAAAAGCACTCACAAATTCTGTCTATAATTTGTAATTCAAGTCATTAATATATCTCTTCACACTATACGGTACATTAATAAAATAATCAATAAAACAAAAACTCTTTATCTTTTTTACTTTCTTATAACATAATAAAACAAATCACTATAAAATTTAAGCTGTGGATAAATAATCCACAATAAAACAGTATTCCATGAAAAAAAACTTAATCTGAAGGGTATTTTCATAGAAGAGTTTGATAAGGAGATATTATTATGAATCCAATTTTTAAACAGGCTATATTATTTTTCGCTATTTATCTAACATCAATGCTTCACTCGGCACCTTTAGCAGAAGGAGCAAGTAAATTTTTGGGCAATATCACTACCAATGGAGCGGTTCGCAGTGATTTTGGGACTTATTGGAATCAAATTACAGCAGAAAACGAGTGTAAATGGGCTTCCATCGAAGGAATCCGTGGTCAATATAACTTTAGAGGGTGCGATGCTACCTACAATTGGGCAAAAAACAATGGTGGATATTTTAAATTTCATGCCTTAGTTTGGGGCTCTCAATATCCAAACTGGTTAAATGGATTAAGCGTTGAAGAAACAAAAAAAGCCATTACCGCTTGGTTTGATGCTGTTGCAAAACAATACCCTGACCTGCAAATGATTGACGTGGTGAATGAAGCTATTCGAACGGGAAATGGACAATATCACTCTGGCTTTGGCAAAGACAACAACATCATCCCTGCTCTTGGTGGCGACAACAATGGAGACTATACTTTTGTGACCACAGCTTTTCATATGGCAAGAGAAAGGTGGCCCAATGCTATTTTAATCTATAATGACTATAACACTTTTAGATGGCAAATTAACGAAGGCATTGACCTCATCAAAAAAATAAAAGCGGCTGGAGCACCAGTAGATGCTTATGGGCTACAAGCACATGATTTAACTGAAATGGAATACAGTGAATTTAAAGCGGCATTACAAAAAATATACGATCAAACCAAACTTCCCTTATTTATATCTGAATATGATATTGGAACAGACAACGACGCACTACAATTACAACGCTACAAAGAACAAATTCCAGAATTTATGAATGCCGAATATGTGGCAGGGATCACACTATGGGGCTATATTTATGGTTCCACTTGGACAACCAATGGAAACTCAGGGATTATCAAAAATGGTGTAGATCGCCCTGCAATGACATGGCTAAAAGAATATATGGCTAACAATAAAGGGGTCAACACTACTGGACTTTTTGATAAGTCTTCTCTCCCAGTGGATACAGTCCCTCAAGAGCCTTATAAAGGTGTTTTGACCATTCCAGGAACAATTGAAGCGGAAGACTATGATTTGGGTGGGCAAAATAAATCTTATTTCGATATGGACCTAGAAAACCAAGGTGGAGAGTATCGTGAAGATGGGGTGGACATTGTAAAAACAAGTGATGGATATGCTATTGGATACACTGAAGCAGGAGAATGGCTTGAATACACCGTGAATGTGGAAAAAGAAGGAGTTTTCACTATAGATTCAAAAGTTTCTTCAAGTGAAACTTCTTCATTTAGGCTTTTCTTAGATGATGTTGCGATTACAGATACGATTAAAGTAGAGAGTACTGGCGATTGGGACACTTATAACATTATTACCACAAAAAGCTCCAAATTGCCCAAAGGAACTCACACTCTCAAAATACTCATCACAGGGAGTTTTGTAAATATAGACTGGCTAAAATTTGAAGAAGAATCACTCCACATCCAAAACGCAAGTCAATCTATCACCAAAAGTAAAACACAAGAATTCAAAGTATATCATCTCAATGGAGCACTCCTTGGCATTTTTAACAGCAAAAACATCCACACCCTACGACAACAATTACAGAAAACAAAAATCAAAGCTGGTGTTTATTATATCCGAACCAAAAACGGAAATCACAATCGACTCATTGATATAAAAAAATAAACTTCTCTCATTCAAACCCTAACATAAAACACACCCACAATCCCCTCACTTTTAGAGGGGATTGTTTTACAAAAATGGTGCCCATTTCTAAACAACACATCAACAAAAGCTTAAACTGCATTTCATTCAAAAATAAATAATTAATCTAAAAGCCATCCAAAACTTCCACATTAAACTTATCGATATTATTTTAATCATCAACCCAAAAAAACCTCAAGCAATAAAACCACTGATTTTTTTAAAAAAACTTAGCAACTTAAATTCACACTCCAATAAATCTCCCCATGGACTCAAAAATAATAAGCACTTTTAGAAAATGATTGAAGTTTCAGAAACGCCTGGCTTTTAATATAACACAAGCTTTCCCGTGGATAAATTATCCACAATAAAAGCTTTAATTTTTGCTCAAGCAAAGCTTGTTTGTAATAATTTTAAAAAAGCATAGTAAGACAAAACGATAAAAACATACAAAAGGAGTATTTTATGTTTATAATTCAAACTTTAGTCCTAGCGATAGGATTCCTGTTAACAACAAATACATTTGCGGCTCCTATTTCTCAAAATATTATGGTCGGGACAACTTCACGTAATATGTTGACACATGTACCGTCAGGATTAGAAAAAGATTCTCCATTGTTTATTTCTTTACATGGAATGAATCAAGATGCTCCTTATCAACAAGGAATGGCTCATTGGGAAGATATAGCTGATACGGCTCGTTTTGCAGTGGTGTATCCTAATGGGATTAATAAATCATGGGATCTCTCAGGTAATCGAGATATTGATTTTGTCCTTGCTATTATTGATACGATGTATAATCGTCATCAGATTGATCGCAATAGAGTATATCTTTCTGGATTTTCGATGGGAGGAATGTTTACTTATCATGCAATGGGACGTATTGCCGATAAGATTGCCGCCTTTGCTCCAGTTTCAGGATATCCAATGGGAGGTAGTGCTTTTCAGAGTTCTCGTCCAATCCCCATTATTCATACACATGGAACCTCTGATGATGTGGTAGGTTATAGTGGTGTCGCGGCGATGATGGAAGGATGGCGTAAAAGAAATGGCTGTCCAAGTCAACCTGTAACAACGACTCCTTATCCACCATCCAAACCAAATTCAAAATCAAAGCTTGATTATTGGGGTCCTTGTGATGATGGTGTGAATATGGCTTTACTTACTCTAGATGGAAAAGGTCATTGGCATTCTAATGATAATAATTCAGTACATACAAGTAATGAAATTTGGAACTTTGTAAAAAATTATTCTTTAACGGGATCTTCCATTGTAGTTGTTCCTTCTCCAAGAGATAGTATTTTTAATGGCAAATTTGATCAAGGAAAATCTGCTTGGACATTAAACGTGTGGGCTGGTGAAGCCACAGGGACTATTGATAATGAAGAATATAAAATCGATGTCTCTAGCATTGGTACAGAGAAATATCAAATTCAGTTGATTCAAAGTGGTTTGATTTTAGAAAAAGGGCAGTCTTATAAATTGACTTTTGACGCTCGTGCTACAGCAAATCGTTCCATTGAAATAAATGTAGAACAGCATGAAGATCCTTGGGCAAGTTATTTAGAATCAGTCCAGAATTTTGATTTGACCACCACGAAAAGCACGTATTCATTTGTCTTTACAATGAATGCTGCAACAGATCAAAATAGTCGTTTGAGCTTTAATTTTGGTGGTGCCACAGGAACCGTGTTCTTGGATAATGTGGTGATTGAAAAAACAGACGCTCCTCCAACAGTGATTAGTGGAAAAATGCATTCAATTCAGACAAAGGTTTCGTATTCACATGGAAATTTGTTTGTGAAATTTGATACTCAGAAAAATAAGCAAGTGCAGTTACTGGTTTATAATTTGCAGGGTGTAGAAGTTGTCTCGAAAACGCTACTTGCTAATAATGGGATTGAACAGCGAGTGGATTTTTCGGCATTATCTGCAG
>FZPS01000099.1_pt177 | contig 11835 bp, 6 predicted proteins | sample 1817821 | NCBI WGS metagenome assembly FZPS01 (sample SAMEA104158645, study PRJEB21678) | metagenome | place: Germany | collected 2015-04-21 | reverse complement strand
CCTTCATCAAATCGTTTTTTCCGGGGTATATTCCTTTTTACAGCACCGTCCCGGTCATCAATATCATCCCAAAAAAGAAACCTTTCCTTGTACATTTGTTCATCGTTGTCGTCTTCTTCTTCGCCAACCGTAAGATCGATGTAAAGAGTAGGATCGAAATATTCTTTGCCTTTTATTCCGTCTCCATATAAAGAAGTAAGCAAGGAAACCGTGCGCTGCTGTCCGTCGAGGATATAATTGTATTCGGCAAGTGGAATATCACCTGTTATTATGTGACCTCCAATCATGCGATGGTTTTGCAGCGTGGTAGTTGTTTTCCATATTAGTATGCTGCCTATGGGGTAGAATTTATAAATGCTATCCCAAAGTTTTTTCACATTGTCTTTTTCCCACACAACTTCCCTTTGGAAAGTGGGTATTTGGTATTGCCTATTCTTTAAGTTATCAAGATAGGTTACGATAGAACTGCTGGTTGGCATAATTCTGTCAGCCGCATGTGACAATTTGATAACCTCCATCAAGAGAGATTGCTATCAATTGATTTTTATTTTTTCAGACAGGTTCAGCTCCGCCAGTATTTGTCTAAGCTCAGCCTGGAAGTTGTGAGCTTGTTGCCCGTCAACGGTAACGGTGAAGGATACATTGACTTGCAAGTCTCTGCCGCTGCGAAGTTTTGGAATTATTTTAATGCCGATGCGGTTCCATATTTCCGGGGGCACTTCGCCAGAAATATGGAAAGTGCGCGTAGAACCAGTGGGCACCTGTTCCCCAGGAGGAGTAGGTGGAGTAACCGGTCCTGGCTCTGGTGGCGGATACGTTATCGGCTCAGGAAGCAAGGTGGTACCACCTCCGGGCTCGGGGGGTTTCTTTAATGACCTGGCTTTATCTTTGAGCAACAGAAATACCTGGGGTTCAAAGCTAACTTCCTCCGGCCCAATTTCTTCAGCAAACCATACCCGCTCGTAAGTGCCGCCGGGCTTCAGGTTGGAAGCCAGGCCGAAGTCACCACGTGCCACAAACTCAACAATTTTCCGCCGCAAAGTAGTATCCGGGTCAAGCAGCCGGGTCAGTGAACCATCAAGGAAGCTTTTCCGCAAGCTGGATAAAGGCCAGGCACCGGATTCCTTCAGGGCTGGCGGCCAATGCCGCTCTATATAGCCGGCTCCAACTGACTCGCTCAACAGACCTTCTGTTTTTAGTGCTGTAATTACCCGGCCGCTCAGAGCCTCTCCGCTGCTGGAATGGCCCGCTCCCAAGTCTATGACCTTGAGCCAGTCAGGTTCATTTCTATCCAGGATAACCGCGTATCGATAGCCGCCCCAGACCTCGTCTTCGGCGGCTGTCTCAGCGCCAGCCACATTTTGCCGTATATCCGCTATGTCAGCTTGATCAAATTCGCCGCCCAAAGTACCTTCAGAAACCTCTTTTTGCACCCGTTTCCAGGCCAGCCATAATTCCACCTTTTCCCGCAGCTCACGTCCCGGCTTCTTCAGGCACCAAACTAGCGCAGCCGGGTAAAGTCTATCTGAATTTCCTCGCCTCCTGGTCCATTCCGCTATCTGTTCGCGAATCGGACCTTTACCAGTCCATTCAACCGCCGGATCAACGACAATCAAGGTTAACTTGGGGGTATCCTGCACCGCGGCGCTATCGGTAGGGAACCATACCAGTTGAACATTCGACCCCCGCTCGAATTCCTGCTTGACCAGGGCGCGCATAGCCGGAATAATCTCTGTTTCTTCATCCAGAGAGGCCCGCCGGTCGTTTACCACCTTCTTCACGGTTGGCTGGTAACCGATCCGGAAACCGTCCGTGCCGACGCGGCGAATAAAGTACGATTTATTTTCCAGGGCAAAGGCAGCATTGTCTATAGAAGCTGTGTCTACTTGCGGTTCCCCGAGTGCAAAGCGAAGTTCGGGTAAATGAGCCACCCTGTCAACCTGGCCACCCGAGGATTCGAAAAATATTGCCGTGCCAACCCGGCGATGAATATTGCGCAGCGGCCCACTGGTATCCGCATCCAGGGCACGGGCATGAGATTGTCCACCGGCTATATCCGAATCGATAGCGGCAACCAACCGGGATTCGCCCAGTTGGCCCAGCACCACGCTGCGAAACTCCGGCACCTCCAGTGGAGCAGAGCCAAGAGTAATTAACGGTTCGCGGCGGGCCTCGGTAAAGCCCGTCCGGTAAGCCCAGGAAATCCATTGTGCTAGCATAGCCAATGTGCCCCTGGTCTGCTGGTACTGGGGAAGGGCCTGCCATTTGCGCTGAAAAACCGACAGCAACGCCGGATGGAATGGGTAGCAGGACTCGAAACGCTTACGCAGGTGTTCCCTGGCCCTGGCCTCGGTAACGGCGCTATCAACAGCGGTCCACTCAGGAGGCAGCTGTGCGCGGCGCTCAAAGCACCAGTCAGCATATACTTTGGATACACTTTTACGTACCCGTTCGCTGCCGAGATCGTCAAAAAGCCGGCGCCGCACCACCTCGCTGATTTCCGTCTCATCATTGGCAATCAAGTCCTTGGCCACGCGCCTGACCACCTTGGTGATCTTTTCCTGCCACTGCATGTCCCATTCGGTCATCTCCACCTGGCTGCGGGGCAAGCTGATCACAGCGGCACAATCGGTGGTGCCGGTCACAGCTACGGTAAGGTTTTGAATAAAAGAATGGAACTGCTCGGCCATGCCCCGGTGCCGGTTCAGGAAATTTAACACCTCGTCAAAAAGAATCAGCACTGGCCCGCCCGCGGCTTTAAAAACCCGCCCCAGGGCTTCGGTCCCCGGCGGCGTAGTATGAGCTGCCGGGCCCAACTCCCTAACCCCGTTTTCCCCGGCCAGCTGCCGGGCAAGATCGATCCAGGGTGTTTCGCGGCCCTCTTGAGGATCCCAGGCGTTGCCGACAAAAGCCGCCACCCGGGCTGCAGGCACCTGGCTTAAGCCGGCAACCCTGATTAAATCGGCCACCCCCGGATATTCTATAGCAGATGGGCCTGCAGTAGCCAGGTGATATAGCGTCGTTAGGGTATGAGTTTTGCCTCCTCCAAACTGGGTAATCAAGGTCATCACCGGAGCGGTATTCGAGGTCTCACCAGCCAGGCGCCGGAGCGCCATCCCCGCATGCTCACGCAGAGCCCGGGTAAAGAAGGTGCGGGAAAAGAACTGCCTCGGATCCCTGTAGTCCTCGGGGGCGCTTCCGGCGATAACCTGCTCCAGGTGGATGGCAAATTCATCCGGGTTAAATGAGCGTCCTTCTCGGACTTCTTTGCGCGGGACAGCTACTTTATACCATGGCTCCATAAATTATTTCCTCCTGCTTTAAAACGGAATATCATCTTCTAAAAATTCAGTACTCTGTTCCGGTTCCAATTCATCAGCAAGCCGGGCAGAAGCATTTTGTTCTAAGTAACGCTTTAGGAGAAAGAGGATTAAGACACCACTAAGATTAACCGCAAGCTCAGCCAAGCTTACTGGAGGTTCGTTAACTTCACTTCCTTGACCATGCCCTACACCTTTTTCGAAATTTCGAGCCATAGAAACAGATCGAAGAATATGTTCTTCAAAAGCCTTAATAAAACCATGATGATAATCAGGAATAATGCCACTTTCAACAAGTTTTTTGAATAGTACACCGGGTTTTTCTTGTTTAACATTTATTATACCTTTAATTGTGCTTTCTAAAGCCAAGTACGCAGTATGTATAGCACCCTTATGATCACCACTTATCAAATCGGAACGCGCTTCTAAAAATTCCTCTAAAGCACCTTCGAACCCAGCAACCTTCATTAATTCTACAGCTTTTTCATGTATTTCGGTTTCCAACCATTTTGAATCGACTTTCAAAATGCGACCATCTAACATTCTCCAAGGAAGATTTGCATCTTCAAATACGATATTAATTTTTTGCTGAAAATAAGCTGAGTTAACTGTATTTAATTGATGCTGTCTCTCATAATCAACAAGAAGATCGTAAAAGAGTTCACAGGCATCGAGTACAAATCGATGCACCCCGCGCAATATAAAATCCTTAGCACTTTGACATATTTCATAATCATCTTTAGACTTATAAGCACGCAAATCTTCCCATCCATGTTCCTTCATTAAAAGCTCAGGTAAGCCTTCCCAACACATCGTCCAATTATGAAAAGCGCTGCTAGGATTATATAAGGGATCGCATTCCTCCATATAGTACCATATCCTTAGCCTCACATTATATTTTAGGTATACCTCAGCCGCCAATTTAGGGTGTCTTTTACTAAAAACTTTTAAAGCCATAAAATCACCTCGGAACAGCTAATAACATCGCGTCTAATAAACGCTTCTCCTCACTTCCCTTGGGATATAGAGCAGAAAGAGCGTTGGCCAGGCGCAAAAAGTCAGGGCCGCGTTCCACTTCAGACTTGACCAGCGCCCGCAAGGCATTGGTTTGACCGCCGGCCTGAAGCAGCATGGCGGCATGAACCCGGTCCAGGGTAGTCACCTCGTCTCTGCTAACATTCTCCAAGGCCGAGGGGTCCACGGCAATTTTGCGGCGGCCTCTTCCCCGTATTTTGGGCGAGCGCTCCCGTTGAAGTTCCGGAAAAAGCACCAGCTGAATATCTGTCTGCGGTTCGCTCTCCATCCATTCTGCCGCAGATGCAGTTCCCTCTTCACCGAAAAGTTGCCTGGCCCTCTCCTTGACGGGCAGCAGCCTGACTACACCTTTTTCGGTTTTGATGATCCGGTTTTCCCACCTGGGAAGATCAATCCCCAACGGTTGGGCGAAGCGGCGCACCACGTCAAAAACAAGGCTGTAACCTTTTGCAAAGACAGCCCTGGTATCCTCTTTTTCTTCATCGTCGGGTTCATTATTTATATTATGCTGGCCGTTGGTACTCTGAATTGTCCAAAGAAATAGGGCAGTTAACCTGGCATCTTCCTCCAGGGCGCCTGCAGCACCGTTGCGGGCCCGGGCCTCGGCAGTGCCCAGCACCTGCTCCAAAGCAATGCGACCTACCACTTCCCAAACCTTCTCCAGGTACGCGGCCAGTTTAACTTCATCTCCCGCGGCGGTTTCAACCCTGGAGTAACGGCTGAAAATTTCCAATGCCGGCCCGATACAGGCAAAAACCAGGTCCGCACCGCGAACACCCTGTTGCTGAAGATATTCCATCCAATTGCCCACCCGCTGTGGCAATTCGCGTAACACTTCGCCCCAATCACCGACAGGCGCGTCCTCGGGTCGGGGGCGGCAAACCAGGTGGACACTAGTGGCGAGGGCGGCTGAGGCCTGCGAACGGAACCTCCCAGGGCGCTCTGTTGCAATAGGCCAAGAAGCAGTAATTATCCAACCACCACGGATCATTCCCGATAGAAGTGCTTCCCAGCCTTCGGTAGTTTTATGAGCAAAAACAACAGAACCAACTCCGTACTCACTTATCACAAAACGCCCTTCCGTAAAAGCTCTTCTCATACCTTCTTCGAAAAATGCTTTATCTTTGTAATGGTACCGTTCGGGATCCCAGTGTTTCATCTCGCAAATCTCGTGTGCCTTAGGTGTAAGCGGATTCATTGGATCAAAGGGATCCCTAAGTAGTGGATGATTCGGGAGCGCGCGCTTAAGCCAAACAAAGAAAAAATCAGAAAGATCGGCATAAGGAATTGCATTATAATATGGTGGATCCGTAAACCATACATTCGCTGAATCTTTGGGTAGCAGATTAGAGCAAGCATCTGCCTGTTCAACCTGACCAAAGTTTGAACCGGTTGCCAATAGTATGTTTTTAACAACCCCAATAAGGATATTAAGACTATTTCTAATAATATGTTCATGATTTTTATTTATACTCGACTCAACAAAATCCCATACAATTGGTAATGCTTGTCGATTAAATACATGGCCAATTGTTTCCCTACCAGAATCCCATGAGACAAGAGAAGCATTTTTATCAGCTAACCGAGTGCATAAAAATGCTAAAATGTTATGCTTGTACAGTTCTGTATTGCTTCGATTTATAAGACTACATATTTTGGTTAATATGAGTTTTTGTCTTGATGTAAATAGATCACCCCAAATATTTATGCCATAAAGAGGTACATTGAAGGTGCCACTCATTAGTGGCAACGGCTCATCTGGAACCGGGCATAATCCCTGTTTACCACCCTGCTCCCAATTTTCAAGTATCTGTATTAACCATTCCTTTGCTTTTCTTACCGCAGTGTAATCTTGTTCTTTCGGCAGCCGGTAATAGCGGCCCTGTTCTCCAGGCCGCAAAGTGACCACCGCAAGCAGGCGCGCGCCGCCGATACGGCGACCCTCCTGGTCAAATATGACATCCGCCCCGCCGCGCTGTCCAGTTAACTGTGCCCGCACCCGCTCAGGCGGAAGAATAGTACCGCAGCAAAGACAGGCTGCCTTGGCGCGAGACACAGTTCCTTTGACAACCTCTGAATCTGACTGAGGTTCAAATATTTCAAACTCGACAGATGGCGGCCCATCTGCGCCTTTAATTATCTTATACCGCAGCGCCCTTTTCCGATTTTTCTTCTTGCAAAGCCAAAAGGATCTAACTAAAGGTATCTCCGCACCGCAGTGCGGCGATTCGCATTTAACTGTGCGCGCCCAAAGATAAGCAATCGGTATAGCTCCATCTGGATCCCGGGGATAAAGCTCGGCCAACCCCTGCTCTGCTTTAATTATAATTTCTTCTCCAATACGACGAAGTTCTTCCGCCAGCTCCGGCCCATGCCGGGGGATGTCCTCAAGCATGACTTTCAAAATAAGGCAAGCCACGGGATTCAAGTCGCTAGCAAAGGTTTCGCAACCAAGTCTCAATGCCTCCAGGGGTATTGAGCCTCCCCCCGCAAAAGGATCTACTACAAGCGGGGTTTCGTCAGGATAGGCTGCCTTAACCAGGCCACGCCCAATTTCAAGAAATGCATGGATCCCAGCATTATCCCAGTCAGCAAAATCCCCGATAAACTTTAAAATGGCTTTTCTTAAAGTTATATCTTCAGGTCCAACATTGCTCGTAAAATGCAACAGCAGCTCACGCGCTTTTATCTTAAATTCCTCCGGGCAATTAGGATCACAAGGATCAGGTAAAAGCAAAGCCAACAGCATAGCTCGGCACGCCGCAAGCGGCCGCCGCGCCCACCATTGGTTCAGCATTTGAGGATGATAGCCAAAAGATTTTTTCTCACGCGCAGAATACTTAGAAACCACTGCAATGGGGAAATCAACTTCTGCTAGGCGTTTACAAGTTTTTGGTATCATAATTGCACCCACTTTTAATTTTTCTTTCTTCTTTTTCGTTTCATGTATTCTTTGTAATCATCAATAGCAGAATAAATTTCTTCCTTTGAAAGACGTTTGAGAAAAGGTATTATATCTCGTGAATACCTTGTTAAAACTCCTTCACTTGCAATCCAGCAATACTGAGGATTCTTTTTTATATCGTATCGCCACAAGATAGCTTGAAAAACATAAGAATTAAATGGAATACCTTGTAATTGGTCAATGCTCTCAATAATTTCCTTTTGCCTTAACGGGTGAGTAACATTTGGATCTTGAGTTCTCACTATCGCTAACGGCCCTTCATTAGCATCAGCTTTTCCTACGCCAATAACAATATCAGAATCGCCTATTTTTTTAACTGATTCAAGCTTTACATTAAAAACGGTTAAAAGCCGTGACGTGTCTTCATTACTATTTTGTAATTCAATAGTTGCCTCTGCAAGAGCTGCCAGAAATTGTTTAACGGCCATTGATTTTTCATCAGCCTTACTAGGTTTTGAAAGATATGTCGCTAAATCAATTGGAGGTCTCACCCCTAGAGGCAATAATTGCCAGTTAATTTCATCTTCCAAATTAATATTAAATACGGCAGACATTAAATCACGAAAGTTTTTAATGCATGTTTGGGATAATGCGTAAAGAACAACACCAAATTCTTTTGTGTTGTAAAAATGGACTGTATTATCTCTATAAGTACTTAATAAATCTAGATTCTTTCTAATAGGTAAAGGACTTAGCTCAGTCGGAAAATAACATTGAGCTTTAGTAAAAGCATCCTGCCATGAAAGAGTTCGATATGGTCTATTTCTCTTTTTGGGATAATAGACTGATTTTTTATTTTTTGAGAGAATTGCTTTTAATAGTAACTCCCAAGCATTGAGCAACAAAATAACTACACATTCGTCACGATATCCGAACATTGGCTTATTATAAATTTCTATGGCAGCCATCATTGCAGACTTGGCATTTCCTAGTAGTTTTCTATACGAACCGCAATAGTTCATAAAACCCTCCAAATTCCAGTTTCTTGATTTATTTAGTAATCATTCTCCCTCACCTGCATCGGCTTGGTCATGGCGTCCACTTCCAGCCAGTAATGCTGTACCTTGCTCACTTCATGCCAGGGGAAGCGGGCCGGATCTTTGATTGGTTCCTGCAAGGTAGGTTGAGATGCACAGTTTGTGACCACGTAAAGCCAGTAGCAATCGCGGCGATCCTCGGCCACACGTCGCTCGTTGGGTGTAAGTAAAATGGTGCCCGAAGCGGCAGCCAGCCCCTTAACTTCGATCAGCCGCAGTTCGCCGGAATTCAGATCAAGGCTGGTTATGTCATAGCCCAGATTTTTCTCAGAAACATCGTACACCTGTCGTCCCATACTTCTCTCGTAGTCCATGACCACCCGCATGGCGATTGCTTCAGTTTCCAGGTTCGGCCGTATGCGGCGCACTTCTGGCGCCTCGCGCTCGGGATGAGGCAGCACAAGGACGGAAGAAATACGTTCCACTCCTTGCAGGGTCAAAGAGCGTTGCTGTGCAAGCTCCATGCGCCGGCGCTCGCGCCGGTTTAAAAGCTCCGCATGCCGGTTCTCTGCCTGGGCCAGCCGGCCCTCGGCACCGGGAATTCCCCTTTCCTTGTCTCCATATGCTTTACCGATTTCTTCATCGGCCTTCTGTATCAGTTCGGTGAGAGAAAGCTCTACATGTGCAGAGATACGTTCGACCTCGGCAACGCGCTCGGCACGCGTTTCTTCAAGAAAAGGCTGCAGCACTTTTTCGTGCAGCCAAGCTGAAGGCTCAGGAGCCCGGGCTACATCTGGAAGTTCATTGAGTCTGTCTGCCGGAGTAAAGTTTCCTAAAACATTGGGTTCACGCAAGTAAAACTTTCCCGAACCGGTCAGCTCTACGGCAAAAAGCCGTTCATGCACAACTTTACCCAGGCCGTCTACGACTCGGGCCCGGTAGAAATCGATACGGGATGGCTCCTCATGATTCAACGAATAAAAAACAGCACCCACCTCGAGGTCTTCTGAAGCCCTTTCCAATGTATACCTGCGCACCGCCTCAAACAGGGGATGGCCGGGCGTAACCCACTCCAGGTTATGTTTCTCTGCCGTGTCCCGATCCATGGAGCAACGCGGATAACGGGTAGCAAGCGGCGGCAACTTCCAGCCCGGCATCTGCTCGATGCGCTTCAAAGCCGGTGGTGTTCGAAAAGCTTCAAAGGTGTGGGGCATGCCCTTTATATTTTTCAGCTCTAAGGGAATATACGCTGCCGCTTCATGTAAAAAGCGGGCAATTGTTTCCGGAACCACGCGCCGCTCCCGGGCCCGGGCCCTCCGCTCGACCAGCATCTCCAGGTTAAGCTTTTTCGAAGCCAGCCCTTCCAGGGCAGTTTGGCAGATCGCCCGGAAGCGGCTTTCATCAACATTTTCCAGCAACCTCGCTTCCAGATCCACATCGCTTAGCTTGCCGGAATAATAGTCGCGCAAAATACGCTCCATATGCGCGGAAGGCAGCACTTCACCCAGGACATTGAAAACAGCATCATCATCTAAAGCATCACGGATCTCCTGGAGCTTTTTAAGAAGGCGTTGCAAAACGCGTCCTTCGATGGTATTGGCAGCTACAAAGTTAAAGATCAAGCAGTCTTTTTGCTGGCCATAACGATGGATGCGTCCCATCCGCTGCTCCAGCCGGTTGGGGTTCCAGGGAATATCGTAGTTAAAGAGAATATTGCAAACCTGCAGGTTAATACCTTCTCCAGCCGCTTCAGTAGCTACCAGTACCTGGATGGCACCCTCACGAAAGAGCTGCTCGGTATAGAGACGGGTGCCGGGCTCATCACGAGACCCCGGGCTCATCCCCCCGTGGATATATCCGACACTGAACCCCCATCCTTTAAGCTTATCCACAAGGTAGTTGAGTGTATCTCTAAACTCCGTAAATATCAGAAGACGCTGCTTTGGATTGGCAAAGAAACCCTCCTTATGCAACAGTTCGTTTAGTTTGGAAAGCTTAGCCTCGGAGTTTGATTCTTCTACAGCACGGGCTTGTGCAGCCAGTTCTTTAAGCTCTTTAATCTCCTCAAGAATCTCTTCAGCATTGGTGGTTAAAGTAATCGCTTCAAGCAGCTCTTCCAGCTTCTCACGTTCGTTGTCCTCCATCTCCTCTAATTCATCGGGTGTAGGTAAGTCAGGCGGGGCTTTCATGACCAGTTCTTGGGCGCGCTTCAACCCCTCTTCAAGCCTTCGGGCCCGGTTTTCGAGGCTCTGGCGCAAGGCATAGGTGCTGGAAGCCAGCCTGCGCTGGTAAAGAGACATGAGAAAGCCGACAGCGCGGGCCCGCAGATTATCCCCCTGCGCAGCCGCCCTAGCGCTTTGCCGTTTCACATAACGGGTTACTTTACGGTAGAGTTCAAATTCAGCGCCGTCGATCTGAAAATTAACCGTATTGGGTATGCGTTTTGTGAATATTTTCTTTGCCACCCAGGTTCCATCAGCCTGGCGTTCCGGGAAATAGACCATGGCCTCTTTTGTGCGGCGTAAATAAAAAGGTGCGCGGCGCCGTTCCATCGCTTCATTAATTGAACGGACATCTGCGTAGACGTCCCGATCCAGAAGCTGCAGAAAAAGTGTAAAGTTTTTCGGATCGCCCTTGTGTGGTGTAGCAGTAAGCATAAGCATATGATCGGAGTTATCGCGTAAGATTTCACCCAAAGCATAGCGGGCAGTTTTACGCGATGGCGGAGTCCAGGACATGCGGTGGGCTTCGTCGATGATCACCAGATCCCAATGGACCTGTTTTAGACCGGGTAATATTTCTTCACGCTTGGCCAGATCTAGAGAGGTGATCACCTTGTTCTGCTCCAACCACTGGTTAACTCCAAACTGGTCGCGGATAAGGGCCCCCTTGAGAACGATGAACGTTTCATCAAACTTTTCCTTCAGTTCGCGCTGCCACTGAAAAGAGAGATTTGCAGGGCAGACAACCAGGATTCGTTCGGCCAGGCCACGAAGCTGCAGTTCACGGATAAGCAGACCGGCCATAATGGTTTTGCCCGCGCCGGCGTCATCGGCCAGCAGAAAGCGAATCCGGGCCAGCTTTAATAGGTAATCATAAACTGCTTCTAGCTGATGCGGCAGAGGATCTACCCGGGAAATGGATAGTCCGAAGTAGGGGTCAAATTCGTACGCGATTCCGAGGGAATATGCCTGTAAACCTAATCGCAACAGCTGGCCGTCGCCCGTATACGTCAAACTTGGCTCAGTGACAGCAAGGCTGGACAGGTCATTATCGCTCAGAGTAACCCGGCGGAAACGTTCCGATTGCATGCCGACAAGACCGAGTACCCAGGTATTATTACCGCTCTGCTCAACAGTCTCGATGCGCATCGGCTCATCAAACAGAGGTCCTTTCAAGATTTGACCTACGCTTGGGGTTGTTTTCTCTGCCATAATGCTAACTTACCCTTCGGAATTTTTGAGTTAAACGTAAATGCCTGGACCTGTTATTTCAGAATATATCTACTTCTTTAGTTAGATAAAAAAGTAGAATGTCC
>FZPS01000065.1_pt524 | contig 11837 bp, 13 predicted proteins | sample 1817821 | NCBI WGS metagenome assembly FZPS01 (sample SAMEA104158645, study PRJEB21678) | metagenome | place: Germany | collected 2015-04-21 | reverse complement strand
CATGGGAACGGATGCTCGGGCGGGTCTTCTCGGTTCCGCGTCCGCGCGTCCGCATGCCGCGCCCCTTCATGCCGGCAGAGGTCTTGCCGCGCTCTGCCCGGCCACGGTGGGCGGAGTCGGCCAGCCACGCGAGGTTTTTGTCGCTCAGGACCGAGGGGTGGTGGGGATCGACAAGTATGACCTCATACCACCGGTAACGTCCATCCTCGCCGACCCAGTAGGAGTTCAGGGCCTCCATGTTCGGGAATTTGCGGGATGCCCGCTCCTCGGCGATCCGCTGCAGGCTCTTCGCCGGGGTCGCCCGGCGCATGCCCATGCGTGCGGTCCTGCGCCCGCGGACGTACCGGGGTTTCCTCCGGCCGCCACGGCGAACTCTCACGCGAGCGACGATGACTCCCTGTTTTGCTTTGTATCCGAGTGAGCGTGCCCGGTCGATCCGGGTGGGGCGCTCGATGCGCACAACACTCCCTTCGCGCCGCCATACCTGGAGACGCTCCCAGAGGAGGTCTTTTACCCCGGAGCGGTCGGGCCGCTTCCATGCCTCACGAACGTGGGCATACATCGATTTTGCCATTTTTCAAATCACCTCAGGTTCAGCGTTTCCGCCACATTCCTTCCCGGGACGTATCCCGTGATTCTTAACAGGTCGACCGGAGGATAAATAAAGGATTCCTTCCTGCTCAACTGCTTCCTTTTCGTTTCTCGATGACGCGGATATCGTCGATCCTGGTGACCGGGTACTGGCCGTCCTCATCCTTCTCCGCTGACTTGACCATATCCCAGACGGTGAGGAGGGCGACCGAGACGCCGGTGAGAGCCTCCATCTCGACGCCTGTCCTCCCGTAGGACTTCACCCGGGCGATCGCCTCGATGTAAGTCTCTTCCTGTACGAAATCGATCGTGATCGCCCCGAGCGGTATGGGGTGGCACATGGGTATGATGCGCGGTGTGTCCTTCACCGCGAGGGTTGCGGCGACCCGCGCCGTCGAGAGCACGTTCCCCTTGACAGCCGTTCCCTCCCGTATGGCCCGGAGCGTCTCGTCCCGGAGGTATATCCTGCCGCTCGCGATCGCCTCCCGGGGGACCTCGGCCTTTGCCGTGATATCCACCATATGCGCCTGGTCGTTCTCGATGTGGGTGAAGACGGGGTCTTTACCCGGATTTCCGGATTCGCTCATACCTGAGATCTTCACCTTTGGGGGATAAAAGAGAGAGTATTCGGGCCGGCTACTCATGGCCGAAGAGTTCGCGCGGTATGTACTCGAGCATGTCGGTCGCGAGCATGCCATACCCACGCCCCTCCGCGGCGCGCATGCCGGCCCGGCCGTTTACGTACGCGGCGATGCAGGCGGCATCAAACGCCGGCAGGTGGCAGAGGAGCGCCCCGGCGATGCCCGCGAGGAGGTCGCCCGTCCCCCCGACGGTCATGGCGGGGGTCCCTGTCCTGTTGAACCTGACCCGATCGCCGTCGGATATGACGTCGACCGGGCCTTTGAGGAGGATCGTTCCCCTCGCGGCGGCCTTCACGCTCCGTGCGCGTGCTACCAGATCGGTCGGTGGTTGTATACCGGTCATCCGGGCAAACTCGGCCGCGTGCGGTGTGTATATCGTCTCCCTCGCCACTGGCAGGGGTCGGGCGAGGGAGTCGGCATCAAAGACCGCCTTCTCCGCCGCCTCAGCGACAGCGACCACGACGTCGTGGCTCCGGGTCCCGAGTCCCATGCCGCAGACGACGGTATCTGCCCGGTCGACGAGCGCGAGTATCGCCTCTAGGTGGTCCTCCGTGATCCGGTCTCCCTCCAGGCGCTCGTAGATCAGGTCGGGCATGGGTATGTACGCGGGGGATGCTACCCGGACGATATCAGCGCCGGCGCGGAGCGCTCCGAGGGCTGCGATATAGGGCGCCCCCTGGTAGGGCCCCCCGCCGATGACGAGAACCTCGCCGCCGGCGCCCTTGTGCGCCCCGGGCGCTCTCCCGGGGAGGAAGAGAAGGTCGCCGGGGCCGGTGCAGACCTCCGCCTCGATCGGGATGCCGATATCGATGACGTCCGCCCCCTCCACCTTCGGCCGGTGGAACGAGACGATCCGTGCGGCCCGTATACCCGGCGTGGGTACATCGACGGCGACGACCGGCGCGGGGCTCTCGTTTGCCCGGGCGACGAGGGTCGCGAGCGGTTCGCGCAGGGCGCCGGAAGCCCCTGTCCCGAGCAGTGCATCGACGATGAGATCAGCCTCATCGAAGATCCTCTGGAGGGGATCTATATCTGCCGGGCACCTCACCGGGTGGAGAACTGCCGGGCAGGAGCGGAGGAGCGATGCCCGGGCGGCGGCCTCCGGCGGGTAGACGACGTCGACCGCGTCGAGATCCTGGAGGTAGCGGGCCGCCACCATACCATCGCCGCCGTTATTCCCCTTCCCGCAGAGTATGAGGACGCGGGAGGGGTCGTACCCCCGGATGACGTCCGCAAGCCCCCGGCCGGCGCTCTCCATCAGAAGGTTCATCGGGAGCCCGAGCGCTACAGCATTCCCATCGACCGCCCGCATCCGGCCTGCGCTGATGACGCCGGCCTCGAGGAACTCCCGCATCAGTGCCATCGATATACTGCTCATCTCAGACATCTTCTGCTGGTGCTATGGCGTTTATCGGTTAATATCTTTTGAATGGATCCCCCTCCAATGGTTTATTGGTACTCGCAGCGCACTACTATGGAGATGGGTTTCAACCGCGATCTACGACGGGCAGCGGACCGGATCACTGATGCCGGCACGGTGACGATCATATCCCACATCGACGCCGATGGTATCAGCACCGAGGCGATCCTTGCGCAGGCGATAGCCCGTGAGGAGATACCGGTCGAATCCATATTCGTCCGCCAGCTCGAGCCGATGGCGATGCGCCACGTCCCCCGCGACGACTCTCTAAAGATATTCGCCGACCTCGGGGCAGGCCAGCAGAACCTCATCGAGGAGCACGGCCTCTCTGCGGATGAGGTCCTGATCATCGACCACCACGTGAGCCAGCCCTGCGGCACGGACTACCAGCAGGTCAACTGCCTCGACTACGGCATAACCCGGATGAGCGCGGCCGGTGTCGCCTACCTGGTCGCAAAGATGATCGACCCGACCAGCATCGACCTCGCCAAACTCGCCGTCATCGGGAACGTCGGCGACATGATGGCCAGGGAGCACTGCGGGCTGGTCGGGCCGGCGCGGGAGATCGTCCAGGACGGTGTCGAGTACGGGAATGTCATCGTCCGGGAGAGGGACTTGAACTGCTACGGGGTGTCCACCCGGCCCCTCCATATATGCCTCGGCTACAACGACGACCCCTACATCGACGGGATATCAAACAGCCCGAATGCGGCGCTCCAGTTCCTCGAGAGGCTCGATGTCGAACTGAAGAACCCGCAGGGCGGCTGGCTCGTCTGGGAGGAGGTCACGTTCGATGATAAGCGGACGATCATAAGCGCGCTTACCCAGCAACTCATCGCCCACGGGCGGGAGGTTGACCGTCTCCTCAGCGAGACCTACATCTTCCCCGACGAGCCGGAGCGGACGCCGCTCAGGAACGCATCGGAGTACGCGACCCTGCTCAACGCATGCGGCCGGTGGGCAAAACCAAAGGTGGGGGCCCGGATCTGTCGCGGGGAGAGAGGCGAGGCCTACCGGGAGGCGGGGTTCATGCTCGCCCACCACCGCTCGGTCATCCGCGACCTGCTCACGTACATTCTTGATACCGGGGTGGCTGAGCTCTCCCACATGCAGTATATCAACACCGCCGATCGGTTCCCGGATACCATCGTCGGGATCGGTGCCGGCATGGCGCTCTCGAAGCTCGACTGGCGGAAACCGATCATGGTGCTCGCGGCGCTCGTGGATGAGCCGGACGTCACCAAGATCTCGATGCGGACCAACCAGTGGGCGGTCGCCCGGGGTGTCGACCTCCAGGAGGCTCTCGCTCTGGCGTCGGCGGAGGTGGGTGGTGCCGGCGGCGGGCATAAGATAGCGGCGGGGGCGTTCATCCCCCGGGGTAGAGAAGAGGAGTTTGTTGATAGTGTCAACCGGATACTCGAGAGACAGTTTGCTACAGCGGGTCAGGACGATAGCTGACTTCCAGTTCGGCACCGGAGCGGGGGAGGCGCTCTTCCCCGGTGAGTGCACGTTCCAGCTCTCATCGACGGGGCGGATCCGCCAGGTGAAGCTCGATGGGGAGAGGATTGCTACGGTCAGGGCGCAGGACGGGCGCCTGACCCTCGGGATCGCCGGGGCGGCGCGCCTCGCTCCTGTTCTCGCCCCACCGGCGTACCGGGTTGTGGTGCAGGAGGATGTGGCAGAGTTTGTCGCGGATGGCAAGAACGCGATGGCGAAGCACGTCGTCGCCGCCGATGCCGGTATACGCGCCGGAGATGAGGTGCTGGTGGTGACCGGCGATGATATGCTCATCGCCACGGGTGCGGCCCTGCTCTCCGGCCACGAGATGCTGGCATTTAATTACGGTGTAGCGGTAAAAGTACGGCAAGGGAGGGGAACTGAATGTTTCCAGGAAAGATAAACCCGAGAAAGATGAAACAGATGATGAAACAGATGGGCATGGAGATGGCGGAGATCGAGGGCGTGGAGAAGGTGGTGATATACACATCTGCGGGGAACTACGTCTTTGATGAGGCCCAGGTCGTCGCGACGACGATGCAGGGGGTCACCACCTACCAGATCACCGGTGAGGGGCGGTTTGAGGAGGCGGTCCCGGAGATTCCGGACGACGACGTCGTCCTCGTCTCATCCCAGGCCGGCGTCTCCGAGGAGGTTGCCCGCGATATGCTCATCGAGACTCGTGGCGATATCGCCGAAGCGATCATGAAGCTTGCGGAAGAATGATCGAGGACGGCGAAGATATCCTGCTCGTCGGCAGGAAGCGCGAGTACTTCGTGAAGGCGGGCGAGGGCCGGTTCTCGACTGACCAGGGGATGATCGACCTCGGGGAGGTCGTCGGTATGCGCCCGGGGGACGAGGTCCGGACGCACCTCGATACCCCGTTTGTCGTTCTCCGCCCCCGGCCGACCGACTTTTTTGTCCACGCGAAACGGAGCGGCGCCCCGATGCTCCCGAAGGATATCGGTATCGTGATCGCCTACACGGGAATGAACCGTAATGATCACGTTCTCGATGCCGGGACCGGGAGCGGCGTTGCCGCGATATACTTCGGGAATATCGTCCGGGCTGTGAAGACCTATGAGGTGCGGCCGGAGTTTGCGCGACTCGCCGAGAAGAACGTCAGGACTGCCCGCCTCGATAACGTCGAGGTGGTCGCGGCGGATATGCTGGAGGCGACCGGCGAGTTCGATGTCGTCCACCTGGATCTTGCGATCACGCCGGCGCACGTGGAGCATGCGTTCTCGCTCCTCGTGCCCGGCGGGTACCTCGCGTGTTACACGCCGTTTCTTGAGCACACGTTCGTCGCGCTCGATGCTGCGGGGCCGCTCTTCCGCGACGTCCACTGCTATGAGTGCATGGAGCGGGAGCTGACGCGCTCCGGTCGGGGAACCCGGCCGTCGACCAGGGTCGCCCACAGCGGGTATATCACGATCGCACGAAAATAGGTTATTCGCGGAGGGGGCGTTCCCACCCCGTGTAGCCGCAGTAGATGCAGCATTCACCGTTGCAGTGCCGGCACTTCCGTGAGGGTTGTAAGACCATCACGGTTCCTGTTTTGTTGCAATACACGCACCCGGCCCCCTCGCAGTGGCAGCAGACCTCGGGGGCATACTGTTCTTTCTCTTCAGACACGAGTCTCTTCTCCCAAGTAGTGTCTGTTAACTGCTTTATGTTAAAGCCGTTGGTATGTGGATCTCGCCTGAGGGGTTGGTCCAGGATCCCGGCGGGGTGCCGGTTGGCAAAGAAGAAGTGGTTGTATCGCGGTGCTGCCGCCGGATTCTTCCTGCGGCAGGATTGCGATTCATTCCGGGCTGCGGTAGAGTGAGGTAGTGTTTCGGGGGAGTTCTCCACACGGGGGGACGCCCCGGCCGGGGTTACGCGCCGATGTACTCCTCCGGAACCTGGATCTTCACGTGGTAGGCGTCGATGCACAGGGCGTTGATGATGAAGTAGTAGTCGTGGTTCCCCTCGTAGAAGGTCTTTGTCCACTGTTCTTTTTTCATCTCCGGCTTATCCTTCATCCCCCGGAAGTCGGGGGCGTTCAGGGTGATGATATGGACGAACCGATTCGGGTCTGCGGCGTCCATGACCTGGCAGTTGAAGCGCGTGATCTCGTAGTTCCTGGTCGTTATGTCAGAGTAGTCGAGCCGCCAGAGGGGGGATGGGACCCGTATGATGCCGGTGGCCCCCGATCCCCGGCCGTCGATCGTTGCGTAGGTCACCCATTTCGTGGGACCGGGTGCGGCCGGGGGCCTGGGGGTGGTCACATCGGGGCGGCTCTCCTCCGGCGGGATATGGTATGTCGCGGGGTCGACAAACCCGATCTTCTGGGGCCTGCCGTCCCAGGTCGGCACCGGTGTGGGGGTCGGTGGCGGCGTGGGTATCGTCGGCGGTGCCGTGGGGAGGGGGCTGTATGTCCAGGTCGGCACGACCGGGCCGGGCGTCGGATCCCCGCCCCTCCGGGGGATCGCGAGCTCCCCGGTCATCGCCGGTTTTACGATCAGGGCGATCAGGAGGACGATCCCGATTGCCAGGACGACGTATATGAAATCCTTCTTCTCTGCCATGCCTCTACCTCTTCATGAGCCGGGGATGTGCGGCATACCGTCCCCCCCGGAGCGGGGGATGTTGAAAGGATATTTCCGCGCTTTGAAATATTTATTCCACAAACGGGCGACTTACCGCACAGTATTTCTTATATGAGTATCATTGCACTTTCTGTTAGAAATACCTGCCTATCCTTGATCTATGGCTCAAATGGGTGGATTGCAAATACCTGTTCCCCTGATAGATGGTTGTCAAATCGCGGCCATATCGAAAAACTTTTTATATTAGATTGGGCATATGTTCACATGTAACCGTATCAGCCGGATAAGTGGCATTTGGATCCGGTAACAGGAGGAAACGTTTCATGAGAAAATTGGTGAAAAATGAAGATGCATTCACCGGACTTGAGGCGGCGATTGTTCTTATCGCGTTCATCGTCGTGGCTGCGGTCTTCTCGTACGTGATGCTCGGTGCCGGGTTCTTCGCGACCGGCGAGGCACAGAGGACCGTGCACACCGGCGTGGGACAGGCAACATCGAACCTTGAGGTCGCGGGGCCGGCGATTGTGAAGGCAGGCATGTCGGGGTCTGCTGCAATAGTGGAAGAGATCGCCTTCTTCCTGCAGCTCGCTGCCGGGGGGGCGCCGGTGGATATGGAGAAGGTGACCTTCACTGTGTCGACGGCTAGCGAGATGAAGATCTACGAGTATGGTAGTGTGACCGATAATTGGTATGTAAATGGTGTTGAGGACACCAGTTTGAATGACATGCTCGACAAGTTCGAATCGGTGAAGATCACTATCAATAGTGGTTTACCCAGTATCGGACCGAACGCCCGGTTCACCGTTGAGGTCAAGCCTGACATCGGTGCGGCGCTCCCGATCAACCGGATAGCACCGGCTGACTTACAGGCGGATCATTACTACGAGGTCTACTGAGGTGAATGAACATGATGAAACTACTTAAGAATGAAGATGCATTCACCGGTCTTGAGGCGGCGATCGTGCTCATCGCTTTCATCGTCGTTGCTGCAGTCTTCTCGTACGTGATGCTCGGTGCCGGGTTCTTCGCGACTGGCGAGGCGCAGAAGGTTGTCCACGCCGGGTCACAACAGGCCAGTTCCAGCCTTGAGATCATCGGTAATGTATACGGGTATGCTGAATCAGCTACAAAACTTGATTACATCGTCTTCACTGTAGGAAACACTGCAGGGGGCACACCGATCGACATCAGTCAGATGCTGGTGACGTATGTTTGTGAGAAAAAGTCTGATGTTATCGGATTTAAATCGGGAGCCGCACAGTATAAGGATGCTGATGGATTTGATCCTAAATCAGTGGGTTCTCATCTCAGTGCCGGAGAGTGGACCGTCATCAAGACCTACAACAATGTAGGGGAGGGGGACAAACTCCTTGAATCAGGGGAACAGTTTGTCCTGGCGATCGTGCTCCCCAGTGATGCTAGACCAGGAAATAACATCCCGTTCTCCATCAACCTCCAGCCTGCGGTCGGTGCAGTTTATCCGATCAAGAAGACCGTACCGGCAAACCTGGACAAAGTGAACATACTTTACTAACCCTTTTTTCCAGTGCCGAATATCTTCTATTCGTAGCTCAGCCCTGACTCAATGAATAGCAGCGTAGCGTTCACAATTTCCCCGGGGGTGCACAGGGCTCAGGTGATAGAGGATACGCACGTATGCGCGAAGCCCGGCCTGAATCATTATGGTGCGCTATCCTGCGAGTCGTTACACACCCGGCGCCGGGTTTCTCTGTCTGACTCCGATCGCGCTTGCAGTCCCGCCCCCGGGCGCCACCACCCGGAAAATTGATTTTCAGACCCCTTCCAGCCCGCTGACCCCGATCCAGTTCTGGTAGATCATCTCCACAACCGGGATCCAGAGGGGGTAGCCGTTGAACTTCGCCACCGAGTACAAAAACAGCATCATCATCTGCCACGCAAACGGGGCGGCGATGAGGAGGACCAGCGCCCCCGTGACCCAGGCCTTCGGCACACCGGACCGCCATCTCGCGACCATAAGAACGAGAACCACCGCGAGCACCACGAACGTGACCCTGGTAAAGAACAGTGTGTAGCCGGCGTACTTCCCACCATAGGGCTGGAAGAGCATCAGGGCGAGGAGGAGTGCCGGCGTCAGCACCGCGATTGCACCTATCTGCGAGAGCGCCATCCGCTTTGAGCCGGCATCCCGAAGACGCCATATGCTATACACCCCGAGCAACCCTACCGGCAGATAGAGGGGCGAGAGATACCGGATGTCGGGGATGATGCCACTGCTCGTATTCAGTCCCGGGAGGCTCCGGATGTAGGCGACCCAGACGGCGCAGACCATGACGGCGAGGAAGACCACCACCGCGAGGTGCGGGGTCTGCTCACCCCTCCGGTGGTCCAGGTAGATGATCGGGATTATGAGGAGCGCAAGGACGATCAGCGGCGAGACAGCGACGAGGCTCATATTCCCCGACTCTGGCGCAAAGAGGACGCCGAACATATCGCCGGGGAAGGTCGACCACGAGGGGCTGAAGTGCCTCGTAGCCATCGATATGAACCCCTCAACCCCTCCCGAAGGCGCCTGGACCGCCTGCGCAATACCCTCGATCGTCTCGGCCGAACCGATGAACTCACCGGCGACTCCCTCACGCCAGATCCTGCTCTGGTAGACGTAGAACGGTGGCACGATCGGGTTTCCTGTCACGATGATGCTGTTGATGAAGAGCGGCACTGCCCCGATGAGCATCGCAAGGGGTGTGATGAGTATCTTTGCCATATCCCGCGCCGGCCGACGCAGGAGGCCCCGGGAGGCCTGGTAGCCGATGAAGTAGAGCGTGGCGAATATAAAGACCACAAGCCCGACCTCCGGCCGCGCCCACGCGAGCAATCCGGTGAATGCAAACCCGAGGGCGGCGTCCCGGAGCCCTCCAGACCTGATATAACGTACCAGAAAGAGGATGACCGCTGCCATCATCGCCGCCACGAGCATGTGGTCCTTCGCGTTTGAGGCCCAGAAGATGTAGGATGAACAGGATATGCACGCGATCGTCCCGAATATCGAGAACCAGGTATCCTCAAAGATCGTCCGGCAGGTGAGGTAGGCCATCACCGCAAACGCGGCAAAGAGGATGTGGCCGGTGAAGACCAGCGCCGCAACCTCTACGGGCGCGTCGGGCGCGGTGAACGGCCAGGGCTGGTAGAAGAGGATGTTTGCAAGGAATGCAAGGAACGAGGCCCCGATAACGAGCCACGTCCACCGGATCCCCCGCCACCGGGCGTACTCCGGGCGGTAGGCATCGACCAGCACCGCCATCGCGACCGGGAGCATCGACCAGAGGAGAACGATTGCAAGCCGGAACTGGTCCCCGAAGAGGCCGAAGAGTTTGAGCGCCGGGAGCGAGAGGACGGGGAACATCATCGTGTAGCCGAGGAGGTTTTTGTGGGACTGCATGTAGGGCCCCGGCGTCCCGTTCACAAACGTACCGTACTTCCCCTCGTTCACGACGAACTGGTGTCCCTCGCTGAGCTGGTGGAGCTGGTTTGTCGTGATCCACTCATCGTTCAGGAAGATCGCCGGGTTTGAGAAGGTTATGATGAAGAAGAGCGCAAAGAGGAAGATGAGCACCGGGATGATGTTCCTCTCCATCCAGCCGGATACCGATCCCTGCTCCGGCCGGCCGGGCCCGGGCTTTGTTGGTGTTCCACGTCGTCGCGAACTCATAGACCTCGCCTGGTATATAGATAGGTAGGGTTCAGGCTCTCGAGTGTTATACCTTTTCAAAAGGTTCTGATGTAGATTCGTATCTGTTTCCCGGGATCGGGAGATCGGGGTGGCGGTAGTCCATGCCCATGTCTTTTGAGCCCATCAAACCAGCCATTTAAAGCATAATCATTTCTTTTTTTCCGTTCATTCGGCAGTTCTCTAAGAACACCATATCTCTCTCCCTCACCCCCACCTCGTGAGCCAGGTATCAGTGAGTTTTATCTTCATGTCCGTATTGTGTCATGGCTTCCATAATCAAGCCCCTATATGGCAGTGTTCTCCCGAGCGCGATGGTGCAAAGAACACTTCTTTCGCTCTTCCTGGCCTCGCCTGTTCTGGAGGCTATCGCTGAAACCATTGAGCGTGAGTACTACGATCAAGAGACTCCACGACAGCACTATCCCGCTCTGTTGATGCTCAAACTCCTGGTTATCAAGTGTTTTCGCAAACTCTCCTTTGCTCGTACCATTCAGACCCTAACCGAGGAAGATTGCGCTAATCTCGGCATATCTCTAGACGATCCCCTGCCGCACCCAGCAACGCTTCACCACTTCGTGAAATATCGTCTTGGTGTGGATGGTCTGAAACATATCATGATACTGATCGGTACCGCACTCGTACAGGTATGCGATACTGAGTGGATTGCTATCATTGATTCGACCCCACTGGAAGCATCGCGCTATAACCGGTATGCTCCGTACAACCCTCACTACCGGATTCGGATGGATAAAGCGCATATCTTCCATCTGGGCAGGTATCCTCTGGCGATGGTGTATTCTTCAGGGACTGATGCTGATGTTACACATCTTCTGGCACTCCTCGAAACGGTTGTGCTCATGAACCCAGATCTTTACGGTGTACAGCTCGACTCTGCGTATGATTCCTTCGAGGCACATGCTCTGATCTGGTATTATCTGAATGCCTGGCCGTGTATCGCTTTCCGAGAAGGAGCGGTCGTACAGAAAGATGGGGAGGAGGACCGGATTCACCATTGGGTGAACAAACTCTGGAAAGCAGGAGGAGACGTGCATGCAACCTGGGAAGAGCAGTTGAGATTTCTCTTCCAACAGGGAAGAGTGGAACAGGTTGGGATGTTCTTCAGGAACAAGAACATCCTCAATCCGGAATTCCCAACACTCATGCAAGGCCGCGGTGAATGCGAGCGCGTGCATAATCACATCAAGACAACTGTCGTATTCCACCTCAAAGGAATACGAGACGAGAGTCGAGAACTCTACATGCTCCTTAATTTCATAGTATATCAACTTCTCCTTCTGGTTGGGTGTGAAGCAGGGGTCGAAAATCCAAGTATGCTGAGTGCGCTGATCTGAGCGGTGATGCTCGAAAAACGGATGTATCTGAGC
>FZPS01000062.1_pt3925 | contig 11838 bp, 11 predicted proteins | sample 1817821 | NCBI WGS metagenome assembly FZPS01 (sample SAMEA104158645, study PRJEB21678) | metagenome | place: Germany | collected 2015-04-21 | reverse complement strand
CATTCGCAACAAACCTGCGGTAGCAGCTAACGACGGAGTTGTAATTCTGGCTGAATATTACGGATCATATGGAAATTGTGTCATTATTGACCACGGCGGAGGAATCTCCACTTTATATGCACATGGCGAATCTATTCCGGTATACGTAGGTCAAAGTGTTAAAAAAGGAGATACTGTACTTCGAATCGGCAGCACGGGTAGATCTACTGGTCCTCATCTTCACTTCGAAGTTCGTGTAGGCGGGAAAACGGACAATCCTCTTAACTATGTAAGTCCTTAATTATTACGGGTATAAATGTTCAATGTAGTATTTATGATAAAAAAGCTTGCCTTACAGCAAGCTTTTTTGCACTTTATTTACTTTTTTATTTCCTTCATTAACAACTGACAGACAGTTTATTATTTTGTCTTAATCAATTGCATACCGTTTACTATACTCATGAGCCTGTTCAAGCATCATATCTTTTACCTTCATTAATCGTACCTGAGTACTGCGTTCATTTTCATCCAGCTTCATTGTTATATATTTGATGTTTTCTTTCATTTCTGGAATCATTACATGCTCCAATGCATTAACCCGCCGACGGGTTTTTTCTATTTCGGCAGCCATCATCTGGCATGCCTTTTCAACTTCCGCCAGGCGCAACATATCGGGCAGTATATCTGCCAAAGATTTTACAGCACGGTCTAAGTCTCCTGAAGTAAAGGCATACCCGTAGGAATAAATATCATTTGGATCTGACGTACGGGTTTTATAGGTAAATTGTGGAATTTCTACACTCATTATGTTTTTTTCACTTACATCCAGGTAAACTTCCTGTTTAGGGGCCAAGAAAGCTGTCTTCAGAGTTTCATCTTGCATAACAGCCCTGGCTAGAACAAAATTCTTATTTGCAGATGCAATTCCCTCTTCAACCTGTTCCCTTAGCCGCCTGTTTTCCTGTACCAATTCCAGGAACTGCCTCATTAATTCATCGCGTTTATCCTTCAAGAGCTTGTGTCTCCGGATGGCAGTTACCAACTTTCGCTTCAGATTGGTCAGCTCCATTCGTGTGGGGTTTACATGCTTCCCGGCCACGACTATGCCTCCCTCTTTTCATAATATTGATCCAGGTATTCATCCCTGATTCGTTTCAACTCACTGCGAGGCAGAATTCGGAGTAGATCCCAACCTAGGTCCAATGTTTCTTCAATGGTACGATTAACTTCGTATCCCTGAGACACATACTGCTGTTCAAATTCGTCGGCGAACTTAGCATAAAGTTTATCTATGTTGGTTAAAGCAGCTTCGCCTAGAATAACCATTAACTCCTTTGCCTCTTTTCCTCGGGCATAGGCTGCAAATAACTGGTTCATGGTATTAGCATGGTCTTCTCTAGTTTTGCCCTCCCCTATTCCCTTATCCTTAAGACGGGATAAAGAAGGCAGAACATCGATAGGCGGTGTAACGCCCTTACGGTACAGTTCACGGCTGAGAATTATCTGCCCTTCGGTTATATAGCCTGTTATGTCTGGAATGGGATGGGTTTTATCATCCTCTGGCATGGTCAGAATAGGAATCAAAGTAATGGAACCAGGCAACCCCTTTAGTCTACCTGCTCTTTCATAAAGGGAAGCCAAATCTGTGTACATATATCCGGGATAACCTCTTCTGCCGGGAACTTCCTTACGAGCTGCAGAAACCTCGCGCAGAGCATCAGCATAATTAGTGATATCGGTTAAGATAACCAAAACATGCATTCCCTTTGTAAAGGCGAGATATTCTGCTGCAGTCAATGCCATTCGCGGAGTAGCAATTCGCTCTATGGCAGGATCATCTGCCAGATTCATGAACATAACAGCTCGGTCTATTGCCCCCGTTTCCCGGAAGCTTTCAATAAAGAAGTTTGCTTCTTCAAAGGTAATTCCTATTGCAGCAAAAACCACAGCAAAGGATTCCTTGGTTCCCCTTACCTGAGCCTGACGCGCAATTTGAGCCGCCAGTTGGGCATGGGGAAGCCCCGATGCTGAGAAGATGGGCAGCTTTTGTCCTCGAACCAATGTGTTCAAGCCATCGATAGCAGATATACCTGTTTGAATAAACTCCTGGGGATAGTTGCGAGCTGTAGGGTTCATTGGCAGTCCATTAATGTCCAGTCTGACATCAGGCAGTATTTCCGGCCCGTTATCAATTGGTCTACCCAAACCGTCAAATACCCTGCTTAGCATGTCTTCTGATACGCCAAGCTCCATACTTCTTCCCAGGAAGCGAACCTTGCTGTTGGAGAGATTAATACCTGTAGAGCTTTCAAATAATTGAACCAGCGCATTGCTACCATCGATTTCCAGCACCCTACAACGACGTGTTTCTCCATTAGCCAATTCAATCTCGCCTAATTCATCAAAAGTGACTCCTTGTACGCCTCTTACCAGCATCAGAGGACCTGCAACTTCCTGAATCGTTCTATATTCCTTTGGCATTAATAGTCCTCCTTTTGCAGTAATTCCTTTATTTGACCCGAAACCTCACCCAATATTTGGTTATATTCCTCTTTAATCCTGTCTGTATCAACATATTTGTAACGGCCTATTCTCTCACGGGCTGGCAGTGCTACCAATTTTTCTATATCTGCCCCTTTGTTAAGAGCAGCGACTGCTTCATCGTAATAATACAGCACCAGCTTGATCAGCAAATACTGCTTCTCTAGTGGTGTATAGGTGTCGATTTCGTGAAATGCATCCTGGTGCAGAAAGTCCTCACGGATTGAGCGAGCCGCTTCTAGTTTTAATCTGTCAGAAGCCGAAACAGCATCCATCCCGACTAACTTAACGATTTCTTCCAGTTCGGCTTCATCCTGCAGCAAGCGCATAAGGCGAGACCGCAGCTCCGTCCAATCATCACTTACATTGCTGTTAAACCATTGGTCGGTAGTATCGGTATAGAGTGAGTAGCTAGTCAGCCAGTTTACTGCCGGGAAGTGACGCCTATACGCAAGATTAGCATCCAGGCTCCAGAACACTTTTACAATTCGAAGGGTGGCCTGAGCTACCGGTTCGGACAAGTCACCGCCAGGTGGGGATACTGCACCAATTACCGACAGAGCACCTTCTCTGCCTTCTTTTCCCAAAGCAATAACATGACCTGCTCGCTCATAGAACTGAGCAAGACGGCTGGCTAGATAGGCAGGATATCCTTCTTCACCAGGCATCTCTTCAAGACGACCAGACATCTCACGTAAAGCCTCCGCCCATCTGGAAGTGGAATCCGCCATTAGTGCAACTGAATATCCCATATCACGAAAATACTCAGCAATAGTAATTCCAGTATAAATAGATGCCTCCCTGGCAGCAACCGGCATATCTGATGTATTGGCTATCAACACTGTACGTTGCATCAGGGATTCCCCGGTTTTAGGATCTTTCAATTCCGGAAATTCATTGAGAACGTCGGTCATTTCATTACCCCGTTCCCCGCATCCAATATATACTACAATATCAGCTGCTGCCCATTTGGCCAATTGATGCTGAACAACTGTCTTACCTGAACCAAAGGGACCAGGTACAGCTGCAACACCACCCTTTGCAATGGGAAACAAAGTATCGATTACACGCTGACCTGTTATTAGAGGCATAAACGGTGCTTTTTTCTCCCTGTAGGGACGCCCTACACGAACAGGCCAGTTTTGCATAAGCCCTATCTGTTTTTCTGATCCATTATGATCACTGATAGTTGCTACCGTTTCCACAACGGTATATTCACCTTCGCTAATAGATTGAATGGTTCCTTTTAGTCCATATGGAACCATTATTTTATGTACAATAAATTCGGTTTCCTGAACTGTTCCGATAACGTCTCCAGCTTCCACTTTGTCTCCCGGCTGCACAGTGGGAACAAAATGCCACTTTCTTTGTCTGTTAAGCGACGGTACCTCAATTCCTCTTTTCAAGTTATTTCCCGTCTGTTCCCTGATGATATCTAAAGGACGCTGGATGCCGTCATAAATACTTCCTAAAAGACCAGGTCCCAGTTCTACACTCATAGGGAAACCCGTAGATTCAACCGGTTCACCAGGCCCTAAGCCGGACGTCTCCTCATACACCTGTATGGATGCTTCATCTCCATGAATCTCTATAATCTCACCAATTAGTCGCTGGTCACTAACGCGGACTACGTCAAACATATTTGCATTCCGCATGCCTTCGGCAATGACAAGTGGCCCGGCAACCTTTTTAATGGTACCTCTACTCATCTTTGGTCCACCTCTTTATCAATAATACAGCATTATTTATACTACATACCAATCATAAGTCAGTCACGAAACAAAATATCAGAGCCTACCGCCTGTTCTACCGACTTTTTAACCATCCTCATACCAAATCCGGTATTTCCAGACGCTCCTGGAATCGGAATAATTGCCGGCAACTTTGCGGAACTGTTACGCTGAATTTCATTTTTCAGTTTTTCAGCCAATGACTCAATGATATAAATTACCGCATAATCACCTTCAACAAGCTCTCTCAACTTTTTTACAGCCTCGGATGTATCAACGGATAATGCTACCGGGTATATATCCAGGCCAAGTGCCGCAAAACCATATATGCTATCCCTATCACCTAAAACTGCTATCTTATACATACATTATCCTTAACCTTTCTCTGATGGATTGATTAGAAAGCTGATTTAGCTTGCCGAGAAGAATAATGCGTACCGTTTTTATTTCATTGTCTCTGGCAATAAGATAAGCTGCAATAGGCCCAATAGTAAACGGATTATATTTTTGGGGCCGAATTTCTTGAATGAGCCTGTTTTCGCACCATCTTTCAAAAAATGACAAGGATTGTTTCAACTCGTTAATCCCTTCCTCATACTCCGTATGCCTCAAGTAGTCATATACTTCCTCAAGATTCGAAGCTGCTGCTTGAGACAGTAGTTCAATATCTAATGAATCACAAGGTGCTAAAGCCCGCTGTATCCATTCCAGGGATTTGCCAGTTCTTTGAGCCCTCATAGCTATCTTGATATTTGATGATGCTATTTTCAACTCAGTAAAAAGTTTTAGTACGTCATCAGTTTGTTCTTTTCCAGCAGCATAAAGTGCTTCCAGTGCAGCTTTGTCAATTATCAGATCACATAGTTGACCGTCACCTGTTTCCGTTAACACTTGATAAGCTTCTTCAGCAGAAGAGCGCATATGCCCAGGCAACAGTGAATAGTCCTGTGTCTTAACTGCCTCCAGGATGGTTTCTGCATTAATGGTACAATGGGACAAAAAAAGACTTTTTTCTTCTCTACCCGTATATACCATTTTTATTGCTGCCTTTAGGTTGTGGTAATCATTGGGAAGCAATAGTACATTGAATACCGACATATCTTCTACCAATTCTGATATGAAAGCCCATGTCTTTTCTGTTTCATAGGTAAGAATCTGTTCCAGTTCCGTGTAGCCTTCTTTGCCCCACCCCTTATCCAGCAGCAATTTTATGCACTCATTATAGCCAGGAACAGCCATCAATTGATTAATAAATTGAGTATCCAAAAGTTGCATTTCCTTGGAACGTATTCGTGCTACAGCATATACATAGTGTTTTTCCGGCACAATGATTTCCTCCTCCCTGCAGCATGCCTGTATTTAGGCAAATAAGAACCCATGCACCTTATCCTGCAGGATGTCATATTTGCTGCTTAAAATAGCAGTGAAAGCACAATTCTCTTCTATATCTCCATAAACCAGAACAAAGCCACCGTCAATAGATCGACTTTCCGAAGATATGGTTAATGAGCCTCCCTTTGCTTCAATTGCTTGATTTAATTTTTGCTCAAAACCAGCGGGGAGACGCTCCAGATCCGGCTTAGAAAAAATAATTTGTCCACTTTGCGGCTGCGCATACTTAGATACCATTCTAAGGATTAAGTCAAAATATTCTTGATTAGACAAGGATTTAAGATTATCCATCGTTTTTTGTATGATTTCTTCGATAATCTGCTGTTTTGCAGATAGAATTGCTCTTCTTTTCTGCAAGTCAGCTGAGGATTTGGATCTATCAATAATATCCGATGCCTTGTTATTGGCTTCCTGTAGGATTATGTTGCTTTCCTGCTTTGCACTCTCTTCAGCCTCACGTATTATATCTTCTGCCTGTCGACGTGCTTCAGTCAGTTTAGCATCAGCAGCATCGCTCGCCGCAGTTTTTATCTGCTCTACTAATATATTCAATCCTGACATTAATCTGCTCTCCTATCCGGATATTCTTATATATTCAGACTTCCGATACCCGTTACAGCCAGAATAGAAATAAGTAATGCTAAAATTGCGTAGGTTTCTACCATAGCTGGAAAAATAATCGCCTTACCTGCTTGATCAGGTCGCTTGGCAACAAGAGCGATACTGGCAATAGATGCACGTGCCTGGCGCAAAGCTGACCAAAGACCAACAATAGCCATGGGCATGCAGGATACAAAATAAAGTAATCCTTTGGCAAGTGAAACATCAGAAGTACCACCAAGAACGCCTATCTGGGTTAATGTTAAAAATGCAATTAAAAGTCCATATATTCCCTGTGTACCAGGAAGCAGCTGAAGAATAAGAACCTTTCCAAATTTGGATGGGTCATCAGTAACAACTCCTGCGGCAGCTTCACCGGCCATTCCTACTGCTATGGCAGAGCCAATACCAGCCATTAATGCTGCTAGTAGAGCTCCTAATAATGCAAAAAACATTCCGAGATTATCCATGATTTGTTTCCTCCTTGAGTTTATAATATTTAGTATGAACGCCGAGAGGCGTAAATTCACTTCCTCCACCTTCATAGAATTTTCCAAAGAATTCTACGAAGGATAAACGATTTGTATGGACATAAGCGCCTAATAGATTGATGCCTATATTGATGGAATGGCCAACCAGGAATACAATGATAAATAGAATTGCTCCACCAATACCGCTTCCACCCATAGCACCCATTTGATTTATAACTGTAGCAATAACACCGGTAGCCAGCCCTAATGCCAGCAGTCGGGAATAGGATAAAATGTCACTCATATACCCGGATATATTGTAAAGTTCATATAATCCCTTGGCTATTCGTTTGAACCAGTTTCTTGACTCTCTACCAGCTGTCAGTACAATACCTACAGCTGCAGCTGCTGCTACAATAGAAGCAATTTTGCCAATAGAAGCTGGAACAATAAAACTCAAGCTCAGTATTTCTACAAACTTCTGGCTTGAAAGTGCGAATACAATCAGCCCTCCTACCAGCATATACCAAAGCACAGCATCATAAAAAGCGTCCTTATACTGCTTTGCTTTAACATTTTGTACAATATTAGCCGCAAGACCGGCAAACAAGTGAACTATACCCATAGCCATGGAAAATACAAGCATACGCATGGGATCTTTCATTGGCTCGAACCATAGTGGATCAATGGAAACTGGTTTATTGAAGAAGGTAGTTGATACAACTGTTACTACATCACCAAACCAACTGCCAAATAAGGAGCCCCAGAAAGTGGTTGACAGTCCACAAAAGAAAAACATGCGAAGGGTTTTTCTCATGCTCTTTTCCATATTGGGAAACTTCCATAAGCACAGCCCGCAGCCAATGGCCATAATTAGCCCATATGCTGCATCGGACAGCATAAGGCCAAATAGTATGTAATAAAATATGGACATAATTGCCGAGGGATCAATTTCTCCTTTACCCGGGTAACTAAAGGAAGCAAGCACACCTTCCACTGGCTCAACAAATTTATTGTTTTCAAGTAAAATTGGAACATCTTCCTTTGGATCCGGGTCTTCAATATCCATGTGCAAAATAAATTTACTTCTTAAATCAGAGGCTACTCTCTCCACTTCTCGTTCAGGAATATATCCAGTAAGGTACAAAACGCGTTTGGATTCAAGTAGCTGACCTGCTGTCTCCTGCCGCTCATATTTCATAGCCAACCAGTCATATAGGAATTTTAAATTTTCTCTTTGATCTGCATAGTATGCTATCTCAGCTTTAGCCTTTTGGACTTCTTGGACCAAAACTTTGAGTTCCCCTTCCAGTTTAGACTTTTGTTTTGCAGGAGGCAGACTGCTTGAAGATGCAGATGGACGAGCAAACCCCATAGCTCTTAATGCACCGTCAACAGCATTTGCATCTTTACGATGACATACTACGAATATACAAGTTTGTTCCTTTGATTTGTTTATAATATCTGCGTGTATCGCTTCCACCTCAGGGATGAGATTTGTTATCTCAGTAAGAAGTTGCTCCAATGAAACCTCGCCTGATAAGGTGCCTATGAATACAGAAGAAAGGCGAGTACCCTGAAATTGTAAGGGTATATCCAACTTACTCCAGGGGGCCAGAGCATCTATTTGCACCTGAAGTCTATGCGTTTCTGAGATACACTCTGCAATATGCCTATTAAGGCTTATAATGCGCTCTGTGGTTCTGTGGAACTCATTTTGTTTTTCAGCCAATTCCTCGTACGCTTCATATGTGAGTTCCTGTCGACCGTTGAGAGAACTTAATATTGATTGGTTTTCAGGAACATGAGAATCCAAAATGCTAAGAGCTTCATTTACCATTGCCATTTCCCGTTCTGTTTTAGGAAGGTCAGCGGTAGTATCAATTTTTATAAAGAACTCATCTTCTTGTAGATTATCCAGCTGTACCGAGCCAAGCTGTTGCAATCTTTTAAGAATTTGTTTGCGATCTTTCAATAAAGCATAAATATGTATACGCTTCATAGGCAGGATGGCCATTTAATAATTCCTCCTATAAATTATTGCATTTTCCACTATAAATAGACGATTAATATAACTCCGAAATAATCAGTTTAATGACTTCCTGTTCCTTTTCTGCAGCCAGCCTTCTTAGATCGGCAGCTATTTCTTCAGCTTGCTGCATTTGTAGGGCAATTATCTCATCACCTTTCTGCTTGGCTGATTTCAGGACTTCTGCTGCTTTGGTCCTAGATTGACTTATTATATTTTCAACGATCTTGACCGCCTGTTCGCGGGCATCTTGTACAATTCTTTCACATTCATCAGCGGTATTCTTCTCCAGTTGATCAGCTTCCTGTTCCGCCTGACGTATGATATCAATGGTTTCCTGAGCCAACTCCCACACCTCTTTTTCGCTTTTTTAATATATATACATGTATATAAAATTATAATATTGTTTATTTTTTAGCAATATTGCATAAAATTGTTTATAATAAGTTATACAATTTTCAAAGCGAATTCTCAATTATTATTACCTATTTCATCATAAATGTCAAGGAAAGAATATTTTTTACCGTCTTTCTGCCAACCCAATATAGAATCTAAGTTTACATTTTTTGCTGCATTGAATATAGCTCTGTCTACTTCAGGGTTAGTTTTTTTCAGTTCTTGTATTAATTCTTTCATTTCTCTGCGCTTGCTGGAAGTCTTTTTAGCTGCAACCACACAACCACAGTTCATAGCGGGAATACCGTTATTTGTTGTGAATTTTATAATATCCTCTTCACGTATATAGTACATAGGGCGAATCAATTCCATATTATTAAAGTTTTGTGCCTTCAATTTAGGCCGCATTGTTTTGAAGGTGCCAGCATAAAACATGTTGAGCATTGTAGTTTCAATGATATCATCGAAGTGATGGCCCAGGGCTAGTTTATTACATCCTAACTCCTGTGCTTTTGAATACAGGGCACCTCTGCGCATACGGGCACACATATAGCAGGGATAATCTTTAGCAATATGGTCTACGATATCAAATATTTTTGACTCGAATACCTTAACTGGAATCTTCAGATGTGCGCAATTATCCAACAATAATTTACGATTAGTTTCATGAAAGCCAGGATCCATTGCAATAAATTCAAGTTGAAAATTACTAACTTTGTGTTTTTGCATTTCCTGAAACATTTTAGCCATGAGCAGGCTGTCCTTACCTCCAGATATGGCTACCCCTATCCTATCTCCTTCTTGTACCAATTCAAAATCTCGCACTGCTTTATTAAATTTAGCCCAGAGTTGCCTGCGATAGGTTTTTGTTATGCTGTGTTCTATCTCCTGCAAGGATTTCCTTTCACAAAGCGGAATAATAAGTTCACATCCGCTGCCTGCCAATTTTTCCATTTTCTCACCTCAAAGATATTAGTCAAATAAATCTATGTTTTGCTTTTGTAACCGATATTGAGCCAACAGCAAATCCACCATTCGTCCATAGCTGCGCTCTCCATCCTTTTGATTATTCGCCTTTAAGTAAGCATCGTTGGTTTTAGTAAAGGCTTCTCGAACAGGCCCATCGTATTTTGCATGATATTTTGCATTCTCTGCCAAATCTCTTTTGATACCATCCGAGAGCTTGTTATATAGGTTTCGCCATGCTTCTTGGTCCTGTCTATAAACTGCACTCATAGAATAGTTAAGAGCGGACAAGGAGCCAGAATAGCGAAAATCCTCATCGGGATGAAGGCTACATGTTAAATAAGCTATATAGTTGGCTTCATCCTCTCTGGCAAAGCCCAATTGATGAGCGAACTCATGCATCATAGTGGAAGGAAGCATAGGAGCAGGTATTTTCATATTTACATTTGGTTCTGCAGTAAAAGGGCTGTAGATCCCCCAAATATTAGTGTAGGCAATAACTGATGAAAACAGCAAGGGTTTTGGCCTTCCATATACTCTGTCAAAGCCGGGAACGTATTCGGAAGCCGCTAGATATCCTTCCCGCGCACGGTCAAATGCACCATTTACTCCTCCCATAAGCATCGCAATACCTTCTTCATCTTCCTGCACATCTTCACGCAGTTTATTAGTCTTCTCCAACAGGTCTTCGGTCATTTCTATCAACTCATTCAATGAAGAGGGGCGCACTTCAAGTCCAAGAATACTGGAAAGGCTTTGCCGATTATAGTTTAATCCCCACAAAGTAATAAAAAAGAAGTAAATCAGGCTAACAATTAATAGAGTATTCAATACCCCATTGCGAAAAACAATCCACCGTTTTTCTTTTTGTCGGATCAGCTTGCTCACCCAAATTACTATTCGCCATATCACAAAAATAATTAAAATAGGAAGCAGTAACTCCACAAAAGAAAAAGGCAGCCATCCCCATAGATGTCCGGTTAACCAGGATATACCACGATAAACACCATTGGAGTAGACTGTTTCTGTAAGTAAGCTGCTTTTACGGGACAATACGTTGAGTAGATATCCCAAAGGGAAGAATAAAATCATAAGATATCTTTTAGAAAGTTTCTTTTTCATCTTTTGACTCCTGCCAGGAAAGCATTATCAATTCAAAACAGAAATTACAACAATTATAGCATATCACTTTATTTACGTACATTTTGTTTCATGTTAAATTTGAAAATAGTAAAGCCCGACGTACGTCGGGCTGATAATGCCTAACCAACTACTCAGGTTTCGCTTATCAATATTAGTTTTATATTATCTGATAATCCTTCTTGCAGAGTTATAGCGGCTAGGATAACTACCGGAATTAAGGTCACTGATAATTACTCCTACACCATAAGTTGAGGCATGGATAAATTTCCCACTACCGATATATATACCTACGTGTCCAATAGTTTTTGTGCCTTTTTTATTAAATAACACCAAATCACCAGGTGCCAAATTATTTTTTGATACAGGTACACCATTTAATACCTGATCCCTAGATCTGCGGTAAAGACTATACCCAAACTGTTTATAGACATAGCTTGTAAATCCCGAACAATCAAAGGCATTGGGACCATTTGCGCGATATTTATAAGGTTTGCCCAAAAACTTCTTGGCGTAGTTTACAATGTCGGTTCCCGAAACTGAACCATTACTGGGTGGAGGAGCATCTTGACTGCTGCCGGATGAAGCTGAGGAT
>FZPS01000216.1_pt183 | contig 11842 bp, 11 predicted proteins | sample 1817821 | NCBI WGS metagenome assembly FZPS01 (sample SAMEA104158645, study PRJEB21678) | metagenome | place: Germany | collected 2015-04-21 | reverse complement strand
GACTTGGAAGTGAGGGAGAGTGTGTAGATTCTATGTTTCTACCAATATATCGCCCCTACGGGGCTAGCATTTGTCGAAGATTGGAGCATTCTTCTTTCATAGTAATATTGTCGGTTAATAAGGCATTTGCTTGCGTCAGCATCCTGTAAATCCTATCAATCTTCTATAATCCTGATTCAGACAAAAGAAAGGCTCTACGTTACCAACATGTCGTCCCTACGGGACTTGGAAGTGAGGGAGAGTGTGTAGATTCTATGCTTCTACCAACATGTCGTCCCTACGGGACTTGGAAGTGAGGGAGAGTGTGTAGATTCTATGTTTCTACCAATATATCGCCCCTACGGGGCTAGCATTTGTCGAAGATTGGAGCATTCTTCTTTCATAGTAATATTGTCGGTTAATAAGGCATTATCTAGAACAACTAAACAACTCAACGCATAAACAACTCAACAATAAGTTGCAATTTATGCTTGAAATACCTGCTAAAAGTTGTAAGTTTGCAGTGTTAAACCATGTAATAAGATGTGATATGAAGGGTGGATTGATGCTTAAGCGTAAAATTTACAATGAATTGGAAAGGTGGAAGGAGTTTGATAATAAAAAGGCGTTATTATTAAAGGGTGCTAGACAGGTTGGAAAGACGACTATAGTAAGGAGGTTTGCTAAGGATAATTATAAGAATTTCATTGAGATAAACTTCGAAAGGACTCCTTCGGCGAAAAGGGCTTTTGCGGGCAATTTGGATGCTAGAACTATTCTTCTTAATCTTTCTGTTATGGGTTATGGCCCGTTTGAGGATGGTAATACCTTGGTATTTTTTGATGAGATTCAATCTTGTCCTGAGGCTAGGACTGCGATTAAGTTTCTTGTTGAGGATACTGAGCTTGACTTTATTGAATCGGGGTCTCTATTGGGTATTAACTATAAGGATGTTTCGTCGTTTCCGGTAGGGTATGAGTATCAAATTGATATGTATCCTATGGATTTTGAGGAGTTTCTTTGGGCTTGTGGTGTTGGCGAGGATGTAATTGAGGTGGCTAGAGAGGCTTATGAAAATGTGGAGGAATTGCCTGAGTTTTTACATGAAGAGTTTATGGCTTATTTTCGTAAATACCTCATTATTGGCGGTATGCCTGAGGTGGTGAGCACCTTTGTTGAGAATGATGACTTTGGAATGGTTTCTCGTGTTCAGTCTAGTATTTTGACAGGGTATAGAAATGATATTTCTAAGTATGCTGGTAAGGATAAGGCTCTGGCTAAGAGGGTATTTGATTCGATTCCTACCCAGCTTTCTAAGGCAAATAAGAGATTTGTGCTTTCTGATACTGAGAAGGGTGCTTCTTATAGAAAATATGGTGATGCAACAGCTTGGTTGTCTGATGCTGGTGTTGCGTATTTTTCTTATAAAACCTTTGCTCTGGAGATTCCTTTTGCTTTCCATGAGAAGCATAATATTTTTAAGTTGTTTATGCACGATATTGGTCTTTTGTCTCACCTTAGTTTAGATGGTTCTCAATTCGATGTTATGAGTGGCGAACTTTCTATTAACGAGGGTGGACTTACTGAAAACTATGTTGCTGCTGAGCTTGTGAAGAGGGGTAGGTCTCTTAATTATTATGATAAGAAAAGTAGACAAGAGCTAGACTTTGTGTATGCTGAAAATAATTTGATTACTATTCTTGAGGTTAAGTCTGGTAGGTCTTATAAGAGCCACGCTTCTCTTTCTTCTGCCCTTTCTTCTTCAAAGAATATCGGCAGGGCAATTGTTCTTAGTGCTTTTAATGTGTCGAGGGGTGAGGATGGTGTGATTTATTATCCTTTATATATGACTATGTTTATGTAGGACTTTGCCAAAAAAGGCGACTTCTTTTTGAGAAATCGCCTATCGTATTTTAAACTTAAAACTTCGTCTTTATTGAGGTTTTATTCTTCCTCTTCTTCGTCTACGCGTTTGCCTAGGTCTCTGTCGAGTTTGTATAGTCCCGAACCGTTGTTGCCTATTAGTTCTAGGCTGTCTACTACGCCTTGGGCTGTGTCTTCTTCTTCTACCTGCTCGTCAATGAACCAGGTTAGCATGGATTGTGTTGCATAGTCTTTTTCTTCGAGTGCTAGGGTGTAGAGGTCGTTGATTAGGCCTGTTACTACTCTTTCGTGCTCTAGGGTTTCTTGGAAGGCTGCTAATGGTGTTTTCCACTCTGTTTGAACCTCGTCTATTGGTCTTAGTTCTGGCTTAGCTCCTCTTTCAACCATATAGTTTAACAGCTTCATTGCATGCTCTTGCTCTTCTTCAAACTGAAGATACATCCAATGTGCAAATCCTGGAAAGCCTTTGGAGGCAAAGTCTGCACTCATTGATAGATATAGATAGGCAGACCATAGTTCTGCATTGATTTGTGCGTTGATCGCTTCTGTCATTTTCTTACTTAACATAGCTATTTGTTTTTTAGTTTATTATTCTTGTTATCGTTTGCAAAGATACGACTTTTAATATATCCTGCAAGAAAATGTTTTTTATAGGGATATAGATTTTGTCTATATCTTTAGGTTTTGATATGATTTATGGGTTTGGTATGATTATTGATGCTTTGATAATTATGAAAGAATTATTGCTGAATATTTGGCAGGTATGGTTTTTATTTGTAGTTTTGTCGCATATTAGAATAGAAACCAAATTTAAAAACAAAAAAACTTATTGCTTATTGATAGGAAGATTACTTTTTTTATTGAATTATAAACGAAAACAAAAGAGGGATTCCTATGTCTTATAAAAAGATGAGTGATAAAGAATTGGTTAATAGTTTTATTGATGGAGATAAGCAGAGCTTTGAGGAGCTTGTGAAACGCCACCATCAAAAGATTTATGGTTATATTTTTTCTCTTGTAAAGGACCAAGCTTTGGCTGATGACCTTATACAGGATGTGTTTATTAAGGTTATTAATACCTTGAAGGCGGGTTCGTATAGGGATGAGGGCAAGTTTGTTCAATGGGTGATGAGGATTTCGCATAATCTTGTGATTGACCATTTTAGAAAGAGTAATAGATTCCCAACTGTTAGGACGGGTGAGGATTTTGATATCTTCGATGTGATTGGCAGTGTGGAGGACTCTATCGAACAAGAGCTTGTAAAGAAGCAGATTCGTGAGGACGTGAAAAAGCTTATTAGACTATTGCCTGAGGAGCAAAGAAGGGTTTTGATTATGAGGCATTATGGCGAAATGAGCTTTAAGGAGATTGCTGAACGAACTGGTGTTAGCATTAATACTGCCTTGGGTAGGATGAGGTATGCTTTGATTAATATGAGAAAGTATGCTGAGGAAAAAGAAATGATTTTAAATTAATTTATTCGGTCTTCTATAATAAGAGAGGCTTATTGGTCGTTTAGTTGTATAATTAATGCGATTAATAACTCAACTTATTAGGCTTATGGAAGATAAGTACAGTCTTTTAGATTTGATAGATTCTTGGGAGGAAGACCTTTTGCAATGTGAGGCCGATATTATTCAGGCCGATGTTTATAATGAAATAGTTCCTAGCTATGGGATTTTGGATAAGATTCTTAATGCTATCAATCCTTATAAGGAGCTGTTTTCCAATTCTATCGAGACCAGGTTTTTCTTATATATGAACTAGATGGGTAAGGATTTGATTCTTATTGCTGGTCCTTGTTCTGCTGAGACTAGGGACCAGATATTATCTATTGCTGATTCTTTGTCTGATATTGATTCTAGGGCTTGGTTCCGTGCTGGAATATGGAAGCCTAGGACGATGCCTAATCAGTTTGAGGGTGTTGGTGAGATTGGACTAGAATGGCTTAACGAGGTGTCTCAAACTACTGGTCTTAGGACTATGACTGAGGTGGCTAGTGCTGCTCATATTGAGAAGGTGCTCGAATATGGTATTGATGCTGTTTGGATTGGTGCTCGAACTACTACTAGCCCTTTTAATATGCAGGAGATTGCTGATGCCTTGAGGGGTGTGAGTATTCCTGTTTTTATAAAGAATCCTATTAGCCCTGATATTAATCTTTGGCTTGGTGGTATTGAGAGAATTAAAAACTCTGGTATTACCGAATTATACGCAGTTCATAGGGGGTTTTCGTTTATAAATAATGGTAGATATAGGCAGTCGCCTTATTGGCATATTCCTATTGAGCTTAAGAGGCTTATGCCAGATATTCCTGTTATTTGTGACCCAAGTCATATTGCTGGCAATAGAGACTATGTTGAAGAGATTGCAAAGGCTTCTATTAGTATTGGTTTCGATGGGCTTATGATTGAGGTACATAATAGCCCTGATACTGCTCTAACCGATGGTGTGCAGCAGATTACACCTAGCAAGTTATCTGAGATTTTGTCCGATATGAAGATGCCTAAGTCCAAGGATTTGAATTTGGATTCCATCAATATACTTAGGGATGATATTGATAAACTAGACTTTGAACTAATTGAAATGCTTTCTAAGCGGATGTCAATTGCCTCTGATATTTCGGTGATTAAGCGTAGTAATAATCTTAGTATTCTTCAGCTTAGGCGCTGGGATGAGATGCTTAGGAAAAGAATGGAGCTCGCTGATTGTTCGGGTCTAAGCCCTGATTTTGTTAAGAAACTATTCGAGCTTATTCATGAGGAATCAATTAAAATTCAAGAGTCTAACGATTCTGATATTAATTAATTACCTTATTTTCTTCTTAGTTCGATAAAAATATGCTATTATTGCAAATTGAAATAGATATTATTAATTAAATTATTTACACAATGAAGTTTAAACATTTATTTTTTAGTTTAGCATTAGCATCAATGATGTTTGCCTGTGGTGGTAAGCAAGATGCTGCTACAGAGACTCCTACAGAGACAGAGACTGAATTGATTGAGGAGATTATTGAAGATGTACAAGAAGCTGAAGCAGAGTTTACATCTAAGAAAACTGAAGCTAGGGCCAAAAAGTCTGAAGCTCCAAAGGTGGACAATGTAAAGCAAGCCTTGAAGGATGCAGAAATCAAGGACAAAACCAAGCCTAAGGCTCCAAAGGTTGATAATGTAAAGCAAGCCCTAAAGGATACAGAAGTCAAGGATAAAAAAGATGAGCCTAAGGAAACAAAGATTGATAATGTAAAGCTAAAGCTTAAAGGCGGTAAGACTGAGTAGTCTACGAAATTATAATCTTTATAATTGAAATCTAGAAAAAGGGATTAGTATAGCTAGTCCCTTTTTTTGTTTCCATAAAGCCTATCATAAGAATGCTGTATCATTGAGAAAGCGTATTCTCTCATAAGTTTCGCCCTTTCTCCATCTTCCTTTATAATATTCTTACTACCCATGCTTAGACTATACAAGAACTCTTGAGATTCTTTATTCCAAACATATAAATATTCTTCGTCAATTACTCCTACCTTATTGTCAGATGAGAAATAGGCATATTCTCTGCTATAATTATTAAGGTCAATTCCTAGCCCAATATTATTACTTATACTTAGCCCAAGTGTATTGGCAAGAGTAGGGGCGAGATCGATTTGAAGTGCAGGTTTATATTCTTTTCTGTTCTCAATATTATTCGGCGAATAAATAAGAAAAGGAGTTCTATGGTAGCTAAGTGTTATTTCATAGTTCTGTTGTCCCAGATAGCCACCATGGTCTGCAATAAACACAAATACAGTATTCTCAAACCAATCCTTTTCCTTTGCTTTCTCCATAAAGTCTCCAATTGCCCAATCGGAATACTCTAGCATCTTGTTCTTTATATCATTGCTCTTGGGTTCGAAGTCAATATCCTTAGGTAGATAGAAGGGACTATGGAAGCTAGAGCTTAGCAGGCAGGAGAATATAGGCCCTTTGTTTTGGCTTAGCTCTTGGTCAATCTCTTCTAAGGCTCTTCTAAACATAATATGGTCAGGCACTCCCAATGTGGTTTTGACTTCTGACTTAGGATAGTCTTTTTCTGATATAATCCTATCTATTGAATTAGCTTTTAGAAAGCCTCCTATATTGTCGAATTGGTCGTCGTGAGTAGTGAAGTATAAGGTGGTATAGCCGCTTTCTTTTAGAGCTTGAGGTAGTCCATATAGTTCTGGTATGGCATTGGTCTTCATTGAGTGGATATTCAATATAGCAGGTTCTGAAAACAAGGTGGAATATACTCCATTATAGGTATGTATGCCGGCAGTATAAGTGTTTTCGAAGGATAGAGACTCGTCTCTAATCTTGTCCAGTATTGGAGTTAGGCTAACGCCTTCTTGATTAAGATAGTCCAAGCTCATCGACTCCATAATTACTAATACTAGATTATAGTCTCTTAGTCCGTTTTCATTGATTATCCATTCCTTGCTTAAGACCTCTTTTTCTATTATTCTTTTTGCTGTTTCCGAGTCTATTAGCTCAATCTTATTCTTGCTTAGCTTGCTTTTCTCTTCCATACTCTTTGCAAAAACATATACGGTATTTAATCCTAGCTGATTAACATAAGGATTGGAACTGAAATAGGCCGTTCCTACTCTTATTGGTGATTTAAGAGCAATCCTTCCCCTCATTCCCAAAAAGCATAGTCCAATGATTAGAACAAATATTACTGAGTTAAGTCCGTTTCTATTTATGTTCTTCTTTCCAAGAGTCTTCTTATATACCTTGTTCATTACCACGATATAAGAAGCTATTATTACAACCATAATAAGGAAGTAGGTAAGGTAGAGTTTTTCTTGGAATATCATCTTGAATACAAAGCCAGGTGAATCCATCCACATCAATGCATCTACATTAAACCTTGTAAAGAAATACATAAAATAAGGTAGGTCTATTAATGAGATTAGGAAGCTAATTGAGAATAGGCTAACTATTAAGTAGTGATTGATTTTATAGAATAGTTTTGAGCTTCTGTTGATTATAAAAGAGGTTAATAGGCTTATAATAAATATAGCTAGAATAAAGCATGAGACTAGGCTGTCGAACCTAAATCCCATAAACATCGCCTTGAGCAATAGGCTAATGCCTTGCTTTTCGCCTATTACTGCCCTTGTTGCATTAAGGTTGAAGCCTAGTATTCCAAGCCTGAATAGGGTAAAGTAAGCAATGGAAACTCCGAAGCTTAATAGTAGATATTTTATTCTCTTATCTAGATTTTTATTCTTCATATATTGTTATCTCTCTTATTATTTACTCCATAACCAAAAAGGGCAAAGTCGCCTAAACAAGGGTCGTTTGGAAATATCTTACTAAGCTTATTGCTTACCTCAATTGCTGCCACCATATTTGCAGTGTTTTTGGAGGTTAACTCTAGTTGCTTCGCTATTCTAAAGCTATGTGTGTCGAGTGGTATAATTAGCTGGCTAGGGCTGAAGCTATTCCATATCCCAAGGTCGACTATGCCATCATTCCTAGTCATCCACCTTAGAAACATATTTACTTTCTTACATGCTGATAGCGTGTTCTTGGGTATTCCTTTTAGGTTTGGAAATACTGAAATAAGGCTTTCTAATATTGCTTTTTGACCATGGTTTGGGTTGTGGTTATTATTGAGCTTTGATTCTAGGTCGGGATAGCCTTCTTTATAGTAAATCTCCCTTAGCCTATCCATTAGCAAATAATAATCGTTTTCTTTATAGAATCTATATAGGGTTTTGCTTGAGTTTTTATATTTCTTATACTCTCTATGTTCTAGGTATTGGGATGGGCTGGACTGGTATTCCTGGTCTAGCTTTTCGAGTGTGGTTATAATCGTCTTCCTATTTCCATAGGCTAGCCAAGAGGAGATAAAGGCTGATATTTCAATATCTTTTTTCTTCTTATATTTATGTGGAAAGCGGATTGGGTCGGAGTCTATAAACTCTTTGTTATTATAGGCTTTTGCGTATTGAATAATAATGTCTTTATTCTTGATCATGTTATGCTCTCATTATTGCTCTCTTGTTTCTTCTGCTTTTTCTATCTCTTTTATTTCGTAAATCAAGTCGTTGATATTGGTTCTTATATCAAGCTTGCTCAGCATATTAGGACTGGTCTTAGGGTGTACTCTATTGCTTAAGAATATAATCGATAGTTTGTTTTTAGGGTCGCTCCAAAAGTATGTGCCAGTAAATCCACTATGTCCATAGCTTTCTTGGGAAGCATATTTAGAACAATGTGGTGACTTGTCTTTAATTAATGGCTTATCAAAACCAAGGCCTCTTCTATTCTTTCTATTTTCGTAATGTCTTGCAATGAAAGTTCTTATGGTTGACTCCTTAAGATATCTTTCGCCCTTATATTCTCCATTATTCAATAGCATTTTTATGATTTCTGAGACGTCCATTGCATTAGAGAATAATCCTGCATGCCCTGCAATCCCGCCCATTAAGAAGGCTGTTTGGTCGTGGACATAACCTAATATTTCTTTCTTTCTAAATACAGTATCGTTTTCTGTTGGTGCAACGTTACTCATATCTCCCTTCTTCCAAGCGTTATAGCCCATGTTCTTAAGTTCCATAGGCTTATAGAAATGCTTATTCAAATACTCTTCCATATTCATTTTAGTGATTTCTTCTATCATTTCACCAAGAAGGATGAAGCCAAAGTCAGAATAAAGATACCCACTCCTTCTGTTTAGATTGGACTTAATTATCTTATTTACAACCTCGTACTTATATCTAGTGTCTCCTGCAAAGTTCTCCCCCTCATCCTTATAGTCTTTCCAGATTGGAGCCCAGGAGCGTAGTCTTGCGTTATGAGATAGGGCCTGCTTTATGGTTATCTTTCTCTTATTGGTACGCTTTAGCGAAGGTAGGTGTTTTGAAATCCTATCATCCAAGTCTATCTTGCCGTCTTCATAGAGTTTCATAATGGCAAGAGTAGTCCCCACCACCTTGCTAACTGAAGCAATATCATATATGGTTGAGTCATTAACCCTGTCTATACTATCGTATCTTAGATATCCATAGTTTCTCTTATATATGGTTTCTCCGTTTCTAATAACAATAACTTGTGAGCCAGGATATGCTTTTTGAATTATTCCATCATTGATAATAGAGTCCATCTTTAGGAATGGGTCTAGGCTTAGGCCTAGCTCCATAAGCCTTTCATAGCCTGTCGGTGTTCTAATCATGCTTATACCATCTCCCATACAATACTTAAGATCGGAGCTGACTGGAAGTCGTCCAACGCTTAGGTTCTTATCGAAGATAGTGGCTAAAGCCTGCTTCTCTATGAAGTAATCATTTTGGTAACACATTAATATAGCACCGAGATTGTCCATATCATCTAGTATTGAAAGGGAGTAAGGGTTGGTAAACATCATCAAAACAACACCATCATATTTTCTTTGAATGGAGTCTATATGCTTTAGAGCCATCCTGCTTATACCATAATTACTCTTTTTGTTTGCATATATTCCTGATGAAACGCTTAGTACTATCCTATCTGCTTTCTCAAGGCTAGAATACATATCGCTTACATCCCTATTGCTATTTAGATCGCTAATATAATAATAGGTGGTGTTATCATATTCTCTTATAAGGTCTTTTATATGGTCGGCCCTTTTAGTGCCTAGCTCAATAATTGCAACCTTGTTTCCTTTCTTAAGGTCTATTGGAAGACTATTGGTATCCTCTCCAATAAAGGTAATTATCTCTTTTGCAATCTCATTACTTATATGGTCTGCTTCTTTGATTATAGATTCAGATGGAAGGGTAATGTTCTCAATCTTTCTTTCCCATAGACCTATATCATATTTCCATTCTAAAATCTTTCTACAAGCCTTATCAATCTTATCAATGCTTATCTCTCCGCTCTTTACGGCCTTTTCAATAGCATTGATTGCCTTCTGGGTATTGCTTGGCATCAATAATACATCCACACCTGCCAAGACAGCCATAACCTCGGCTCTTCCATTTTTGTAATACTTAGTAATCCCCTGCATATTAAGAGCATCAGTAAAGACCAACCCCTTGAAACCAAGTTCTTCCTTTAGGTATTTTGTAATAATATTATAGCTAAGTGAGCTTGGAAGATTAGTTTTCTCTACTAGAGACTCAGCTTCTATATGTCCTACCATAACTCCCCAAACTCCATTATTAACTGCCATTCTAAACGGCTTAACATGTATTGAATCAATCTCTTCCTTATTATGACTAATAGAAGGTAGGTGGTGGTGGGAGTCGTGTTCAGTATCTCCATGACCAGGGAAATGCTTAACCGAAGTAATCAAACCACCGTCCTGCATACCTTTGGTGTACTGCCATCCTTTTCTAGCCACCCTACCTGGGTCTTCTCCAAAGCTTCTAATTCCAATTACAGGATTGAGGGGATTGGTGTTTACATCTACACTTGGAGCAAAGTTAATATTGATTCCCATAGCTTTTGCCTGCTCAGCAATATTCAATCCCATCCTATAAATCAGGCTATCATTATTAATAGCTCCTAAGGCTAATTGTCTTGGAAAGCTATATCCATCCTTTAGCCTCATCCCCAATCCCCATTCACCATCAATAGCATAAACTAAAGGAGTCTTGCTTGCTTTCTCAAACTCCTTACTCATCCTAATTAGGTCTTTTCCATTGCCTCCAAAATAGCATATACCACCTATTTTATAGTCTTGAATTGTTTTTATAGTGTTTTTACAAAACTTATAATCGGAATCCACCCCAATAATAATAAGCTGACCAATCTTCTCCCTAAGGTCCATGCTTTTCATATATTCATCTACAGCTTGGTCCCTCCCTTCTCTTTTGGGGATTAGTTCTTGTGAGTAAGTGTTTTGAAATAGGCTGATTAGCCCGATTATAAGTATTGCTCGTAATTTCATTTAACTTCTTGTTTTAGCTCTTTGTTTTTATCTTTTCGTATTCTCTAAGGCTTGTTTCTCTTGCCTTATTGCTTGGTTTAATGTTAAGTATATTATATTGATTATCTTTGATATTGAAGATTGCAAGCCTATTGTCCAGCACTTCTCCAATACCCGTAATGATTTTTATAACCTCGTTGGTTTGAATGCTTGCAATAATAGATGGTAGTATACCAATAACTCCCTTGCTTAGATCTTTCTTATTAGCTAGTTTTTCGTCATTGGGGAATAAGTCTCTATAATTGCAAGAGTTTTGATTTAGATTAAATACTGATACCTGTCCGGAGTAATCCTGTATGGATGCATAAACAAAAGGTTTATTTAAACCCATACATAGGTCGTTGATAAGATATCTTGTTTCGAAATTATCCGTACCATCTACTATAATATTATAGTCCCTAATTAATTCTACTCCATTATCTCTATTGAATCTATAATTATAAGCATTTATTATAGAGTGGCTATTAAGTCTTTCTAGGCTTTTCTTAGCCTCAATTGCCTTGCTTTTCCCCAGCATATCCTCTCTATACAAGACCTGCCTTTGGAGGTTAGACAATGAAACAATATCATCATCTACTAGGCCTATCCTTCCAAGTCCAGCAGCTGCTAGGTAAACAGAACTAACAGAACCTAATCCGCCTACACCTATGATTAGGGCTGAAGCTTTCTTTAGTTTGTTTTGAGCCTCTTCCCCAAACTCAGGTAAAATTATCTGCCTATTATATCTTTCTAGTTCTTTATCGTTCAATGGCATAAGTCTCTTTGTTTAAGATAATATCTTATCCCAATCCTTATATACAACATCGTAGCCTTGTGCCCTAACCATTCTTTCCATCTCTATCTCATTCCTTGTATCATTGGTATGAAACTGTTCTAGTTCTTCTACCTCCTTTGAGTATCCACCTGGTTCTGTGCGGCTTCCAGCACTCATAGAAGTTACTCCTAATGAAACGAAATTATTCCTCATCTTTATGCTTTCGCGAGTAGTCATAGAGATATCGATATCGTGGTCGAATATCCTAAAGGCCCATATTGCTT
>FZPS01000098.1_pt254 | contig 11842 bp, 11 predicted proteins | sample 1817821 | NCBI WGS metagenome assembly FZPS01 (sample SAMEA104158645, study PRJEB21678) | metagenome | place: Germany | collected 2015-04-21 | reverse complement strand
GGATAGGGCACGTAAGATGTGCCGATCGTTGTCGGCGGCATATTTGCGTTGATGGCCGTCTTGCGGCTTTTGGAGTTCGCATGGATAATATCAAGCACGTCTTGCGTCGATTTTTCATCGACGACCGTCATTAGCGTTGTATTGCCCGATCTGAGAAAACCGCCCGTCGAATTCAACTTGGTTACACGAAATCCGGCTCGGTTGACTTCTGCCATCAGGCGAGGCGTATCCTCATCGCTGACGATTGCGAAAATCAGTTTCATTGCCATAATCTGCTCACCTCCTCGCGGATCAATGCCGCAGTATCTTCTTTTTCCCCTTGCGACTCCACTACCACAACACGCATCGGTTCATCCAGAGCGATTTCCCGGAAACCCTCACATACTCGCTGTTTAAAACGTTCGGACTCCATGTCCAAGCGGTCATGTTCGCCGTCAACGTGACGTTTACGAAGACGCTGGTCGCGTGTACGTTCGCCGAGCTCAAGTAAAATGGTCATGTCCGGACAAATCCCGCCAGTCGCCCATGTATTCATGGAGCGGATCATCTCTAAAGAAAGACCGCGTCCATAGCCTTGGTACGCAATAGACGAATCGCTGAAACGGTCGGAAATCACCCATGCACCGCTTTCAAGTGCAGGAATGAGCACTTCACGCGTCAGTTGCGCACGAGCAGCCTCAAACAGAAAGAGTTCGGTCTCCGCCGCCATATTATCATGGCGCATATCGAGGAGAATTTGACGAATGCGCTCCCCGATCTCCGTTCCACCCGGCTCACGAAGAATCACTACACGATACCCTTTAGAGCGAAGATAGTCGGAAAGCAGCTTGATTTGCGTCGATTTCCCGGATCCGTCGATCCCTTCAAATGTAATCAGTTTTCCTTTCGACACGCGATATTCCGTCCATCTATCATTTCTGAACAGCAACGCCGACCCTTATGCATTATTTTTTGCATAAAAACCTCGAAATAAAGTCGCCGTCAGGGTTCGTTTTTAGTTTATTTATTATACCAATCACAGCTCATTTAGCAAAAAACAACGTTTGCCGGAAAGCGCTTTTTATTTTGTAGACAAGTTAATACGACTCCTCTGCGAAGGTAAATTAATGTCGGATAAATTGGCGAAAGAAGCATCCGAACTCGCTGTGGCGACGTACGGTCACCCGCTAGTTGAAGCGCATCTCTCTTTTACGAAGATAAAGTAAGGTCGATGCCGCGAACAGCAATACCTATTTCATGAAGCAGTTGAAGGAATGACCGATGCTCCTCACGGACTGGTTCACCGGGCCAAAGCACCGGCAACCCCGGTGGATAAGGGGTAACCGCACTGAATTCATCTTGTCCAAAAAGTGCTTCCCGAGGCATTTTCTGAAATGCTGCCGGTGCCGATAGCAGCTGATCAAGCTTTTGCGAAAGATCGCGCCGCGTTTGTGTAAGCGTCTGACGCTCAACTTTTTCTTTTATCACGGAAAGAGAATAAAGTGCGTCCAGAAGCCTCGTGTAATCCTCTTCCGGTTGATCGAGTGCGGGAATCAGCACAATACGGCTAATGTCGATCATTTCAACATCAATGCCTGCCCGGTCAAGATGATGCACTAAAGTCTTTCGACAAAAACCTGCTTCCGAAAAATCGAGTACAAGTCGCGAGGGATCGGCACCTTTTGGAAACACGCGTGAAAATCCGGACGGCAGTTTCTTTGAAAAAGAAGTGTTGAGTTTTTGCAAGCGCTCAAGACGTTCTTTTCCATAGGATTCCAATTCGGCACGCGCGCGATCGATTGTCGCCGCGATAAGAAAAGAAGGACTCGACGTCTGAAAAACACGAATCATTGAGTCCACTCGCCGAAGGTCAATACGTTGTTGTTGAACGGCCGTTTCAGAAACATGCAGAAGAGATGCCGGCGTCAGTGCGGCAAGTGTTTTGTGCGCGCTTTGGCACACTATATCCGCTCCAAGAGAGAGTGCCGTTGCCGGCTTTTGATCCGGAAGAAAGGCAAAGTGCGCACCGTGCGCCTCATCAACAAGAATGAACATACCGGCTTCGTGAGCGACGTGCGCAATGCTCTCAAGATCGACGGTTCTGCCGTAATAGTCCGGATACGTCACCAAACAGGCCGTTGCCTCCGGATGTCGGCGAATTGAATCGATATAAGCGGATGCGTCAGGTTGACCGTCTTCAAACACGCGACCATCCTCCGCTTCTATAAATATCGGTTTAAGGCCAAGCAGAGCGACGGCGTGCACTACCGCGATATGCACCGCACGAGGTAAAAGCAAAACGTCACCTTCTCGAAGCACAGACGCCAGCATGATCATAATGGACGTCGTTGTGCCCGATGTGATAAACCACGTTCGACCGGCTCCAAAACAGTTCGCAGCAAGTCTAAAGGCTTCGAGCACACTGCCGGACGGCATAGCAAGATCGCCTGTACCGAGAAGCTCTGTCGTATCAAGAGCGGAAAGCTGTCTTGAAACAGAAGAAGGCCAAGCGCGCCCCTGACGGTGCCCGGGCATATGAAAAGAAACGCGCCCGGATTGACCGATCAAGCAATCCCAGAGCGGCGTCCTTTCGCGATCATCGTTTACCATAGTTGAGTCACATATGATGTCTTAGTGTCGCATTATTCACGCGATACGCTCAACAAGACCTTGATCAGATGTCGAGGGAAATCCGGCCGATTTCCTCGATTTGCCGTTCAATGTCTCTCTCGATGCGCTCGTTGTCAAGTGTAATGTCTTCGGCAGTCTCTTCTTTTGAGAAACGTTTCACGCGCGGCCGCGAAGTCGTGATGCCGGATCGAGAGCTTTCTTCTCCGAAGGTACGTGTGCGTACTTTCGATTGTACCGCTTCACTCATCCTGTTCGTGTCGGATACGCGCTTTGTGATCTCACGAAAAGTCTGAGGAGCATCTCGACGCGGCGCCTCTTTTAACTGCTCTTGTGTTGGCTCGTGTTGTGGCGCATCGGATCGCATATCGGATACTGCATGACCCTGCCGGCGTTCATCTGTCCTCTTTCTAGGCGTTTGATCCTGTCTGTCTGCTACCGGACGGGTTTGACGACGCTGAGAGCTGCCTTTTCGTCCTGATGATCGTCTCCGGCGCGACGTCGGGCGCTCCTGACTGTCTTTCTTAATATCTTCTTCCTTACGATCGGTTCGGTCGGAAGAGGAGCGTTGCTGACTGCTCCTTCTTTGTCCACGATTGGACGTTCCGGAACGTCGGCTTCTCCTTCGGCTTGAGGAAGATCGTTGGTCAGAACGTTGCCTTTGTCCTTGATCAGCGGAGTCGGAGCCTCCTTTCGGCGTTACTTCAAGCCGTGTCACTTGCCTTTTATTTGTTGTTTGGTCTGACATAGTTCACCATCCCTGAATTATAAAAAACACTCGCAGCAACTCGTCTCTGCGCCTGTTTACGGCTTTATTGTAGCATGGATGCCTTATTACAAGATAATAACGTCGACGCCGCTTCAATAAAAGGACACGTCGACGCCTCGAAAGGGCAACGCCTAGAAGCGTCTGTTCGAGAATATACATCATCATGAACGATCTTCACACATTCAGATTGATCAGCTGGCTCATGTATAAGTTTGCCGTCTCCAGTCGTCTTTGCCGCACAATCGTTCAAAATATTCCCTTGTGAAAGTGACACCGACGTCAATCCGTCGTCGGATTTAGTTGTAGAAAACGTATCATAGACAAGCAATGTCCACGACGACCCTACTGCTGTTCGGCGCATTTGAGGATCCGCAGAAAGACAGCTACGCAGCTTCGCTTGAAGAGGCGATTCAATCCCTCGAAGTTCCCGTTGAATCCTTTTTTCAGTTAGACGCTTTCCCGGCACGCCGGATATGACGGAAAGAAACGTCATAGCTAAACTGAACAGATCACTTTCCGGACAAGGTGTTGCCGTAAGGTATTCGGGAGCCGCATAAGAGAGGGTGCCGGAAAATGTCGTCGGCGGAGTCGGACACAAGCCGTCCAGAAGACGCGCGGATGAAAAATCCACAAGCACAGGCTGATCGTCTGAAAGAAGCATTATGTTGCTCGGGGCAATGTCTCCGTGCATGACCGGCGCTCCGGCAATATGGGATAACCACGCAAGCGATTGTGCCAGCCGATCAAACCATGTCTCCCAACAAGTTGCCGACAAAACATTGCGAGGCATTTCAGAAAAAGATACACCTTGGAGATATTCAAAAACGACCATTCTCTCAGATGGCGGCGAATCAAGTTCTAGGACAGGCACAAAAAAACTTGAAGGATCTGATGCCTTATAAGCTGTTTCTGTCGCTTTATAAGAAGCGTCCGAGAAATCTTCCTCAGGCATTGCGATGCCATAGCAGCGAAGGAGATGAGGTGTGCGTGTCCGCCAAAGAAGCGGTATGATCCGAACGTCCAAAAATTTGTTCAGCGGTTTCAAGAAATAAGGCGGTCTCTTTTCCATGAGAAAAGTCTACCGCCGGAGTAGAAGGTCAACAAAGACTTTCTGTTCCCGTTGCCTCCTGTTAGTTGTCAATTTGTCGAAAAAAACTCTATCCCAACTATGCCCCGGTGCTCTTCGGTTCAGGAAGTGCGTCCATCGCTTCTTGGCGCTCAATCTTCGGTTTCTCTTTTCCGAGCACACACGATTCCGTGATGCGGATAGTGTGCGCTTTGTCATCGTGCGAGGGAGCCTCGTACATAATGTCCAGCATCAGTCCCTCTATAATGGTACGAAGACCTCGGGCACCTGTTTTCAAATCAAGCGCTTTCTTCGCGATGGCAGCAATGGCGTCATCATCAAAGAAAAGCTCCACATCGTCATAGCGTAAGAGCTTGCGATATTGTTTTAAAAGAGCGTTGCGCGGTTCTTTCAGGATGCGCACCAAGGCATCTTCGTCAAGTTCGGTAAGTGCCACGACCACAGGAACACGGCCAACAAACTCAGGAATCAAGCCATAATGGAGCAGATCCTCCGGAAGCAGATGCGCGAACAACTCTTCGCTCTTCAGTTTTCGTGTTCCCTCGATATCGGCGCCGAATCCCATTGACTGCTCACCGATGCGATTGGCGATTATTTTGTCAAGACCATCAAAGGAGCCTCCTAAGATGAACAGAATATTCGTCGTGTCGATTTGAATAAATTCCTGATGCGGATGTTTGCGGCCACCTTGCGGCGGAACATTCGCCACCGTGCTTTCAAGAATCTTTAGCAGTGCCTGCTGCACGCCCTCGCCGGAAACATCTCGCGTAATGGAGGGATTGTCCGACCTGCGGGCGATCTTGTCGATCTCATCAATATAGATGATGCCGCACTCAGCGGCCGTGATGTTATAATCGGCATTCTGAATCAATCGAAGAAGGATATTTTCTACGTCTTCGCCAACATAGCCCGCCTCCGTCAACGCTGTAGCGTCCGCGATAGCGAAAGGCACTTCCAAAATACGTGCCAGCGTTTGCGCAAGGAGCGTTTTCCCGGAGCCTGTCGGCCCGATGAGCATAATGTTAGTCTTGGCAAGTTCAACGTCTTCGTCTACTTTCACCGCTTGGTCTGAAAAAACACGTTTGTAGTGATTGTATACGGATACGGCAAGTACTTTTTTGGCAAGATCCTGCCCGATGACATATTCGTCAAGTCGCTCTTTAATCTCTCGCGGAAGCAGCAAATTCTTTCTTCCGGAAAGCATATCGGCCATGCTTTCGTCAAATCCGGGCGTGTAGCCGGAGAGCATTTCACCGCAAAGCGCAACACATTCATTGCAGATAAAAACGCCCGGCCCCTTAACCATCTGCTTTACTTGCTTTTCCGTTTTGCCGCAAAAAGAGCAGTGAATAGGGGTATAGCCATCGCGGCGATTATTGTCGGACATGAACAACCTCCGATTTCATAAGCGTTTCCAACGCATCCCTTCACATATGTAAGGCAGATGTCATGCTGCCGTCGCACTTCACTAGTTACAAGCATTCATTCGCGAACGCGAGACGGAAGCAATGGATCAACAATCAGCGCTTTGCCATAATTTTATCGATCATGCCGTACTCAACGGCTTCCTCTGCAGTGAGCCAACGGTCGCGATCGGTATCGCGTTCGATGACCTCCAACGGCTGTCCGGTGTGGAGAGCCATCAGCCTGTTCAGTCGATGCTTGAGTTTAACAATATGCTCTGCAACGATCGTAATATCTGAAGCCTGCCCTTCCGCACCGCCCGAAGGCTGATGAATCATCAAATCCGCGTTGGGCAAAGCAAACCGCTTTCCTTTCGTACCGGCACAGACGAGAAAAGCGCCCATGCTCGCTGCCATACCCATACAAATGGTCTGGACATCCGGCTTGATATACTGCATCGTGTCATAAATCATGAGTCCCGAGGAAACTTCTCCGCCCGGACTGTTGATATAAAACTGAATATCCTTGTCCGGATCTTCCGCTTCAAGAAACAGCATTTGTGCCACGACCAGATTTGCGGTGACGTGGTTTACTGAATCGCTCAGTATGACAATGCGTTCCTTAAGAAGTCTGGAAAAAATATCATAGGAACGTTCGCCGCGATTCGTCTGCTCGATGACCATCGGTACGAGATTCATATGTTCCGGAATCCAACGTTTTCCTGCTGTTATATCGTTCATTATCTATTATTCCCTTTCCTATGCTTTCCTATGCTTTGTCATCGGATTGCGCGATTTCGTTTTATTCTCACTCTTCGCCTTCTACGTTATCCTTTGACTTAGCACCGTCCACCTCAGAGTCTGATGCGGCATCCTGTGCTCTGTCGTCGGAGTCTTTAAGTTCGTCGGCGCCTTGAGCCTCGTCCTCTTCATGATCCTCGATTTCCGGCATAACATCCGTAGCAATGCTTACGCTGCGGAGCCACTCAAGCAGGTTCTGCATCTCGATTCTTAAACGGAAATCTTCACGCTGTGCATCATCTTTCAGATAGTCATTGTTAAAAACATCGATCGACACGCCGGCTTCATCGGCCGCTTTTGCGATTTCTTCTTCAAAGAGCTCATCGCCCAGCTTGAACTGATCTTCATGCGCCCGGCGAATCGCCTCGAGCACACAGGCACGTTCAATTCGTTTGCGTGATGTGACTTCTTGCCGCTTCCTGAAATCATACATCGTCTGTCCAGAGTACTGGAGAAAATCGGAAAATTTCAGGTTGTACATCGCAAACTGACGCTCTTGATTTTCAATCATCTGATCGATATCGTCTTCCACCATTAAATCTGAATATGAGAGCTCAGCGTCTTTGACGATGGCATCAAGGATATTGTCTTCAAAAACGGTATCTGCCTGACTGTTTTTCTGTTTGAGGATCTCCTGGCGGATCTCTTCGCGATACTCATCCACCGTGTCGGCGCTTTCGCTGACGTCATGTACGAATTCGTCGTCAAGTGCGGGAAGTTCTTTAACACGAATCTCATGAATCTTGACATTGAAGACAACATCTTGGCCGGCAAGATCCTCAGCGTGATATTCTTCCGGGAAAGTCAGCGGCAACTCAAACTCATCGCCAACGTTATGGCCGATCAGACCGTCTTCAAAGCCTGGAATGAATGCGCCTGAACCGATTTCCAGCACATGCCCCTCGTTAGATCCGCCTTGGAACGGTTCACCGTCAAGAAGACCCTCGTAATCGAACGTGACAGAATCACCTTCCTTAATCGGGCGATCAGTTACAGGAACAAGTCGAGAGACACGCTCACGCGCCGCCTCAATGCGAGCATCGATCTCCTGATCTTCGACTGTAACATCCGGGCGGTAAGCGACGACTCCCTCGTACTGTCCGAGTTTGACATCCGGCTTGATCGCGACTTGCGCTTCAAAAACAAGACCTTCTTTGCCGCTGATCGTTTTAATATCAAAACGCGGCATTGAGCGCACATCGATATCCTGCTCTTCCAACGCAGCCTCGTAGGCCTTCGGCAACGCGTCATTGAGCGCGTCGTCGTACAACACGTCTTCGCCGTAATAGTTCACGACGATTGGATAAGGTGCTTTGCCTTTTCTAAAACCGGGGACCTGAAAATAGCGCGCATTTTTGCGGTGTGCCGCCTGAAGCGAGCGCTTAAAGATTTCCGGCTCAACTGTAATTTCCAGTGTTATCGTCTGTTTTTCTTCAGAAATTTTTTCTGACGCCATACTAATTTGTCCTCCCGATGGGTTTGCCCATTCGCAATATATTTTTAGTGAAGCTTAAGTATTTTAACATAAGGAACGCATTATAGGCACATTTGAAGCTCTTTCTGAATCATGCTATCATTTTATTGCCTGAAATGCGCGGCACTCTTGTTTTTGGACCACCATTTTTTGAAGGGGAGTCCGGGTCGAAGTGGAATAAGAATATGCCCTTTATCGGGACATTCGAAGACCACCGCAGGGCACCCACCTGGCATAAGGCTGGGTATCAAAAAAAAGTGCGCCATTTCAGGTTTTTATATTGCATTAAATAGGAGGCCTCTATGCGTATCTTCAACTCCATGACGCGGCAAAAAGAAGCATTGACACCCCTTGAACCGAATCATTTTAAAATCTATGTCTGCGGACCTACCGTGTACGACTATTTCCATATCGGCAACGCTCGTCCGTTCGTCGTTTACGACACCTTGCGCCGTTACCTACTGTGGTTGGGCTATGAAGTAACCTATGTTCAAAATTTTACCGATATTGATGACAAAGTGATCCAGCGCGCCCAAGCTGAAGGTATTACAACAGCGGAACTCGCAGAGCGCATGATCAAAGAATATTATCACGATGCCGATTCGCTGAACATCATGCGCGCCGACATTCACCCGCGCGCCACAGAGTCGATCGATGACATCATCGCGCTGATCAGCACCCTCATGGACAAGGGATTCGCTTACACCGCGGAAGACGGCGTGTATTTTTCAATCGAGCAAGATCCGAATTACGGTCGACTTTCCGGCCGCAACATTGACGACCTCATGGAAGGCGCCAGCGAGCGCACAAGCTACAGCGACGATAAACGTCATCCGTTTGATTTTGTATTGTGGAAGTTCAAGAGAGAGGGCGAACCTTACTGGCCAAGCCCTTGGGGGGAAGGACGACCCGGCTGGCACATCGAGTGCTCCGCTATGGGCATGGCTCATCTCGGCGAGACGATCGATCTTCACTGCGGCGGTGTCGATCTCACATTCCCTCACCATGAAAACGAGATCGCGCAAAGCGAATGCGCCACAGGCAAAACATTTGTGCGCTACTGGATGCACAACGGGTTCGTCAACATTGACCAGCGAAAGATGTCGAAATCGCTCGGCAATTTTTTCACCGTTCGTGAGCTTTCCAAACATTATCCTTACGACGTCATCCGGTTTTTTATCTTGCAGGCTCATTACCGCATGCCGATCAATTTCTCCGACGAACTGCTTGACGCCGCCGTCGCCAGTTGGCAGCGGATCAATTCCTCGATCGACCTTTTGACGTTTAGCGCGAAAGCTGCACCGGAAACGGCACCCGGCGAAGATGAAACCTTATTCGAAGAAGCTGTGACACGGTACTTGGCTGAATGGCAGGACGCGATGGACGACGATCTCAACACGGCTGATGCGCTGGCAGCGATCTTTGAACTGGTACGCGCCGCCAATACGGCAGTTGCCAGCGGGCGTGTCTCGAAAAAAGCACTATTAAACGCACGTGACGCTTTGATCGGACGTCTTGACGTTCTTGGGCTGAAGCCGAGAACCGACCAAAAAGCTGCTATCCCTCAAAGGATCTTGGATCTGGTCGATGAACGCACAGAAGCCAAGAAAAATCGCGATTTTGCACGCGCCGATGCCATCCGTGATGAAGTTCTCACAAACGGATACAAAATCGAGGACACGCCGCAAGGCGCACGCGTAATTCCGGTAGACGCATAAATGACAAACCCTACGGCAAACCGTTGCGCCATTACAACACTTGCGTGGATTGGTGACGCCGTTTTTGAATTGTGTATTCGGCTCCGGCTTACAAAGAGCAATCCGCACATATCTTCCGGTACACTCCACCACATGGCCATTCGATATGTAAGCGCGAGAGGACAAGCCATGATGTTGCGAGGATTGCTGGATGAGCATAACGCCGAAAGCGAGAACATGATTCTTCCATTTGATGATGAAACAAAATGTGCGGCGTCATCTACAACGGATGAAAGAGACGTTGATTTCGAGCAAACCGGATCCGATGACGTTCCACTCGACAATGAGATCGATTTTGCTTTATCCGGTATTTCGAATGCCAATAACATGGATAATAGATATGTTGACGTCTCGGTTGACGAAGGAATACGATGTGCATCGTCGTACCCGGAAGAAAATGCCTTTATCTTTAGCGGCCGCGAGCTGAACCTGATGCGCCGCGCTCGCAACCATCACACCGACAGTCAACCCAAAAACGTTGACATAAGAGATTATCACTTGGCAACAGCGTTTGAAACGTTGATCGGATGGCTTTGGCTCACCGATCAAAAGAATCGAGCATTTCATCTCATCGATCGGGCACTAGCCATTGCCGATGATCACCCAAATGACGAGTGATCCCTTGAAACAAATAACGGATATCAACCAACAATGACAACACCATCGACAAAAAGAACCTCCCAAGATCAAGCAGAGCACACTCATAAACACGACGAAAATACTCCTTTATCTCAAATTGAGGGGAGACATCCCGTCGCTGAAGCGCTTCGAGCGGGACGTCACATCAACCGTGTTTTCGTTCTTGAAAGCGCGCGTACGTCGCGGCGCAAATCGCCGCTTGCAGAACTTGCCCAACAATGTCGCGATCAGGGCGCGATTGTTGTCTATGTCGGCAGAGCAACGCTCGACAAGATGGCGCTTTCTGAGGGACATCAGGGAATCATTGCGGAAATGGCGGCGCACGGTTACAGAGAACTCGACGATGTTTTACACGACGCCGCAACACGCGGCGAGACGCCTTTTCTACTGCTGATTGATCATGTCCAAGACCCGCAGAATCTGGGTTCGATTCTTCGCATCGCAGACGGTGCTGGCGTCACCGCTGTCATCATTCCAAAACGTCGGGCCGTTCCTCTCAATGCTGCTGTCGCCAAAGCTTCGGCCGGCGCCATCGAATATGTACCTGTCGTTCGTGTCACCAATCTCTCGCAAACTATCCTTTCGCTGAAAGATGAGGGCTTCTGGATTTTTGGCACGGACGCTTCCGCAGAAACGCGTTACGACGAAATTGACTTTGCAGGAAAGATTGCTCTTGTGATTGGCAGTGAAGGCGAAGGAATAACGCGCAACATTCGCAACAAGTGCGATGTTCTATTATCGATTCCGCTTCACGGTCGCATTAACTCATTGAATGCCGCTGTGGCTTGCGGTATCGTCGCTTTTGAAGCGGCGCGCAAACGGCGACAAATTACTTGAATAAGCGTTATCTTTCGGGCAAAATGGAATCGAAAGAGAACAGGAACCGTCATGTCTGCCCCGCGTAACCCCCAATATCAAATTCCGTGCCGCGGCCGTGTTACTCCGGAAAGGCAGAACAGAGCTTTTTTCCTTGTCCGTTCTATAAGTGAAAAATAAAACGATGGGTAGAGCTCGGGATTCTTTTCACGAGAAAAATGCCACTACAACAGATTTTTAAAAAACGAGCTATACAAAATGGTCGTCGAACTCGCTTCCTGCGAGCCATCGCTCTTATGCTGTCGATCTCCTTTCTATTCCTCTTTACGGGATGTTATCCCACCGGCTCGGAAAAGGCAGATGAGATTTCAAATCCTACATTTTCGAGGATCGTATCGCCCGAAAACAAGCGTTTTCTTCGAACGGATGAGTGGGTTCGCATGCTTGCGCTCGTTCTGAATTTTCCCGATGATCGACCCTCTCTTTGGG
>FZPS01000110.1_pt45 | contig 11854 bp, 13 predicted proteins | sample 1817821 | NCBI WGS metagenome assembly FZPS01 (sample SAMEA104158645, study PRJEB21678) | metagenome | place: Germany | collected 2015-04-21 | reverse complement strand
TTATTAGCCTGGTTTTAATTCTACCCAAAGAGGATCTTTCGCTTGGGTAATCCATTTATATCTTTTTAAATTGGCCTGGGCTGGCAGTAGGTCTTGCTAACTTGAGTAGTTCTAAGCTAGTTTTATAGGCCTTTAATATTATATTTGTAAAGGTCATAGTCAAGACCAAAGCTCAGGCAGTAGTAGAGGATTAAATGATAGCCTATTCGATGTCTTCTGGATCTATGCTTTCTAGAAATACAATACCGTCGATTTTCCACTGGCCATCTATCTTTCTAAATTGTATTTCCTTTCGCCCATTTTGCCACTGGGGTTTGGGGATCTTTAAGACAAACTCTTCTAGCAATTGGTCCTGTTCAGGATTTTCAGGGGCTTCCTCATCTTGGTCAGTCTCGTCTCCCTCTTGGTCTTGCTCTATACTATTAAGATATTCCTGCATTTGTATTTCAGTTAGCCTTTGCCTAAAGGAATCTGTAATATTGTACTTCCAGGAGTCCTCTCTAATATACTCTACTATTTGTACGCTGGTAGTAGACTGCCAAGGCCACACCCATAGCTTTTCAACCTTTACCTTGTAATCATAGTCTGATATAAGGTAATCATAGTATTGATGGTTGGTTAGCAGGGGGTCTGAATTTAAATAGTTCAAGGAAAAAAACCTATATAGATAAGATGGGTCCTCATTTTTTAGAATTATCTCTGCCCTTTGGCTTAGGCCATCATCTAGGATTACATAAACATTGGCTAAATCATAGGCTACAAAGAAAACAATAATAATTATCAGAGTTAGTATTATTAAAAATGAAAGCCTAGAAACAATTAAAGATGTTAGGCGCATACCTGCACCAGTCTTGTTATTCAAACTCCTTCACCTGCTCCTTTTGCCTGTTTTAATGGGCATGTACCTTTTGCGGCAAAATATTATCTTTCTCAATACACCTACGATTAATTTATAACATAATAGCACAAATATTTGACTTTGTAAATTTTATATATGCCACTATATATATTTAGCTAAGCTAACTTAGGACTATAGGCAGGGGCAGGCTAACTGTATAAATTGGCTAATAGATCCTAAAGCCCTTTAGCTTGTTGGCAGTAGCAGCTATTTAATATATACTTACAAGAGAAAGATAAGCTATTACTAGTGTATTATTGGATAATACTTTATTTATATGATTAGCAGAGGTTAGCTTTTCCTTGCCTTTAGCTATATATAAATAACTACTAGAATAAAAAGCGACTAATAGACAGGAGTAATAAATGGACAAGATAGTCTTGTTAAAAATGGCATACTCTATACTAGAAAAGGTCACCCCTACTAGGCTTGACTGCGGAAAACTCTGCGATAAGGCCTGCTGTCAGGGGGAGGATGAGGACACAGGTATGATCCTATACCCAGGCGAGGAAAAATTATTGGCTAGCCAGTCTGATTGGCTGATTATAAATGACCTAGAAGGGCTTGGACCCTTAAAAAAGCTAGCCGTATGTAAAAAGCCCTGTCCTAGGAGTATGCGTCCCTTGGCCTGCAGGGTATTTCCCCTAACCCCCTACCTAACCGAGGATGATATTCTGCTGGTTAAAATAGACCCTAGAGCTAGAGGTATGTGCCCCCTAGCTAGAACCATGGACAAAAAGGAGCTAGATCCTAACTTTATAAGGGCTGTCCGCAAGGCTATAAACCTTGTCGCCAAAAATCATGAGATCAGGGCCTACATTTACTTTTTATCAAGAATGCTTGACGAATATGAAAAACAGCCCTACTTTGTATAGTGGGTTCTTGCACTAGATATAGTATGAGTTGCTAGCTTATATGCAATATATAGGTGAAATTATAAAATTCCTCTTGCATTATGATTTAACTTATAATATTATAGCTATACAATAACAATTTAATATTGCTGGTAAAGGTTGCAAACGCATTAATAGGGAAACAGGTTAAATTCCTGTGCGGTCCCGCCGCCGTAATAGACCTTGGTCGATTATTATATACCACTGGGAAACCGGGAAGGTTAATCGACCTTATAGTCTTAAGCCGGAAGACCTGCCTCTACTAAAAACACTAGTAACTTCACGGAGATTGAAGGGTGTTGCAAGATCGTAGCTAGGCCATACATACTATTTTCCTAGCTAAATACGATTACTACTTGCAAATACAAGATACCCCTTCAGCTAGTGGCTAAGGGGTTTTTAATTTGTCCGTTAAGAAAAAAGGAGGAATGCAAAAGCTATTTTAGTACTAGGGGTAAAAAGTTTGCCTTAAATCACGAAATTACAGAAAGACTAGCTAGTAACATATATACTAGCAAAGAAGGAGGATAAAATGAAAAAGAAAATTATTTGGATTGTAGCAGTCCTATTGGTATTTGCCCTAGCTCTAGCAGCTTACTGGACCTTTTTGGGCCCTAAGGCCAATGAAGGAGAGAAAAAGGTTACGATTAGGGTTATAGTAGAAAAAGAAGGCATTAACAAAAGCTTTGAATATGATACTGATTTAGACTTTTTAGGCCAACTAATAAACGAAAAGAAAGAAGAGCTAGCAGCAGAGATAAGCGACATGGGTGGCTCCTTTGTAAAGGGAATGGCTGGCTATGTAGCAGATGAATCAAAAAATGAGTTTTTCAGCATAAAAATAAACGATGTTGACGCAATGGTGGGTATCGATGAGATCCCGCTGACTGACCAGGACACCTATACTTTTGAGTTAACCACTTGGTAGGAAAAATGAAGGTTAAGGATATTGTACTTATAGGTATTCTTAGTGCTAGCCTAACTGCAGGAAAACTAGCCCTTAGCTTTATACCCAATGTTGAAATAGTTACCCTTTTATTTATAGTCTTTACCCTATCCCTGGGTATAAGGCGTGGCCTACTTATTGCCATAGTCTTTGCAACTACTGAAATACTTATATATGGTTTTTCAACCTGGGTCCTTTTATATTATTTTATTTGGCCACTATTAGTAGTTATTACAGGGCTTTTAGGCAAGCTTATAAAATCCGAATACGGCTATGCTATCCTAGCTGCTATATTTGGCCTGTGTTTCGGCCTCTTTGCAGCTATAAATGAGTCTATCTTTTACGGTTTGGCTTATGGCCTAGTCTACTGGACCAAGGGCCTAGTATTTGATTTGGTGCATGGGGTTTCAAACTTTATTATAGTCCTGCTACTATTTAAGCCCCTAAATAAGTTTATTAGTAAGCAAATCAGTAGCTTCCTTATGGAACAATAGCTGGGCATGATAATGGACTTTAAAAGGCATGTTAAAATGGATAGACTATGTAAAAAGTATATATATAAGGCAAAGTGCAACCCTAATTATTGGGTTGCACTGTTTCTTTGGCAGTTAAATTAAACATTGTTTTCAGATATACTATAAGCTATGCAAATACTCTTGTTAATTATAGGCTAATCCCTCAATTTGAGAAAGGAATTGTCCCTCAAACACATCGACTTTTAAATCCAGTGTTTCATAGCTGCTTTTCTTGGCACTGCTATACTGCCCAACTAAAAGTGACCCAGCAAACAGAAAGGCTAGAACAACAGTTGCAAGTAAAACACGTAACTGAACAACTGTCGCTTCAAAGAAGGGCTTTCCCCTAGCAAGGAAAGCCCTTTTAGTATTTGTGTTTATACTATAATTGTACAATATAATTGGTGTAATAGTCGGATAGTCCAATTAGACGCCTTTTTCATCTTATATGTTTTCTCACTAGACCTTTTGGGTACTAAAATATTAAAGGTTAGTACTACTTAGCATATTTGTCGATTAGGTCTATAACTTCAGCAATTTTTTCATCGCCCTGGCCTTCGATTATTGCTTGCTTTACACAATGCTTTATATGCTGATCTATATTTATCAGGTTAACCTTTTTTAGTAGTCCCTGGACTGCAAGGATTTGCTTTGAAATATCAACGCAATACCGGTCATCTTCAACCATCTTGATGATGCCACCAATTTGACCCCTTGTGGTCTTTAGTAGGTCCAATATTTCTTTTTTAGTGCTATTATCCAATTAATACCCCTCCCTATATTTTTAAGTGGACAAGGACTTGTCCACTTTTTTCTTATGGTTTAAAACTCTTTAGCCTTAAAGCGTTGGTCAGGACTGAAACCGAGCTAAAGGCCATAGCCCCCGCAGCAATCATAGGGCTTAAGAGAGGGCCACCAAAGAGGTAAAGTAGGCCTGCTGCTATTGGAATACCTAATGTATTGTAGCCAAAGGCCCAGAATAGGTTTTGCTTTATGTTTCTAATTGTAGCCTTACTAAGCTCTATGGCAGTTGCCACATCCCTAAGGTCACTTTTCATAAGGACAATATCTGACGATTCCATGGCAACATCAGTACCAGACCCAATAGCAATACCTATATCCGCTTGAGCTAGGGCGGGAGCATCATTTATCCCATCCCCTACCATGGCAACTACCCTATCCTCTGCCTGGAGCTTGGCCAGCTCATTGGCCTTGTCCTCAGGCAATACCTCGGCTAAAACAATATCTATACCAACCTGCTTAGCTATAGCCTCAGCTGTGCGCCTATTATCACCTGTAATCATAGCTAGCTTTATGCCCAGACTATGGAGCCTTTCTACTGCTTTTTTACTACTTTCCTTCATAACATCTGCTACTGCAATAATTCCTACTATGGTCCCATCTACAGCTACATACATAGGAGTCTTTCCTTCTTCAGCCAAGCGGTTTGAATCTGTTTCTAGATCTAGCCCTATAGCCTGGTCAAGCATAAGCTTTTTATTGCCTAAGACAACCCTTTTACCCTCGATCCTAACCTCAATACCATGACCTGGGATAGCTTGAAAATCCTCTGCCCTATATAGGTCGATTCCTTCTTGCCTGGCCCTTTCTATTATGGCCTCTCCTAGGGGATGCTCTGACCCTGCTTCAGCTGATGCTGCTATCCTTAGTATATCAGCTTGGCTCATACTTCCCTTTACAATAATGTCTGTTACCTGTGGCCTACCCTCGGTAATTGTGCCGGTTTTATCTAATATAACTGTATCTAGCTTGTGAGCTGTTTCTAGGGCTTCACCTGACTTTATTAGGATACCTAGGTCCGCTCCCCTACCAGTGCCTACCATTATAGCTGTTGGCGTTGCAAGGCCCAAGGCGCAGGGACAAGCAATTACCAGGACAGATATAAAGATAGTAAGTGAAAACTCTAAACCCTGGCCAAAGATATACCAGGCTAGACCGGCTACAAGGGCAATAACTATAACTGTAGGTACAAAGTAGCCAGAAATAATATCGGCCAGTTTTGCAATGGGTGCCTTTGAGGACTGAGCATCTTGGACTAGCTTTATTATCCTTGCTAGGGTAGTATCCCTGCCCACCCTTGTTGCTTTAAACTTGACGGTCCCATTTTTATTGATACTACCACCGACTAGCTGACTGCCTACTTCCTTTTCTACAGGTATACTCTCTCCTGTCAGCATTGATTCATCAACTGAGGTCCTCCCGTCAACAACCTGTCCATCTACAGGAATTATCTCACCTGGCTTTACTAATACTATGTCTCCTAGTTCTAGCTCTTCGACAGGTATAGTAAGCTCCTTATTATCTTGGATTATTATAGCTGTCTTTGGTCTTAGGTTCATCAGCTTTTTGATTGCCTCTGATGTTTTTCCCTTTGAAACATTTTCTAGATACTTGCCTACTAGTATTAGGGCAATTATTACACCGGCTGACTCAAAGTAGAGGTCCATGGCATGGTCATGCTGGCCTCTTGTAACAAGTATCAAAGAATAGAGGCTATAGATGATAGCTGCACTAGTCCCAATAGCTATAAGAGAATCCATGTTAGGCTCTCCTCTAAAGAGCCGGCTAAAGCCTACTGTATAGAACCTATAGCCAACAGCAACTATTGGCATAAGCAAAATAAGCTGGGCCAGGCCAAAGTTAAGTGGCCTAATAGCCGGATCTATAAAGGCAGGCAGTGGCATGCCTACCATATGACCCATAGAAACAATAAATAGTGGTACGGCAAAGATAAGGGCAACTATTAGTTTTCTTCTCTGGTCCCTTATCTGTTTTTCCTTATACTCCTTGTCAGTATCTAGCTGGTCTTGGTTTGTAATTTCTAGAGGTCTATAGCCTGCCTCCTCTATAGCATCTCTTATCTGACCTATCCTTAGTTGACTAGAGTCATAGACGATTCTGGCTCTTTCGGTAACAAAGCTAACCTCTACCCTCTCTACGCCAGCTAGCTTGCTAATACTCTTTTCGACGCTAGCAGAACAGACAGCACAAGTCATTCCGGCTATGGGAATGACAAGCTCTCTAATGGTCTCATCCTTGTCCTCTATAGCGGTAAAGCCTGCCTTTTTGACTGCCTCTATTATATCTAAAGCACTAATTCTATTTTCATCAAAGTCAACGCTGAGCTTTTCTGTAGCTAGATTGACCCTAGCTCCTGCTACCCCCTCAAGGTTAGAAACAGCCCTTTCTACTCCTGCAGCACAGGAGGCACAGGTCATCCCTCTTATAGTAAATGTTTTATTCATAGACTCACCTCTTTGTTCTGTCTTTTTCCTTTGCTTATTCTCCTCATGACCCCTCCCCCAGGGGGGTGGCCTGCTTCCTATTCTATCCTTATTCTCCCCTGCTGTCAATTAAAAAACAAAAAAGCCTAGAAAAAATTAATACGAATATATGGCTAGCTAGCAAGCTGTATAAAGAAATACTTATATATAAGCAAATAGACATGGCTAGTGTAGTTTTCTAGGCTCTTGAGACCTGCTGAATATATTGTCTACTAGTTCAAAAGACTATCTAATTATATAATCTACTATGCCTAAAGACTTGCTAATTACACTAACTACTCAGCTTAAAAGCCTTACCAATTATTTATATAGCAGGCTCGAAAGGCTTGCTTATTTTATTAACAAAAGAGCTTTAAAGGCCAAGTAAAAAGATTAGAATTTACTATTGACAAATCTCAAATGTAAATGTATCATATTAAACAATATACTTTTAAGACCTGTATATAGTATAAAGGCTATGAAAAGAAGAGTAGGTATTGGGATATGTTACAGAAAGCCCTCTTGCTGAGAATGGGTACAGAAGACTTTACCGAAGATGGTCTTGGAGCCGCGCACCGACTACCGGCTGGTATAGGCTGCGACGGGTACGCCCGTAATAGCGGATGAGTATGATAGTACTCTTTGAGGCTTGTATCGCGAGATATAGGCAAAACGAGGTGGTACCACGAAGTATAAAGCTTTCGTCCTTGAAAAGTTCAAGGACGTTTTTTATTGCCCAGAAAGGAGCTAGTCATGAAGGAAGACTATATAATTGAAATACATGACCTAAACAAGACCTTTACTTCAGAAGGCAAAAGCATTCAGGTATTAGACAACATTAATATAAGCATAAGGCGGGGCGAAATTTTCGGTATTATAGGCCTGTCCGGAGCTGGCAAGTCCACCCTAGTAAGGTGCATGAACCTTTTAGAAAGACCCACAGCAGGTAAGGTCTATGTAGACGGACAGGAAATGACTGCCCTAACGGAAAAAGAACTAAGAACAGCCAGACAGTCAATTGGAATGATATTTCAAAACTTTAATTTACTTATGCAAAGAACGGCCCTTGACAATGTATGTTTCCCCTTAGAACTAGTGGGGATGAAAAAAAAGCAGGCCAGAGAAAAAGCAAGAGAACTGCTAGCTACTGTCGGCCTATCTGATAAAGAGGATGAATATCCAGCTAGGCTTTCAGGAGGACAAAAGCAAAGGGTAGCAATAGCCAGGGCTTTGGCAACCAACCCAAAGGTCCTGCTTTGTGATGAGATTACAAGCGCCCTTGATCCTACTACTACCCAGTCCATCCTTGAGCTTTTAAAGGATTTAAACCAAAAGCTAGGGGTTACAGTCATTGTCATAACCCATCAGATGAAGGTCATCGAGCAGATATGTAGCCGGGTAGCAATTATCGATAGTAGTCATATAGAGGAAATCGGTACAGTAGATGAGGTCTTTCGCAGGCCCAAGACCGCTGCAGCAAAAAGACTTCTCTATTCAAGGGGTGAGCATATCGACAAGTTTACTGGCAGGGGTAAATTACTTAGGTTAGTATTTGACGGTAGCTCTACCGATAGACCAATAATTGCAGAAATGATACTAAAGTTTGGCGTCATAGTAAACATAGCCTATGCAGATACAAAAAACATCGATGGAAGAATGTATGGCCATATGATACTACAGCTACCAGAGGATGAAGGTCTCGTTGAGCAAATACTAGGCTATCTCGATGATGAAGGTATTAGCTATTCGGAGGAGGGTTAAAAGATGAGTTTGACATTTCAGCAGATAATGAAGCTTATGTTAAGTGGTTTACTTGAGACCCTTTATATGACAATTATTTCTACGGCAGCTGCCTATATAATAGGCTTGCCAGTAGGTGTATTGCTAACTGTTACAGACAAGGACGGGATAAAGCCAAACAAGACACTAAATACAAGTATAGGCTTTGTTGTAAACGTTTTAAGGTCTGTACCCTTTATTATACTTTTGGTTGCTGTTATGCCCATAACTCGTGCAATTGTAGGGACTACCATAGGTTCTTCAGCTACAGTTGTGCCCCTTGTTATTGCAGCAGCACCCTATATAGCAAGAATGGTTGAAAGCTCTATAAAGGAGGTAGACCGGGGCGTTATTGAAGCGTCCCACTCTATGGGAGCGACCACCCTTCAGATTGTACTAAAGGTCCTTATACCAGAGGCAAAGCCCTCACTCCTACTTGGGGCAGCAATCTCCATAACTACAATCCTAAGCTACTCAGCTATGGCAGGCTTTGTAGGAGGAGGCGGACTTGGAGATATAGCAATCCGCTATGGTTACAATCTAGGAAAAACAGATGTAATGCTAGTCATGGTAGTAGTACTAGTAGCAATAGTCCAGCTATTCCAAGCCTTTGGTGGCTGGTTCTCAAGGAAAAATGATAGGCGGATAAGATAGGTTACTGACTTAAATGCTGTAAACCATAAGTAAAAATTAAAATGATATTAAAGACTAGGAGAGATAAAAATGAAAAAAACCTTATTAGTTATTTTGACCCTGCTTCTCTTAATAGGAATATTTGCTGGCTGCTCTTCAAAGGGTACCAAGCCAAATGACGGAAAAATAGTAATTGGTGCAAGTGTAACACCTCATGCCCAGATACTAAAGCAAACAGAACAAATGCTCAAAGACAAGGGAATAGAGCTTGAAATCGTAGAATTTACTGACTACGTACAGCCAAACAAGGCAGTTGATGAAGGCAGCCTTGACGCTAACTATTTCCAACACCAGCCCTACCTTGACCAGTTTAACAAGGATAATGGGACCAAGGTAGTATCAGTTGCAAGTATCCACTATGAGCCCTTTGGCATTTTCCCTGGGAAAACAGCTACAATAGAGGAGTTAAAGGACGGAGCAGTTATCTCAGTACCAAACGATGGCACAAATGAAGCCCGCGCCTTGATGTTACTAGAAGCCCAGGGCCTAATAAAGCTCAAGGAAGGCACCGGTTTTTATGCTACAGTACTTGATATTGTTGAAAATCCAAAGAACCTTCAGATAAAGGAACTAGCTGCTGAGCAGCTAACCCATTCACTAGAGGACGTTGACCTAGCTGTTATAAATGGTAACTATGCTATCCAGGCTGGCCTTAATGCCTCTACCGATGCCCTAGCTGTTGAAGACAAGGACTCTGATGCAGCCCAGACCTATGCCAATGTCCTATGTGTTAAAGAGGGAAATGAGGATGACAAGGATATAAAGGTCCTCCTAGAGGTCCTTCAAAGCGAGGAAATCAAAAAGTTTATCGAGGAAACTTATGAAGGAGCAGTTGTTCCAATCTTTGACTAAGCCTTCATAAGCGTATGAATTTAGGCTAAATTGAGATCAAATATCTAAAAGGGATGGCTGACCTATCAGCATTAGGAGGATAGGCGATGCCATCCCTTATCTTTTTGCGTTTTATAATATCTAAACCTATTGGGCATAAATATAAGCAGAATAATCCAATAGGAGGTATTAAATTTGAAAAGTCTTGTTAACACAAAAACTAGGGAGAACCTACTTAAATCCTTTGCTGGAGAGTCCCAGGCCAGCAACCGATATGATTTCTATGCCAGGGTAGCTAGGACAGACGGTTTCATCCAGATATCTAGAATATTTGAAGAGACAGCCAACCATGAAAGGCTCCATGCCCGTAGATTCTTTAACTTTCTAGTAGAAGGTCTCAAAGAAGAGCTACCGACAGTCGTTGAGATCAGTGCTGGCTATCCTGTTGCCAAGGGAGACACCTTGGAAAACCTAAAAGCAGCGGCAGCAGGCGAAAAGGAAGAATGGCATGACCTTTATCCAGACTTTGCTAAAATAGCAAAGGAAGAAGGCTTTCCAGAGATCTCATCGGCCTTTTTAAATATTGCCGAAGCAGAAAAAAGACATGAGGCTAGATTTATAAAGTTAGCCGACAATGTGAGAAACGACAGGGTCTTTAAAAGGCAGGAGCCCGTAGAATGGACCTGTGACCTGTGTGGCTATACTCATCTTGGAACTACACCACCAAAGACCTGTCCCTCCTGCCTCCACTCCCAGGCCTACTTTAAGCTATTTAAAGAAGACTACTAAAAATCCTATTTTAAAGTTTAGCCTATACTAGCCCCTAGAGACTAGGTCAGTAGTAAATATCATACACCCGAAGCATAAGCAAAAGGTATAGCTAGGCCCAAAGCCCAAGGCAAGCCCTTTAGTAGGGTCATTAGCAGGGTCATTAGCAGGGTCATTAGCAGGGTCATTAGCAGGGTCATTTTTATAAAAGCTTGCATCTAGCCAATAGCAAAATTATTGTCTCCAACGCTTGCTTTTTTCCCAGCCTTGTAGTAATATATTTAATGTTCGCTTATGTATCTGGGTGTGGCGCAGTTTGGTAGCGTGCTTGAATGGGGTTCAAGAGGTCGCAGGTTCAATTCCTGTCACCCAGACCAAAAATAAACGACAAGTTTCGACAGTAACTTGTCGTTTATTTTTATGCAATTATTTGGTATAATGCAGGCGAAATTATTTGTATAAGGTTTATTGGAGAGTGAGCTATGTCTATAATTAAAGGTCTTGAGTGGACATTTAACACTCAAGCGGAAAAATACGAAAAAACGCGCCCAGGATATGTTGCTGAATTATACAATGATATCTTTGAAATGATAGATATCAACAAAGATAGTAACGTCATTGAGATTGGCATTGGTGGTGGACAAGCTACATTGCCGATACTAAAAACAAACTGCAAATTAACCGCTGTTGAGTATGGCGAAAATTTAGCTAACGTATGTTGTGAAAAATTTAAGCAATATCCGAATTTTTCAGCAGTTGTCGGTAAGTTTGAAGATTCTGATTTTGAAAAAAATTCATTCGATTTAATATATTCTGCATCAGCGTTTCACTGGATACCCGAAGAAGTAGGATATAAAAAAGTTTATGCCTTACTCAAAAGCGGCGGTGTTTTTGCTCGATTTTCTAACCACCCATTCAAAGACAAAGGTAGAGAAGGGTTGTATGAAGCAATTCAAGATGTATATGCTATATACATGCCAAAATCATCTGCTCCAAAAGAATATACAGAAAAACAAGCTTTTGAAAGAGCGAATACTGCAAATAAATATGGTTTTATAGATATTTCTTATAAGCTTTATCATAGAACTCGAACATTTACTTCAAAGGAATATACAGAACTTCTTGGAACATACTCAGACCATATAGCCATTGAAGAAAAAACAAGAAAAAAATTTTTTTCAGAAATAAAATCTGTTATTGATTCATTTGATGGAAAAATTACCATTTATGATACTATTGAATTACAA
>FZPS01000001.1_pt196 | contig 11864 bp, 13 predicted proteins | sample 1817821 | NCBI WGS metagenome assembly FZPS01 (sample SAMEA104158645, study PRJEB21678) | metagenome | place: Germany | collected 2015-04-21 | reverse complement strand
ATAAATTAATTACTTTAGCAACATCCTTCGCTGCTTGAGCCGAGAAGTTCTGCCGTCAGTGTTTCGTGACGAGACATTAAGACTGCTCGCTCTAACAGATTCTTTAATAGTTTTGGTTACCTTACAATATTTAAAGGATTTTGTTCCAGCTATTATAACTAATTAAAATATTTTCCATGATTTGAACTACCTTTAACAAAAGCATTGCCGAATTTCTTAAATAACCCATGGTACAATCTCATGGTTATTTAATGTTGGTCAGTTTTCCCACAAAACTCCCTCCGTAACCTTAAAAGAATTATAAAAAACGGGCTGAATTTTCAACCCGTTTTTTACTCCTTGTTTTAGACACTTTTCATTCTTTTAAAAATACTCCTTTGGCGGAGCGTGCCCGTCTTACATGGCAGACCATCCGCCATCAACGCCGATAATTTGCCCGTTGATGAAGGATGAATCATCGCTTGCCAGGAAAAGGGCGCAATTAGCGATATCAATAGTTTCACCTGAGGCCGGCATGAGCGCGTGCACACCCTGGATTCTCTTAAGGCCATCCATGTCGGGCTGGCCCATTGCAACACCGATTTCCGTATTGATGCCTCCCGGCGCGATAACATTGCTGCGAATGTGGTCCTTTGCATAAGTAAAAGCCGTATGCAATGCGATCGCGTTTACAGCCGCCTTAGACGCAGCATAGATAACTCCTGCGGCCTGATGGTAAGCGCCAAAGGAGGATATGGTAATAATATTTCCTCCGTTGCCTTGTTTCAAAAATACGTTTACAGCCTTGCGCATCGCTGCAAGAGGGCCATATACGTTGATCCCCTTTACGTATTCATATTTCTCATCTGTACAATTTGCAACCGTGGCCATATTGTCCATAACACCCGCATTGTTGACAAGAATATCCAGCTTGCCGAACTGCTTTACGCACTCATCGATCATGGCTTCGCAATCTTCACGCTTGGATACGTCGCCGACAAAAGGAACGCATTTTCCGGCCTCACCTTTCAGGGACTCGGCCAACTCTGTAAGTCTTTCGGCGCGTCTTGCCACGGCAATAACATTTGCCCCTTCTTTTACAAAATGCTCTACTATTGTTTTACCCATACCGGAAGAAGCGCCGGTTACAACTATCGCTTTATCCTTAAGTTTCACAGTATACATCTCCTTTTCTGGTTATTTTTTTACAATGCAGGGTTTGTCACATTTAACACTTAAAGACACTTGTTATATTTATAACACTTATTTATATGTTTTAATCAGTCGCTGATGATTTTCACATAGAACTCCCTGGTCCTGGGTCCGTCGAATTCGCAAAAGTAGATTCCCTGCCAGGTGCCAAGCACAAGTTTTCCGTCCCTGATAATCACGGTGCAGGAAGACCCCATAAGAGAAGCCTTTAAAAGTTTAACAGGCTCATTCCGCTCCATCTAACTTAAGCAGGGCCTCCTCAACGCTCGGAACAAAGTAAATACTGTTTCCATTATTGCATTCATATATGAAGTCTTTAAGAGCTTTGCTTGTATATTTTGAATAATCCCCGACAATGGCTATTTTTTGCGATAGTTGATAAACTTCTGCAATATTTCGCCTGCGATTCCGGTGCTAAAAACAAAGAAATCATCGGCTATGCATGATTTGTGAACTATTAACTTATCGCAATCCGTTTCGTATTGCGCAGTGATGATAATAAAACGCGAATATCAGTATTATTATATTTTACCACTTTTTTATCCACCTCCCAAACAATTGTATAATAAAAAATCCCGCCGGTTAAGGGATTTCCCCTCCGAACGGCGGGACCTGTTGCCAAGCAACCTTCATGAATTAATCGTTTGCTATTGGCAGGCCAGGGGCAGCCGATGGCAGCAATTTTCAACAAAACAAAGCGCTCACCAATAGATAATCGATCTGTTTCGATAAGCTGATATGAACCGGATCCCATTTTCTTTTTGGGCAATCTACCACCTCATAGGGTAAGCCCAAAGCATCAATAAATTTAATGAAATTATTATCCAACCACGGAGGAGTCCATGCGCCGGACCTACATATGTGAATTACGGATACTTCGATGCATTTGCCTAAATAATCCGGATGAGCGAGATTATCTGACTCATTGAGATCATTGAAATCGTAATACCTTATGTTATAGAGTCGATTCATCAGTTTGAAATGTTCCGGCTTCTCCGCCGTATACGGACTGTAGATAATATTAGCTTCTTTGATTTGCTTATCCTTTAAGAGTTTGCCGAGCCAGTTGGAACAATTGACGTCATAGTTAAGAGACGAAAGCCCGCCATAGCCCAGATCAGAATGGGAGTCAAAGAGGTACACCACATTGCAGTGGTTTTCTTTTGCTATTTTGTATGACAGGGCATGAGAATCTGAAACATAGGCTTTAATGCCGCCTACAAATTTGAAGCGTTGCTTGATTCTGTCCCAGAATGTATCCACTTCCGGGGAGAGTTGAAAAGCTTTTTTAATATCTTTGCCCCGCGCCATCGCCTGGATATATCTTTTATACCAAAGTTCATCCAAGCTCCTTTCGTTTTCCATGTACAGACCCAAAGTGTGTTGAGTATAAACAAAGTAGTCCCAATCTACTGATAGCAAGCACTTTTCCATATCGTAACCTCCTTAACTAACTCTACGGTTAAAATATGGCGCTCTGTCGTCTGGCCCTTCTGAGTCTCGTCCAGAACGTCTATTTATAAGTTTTAAAATGATCAGGACCGCAAATATTTTTGTCAGATTATGATACTACTACACTGTTAGCAGCATCGCTCATAGATCGTCAAACAGGTTCGGCAAATCTCTTTTGTCAGATTGTAACACTACTAGTATATCATAAACAAAAAACCTATTACGCCAATTACATCAATTCGAGATTTCATTAATTAATTCAAGGTTTCATTATAATAGCCTTTATGACAAACGGGTATTAGTTACTTAAGTTATAACATTATTTTGAATAAAATGCTAATATGCTTAGCTCATTTCTGTTTTTATTTCTTCATTTTTGACCCTACTTCGACCCAAGGGGGCGGTTCTTTCGCAACCGCCCCCTTGGATCTTAAATCATATTCAAATAGCTTTAGCGATTAACTGAATGAGATTAAAATACTTTCCGCCCTCGGCCTCCATCATTTTGATATCCTCTACGGCATAGGGATTCTTGCAGGCAAGCCATTCATCCCATGCCTGTTTGCAGCAGTTCATTTCCCGCATATCTACGATTTCTATGCCTTCTGCCTTGCTCCATAAATCTCTCCACCAATCAAGGGAGTGTATAGTCCTTTCCACCTCATCAACCCAGAAGGGTTTCATTTCCTCGGGAACATTATTCCCGAATTCGTATTTTATCCCCGGAACAGCTACAGCGATATAACCGCCCTTTTTGCGACTTTGTCTACAGTCTGTGCCGGTTGAATATCAACCGGCATTTTGTGGCCTGATCTACAATACACACTATGACTTACCGTAAAACCGGATAGGGATATTCGCCCTCAATTATAATCCACGTGGTGTCAAAATCAAAACCGGTATGAAGCACAATGTTATAGAAACAAATCTTTTAAATCTCATCCCAATGACCTCCTTATACAAATTCCGGCCATAAAATATAAATGCATAACATCCATATCGATAACGTCTTAATTTTACAGTCTTTTAGGACGAGAGAATATGCCGGATATTATCTTAATTAGTAAGGGAAACATCTTTTTTGCTGCAAGGCATCATTGAGAGACAATACACAACAAAAATAGAAATGCTATGAAATTCACATTCATAGCATTAGTATATTATTATGCCTCCAAATCAGCAATCAAACCATCCTATTTATCCGGCAGGTTATACATCATTTTGATAATAGACTATTGAGTTAAAACCAATATCCTGTCACTCTGTCCAACCATACTGCCCTTTGAGCTCTACAAATCTGACCATTCCCATTGTCTCGACATCCATATCGCCGTCATCTGTCTTCGTAATAAGCTGAAGTTCCTGCAAATGCGGCGGACCGACGGGAATAACCATCCTGCCGCCGTTTGCCAATTGGTCCACCAGGTCGTCAGGCAAAACATTTGCTGCCGCCGTTACCATAATCCTGTCATAGGGAGCATGTTCTTCCCATCCCACGCTTCCGTCTCCCACTTTATAATGGATGTTCGTAAAGTTTAATGCCTCCAGCCTCTTTTTCGCCTTTTCCATTAATTCCATGATTCTTTCCACTGTAAAGACTTGTCCTGACATCTTTGCAAGAATGGCTGTCTGAAAGCCTGAACCGGTCCCGATTTCCAGCACCTTGCTATCCTTCTCCGGCGCCAGAAGCCGTGTCATTTCCAGCACAAGGCTGGGTTGCGAGATTGTTTGTCCGAAGCCTATGGGCAAAGGCTCGTCCAAATCTGCATACTTCTTCATGTCATCTTCAATAAAAAACGAACGATCCAATGAACGGAAAAATGTTTCAAGCTCCTGCCGATCCATTCCCTTTCACCTCACTTCCCGGCATTCCTTCTCGTCTATGGCAACTTACTATAACTCAGCTGCCATTTTCAAACCTTCAATAAGAGAATTATACCATTTGTCCTAAAGGCCTATGCTGTGAAAATATAATGCTCCCATAGGGTGAGACAAAAAAACAAAAATCTAAGTTATACTAGCAACATGAGAACAAGAAACAATTACACGCCAGAATTCAAGACCAAGATTGTGCTGGAGATTTTATCAGAAGTAGAGACAGTCAACCAGATCGCCGCCAAGTATGAGATCAGTCCCGTGGTTCTCTCCCGCTGGAAGAAGGAGTTCCTGGAACGAGCTTCAGAAGTATTTAAGAAAGGGCCTTCTAAAGCCGAAAAAGAACTCGAACAAAGTAAAGAGCATATCGCTGAACTTGAGCGTAAAGTAGGCCAGCTTACCTATGAGGTAGACTGGTTGAAAAAAAAATCTACACAAATCCTCGGACCTGATTGGAAGAAAAAAATGCGTTGATTTCAGTGATCCTTGCCTGACCATCAGCCGACAAGCTGACTTACTGGGCATAAACCGCAGCAGTATTTATCGCGATCCTCCAAAAGAGAAGGTTTATTCTGATGAGGACTTGTTCATCATGCGCAGAATCGACGAAATACACACTGCTCATCCCACTTGGGGTTATAGAACAATTACAAAGATAATCCGGCGCGATGATGAAATATTAGTTAATCGTAAAAAGATCCGCAGAATGATGCGAGTTATGGGCATTTACACCATCTATCCAAAGCCCAATCTTAGCAAGCGCTATCATGCTCAGTATATACGCCCGTATCTTCTTAGAAATCTAAACATTGAACGTCCAGACCAGGTCTGGGGCGTTGATATCACATACATACGGATGCAAAAAGGTTTCATGTATTTGTTTATCATAATTGACTGGTACAGTAGACGCATCGTCGATTACGAGCTTTCCAGCACCCTGGAAAAGTCATTTGTTCTAAACTGCTTAAAACGTGCTCTAAGTAACCGCAAACCAGAAATGATAAATAGTGATCAAGGAGGCCACTTTACAAATCCTGATTACATCGAGCTTCTGGAAGAAGCCAAAATTAAAATATCTATGGATGGCAAAGGCCAGGCTTTGGATAATGTGAGAACCGAACGTTTCTTCAGAACTCTAAAATACGAACTTATCTACATCAATGAATTCGAGACTCCTAAATGGCTAAGAAAAGCCATTAACAGTTATATGCATGAGTACAACACTTACCGGCCTCATTCCTCAATCGGATACTTATGCCCGGATCAGATTTACTATAGCAAGCTTTACGAAGCTGCTTGATAATATCAAAACAAGAAAGAAAGGAGACTAACTTAGAATTTCGATTTCGTGTCTTGACAATGGGGGGCATTATAGTTGAGTATATCTTAAGTATAATTAAATTATCAAGGGTAGTTTGTAAGTTTAGTTAGAAAAAATTATGTATGTGTCGAAAGGAGAGAGTATTATGAGTTTCTATGAGCGGTTTGAAGACTTATGTCGAAGCAGGGGACTATCCCCTCAATCAAAAGAAATATTAGAAATGCTTAAAGTTTCTTCTCCGTCTGTTACTGGATGGAAAGAGGGAGCTACAGGATATGACTGCAGGCAGCATTGAGCTATCGCATGGCTCCGGCGCGCACAAGGCGAGGTTTCTTGATCCGGTGAATGCGGGCGAAGTTATGTCCGTATAATGGTGTAAATTTAAGAAACAAAAAAATGAGAACATGTTTCTTCGTTTCGGTTACAATGTAGTTACCAAACAACAAACACCGGAGGTGAAGAAACATGTCTCAAATCAATTTCACCTTAAGTTATGTAGTAGATCTTTTTTTAAAAGAAAAAAATGAAGTGTTTGCTTACCTGATGGAAAAGATCTTAAACGCGTTCCTTTTAGCTGAATCAGAAGAACAAATTGGAGCAGCGAAGTATGAAAGAAACGGAGAACGTACGGATTACCGCAATGGTACTCGTGATCGACCTCTAGTAACAAGGATTGGGGAAATCGTTTTAAAGGTTCCACGCCACATCGTTGACTCTCTTAAGAAAAGGCAGCGATGATTTGGCTTCGATTAATAATATCGATGCCTCCACCAGGGAAAAGCATCGAAGATCAGTTTCGAAACCGGCTACCGTTGCTTCTGATCTGAAAGTTGTAAAAAGTGTCTGTAAAAAGTGTCAGACACCAAATACAACACCGTGTGCAAAAAATGTCGTTTTGTGATATTTTTTGGAATTTACTGAAATAATGTCGAAATAAGTTGAAAGAAAATTTGAATTATTTTGTTAATTATTCTTTACTCCTGTCTATATAAGATAGTAGAATGATACCTGCTATCCTATAAATAAATATTATTTCCATGAACTATTAGAAAGGTGTTCCAATGTCTACAAAAACCTTTGCGCCCGATCCGTTCTCGGGCAGAAACGAAGCGATTTGCAGACTCGGAGGACTGGAAGACCTATACATTAAGTCTGTAAAGAGCTTCCAAGCCAACTATCAGGACAGCCATGCGGTCCTGTCCGGGCTTGTGAACCAAAAAAGATATGAGGAAGCGAGAATTTATGCTCACTCCCTCAAAGGATTAGCCGCTACCTTAGGCATGCAAAACTTGTCCTTATGCTGCCAGTCCATTGAAAACGCAATAATAGGAGGCAATTACAACGAATTACCTTACCTTCTACGGTCCTATGAAATCTCTCTCTTCCAGGTTATTCAGTCTAAAGTGGACCACAACTCTTCCTGCGTGGGTACGGGGTTGTCGGGTTTGAAGTAAGCAATCTGCGATATGTTGATCAAGTGTTTGTAAGTCAAGTTTTCTGAAATGCTATTATGCCCCCAAGAGCCGCACCCTAATGTATTTGTAGGCGCTAAACCGTTAAAGTAGCTTCCTCCCGCAGAGGTGGCGCAGGTCTGGTTAATGACGAAACGGCTGACGTTGATTTGTTCTCCCGCGTATTCGATGTTTTCGCGGTTGTGGGAATGGATAGCAACGCTGTGCCCTTTTCCTTCCACTTCCAGATTTGCTTTTGCAATTTCCACAGCCTCTTTAAAATCGCCGTAGCGGAAGATGGCCAACACCGGGCACATCTTTTCTTTTGCAAGAAGCTCATCTTTTCCGTATCTCTCCGCTTCAATGGCAATGACCCTGCAACCGGAGGGGACTTCCACTCCCGCCATCTTGGCAATGGTTTGAACGGACTGGCCAACAACATGGCGGCTCATAACCCCGTCCGGGAAAAGCACCTTCCGGAATGCGTCTCTTTCTTCCGGCGATGTAACCACATAAGCGCCGTTATTCTTAAAATGCTCAATGATCTCATCGTATTTATCCGCGGGCACGATGGCGCTCTGTTCACCGGAGCAAATGATCCCATTGTCAAAAATGCGTCCGGCAATCAGCTTCGACACGGCGTCCTTGTAATCGATATCCCTGTCCAGGATACACTGCACGTTGCCCGCACCGACGCCCAAAGCCGGCCTTCCGCTGCTGTAAGCGGCGTTGACCATTCCGGCCCCTCCTGTGGCCACCACCACATCGGCGCTTGAAATAAGGGTCCGGGTGTTGATCCGGGACTGCTGATCCAGGATCTGAACCAGGTGTTCCGGCGCTCCAAGTTTTTTCAACTCGGCGTTAATCAGGTTTACGGTCTCCGTGCTGCAACGAATGGCTCTGTGATGCGGGGTTATGACGATGGCATTTCTGCCTTTTACCGCAAACATGGAATTGCTCATGGGCGTGACGATGGGGTTGGTCATGGGAGTTATTGCGGCCACCACCCCCATGGGTTTGGCTACTTTTACGATGCCGGCCTCTTCATCCCGCTCTATGATGCCGACGCTTTTCTTGCCTTTCAAGCTATGCCAAATTATGCTGGCTTTGCCTTTGTTCTTTGCAATTTTATCTTCTAAAACACCCATCTGGGTTTCTTCAATGGCCAGCTTTGCCAGATATTCCGCATTGTCGTAGACGGCTTTGGCGATGGCCATTACCAGGCGGTCCACCTGGCTCTGGGTATAATTTTCAATCTCGGCTTGGGCTTCCCGCGCCCGCCGAATGTAACCGTCGATATATTCTTTGCTTTTCGCGATTTCCTCCGGGGTGTATTGCTGTACGGTGTTTGCCATTTTTATCCTCCTCTATGCCTTCTTGGCCCGATTGATATCTATAAGCAGGTTGCATCTTTCCGGCCCGGTTGATCTCTTTAGCCCGGTTGCATTTATTAGGCCAGTTGCTTCTTATTTGCCCAATCTCATCTTTTTAGTTCAGTTGTACAGTTGTATCTTTTGTCAATGCATTTTTACCCAACTGCATCCTTTTGGTCAATTGCGTCTTTTTTGCCCAATTGCCGTATTGCATACGGCCAAACTGTCAGACCATTTTAGCCGGATCCACCAGGTCATCAAATTCCCTTTCCGTTAACAATCCTAATCTTACGGCGGCCTCTTTCAGCGTAATGCCTTCCTCATAGGCCTTTTTGGCCACCGCCGCTGCATTATCGTAACCGATGCAGGGGCTCAACGCCGTTACCAACATCAGTGAACGCTCCAAATTCTGCTTTATCTTATCGCGGGTAGGACGGATGCCTGCCGCGCAATTGTCATTGAAGGAAACTATACCGTCGCTGAGAAGACGAATGGATTGAAGCACGTTGTAAACGGTGACCGGAAGGAAAACGTTGAGTTGGAAATTTCCCTGAGAGGCAGCAATACCTACCGCCGTGTCGTTGGCCATGACCTGGCAGCAGACCATGGTCAACGCCTCGCACTGGGTGGGGTTCACTTTTCCCGGCATGATGGAGCTGCCCGGTTCGTTTTCCGGTATTTTAATCTCCCCGATGCCGCTCCGCGGGCCGCTTGCCAGCCAACGCACATCGTTGGCAATCTTGAAAAGGTCGGCGGCCAGGGCTTTCAGCGCTCCGTGAAAAGCCACCATGCCGTCCAGGCTGGTAAGGGCATGAAACTTGTTTTGTGCGGTTACAAACCGGCTTCCCGTAAACTCGCTGATGCGGTCTGCCACTTTTTTCCCGAATTGGGGGTGGGTGTTTAATCCGGTGCCTACAGCGGTTCCGCCTATGGCCAATTCCCGCAAGTGTTCCAGATTGGCGCGAATCATCTGCTCAGCGCGGATCAGCATGCTGAGCCAGCCGCTGATCTCTTGGCCAAATGAGATGGGCACCGCATCCTGGAGATGGGTGCGCCCGACCTTGATTACATCTCTATATTCTTCAGATAAGCGGCGAAAAGTTGAAGAAAGCTTTTCCATGGCCGGAAACAGGCGCTGCTCCGTTTCCAGCACCGCGGCCATATGCATGGCGGTGGGGAAAGTGTCATTGGAGCTTTGGCCCATATTCACGTGATCGTTGGGATGAACTTTTTTTCTCGCCGGTAAATGCCTTGCTCTGTCGGCTAGGATTTCGCTGGCATTGTCCGCCGTATTTTGGCCAGCGTTTTCCTCAAGAAATTGGCCGGCGTTGTCTGGGCCGGCCTTTTCCTCAAGGATTTGGTTGGTCCGGTTTGCTATGACCTCGTTGACGTTCATGTTTGTCTGGGTACCGCTGCCCGTCTGCCAAACCGCCAGGGGAAACTGGTCGTCCCATCTGCCTTCCAATATTTCGTCACAAGCCTGCACTATAGCGGATGCAATTTGCTGCTCCAAATTGCCCAATTCAAGATTAGTGAGAGCCGCAGCTTTTTTAAGCCCGGCAAAAGCGCGAATTACTTCGATGGGCATCTTTTCAGTGCCGATACGGAAGTTCTCTAAACTACGCTGTGTCTGGGCTCCCCAAAGCTTGTCAGCCTCCACCCGAATTTCTCCCATGGAATCTCTTTCGATTCGATACGTCATCCTTTTCTCCCACAAAAGGCTAAATAAGGGCTAGAAGATAACCACGGAGGGGCCCCCCGTGGCTTTCCTGCTTACTTCTTCCAGGAACTCTTAAGGTCCACGATCTGGTTAAACACCCGGTTCTCTTCCGTATAAAGTACCGGATCTGCAATATAATACCCTTTTCGCAGGAACTGGAACCTATCCCCGGCCTTGGCGTCTGCCAGGGAGGGTTCGGCCATGGCGTTCATGATTTTCAGCGAGTTGGGGTTCAACACGTTCTCCCCGTTTTCGTCCTCGATCATGAGGTAGTCATAGACCCTGACCGTGAGGGGTACCGCCGTCTTTGCATCCACCCAATGAATGGTTCCCTTGACTTTGCGGCCCTCAAAACCGCTGCCGCTCCGCGTCTCCGGGTCATAGGTGCAGCGGAGCTCTATGACGTTTCCTGCGCTGTCTTTTATGACTTCGTTGCATTTAATGAAGTAGGCGCCCTTTAACCGTACTTCGTTGCCGGGATAAAGACGGAAAAATTTCTTTACGGGAACTTCCATAAAGTCGTCCCTTTCCACGTAAAGCTCCCGGGAGAACGGCACTTTCCGGTTCCCAAACGCTTCGTTTTCTTTGCTGTTCTCTATTTCCATTTCCTCGGGGAGATCTTCCGGATAGTTGGTGATTACCACCTTCAACGGATCCAGCACCACCATACGGGTCTCCACTTTGGTCTTCAAATCTTCACGAATGCAATGCTCCAGCAGGGATATGTCCACGGTGCTGTTGGCTTTGGACACGCCGATGCGTTCGCAGAAGTCGCGAATGGCTTCAGGGGTATAGCCCCTGCGGCGCAGGCCAGCAATCGTTGGCATGCGGGGATCATCCCAACCCTCCACATGGCCCTTTTCCACCAACTCCTTCAGGTAACGCTTGCTCATGACCGTATTGGTCAGATTCAAACGTGCAAATTCTATCTGCTGGGGAGGCATCTCCCAATCCAGTTCCCGGAGAACCCAGTCGTAAAGAGGCCTGTGGTCCTCGAACTCCAGAGTGCACAGGGAATGGGTGATCTCTTCGAATGCGTCTTCCAGGGGATGGGCGTAATCGTACATGGGATAAACGCAATACTTGTCTCCCGTGTTGTGGTGCGTTGCGTGGGCGATGCGGTATATGACGGGATCTCGCATGTTGATGTTGGACGATGCCATGTCGATCTTGGCCCGCAACACCTTTTCCCCGTCCTTGTATTTTCCGTCTATCATTTCCTGGAAGAGCCTGAAGTTTTTCTCAACGGAACGGTTCCGGTAAGGACTCTCCTTTCCGGGTTTCGTCAGGGTTCCGCGATATTCTCTTATTTCTTCCGCAGAAAGGTCGCAGACGTAGGCCTTGCCCTTTTTGATGAGGGTGAAGGCGCATTCTATCATTCTATCGAAATAGTCGGATGCGAAAAGCAGTTTGTCCCACTGAAAGCCCAGCCATCTAACATCCTCCTTAATGGACTCCACATACTCCGTGTCCTCTTTCAG
>FZPS01000068.1_pt48 | contig 11866 bp, 12 predicted proteins | sample 1817821 | NCBI WGS metagenome assembly FZPS01 (sample SAMEA104158645, study PRJEB21678) | metagenome | place: Germany | collected 2015-04-21 | reverse complement strand
TCATATGAGTTGGCAATCTCAGGCTGCTCACTTTCTTCAATTTTTTCTATCTCTATATTAGCGTACTTTGGATTTTCATTTTTTATCATATCAATTAGCATTTGCGCTTTTTTGCAGTGCGGACAAAGACGCAAGTAAAAGAATTTTAATTTATTTTCCATTTGTTTCTCCTTGTTTTTCTATTAGGTAGTTTGATACATTTTTTATTATTTACTACTTTAATGCTAGCATATTTGACTTTCTTTTACTAGCTTGTAAAGCAATGTAAAAAGGTAAAATTTTTGTAAAGGACACATTTTTTACTTGTTACCCATATTATAGCTTGATGAAATTAACAACGCTTTCTTATAACCGTCAAGATGCGCTTTCTTACGCTAGGCGCTGGGCGCTTAAACGCAATCCTTTTTACTATAATTATGACAACTTAGGCGGCGACTGCACCAATTTTGCATCACAATGCTTGTTTTCTGGCTGCAAGGTAATGAATTATACGCCCACTTTGGGATGGTACTACATAAATGGAAACAATAAATCTCCGTCATGGACTGGCGTACCATACTTTTACAACTTTTTAGTAAACAACAAAAAAGAAGGGCCTTTTGGCTTAGAATGTCCCATAGACGATATAATGATAGGCGACTTTATACAGCTAGGGGCCGATAAAAACTTTTATCATACCTTGTTTGTAGTAGATATAGATGGCGCGCCAAACCCTAATAACATATACATAGCTACACATACGCTGGATAGTTATAACAGGCCGCTATCTTCATACTTTTATACAAATATAAGATATATTCATATAGCTGGGGTGAGAAAGTGGTTATAATATTGCTTGTTTTAATACGCTTTATCTATGGCAAAATTCGTAAATATTTGCTGTTAGATAAAAGCAATTAATTAAAGTAAAACAGCAGACTTTTTTAGCCTGCTGTTTTTTAGGTTTTAGAAAAATTTAATTTTAGTAATTTTCTGCTCTTACTTCAAAGAAGCTTTGCGGATGAGCGCAAACAGGGCAGATTTCTAGCGCATCTTTGCCCATTACTAAGTGACCGCAGTTACGGCATTCCCAAACTGTTTCTTCTGGTTTGGAGAATACTTCTTTGGTCTCCACATTTTTAAGTAAATCTCTATATCTTTTTTCGTGAGATTTTTCTATCTTAGCTACGCCTCTAAATTTTGCGGCTAATTCTGGGAAACCTTCTTCTTCAGCATCTTTAGCAAATTGAGCATACATTTCTGTCCACTCATAGTTTTCGCCTTGAGCTGCGCTAACTAGGTTTTGAGCAGTGTTGCCAATGCCTTCTAGCTCTTTAAACCAAAGTTTTGCGTGCTCTTTTTCGTTTTCAGCAGTTTTTAAGAAAATTTCAGCAATTTGCTCATATCCTTCTTTCTTTGCAACGCTTGCAAAATATGTGTACTTGTTTCTTGCTTCGCTTTCTCCTGCAAAAGCAGTCATTAAATTCTTTTCTGTTTTAGTTCCGGTGTACTTCATTTTATCATCTCCTTTTATTTTGAATTTTTTTAATAATTGTTGCGCCGTTTCCCTTGGGAAATCAGTGTCTTTTTCATTTATTAACATTTCTTCCAGCATTGCTATGCTATTGTCGCTTTGGGGCAACATAAATCCAGCTTCTCTTATAATATCTTCTGCTTGCATTTGGCAGGAAATAGCTATTGCTTTTGCAAAGTCTTTACCTAGCTTGTCGCTGCACTCATTTTCAATGTTTTTAGCAATTAGCTTTTGCTCAGATTTGCTTTTAAGCAGTGCATTTAGAGAAGTTACTACATCGTCAGCTTTATCTCTTTGCTTAGGCATTTCCTTTGGCACTAAAGAAATAGCGCCCGACGGGCAGGCGTCAACGCAAGCGCCGCAACCTATACAGTCATTCCAGTTTATTTGGCCTGTTTCTGTGTCAGTGGCGTGCGTGGGACAGACATATAGACAGAGGCAATCTTTTGTGCATAATCTTAAATTTCTTACCGCATAATTACTCATAATCTTACATACCCCCTACCTTGTGAATTTTTAGCTCAGGCACCTTGCAGATGGGGCAAATTTGGGGACACTCTTTGCCAACATAAATAAATCCGCAAATTTCACATACATAAATGTTGTTGTCTTGCAAAAACTTAGTGCCTTCCTTTTGATATCTTAAAATTAGCGTTTTGACTATCTTGGACACTTTTTCTGACCAAGTAAGCGCTCTTAGCGCCCCTCTGTCATTGTCGACTTTTGCCGCTAAAACACTTTGGGAAAAGCCATTTTCTATGTCACTATTTAGCCGTTTAAGTAGTGCATTGTAGTCATTTTCTTGCATGGTTTCACTGTTTTTATCGTAAAACTTTGCAAGTTCTTGAAACAGCTCAGCTTCTTTTGCCATATATTGCTTTTCGCAACCTTTAGCAAGATTGGCAAGCAAAATGCTTAATTCAGCATTGGTAAACTTGGTATCTTCTTTTTGTGTAACTTTAGTAGCTTTTGCCTTAGGTTTTGCCACACTAACTACATCTGTTTCAGACTCTTGCTCTTTTACAAACTCTTGCTTTATAGCTCCGCAAACGGGGCATCTCCAGCTGTCTGGCAAGTCAAAAAGCTTAGTCTTTTCTTTCTCTTCGTTATACATGTAATTACATATAGAACAAATGTATCGCGCCATAAATTATCTCCCTTTTTACTAAATTGGCAATAAATACCTACTATAATGGTAGCATATATTACTAGCTTTTGTAAACAAATAATATAAAAAAACGCTTACTTTTGCTTTTTTTTTACCTAAATGGATTCTGCTATGCCCATAAGCGCTATGCCTACAAAGACAATGCCGATTATGACATATTGCAAGGGCTTTAGCTTTTCTTTTAGGAAAATGCGGGAAAAAATTACGGAAAAGATGCTGTATACTGCTACAAGGGGCGCAGTGACTACTGCGTTTGATGACATTGCATACACATAAAAAAATTGTCCTGCAGTCTCCAAAATAGCCGCAATGCCTTTATCTTTTTCCTTGAACACATTAAAGGGCACTTTCTTTATTTTAAGGTATATAAATAGCACAGCTGCAACAATAAAGAAAGTATATTCATACGCAATAAGCGCCGCATCTTCACTAATTAGCTTCATTTCGTCTAGGTAAATTGCATCAGCAAATGTGCCAAGCCCGTCTATAAAGCAATACAAAATAGGAATGAAAATAGCCAGAAAACTTATAGTGTATTTCTTATCTGCTCCACCTATCTTTAGGTCTACTTTGCCTTTGTCTAGGATAGCAATTACAATTACTCCTAGCGTAATTAGCACAATTCCTATTATTTCTAAGGTGGAAACTGAACTTCTAAAAAATATAACTAAAAGAATTGTTACCACCACGCCAGATGCGTTCTGCACAGGTGACGCTATGGAAAGATTGAGATACCTAAGTCCAACATAGCCAATTATCATAGAGAGAATATATAAGCCTGATACTGGCAAGTATCTTACCATATCCCATGCGCTAATGCTAAGACCGTTTGCAAATAGGTATATAGTAGCGTGTATACCCATAGCTAGCCCTACCATAATAGCAATTTTTACATGGCTATATTTATCTTTACTGTCTGTGCCTTTTTTATAAAATAAGTCAGCGCCGCCCCAAGCAAGGCTAGTTACAAGCGCATAAACAAACCACATTAATTATTTGTTTTCCTTTTGTTAAAATCGCCTTTTATAATATCATAATTTTTGCGATATGTATAATGTTTTTAAGAATTTGTAAAATATAAAAGAGCTTCTTTGTATCCAGAAAAGCCTTTGCCGCAAATTGTTTTTTTTGCAATATAGCTAATATAACTATGTTTTCTAAACTCTTCACGGCTGCTTATATCGGTAAGATGTACTTCTACTGTGGGAATATCAACTGCTTTTAGTGCATCTAAAATGGCAATGCTTGTGTGCGTGTAAGCGCCTGCGTTTATAATTATGCCGTCATATTTAGAGTAGGCGCTTTGAATTTTTGTCACGATTTCCCCTTCAAAATTTGACTGACATAAAGTGACCTCTATGCCAAGCGCTTTTGCTTCTTTTTTTATATACTCTTCTAAGTCCTTATATGTTTTATCGCCGTAAAGGCTTTTTTCTCTTATGCCAAGCATATTAAGGTTTGCGCCGTTAACAACTAATATTTTCATAAATTTTCTCCATTATAGTTTTTAGTGTATCAGCTATTGCGCCGTCGTTATTTACAATTATATCAGCAAACTGATTATAAAAAGGCAGTCTTTTTTGATACAGTTTTTTTATTGTTTTAGCTGCGTTTTTTGCAAGAAGCGGCCTGCCTTTTGTTTCTGTCTTGGCTAAATCTCTTTTAACAAAGATAATAATGCCATTTTGTTTTAGATTTTCATATGCCAAATGCCCTTCTACTGCGCCGCCGCCTGTGGCTATTACTTGACTATGCTCTTTTCCAAAGCGACTTATTATCCCTCTTTCCATTTGCCTAAAATACAGCTCGCCGTCCTTTTCAAAGATTTCACTTATGCTTTTTCCAGCTAATTTTTCTATTTGTCTATCAGTATCTACAAATTTTTTATTAAGCAGTTTTGCAAGCTGACAAGCTAAAGTTGTTTTTCCGCTTGACGGCATACCGATAAGGACTATGTTAATAATATCAAGGTAAAGCTTTTTATAAATCTTTTCTATTTCTAAATCTGGCGCGCTTTGCCCTAAAAAGATATCTTTTGCCGCCTTTGCTTGAGCTACTAGCATTTTAAGACCTGACGCATACTTTATACCTAGCTTTTTTGCGTCAAAAATAAGCGGTGTCATAATGGGGTTATAGATAGCGTCAAAAACGCTCTCTAGGTGTGTAAAATTTAATATGTCAACTTGCTTTTGACCATTATTTGGATACATTCCAACAGGAGTTGTGTTTATAATAACTTGTCCGTTATAATGCTCATGCAAATTATTGTAATTTACTTTACTCTCTCTTCCCACTATAACAATTTCTTTAGCTAGGTTTAATTTTGCTAAAGCTTTTGCTGTTTTTGCCGTACCGCCGCTACCTAAAATGATTACCTTTTTGCCTTTTAAGCTAATGTTATTTGACTTTAGCGCATAATCCATACCATATATGTCTGTGTTATAGCCATAGCTTTTGCCATCTATGTACTTTACTGTATTTACTGCGTCAATCTCTTTAGCTAAGTCATCTACATAGTCAAGGCAGCCTATTATTTTATTCTTATAAGGAATAGTTACATTAAAGCCATTATACTTTTTTGCTTTTACAAACTCTTTTAACTCATCTTCTTTAACTTCCACAAGGTCATAGTTGTAGCCAAACTCTTTATGAATTTGACAAGAATAACTATGCGTTAATTTTTTGCCTATAAGACAATATTTTTTCATTAGATTACCTCGTTGTAGCTCCCTAAGAATATAAATTTTTCTGAACCATTGTCAAGCTCTGCTAAAAGGTGTTGTACTTCTTTTTTTTCAATATCTGCTTCAAAGTCTAGGTAAAATATAAATTCAAAGTCGGTATTTGGCATAGGTATTGATTCTAGCTTAGTTAGGCTAAGCCCTAGCACTGTAAACTTGGAAAGCACTTTATTTAGGCTGCCTGTTTGGTGCGGCAAACTTATCATCATGCTGATTTTGTTTGCATTTCTAAATATCTTTAGCTCCTTTGCAATGCAAATAAAACGGGTGTAATTGTTATCATTATCTTGAATACCGTTTTCTAGTACAGATAGTCCATAAAGCTCGGCGCACTGCCTAGATGATATTGCAGCTATATCATTTCTGCCGCTCTCTGAAACAATTTTTGCAGCGATTGCTGTGTTGTCGCAATAGGTAATTGTGACATCGCCTAGCTCTTTTATAAACTCGCTGCACTGATTTATGCCTTGTTCGTGGGAAACGATTTCTTTAATGTCACTTATCTTATCGCCTTTTTTTGCTAATAAACTATGCCGTATAGGCATTTTTATGCTTTTTACAATATAAAAATTGTGCTTTTTCATAAGCTCATATACAGCTTTTACAGAACCTACTGAACTATTTTCAATAGGCAGTATGCCATAGTCACAAAGTCCTTTTTGCACTGCATTAAATACCCCTTCAAAATTCTTTAGGTATGTTATGTCGGAAAGGGTAAAAAGCCTTTCTGCCGCAAGCTGAGAATATGCGCCTTGCACGCCTTGACAAGCAACGGTTGCGTACTCAGGAAAACTTTGACGCTCCTCGTTTAGCACTTTTGCTATCCTTTCTCCTATGTTAGATGGCAAATAAGCGAACCTTGACTGATATGCTTTGCTAGTGTCAAAAATGGTAGAGTAAAGCATTTTTGTAAATACTCTAATCTCTGGATTTACTGCTTTAGTGACGCGGTTTATTACTTCTTTTTCACGGCTTATATCAAGCACATTATCGCTGCTTTTGGCTTTTTCAATGCCAATTTTTTTGACAAGAGCCATTCTTTCATCGTAAAGGTTGGCTATTTTGTCATCTAGCTTATCTATTTCCGCTCTTAAATCTTTTATATCCATAAATATATCTCCTTTTATAGTATATTTTCTAAAATAGCAAGCGCTAAACATGCTTCTACACAAACTACCGCCCTTGGCACAATGCAAGCGTCATGCCTGCCTTTTATAGCAATTGTGGTATTTGTACCTGTTTGTAAGTTTATAGTATTTTGCTCTTTTGATATAGATGCTGTGGGCTTTATTGCAACGCGACAAGTTATTGGCATGCCAGTAGACATTCCGCCCAAGATGCCACCGTTGTTATTAGTGTATGTCTTTACCTTGCCTTGCTCAAAGTAGTAGCAATCGTTTGCCTTACTTCCTAAAAGTTTACTTATGTCAAATCCAAGTCCAAACTCTACGCCTTTAACTGCTGGTATGCCAAAAAGTAGCTTTGCTAAGGTGCTTTCTAAACTGTCAAAGAGCGCATCGCCAAGCCCTGCTGGCACATTATAGGAGATAGCTTCTATAACGCCGCCAACAGAGTCGCCATCTAATTTTGCCTTTTCAATAGCTGACAGCATTAAGCTGGCATTTTTGTTGTCAATAACGCCAAAAGGTTGCGCCATTGTTTTTTCTACTTGCGCTAAACTTATGTCACTATCTTTATAGCTAATCCCCTTTATGCCACCAATTTCAGCAATATACGCGCCAACAAAAATACCTTTTTCTTGTAAAATCTGCTTTGCAATACCGCCAGCTATGCAAAGCGGCGCTGTCATTCGCCCTGAAAACTTGCCGCCACCTGACATATCATAGCTGCCGCTATACTTTACATAAGCTGGATAATCTGCATGCGACGGGCGGGGGGTATGCTTTAAGTTTTCATAGTCGCTTTTTCTTTGCGTTTTGTTAAATATGGCAGCTTCAATGCTTTCTCCTGTTGTAACGCTATCGTTTATCCCTTTAGTTATGACAATTTTATCTTCTTCTCCCCTACTGGTAGAATAAACGCTCTTTACGCTCTTTCTTCTGTCCACAAATGCTTGCAAAGTGTCTACATTTATCTTTATGCCTTTTTCTATGCCGTCTAGTTTCATTCCAATAGCGTCGGCGTGAGATGCGCCCCAAATTCTTAAAGATAGCTTATGATTATCACTCAATAACATTTACCTGTCCCCCTAACGCTTTATACTCACTAAAGAAATTCGGATAGCTTTTTTGCACTGCTTTAGCTGTTGTAATTAAAGTTTCTCCCCTTGCATTTAGCGCAGCTATGCTTGCGCTCATTACTATTCTGTGGTCGTTATATCCATCTACTGTTCCGCCCAAAACCTTACCGCCTTGCACATTTAGGTTTCCATTATAACCAATTTGGATACCTAAAGATGACATCATCTTAATTGTGGACTCTATTCTATCGCTTTCTTTATAGCGCAGCCTTTCCACATTTTTTATTACGCTAGTATTTGATGCATAGCTGCAAAGTACGCTTATAATAGGTACTAAATCAGGGATATTGTCTGCGTCTATTTCTATTGCTTTTAGTTTAGATTTTTTTACCCTTATACCTTTGTGGACACTTGTTATGTCTGCGCCCATTTTTCGTAATATATTATAAATTTCTTTATCGCCTTGTTTGGAGCTTATGTCTAGTCCTTTAACTAACATATCGCCGTTTATAGCGCCTGCCGCTAAGAAAAATGCGCCATTTGACCAATCGCATTCTACTTTAACTTCTTTTGGACTTATGTACCTTTGACCGCCTTTTATAAAATAGCCGTAATGAGTTTCTTCTATATCTACTCCAAACTTATTTATAGCGTCAAGCGTTATGTCTATATAGCTTTTGCTAGCTAAATTTCCTTCAATTATTATTTTGCTGTCGCCCTCTAGCAATGGCAGTGCAAACATAAGTCCTGATATATACTGAGAACTTATATCTCCCCTTATTGTATACTCTCCGCTCTTTAGCTTGCCGCTAACTTTATATGGCGCAGTTTTTGTAACTTCTACGCCGCCTGCTATAAGCGCATTTGCTAAGTCTTCTAAAGGTCTTTTACTAAGCCTGCCTGTAACTTCAAACTGACACTGGCAATTAAAAATAGCGCTGACAGGCAGTAAAAAGCGTAAAGTTGAACCGCTTTCGCCTGCATTACATACACTGTATTTAGCAGCGTTTGTAATTGGATGAACTAAATAGCCGTCATAAGTGTCTATTATTTCTGCGCCTAGCGCTTTAAGACAAGATATTGTGGCTAAGATATCTTGAGCATCTGACCGTCCCACAATCTTTGTGCTGTTGTCGCTAAGCGCCGACAAAATAAGCAGTCTGTGGGCGTAAGATTTAGACATTATTATATCTACTTCCCCTTGCAAAAAAGCTTTTTTTAGTACTACTTGCATACAAAATACTCTCCTAAAGACTGGATTGGCACATTTCTAAGCTGGCAGTTGCCTATATCATTAATAACTACCATAGTAAGCTCTTTACCTGCTCGTTTTTTATCGTTTAGAGCGGCATTTATTATATTTTCTTGTTTAATATCAATAATTAGTGGCATATTCTCAGCTTTTAACACAGACATAATTTGCTCATAACTAGTAAAACTCAATTCTTTTCTTGCATATGCAGAACGGGCGGCAATAGCAATGCCAAGTGCAACGCACTCACCATGTGGCATAGCGTAATTTGTAATCTTTTCAATGGCATGCCCTGCTGTATGCCCTAAATTTAGCAGTTTTCTTAATGATTTCTCATGCTCATCGCGCTCTACAATGTCTCGCTTATACTTTATGCAAAGTTCAAGCATACAGGCATTATCAAGGGGATTAGAACCAGTTAATATCATTTGCCAAAGCTTGCCGCCTAAAAGTATGCCGTACTTTATAAGTTCGCCTTTGCCATTAATAATTTCTCTATGCGGCAATGTACTGAGCGTATCTATGTCTGCAATCACTAAATCAGGCTGATAAAATGTGCCTACTAAGTTTTTGCCTTGCTCAAGGTCAATAGCTGTTTTTCCGCCTACAGATGAGTCTATGATAGCAAGAAGTGTAGTAGGAACGCTAATAAATTTTATGCCGCGCATATAGGTGGACGCGGCAAATCCGCATAAGTCGCCTACAACGCCGCCCCCTAACGCTAGCAAGCAATCATTTCTTTGCAGTGAACAATTTGCAATAAAAGTAATGAGCTCAAAATATACTTGGGCGTTTTTACTTTGCTCTCCAGCTAAAAATTGCCAAATATATACTTCAAAACCGCTTTCTTCAAGGTTTTTTGCCACTTGTTCGCCATAAATTGCATTGACATTGTTTTCTGTTACTATAACAATTTTTTTGCTTGAGATTACTTTAGTAACATAACTGCCTATGTTGTTAAGCAGCCCGCTGCCAAGCAAGATATCATAACTTTTTGACGCATTTACCTTAATTGTTTTCATTTCTTATCCTTTTCCACTCTTTAGTGGCTCTTTCTATCTCTTCTTTTTTATCATTTCCTTCTTTTAGCAACTCTTTAAGCTTTTGCTCGTCGCCATTCTGTAACGCGCTACGGTAAGACATAACATTTGATATAAACACATCTAGTTCTTTTATGACATTTTCTCTATTGTCAATGATAAGTTCTGTCCACATATCAGCATTTAGTTTAGCTACTCTTGTTAAGTCGCAAAAACTTCCTGCTGAATAGCCGTCGTGGCGGGCGGCAAGCGGACTTTTTATGTAGCTTGACGATATAAGGTGAGCAAGCTGAGAAGTATAGGCTATCATCTCATCGTGAACTTTTGCGCTTGTCTTTGTAATATTTATAGCGCCTATTTCTAAAAACAAGCTCTTAATAAGCTCTATGTCTTTTATGTTGGCGTTTACATTTGTCATAAGAATTGACGCGCCCTCAAAAAGCTTTTTGCATGAGTGGGTTATGCCCCAGCTCTCTTTGCCTGCCATAGGGTGCGTTGCAACAAATTTTATATTAGGATAAGCAATTGACGCTTTTTCCATAGCGGCAACAACGCTTTTTTTAATGCCGCCTATATCTAGCACAATTGTACCTTCTTTAAGGTAAGGCAAGGCATTATTTAACGCGCTTTCAAAGGCTCGTGGATATAGAGCAATAACTAGTACATCAAGCTTATTATAATTGTTATTGCAAAGCTCATAGTCAAGTATATTTTGCTCTTTTGCAAAGCTCATAGTCTTATTGTTTATATCATAGCCAAAGGCTGTATGCCCTTTTTCTTTCCAAGCCTTTGCTAAGCTTGCGCCAATTAATCCAAGTCCTATAATACCTATATTCATACTGTTTAGTTCCTTATTTTATTTACAATAGGCAACATTATATCTATCTTTTCCACAAGACTTGAAAATTGTTTTGGCGTTATGCTTTGCGCGCCGTCGCAAAGGGCGTTTGTGGGGTCGTTATGAACTTCAACAATAAGTCCGTCTGCGCCAACTCCTGTGGCAGCTAGTGAAAGGGGAGCAACAAGCCTTGACAGTCCTGATGCGTGACTTGGGTCTACAATAACAGGCAAGTGAGTAAGTTCTTTTACTAGCGGTATTGCCGACAAGTCAAGGGTATTTCTTGTGTACATTTCAAAAGTTCTTATTCCCCTTTCGCATAAGATTATCTTTTCATTGCCTTCTGACATAATATATTCTGCGCTCATAAGCCATTCTTCTATGGTGTTAGCTAAACCCCGTTTTAGTAAAATTGGCTTTGAAGTGCGGCCAAGCGCTTTTAGCAGTTCAAAGTTTTGCATATTTCTTGCGCCCACTTGTATAATGTCGACATCTTCAAATATATCTATATCGTTAGCTCCCATAATTTCTGTAACAATTGCCATGCCAGTTTCCTTTTTTGCCTTTGAAAGCAACTCTATGCCACTTTCTCTGAGCCCTTGGAAAGAATATGGCGATGTGCGTGGTTTATAAGCGCCGCCCCGTAAAAAATGCGCTCCCGCTTCTTTTACTTCTTTTGCAATGGAAATAATTTGCTTTTCGCTTTCCACAGAACAAGGCCCAGCTATATAGGTAAAGTTTTTGCCGCCTACTTTATGGCCGTTAATCTCTAAGATAGTATCTTCAGGGTGAAATTTTCTGTTAGCTTTTTTATACGGCTCTTGTATTCTCTTTACGCTTTCTACAATATCAAGCGACCTAAGCAGGTCAATGTCTATAATGGATGTGTCGCCAACCAAGCCCAAAATAGTTGAGTTGTCGCCAACGCTCATATGGACTTTAAGCCCTTGACGCTCAATCCAATTAAGAAGATTGTTTATTTGCTTCTTTTCGCTGCTGCTTTTAATAATTAATATCATACCTTCCTCCGTTTTAATAAAAAACCGCCTATAAAGGCGGTTAATAATTTTTAATAATAATTTACAAAAATACTTCACCGCATATTAAAACTAGA
>FZPS01000183.1_pt144 | contig 11869 bp, 7 predicted proteins | sample 1817821 | NCBI WGS metagenome assembly FZPS01 (sample SAMEA104158645, study PRJEB21678) | metagenome | place: Germany | collected 2015-04-21 | reverse complement strand
TTGTTTTTGAGCTCCACGCCCATTTGACCGTAATCATACACTGCAGCAAGCCCGTCATAGATTTCGCTGCTCGGGAAAATAAAACCGTACTCTTTGCAATGAGCAACAAGTACCTTAAATAGCTCGTCTTGTGTCATAGGGTGCAAAGATAGTGATTTCCGCGGATTTGTTAACTTTGTGAGTTATGATAGATGTACAAGCATTAGCTGAAACCCAGCGGCAATTTTTCAGGAGCGGCGCCACCCAGGACCTTGATTGGCGCAAAGAGCAACTCCGCAAACTCCTCGCAGCTGTAAAAAAATACGAGCAACCCCTTTATGATGCTCTTTGGCAGGACCTCCGTAAAAGCATGGCAGAGGCCTACCTATGCGAGATAAGCATAGTTACCGGAGAAATCAGAGAGGCGCTCTCTCATCTTCATAAATGGGCGGCCCCGCGCCGTAAGGCCACTCCCATCCATCTTTTCCCCGCAAAAAGCCACATCATAAGCGAGCCCCTCGGCAGTACCCTTATAATCGCCCCTTGGAATTATCCCGTAACCCTGCTGCTTTGCCCTCTTGTCGGGGCTATTTCGGCCGGATGTACGGCTCTGCTCAAGCCATCTCCCTATGTGCCCAATGTCAGCCGGGTGCTGCAAGAGCTCATAGAAGATACTTTTTCAAGCGAATATATAGCTGTGGTTCAAGGGCATAGAGATGTAAACGAGGCCCTTTTGGCTCTCCGTTGGGATTTGATTTTCTTTACCGGTAGTCCTTCCATGGGCAAAGTGGTTATGAAAGCGGCGGCCGAAAATGTTTGCCCTGTGGTGCTGGAACTCGGAGGGAAAAGTCCTTGTATAGTAAACAGCGATGCAAATATAAAATTAGCAGCCAAACGCATTGCATGGGGAAAAACCCTCAACAGCGGTCAGACCTGCATCGCTCCGGATTATCTGCTGCTTCATAAAGACATTGTTCAGCAGTTCATCAGCGAATTTACATCTGCAGTATGCGAACTGCACGGCCCAGATGTAAAAGAATCGGGGCATTATGTACGCATGGTGTCGGATAAGGCCTATAATCGCGCAAAATCTTATCTGAAAGATGGTAAAATAGTTTCCGGCGGTCGTTTTGATGATGCAGAGCGTTATATAGAGCCGACTTTGCTTGCTGATGCCGCCCTTGACGCCCCTGTTATGACAGAGGAAATATTCGGCCCCATCTTGCCTATTATCAGCTTTTCTGCGCTTAAAGATGCCCAAGATTTTGTAAACTCCCGCGAAAAACCTTTGGCTTTATATTATTTCGGCAGCGAGCGGGACGGCAGGGCTTTCATCCGCCATACATCCAGCGGAGGGGCCTGCATCAACGATGTAATCATGCACTTTGCCAACAAGAATATCCCCTTTGGCGGAGTTGGAACTTCCGGAATGGGGCGCTACCACGGTAAAGAATCCTTCAATGCCTTCAGCCACAAGCGCTCCGTTCTCAGTACCTCCACCCTCCTCGACCTTCCTTTCCGCTACATGCCCTACAAAGCCATAGATTTGGTAAAGAAGATATTAAAATGATGGGGGAATTTATTTGCGCGGGTTGTCATAAGTGTACATTTACTCGCTGAAATCCATTGTGCAGGTGGCAGTAAATGTGCGGCCGTCATCGGTGGTAACGGAAACTGTAATGTCATGACGACCGGAAGTATCGGGGTTTTGAGTAAAAAAGAAATTCAAAAGCCCAAGCAAGGCTAAATCATCATCCGTAACCTCTAAAAGAGGTTTTGTTTTTACATCAAGCAACGACTCATCGGCATAACCGCCGAGAACATACAAATAAGAAGAACAATATTCACATATTATTATGTCGTTAAGAGGCGTTCCTGCAGGATGCTCTTCATCATAATTCGAATTGCTGGTAATTAAAACGGAGGTATAGTTCGGATACAAGGCGCCAGCACCTCCCACCCCATTATAAAACGTTACTTCCCTACAATAAGAAAGGTCATTATGCTTTTTACACAAGTCGTCATATATTATCTTATCCTTTCCTTTTGAATCATAGCTCAAATGTTTTGGCTCTAAAGGACTTAAATATAACCAATATTCACCCTTAACTCGTTCTCCATACATGAGTTCAATATTATTATGAATGCTATAATCCATAATATACGAATCAGAGTACACATGAGTAACCTTGTTGCAACTACCAAGAAGCAATAGGCCTGTTAAAAGCAATAGTAATTTATTTGCGCGGGTTGTCATAAGTTATTGTTCTTAAATATAGATGCATTTTAAAAGGATTTTGTATAAAGTTACGAGTTCCCAGAAAAATGCAAAATTTCGCCCAAGAAAATCATAACGCTGGAAAAGCGAATGTTTCGTTACTGATTCTTTTTTATGTGGAATGTCCAGACGATTTGATTCCCGTTTGAAACCCCGTCGGAATATGGTGCGAAATAGGGCTCTTTTTTATAATCCCAACTGTCTTGACGGAAGAAATTGCCCGGCTGTGTGTTTGCGTCTTTTGCATACCATACGGCTACCGGAGTTCCGGCACCATTGCAAAAAACAATACGGGTGTCTTCGCGAGGATCATGTAAAATGCAATTATCGAATATGTCCGATTCGTCAATATATTTGGAGTCCCACCTGGACATACAGAAACAAACAGAATCTTTAACAGCAATCTCTTCATTTACCTCCCACAAAATTAACGAGGTTTCCGTTGAATAGTAATAATAAGACATTTGCAGCGGAATGTCCGTTTCATTGATTAAAATAAAATCAGTTCGCAAATCTTTATGATGGCGGTCGATACATCCCGCAAGGAGAAAGCCGAACAACAGTAGTTTAACTAGCCTGCCAATAATTTATTTATATGCATTTTCGATTACTGTTTTCTGTGTTGGATACAAAGTTACTAATTCTTGAACAAAATCATCAATGCAGACCACTTCCGGGGTTAAGCAATCTGACGCTCCTTTTGGAGTAATTATGTAAAAGATGGAAAATTAAAAAGAGTTTCCGTATGACTTGGTCTAAAGTCCGCAAGAATTAGCAAAGAAATGTTAATTTTGCATTATGGCAGAACATAAATTTTCTACGCTTGGCATGCAAGAGGCTTTAAAGCGTTTGTACGATGGTACTCCTTTCGCTCCTTTCAGCCCTGCGGCTCATCGCGTGTTGTTGGAGGGCATAGATTTCAATTTGATGTATTTCCCGCTCAAGCACTTGGGTTACAAGGCGGTAGTAGGGGTTACGGGCGAACTTTTTGCCCGAATGATGCATCCTGTGGCGCTTTCGTTAGTGCTTGGGGTGAGCGCCAAATTGGATTACCCTCAAATACAGGAGCTTTGGAGCGGAGTTGTGACTGCCGCAAAGGAATATGGTTATGAAGATGTTTCGCTGAGTCTCCAGCCCTCTCAAACCGGCCTTTGCATAAGCGTTTCCGCGGAGGGGAAACTCAAGGATTTAACCCGTCACAGCCTTCCAAAACCCGCAAGCAAAGATGTGCTTTGCGTGAGCGGTAGGTTAGGTGCAGCCTATTTGGGCTTGCAAGTGCTTGAGCGCGAGAGAGTCCGCTTCGAGGCCGGCACCACAAAGGCCTCTGATGAAATGGAAAAATACAAAATGCTGGTGGGCGCATATCTTCATCCGGAATTATCTTCAGGCATTGTAAAGGCTTTGGAAGATGATGAAATCTACCCCTCAGGGGCGGTATTCATCACTCACGGCCTTGCCGATGCAGTAAAGCGTCTTTCCCGCGCTACAGGCCTGGGCGCCAAAGTATATGCCGATCGCATCCCTTTTGAGGGCAATTCTTTCGAACTCGGTAAAATGCTGGATATAGACCCCGTTTCCGCGGCCATGAATGGCGGAGAGGATTATCAGCTGCTGCTCAGCATACCCATCCTCCAGGCGGAAAAGTTCCGCAGAGAATTTCAAACCTGGGATATAATCGGCCATCTGGCTCAAAGCGATGTGGGGACAGTACTTGTCGCCCCGACCGGTGTTGAACTGCCGCTGCGCGCACAGGGCTGGGTAGAAGCAGAGGATGAAATAGAGGCATAAACTTTTGCCAGAATAAAAACAATAAAAGAAAATCAAAGCCGAAATAAAAGCAGCTAAAAAACCAAATAAAAATACTAACTTAAACCGAAGTAAAAACCGACTAAAATGGCATTTGTACCCCTTCACGTCCACACTCAATATTCCGTCCTCGACGGCTTGTCCAACATAGAAAAACTCTTCCAAAGGGCCGAAGAGCTCGGCATGCCGGCGCTTGCAATAACCGACCACGGCAATATGTACGGGGTGAAAGAGTTTTACAATGTTGCCAAAAAATACCCGAGGATAAAGCCCATCTTCGGTTGTGAAATGTATATTACCCGCCATTACGACCATACCCTTAAAGATACTCAGCACAATAAATACTACCATCTGATATTGTTGGCAAAAAACGAAACCGGCTACCACAACCTTATGAAGCTGGTATCTTTCGGCCATATAAACGGTTTCTATTACCGCCCTCGCATCGACCATGAACTGCTGGAAAAATATCACGAAGGGCTTATCTGCACAAGCGCCTGCATAGCGGGCGAAATTCCTCAAAAAATTCTTGCAGGGGATATTGAAGGCGCAGAAAAGGCCATAGAGTGGCACAAGGGTGTTTTCGGGGATGATTATTATCTCGAGGTAATGCTTCACAAAAGCGAGGTCCCGGGGCTTGCTCCGGCAGTGCAGGCCACTATGAACGACCTCTATTCAAGGCAAAAAATCTATACCGAAAAAATATTCGAACTCGCCGCCAAGCATAATGTGAAGGTGATAGCCACCAACGACACACATTTTGTACGCAAAGAGGATGGTCCGGTTCACGACAGGCTCATCTGCCTTACCACCAATGCCGATGTAAACGACCCGATGCGCGGAGCCGAGGGCTCGCGAGGGCTTCGCTATACCCAGCAGGAATACCTCAAAAGCGAGGAGGAAATGTACAAGCTTTTCCCCACCCATCCCGAGGCCGTCGCCAACACGCAGGAAATCATGGAGAAGGTGGAGAACATAGAGATTAACCGCAGCCACGTTCTTCCGAAATTCGACCTGCCCGAAGACTTTTTAAAAGAAATCGACACTTATCTCGAAAAATACAAGGAAATAATAGATGAGGGCCGTTTCGAGGAACACCGCAACGGGGACGGCGCCGTGATTGACCGCACTCCGCGCAGCAATGACTTTTGCCATTCTGTGGCCTATCTGTGTCATCTCAGCTATTTGGGTGCGGAAAAACGTTACGGCAAAAACCTGAGCGAAGACATACTCGAACGCATAGACTTCGAGCTCAAAACCATCTCGCGCATGGGCTTCCCCGACTATTTTTTAATTGTTCAGGACTTTATCAACTGGGCAAAGAACAATGATATTTCGGTGGGCCCCGGACGCGGTTCGGCTGCCGGCTCCTGTGTAGCTTACTGCCTTCGAATAACCAATTTGGATCCTCTTAAATACGGGCTCCTCTTTGAGCGCTTCCTTAATCCCGAACGGGTAAGCATGCCCGATATTGATGTGGACTTTGACGATGAGGGGCGCTACCGCGTAATTCAATATGTACAAAACCGTTACGGTAAAGACCATATCTCCCATGTGATTACTTTCGGCACCATGGGCGCAAAAGGTTCTCTTAAAGATGTTGCCCGCATAAGCGGTTTGCCTCTGGCAGAATCGGAGCGTCTCTCTAAAATGATACCCGAAAAGGTGAATTTCTTAAATGTGAAGGAAAACGGTGTGGATGTGGAAAAGCCTCTCACATTGGCAAATTGCGTGAAATATCTGCCGGACCTTAAAAAAGAATACGAAAGCGGAGACCCCTTGGTAAAAGAGGTTCTCGAATATGCCATACGCCTGGAAGGCACTATACGCCAGACCGGCATTCACGCCAGCGCCATGATTATCGGGCGGGGAAATCTAACCGATTATATTCCAATTACCCTCGGTACCGACAAGGCCACAGGCCAGGAAGTTTGGGTAAGCCAGTATGAAGGTAATCTGATAGAAGATGTAGGCATGCTCAAGATGGACTTTTTGGGGATTAAAACACTAAGCATAATCGAACGTTGTTTAAAACTTATAAAGAAACGCTTCGGCAAAGACATAGACATGGAAACAATTCCTTTGGACGACTCGAAAGTCTATGAACTCTATGGCCGCGGCGAAACCATCAGCGTGTTCCAATTTGAATCTCCCGGTATGAGGGAATGGCTTATGAGGTTGCGCCCGCAGCGTTTTGAGGATTTGATAGCCATGAATGCCCTCTATCGCCCCGGACCCATGGAATATATTCCCGACTTTGTAGAGCGCAAGAACGATTCCGGCAAAATCTGCTACGACCTTCCCGAAATGGAGAAGATATTGCAGGAAACCTACGGTGTAACCGTTTACCAGGAGCAGGTGATGCGCATTTCGCAGATGATTGCCGGCTTCTCGCAAGGCAAGGCCGATCAACTCCGCAAGGCGATGGGCAAGAAGAAAAGAGAAGTATTGGACGGACTTAAGGCCGATTTCATGGAAGGAGCTTTAAGCAAGGGATATAAGCAAAGCATTTTGGAAAAGATATGGAGCGACTGGGAGGCCTTTGCAAAATATGCATTCAACAAGAGCCATGCTGCCTGCTATGCTTTAGTCAGTTATCAAACAGCTTGGCTGAAAACACATTACCCTTCCGAATTCCAAGCCTCAAACCTTACCCAGCAAACATCGGACATGGACGAGATGGTAAAAATCATGGCCGATTGCAAGAGGTTCGGTATAAAGGTGCTCAGTCCCGATGTAAACGAGTCGGATCGCGACTTCAGCGTTAACCGAGATGGAAACATACGCTTTGGTCTCAGCGGTCTGAAGGGCTTCGGAAGCAATATAGTGGATGCTATAATTGCGGAGAGGGATGCCGGCGGCCCCTTTGCAGATGTGTTTGATTTTATAGAGAGGCTTGGCGGCATCGTGAATCGCAGGGCCATGGAGACTTTGGTGTGCGCCGGAGCCTTTGATTCATTCGGTTACAAGCGCAGTTCCTTCTTTTTGCCAAGCAAGTCCGGCGAGGAATTCATAGAAGAATTGGTAAAGTACGGCGACCTCTACAAAAACGACACTTTCTCTGCTGCCGGTTCGCTTTTCGGAGATGTTGAGGAATTGAAGCCTCAGCGTCCCGAAATGCCGCTTTTTGTGGGAGAGGAAGACGTAATGAGCCTGCTGCAGAAAGAAAAGGAATTTGTAGGGATGTATCTTTCGGCTCATCCTTTGAACCGCTATGCGTTTGAGATAGCGACTTTTACAAACTGCAAACTGAAAGACCTAAAAGGTCTTATAGATGAGGCCAATCGCAAAAACCAGGGCTCTCGCGTAAAAATTGCCGGTATAGTTATGGACGTAAAAAAGTTTACAACCAAAAACGGCAGACCGGGTGTCGAAATAACCATAGAAGACTATAGCGGCTCATATAAAATATCCCTTTATGGCAAGGATTGCGAGGATTTTCTGCCTTACATGGGAGAGCATTCGCAATTATTTATTGATGGCGAGATAGCCCGGCAATACCGTCCCAAGCGGGAACACATAGAGGCAGGCAAAATAATACCTTATGTCTTCAAAATAAAGAAGGTAAAATTGCTCGGCAATGTAGGGGAGGAAATGATAAAGAATTTTGCCATCAACATTGACACCGCATCGCTTTCTCCCGCATTCAGAAAGAAATTATTGAAACTTCTCAAAGACTACTCCGGTCCCACCCGCCTATGCGTAAACCTTTTTGATAAAGGTACAGGCTATCGCATAGAGATGGCTTCCAATAAGTATAATATCAGCGTTTGCGAGGACTTCCTCATCGCACTCGAACATATAGGAATAAGCTATCTGGTAACCACCAAATAGCTTATCCCAATCACTTATTTTCAGTCTTAATTACTTTTTCTTGGCTGCTGCCGCCTTCTTTTTAAGGGCGGCCATAGTTGCATCATACATAATGGGGGTGCCAATCATGATGGATGCATAGGTTCCGATTATAACACCGAGACAGAGGGCAACCGAGAGACCGCGTATTGTCTCACCGCCGAAGACTGCAATAGCAATCATTGGCAGCAAGGTAGATGCAGCTGTGTTCACTGTACGGGTAAGAGTTGCATTGATGGCCTGATTGGTCATTTCCCTTATATCCCTGTTTGGATTCAGCGAACGCATCTCACGGATACGGTCGAATATAACCACACAGTCGTTGATGGCATAACCTATAATGGTAAGAATCGCCGCTATAAATGTTTGGTCGACGTCGAGATTGAAAGGCAGGATGCCGCTGAACAGCGAGAAGAAGCCTATCACTATTATGGCGGTATGCGCAAGCGATACCACGCCGCCGAGACCCCATGTCCAACCCTTAAAGCGGACGGCGATATAAGCGAATATGACAATGAGGGCGAGGATTACCGCAATAATTGCATCCCTTCTCAAGTCGGAGGCAATGCTGGCTCCCACTTTATCGGAAGAAATAATACCATTGGGGTTATCCAAAGTGCTGACGAATTCCGAGAAGGTAATATCTTCATCTGCAAAGAATCCCTTAAGGGCCTGATAGAGCATTCCCTCTATTTCAGCATCCACCGCCGAATCATCTATATCCACCTTATAAGCAGTGGTTATCTTCATTTGCGATTCACCGCCGAACTGCTTCACCTCTGCAGAAGAACCCTTTACATCCGGGTCAGCCTCAGCAGCGGCAACAAAGACATCATTTACCGATGCACGGACGGCCTCGGCGGTTACCGGCTGGTCGAAGCGCACCACATAGGTACGGCCGCCGGTGAAATCCACACCATAGGTAAAGCCCTTGAATACTATTGAGCCTATGGATATAAGGATGACAATAGCTGAGATGGTGTAAGAGTATTTGCGAGCTTTAATAAAGTCAACATTGGTGTTCTTAAGGAATTTAGCGCTCCATTTATTATCGAAACTGATGCTCTTGCCGCGCTTGATGCGGTCTTCGAAGATAAGTCGGGAGATAAAGATGGAGGTAAGAACAGAGGTTATGATACCTATGATGAGGGTGGTTGCAAAGCCCTTTATCGGACCTGAGCCGAAGAAGAACAGGATAATGCCGGTAAGAAGAGTGGTTACCTGACCGTCTATAATAGCGGAGTAGGCATTGCGATAACCATCTGCAACGGCCTTGGAAAGACCCTTTCCTGCTTGGAGCTCCTCTTTTATACGCTCGTAAATAATAACGTTGGCATCCACCGCCATACCCATTGTAAGCACGAGACCTGCAATACCGGGCAGCGTCAGCACGGCTCCAAATGATGCAAGCGAACCAAGCAGCAGCACCACGTTTACAAGCAGAGCCACATTGGCTGCAACACCTGCGCCCATGTAGAAGACGAGCATATAAATTAGTACGAGAGCGAAGCCGATGATGAACGAAATCATACCGTCCTGGATGGACTTGGAGCCCAAAGAAGGACCTACAACCTGCTCCTGCACGATTGTGGCGGGGGCGGGAAGTTTACCGCTCTTCAGTACGTTGGTAAGGTCGGTTGCCTCCTCGATAGAGAAGTTTCCTGAAATCTGAGAGGAGCCGCCGGTGATTTCGCTTTGAACCGTAGGATAGGAATATACCGTACCGTCAAGCACAATAGCGATTTGCCTGCCGATATTATCTTTAGTGAGACGAGCCCAGGTATTGGCGCCTTCGGCGTTCATAGTCATGGATACGGTAGGATTACCGCCCTGGCGGTCGGAATAAGATACGCGTGCATCAGTAACCACCCCGCCATCGAGCGGAGCCCGTCCGTCGCGGGAATCAGCTTTGATGGCTACGAGTTCGTAAATATTGTCAGCCTGAAGGTAACTTGCCGGTTTTACGCTCCACATGGGGCGGAATTCAGCAGGGAAGATATCCTTGATTTGAGGCATTGACAAATAACGGTTAACGGCAGCGGTATCCCTGATTTCCGCATAGCCGATGCAAGCCGTACCGCGGGCTTGGGAGGGCTGGAGAACAGAGAATAGAGGATTGGCTTTGCGGTAAGCATCCACTTCTTGTTCGCTTTCGCTTTGCTCCTGAAGCACCTGGGCGACAATATCGTCTTGTTCTGATTTTTCTGCTGCAGTTGCTTCCGGCTCAACAATCTCATCAAGCTGCATATCGGCAATAACTTGATTGGCTTCTGCCAAGAAGGGATAAATTTCGCTGCTTTCGAAAGTTGTCCAGAATTCGAGAGATGCGGTGCCCTGAAGCAGTTTGCGCACACGCTCAGGCTCTTTCACGCCGGGGAGTTCCACAAGGATACGCCCCGTGTTACCGATTTTTTGAATTGAAGGCTGGGTTACGCCGAAACGGTCGATACGGTTGCGCAATACATTGAAAGAGTTTGCAATCGCACTTTCGGCTTCGGCCCTGATAACCGAAATCACCTCTTCATCGGTGCTTTCCGGTTTGATACGTTCTCTCATTTCGTAAGTTCCGAATATGCGGGAAAGCCTCTCTCCGCCGGAAACCTCTTTCCATGCCTCTGCGAACAGGGTTATGAAGTCTCTTTGAGAATTGACGCTGCGCACTTTGGCAAGCTCGATGGCCTTGTTGAATTCGGGGCTTGTATTGTTGCCCGAAAGCGCCCTTACAAGGTCTTGCAGCTGCACCTGCAGCATTACGTTCATACCGCCCTTGAGGTCCAGACCGAGGTTGAGCTCCTTGCTGCGGACATCTTTATAGGTATAACCGAAATATACTTTCTCTCCCATCAGAGAGTCGATGTAATTCTTTTCTGTCTCTTTTTTGATGGAGTCGAGATAATAAGCCTTATCTACTTCAGGCACCTGGGCGAAAGCGGCGCTTTGCTCGGTGATAGTCACTTTCCTTTCGGCAGCTTTTTTCGCCTTGTTTCCATGAATTATAGAAACAAGTGTGAAAGACAGCTGCCAGAGGCAGGCTAAAATGAGCAGAATTGCCACAAATTTTATTGCTCCTTTGCTTTGCATAACTGTATAAGTGTTTTATTTTTTGTATTTATCGAAAAATAGCCGACAAAGTTACTGTTTTTTTTGTCTAAATGAAAAATACCGTTAAAAATCAGCGCTTACTGTCTTTAATGAGCGAAGTAACGGCAGTACACCACGATGCGGCATCCAACAATTCTTTATTGGTCAGATGCAGACGCCAGCGCCATTTATTGTTGGGGTCAGCGGGGTCGTTGATGCGTTCTTTCTTCGGGTCGGCGGCACGCAGCTTTTGGTCTATGGACAGCCAGTCCTGAATCGGGAAGATGGCTAACATGCACTTGCTGTTAAGATGTTCTTCCAAAATGCGTCTGCATTCTGCCGGAGCCTTATCGTCGGAATCCCACATGCGTATGCCTGTCATATCGTGCGAAGATGTTGCGCAGACACTCAGGTAAGGCCATTCGTAGCCCTTATCCATGCGCTGCATCTCCAATGACAATATCTTTTCCTGGTTCATTACCTCAGGCACGCAGTGAGGCACCATGCCCAAATCCTCACCGCAAGCCAGCATCCTGGTGGAGCTGAGCAGGTGCGGGAGTTTCTTAAGGGCGTTGTATTTCCAGAAAGCATCGTGACGATGATAGAAGAAGTCGGTGTAGAGGGCATCGAATTTCTCTTTTTGCCATGGCTCCAGGCCGGATGTGTCGGGGCTTATGAGCGGATGGAACCAGCCGGGCTTGCGCGGGTCTTCTATAAACAAACCTATAATCGGCAGACCCATGCCAACGATTTCATCGCGGCTGTAGGGAAGCGCGGGGTTGAAGTGCCCCAGCAATCCGCCCTTGAATTCGACAGGAATCTCCCAAATACGGAAGAAACCGAGTATATGGTCGATGCGATAAGCATCAAAAT
>FZPS01000175.1_pt109 | contig 11874 bp, 9 predicted proteins | sample 1817821 | NCBI WGS metagenome assembly FZPS01 (sample SAMEA104158645, study PRJEB21678) | metagenome | place: Germany | collected 2015-04-21 | reverse complement strand
GGCTGCGGTCTTTAGTGCCTCATTCAGGGAGGCGCCTTGGGTGTAGCCAGCAATAAACCCGGCTATTGTGCTATCACCGGCCCCTATTGTGGAGACGGGGGTGATGGCGGGAACTTGAAGGCGATAGGAGCAGCCAGAACCGGCAAAAACCATTCCTTCTGCCCCGAGGCTGATTAAGACATTCTCTATTCCCGCAGCCTTAATCTCCCCTGCAGCTTTCTCTGCTTCGGCAGCGCCTTTGATCTTCCGTCCTAAGAGCAGTTCTATTTCATGTTCATTGGGTTTGATTAACCAAGGCTCAAGTTCAATTAGGTCCGTCAGCGAAAAGGAGTTGCTGTCAATCACAAGCAAGGCTCCGAGCTCCTTCAGAGACCGCAGAAACCCATTTATCTCCGGTATCGGCACTCCTTTAGGCACACGTCCGGAAAAGACAAGGATGCTGCCTGGAGTGATCCACTCTGCAGCTTTCTTTTGTACCTGCTCCAAAACATCCAGGGAGACGGGAAATCCATCCTGGCTGATGCGGGTTTCTTTTCCTTCGTCATGATGGATTGTAATGTTGCGCCGAATCGCACCCTCGCAGGGGATCAGGCAGTATTCTCCATGATCTCGATCCAGCAGCGCTGCAAACTCTTGATAATTGGTTCGTCCAGCGACAATCACCGCCAGGCTCGGTACGCCACTTGCAGCCAAAGCCCTGGACACATTGACACCTTTCCCGCCCGCATTAACGGTGTACTCCGAACTGTAGTTTTCCACTTCCACCTCGAGATGGGGAAGATAATAGTGCATGTCCAGGGCAGGGTTCAGTGTGATTGTGATGATCCTATGCATGTTTGCCCCCTTGCGCTCTGCTGCGCCGAATCACCACAGACTGTTTCGTCCCCTCCAGGGTTGCTTCAGGGTTGGGGGAGCCGGTAATCTCGAGGACAGGAGTCACTTGGGGCAAAGCGGCCAATCTATCCAGGACCTCGTCCATTGCGATCAGCCCGTCATACATGTTGCTATGAGAATCCTTCTTCCCATCATTATTGCTCACATGACATGAATACAGGCGTGGAGCGGCAATGGCAATTTCCTCAAGGATATCAAAACCGTTGAGGAAAGCATGGGCGACATCGAGGCATAAACCTATCCTCGGGTCGGGAAACAGTTTGTTCAGTCCGGCCATGGAGTTGTAGGGGGCACTGGCTTTGGGCAAGTTCTCCACCAGGATGCCCACGCCCAACTGCTGGGCTCGATCCGCCAGGCGCTGAAACAGTTCCTTTGTGTAATTCTCGCCAGTCTCAGAGATTTTCGACGAATCACAGGTAACAGGGTGCAGGACCACAAACCCCGACTCCAGCTCATGGGAGAATTCCAGCGTCTTCATTATTGTCTTCTCAGTTTGGGCGATCACCGCGGGATCCTCACTGCCTATGCCCATGTCGTGAAAGGGTCCATGAATCGAATGAACACCAAGACCGCTTTTGCGCACAAGATTCAATGCTTCTGCAGCATCGGTGAGGTATCGCGGATCCAAGTGTGTCTTGTCCGCCCAGACTTCAATTTCTGCAAAACCTGCTTGTTTAAAGTCTCGAAGTGCCGCATCGAGCGGGCGATCAGCGTACAGCCATGTTGATAATGCATAGCGCATATAAACCGCATCCTTCCATTGTTTTGTACCTGCGCAGGCGATCCGTCGCCTCTACCATTCTGTACAGTTCTTTAACCCTTAATTCCTGCTGTGATGGAGGTTTCTTTGATTCTTTTGTGCGCAAGCATGTACACGATTAGGGTTGGCAGGGAGATGAGGCTGGCCATGGCCATCAATTCTCCCCACAGCATCCCGGCTTCCGGATCCTGGAAGTGCAGCATGGCGATGGGGAGCGTCTGCATGCTTTGCTCGGTGAGCACAAGCATTGGCCAGAAGAACAGATTCCAGGCCTCGATGGCGTGCCAGACAGTTAGGGCAGCCACCGGCCCTTTGACCAGGGGAAATACAACCAAGCGCAAAATCTGCAGGCTGTTGGCCCCGTCGATTGTGGCCGCTTCAACTAAGGCTAAGGGCAGCGACTTCATATACTGGCGCAGAAAAAACACACCGAAACCACTGGCCATGTAGGGCAAAATAACGGCCAAATGTGTATTCAAGAGACCTAAAGAGGAGATGGTGATATAGTTGGGGATCATGGTAATCGCAAAGGGGATCATCATGGTCCCAACGGCCACCATGAACAGCAGATTCTTAGCCCTGAACTCGAAAAACGTAAAACCGTAAGCGGCTAAGACCGAAGTAAGCATGCGAAATGCAACGATGCCGACGGCTATGATCACGGTGTTCCTCAGCCAGCTCAAGAAGGTTGATTGCTGCAGGACCGATCGGAAATTCTCAACGGTCGGGTTTTTCGGCAGGATATTCAGGTCTTGCGTGAACACTTCGGTTGGTCCCTTCAAGGACGTGGAGAACATCCACAGAACCGGGAATATGGTAAAAACTACGGCGATTAGGATGATGATGTGTTTGACTGCTCTTTTAGTCGCCATAATGAACCCTTCTTTCTCCGAAGTAAAATACGAGAGCGGTGATGATGACAAACAGCAGGAAGGTGATCAACGCTGTGGCACTGGCCAGACCTGTGTTGAAGAACTGGAAAGCAAACTGGTATACAAGGTAGATCAGGTTGGTAGAAGCATTGTATGGTCCGCCCTGGGTTAAGATATGGATGGGCATAAAGACGTAATCCGATACAAAGATGGCTGTAGTCACAAGCAGGAAGAAGACAGTGGGCGTGATTAATGGAAATCGGATGGACCAAAAGATTCTCCAGCTGCTGGCCCCGTCTATGGTGGCTGCTTCGATGTATTCGGTAGGTACTGACTTCAGAGATCCACCGAGCAGAAGCTCGTGGTATCCTAGCATACGCCAGCCTGATACGATCACGATGGCCCAGAGAGCAAATCTGTGATCTGCCAGCCAGGAAATGGGTCTCAACCCTACGGATTCGAGCAGTGTGGCGATGACGCCGCCAATTGGAGTCAGCATCCAGATCCAGACAAAACAGGCAACTGAAAAGGATAACACAGTTGGTATAAACAGGGCGGTCTCGTAGAGATCCCTTAGTTTTTTGTTCTTAACGGTTAGAATCAGAACGGAAATGGCCAATGGAATGAGGATGGCCCAGGGTAGCAGTCCCAGAATGTACTTCCCGGTATTGATTAACGCCATGGAGAACGCTTCTCTTTGGAAAAGGGAAGTGTAGTTCTTCAAACCTATGAAGTTTCTCGTGGGGCTGATGAAGTTCCAGTCGAGTACACTCAGGATAAAGTTGACAATGAGTGGCCAGTAGAGAAAAACTAGCATTGGTACTATTGCTGGAAGTACATATAGGTAGGGCGTTATTCCCGATTTGAAACCTCTTCGCTTCATGTAGTAAACCTCATTTCTCGTTACTGCTTGTCATTATTCCACGATGAAGGCGCAGTTGCAGCCGGTTGGCTGCAACGGTACGCCTGTGGTCATGCTCTTCCAGCTAAAAGACTAGAAGTTCGTCAACCCTTTGGACTGCTTCGTCCAGGCCTTCTTGAACTCCAATTCGTCCATAGAGGATCTTGTCCCGAGCTTCGGCAATCACTTGCTCGATTTCTAGTCCGTTTGGTCCGCCCCAATCAACCCAGGGGATGGCGTACTGCAATTGATCCACGGCCGGTTGCTGCAGGGGATTGATCAGTGGGAGATCAGCGGCTAGGGGGTTCACATAACCAGTCTCTACCCAGACTGCCATCGCTTCTGGAGACACGATGTAGTCTAAGAACTCCCATGCTGCAGCCGCTTTGGCTTCGTCTCTGCTCAAGATGACCAAGGACGAGCCGCCGGCAGGGAGCCGTTTGGTTTTGTCACCAAAACTCGGAAGTTCGGATACGTGCAGCCAGGGAGCAGCGGCGTAGTAAGGGCTCAAGCGCATGACGGACTGGGCATACATGCCAATGCTTCCACCGAGGAAAGCCCGCTCAGACTCTTCATTAGACACATGAGGAATGAAGCCATCTTCGTAGAACCCGCGCCACATGGTCATCGTTTCCACGGCTTCGGGCGAGTTGAACGCTGCTTTTCCATCTTCACCCTTCATGGGTGCCCCATTGCTTTCGACGAGAGCAGACATCATCCAAGTGTCCGGGATGACGATAAACAAAGCATGATGGGGAGTATTTTCCTTGATTTGAACAGCATATTCCCTGACTTCATCCCATGTGCGTGGGGGCTGGTTGGGATCGAGTCCCGCAGCTTCAAAGATCTCGGGATTGTAGAAAAGAACTTGGTTGCTGATACAGAACGGAATCCCATATTGTTCGCCGTCAATTTGGCCAATCTCCATCATGGCAGGATTGGCAAAGCGATTGGCCACTTCTGGAAGATTCTCTCCAGCCAAGGTTTCTAGACTCCTGGCACCAAATGTTGTGGCTGTGTAGCTCAACAGATAGTGGCCTGTAGCTAGGATGTCCGGGGGGCTTTGCCTCGCAGCTAACCTTGCGAAAATCCTCTGGACAAGGTCGGAGTATTCCCCAGGAACGGAGACACCGGTTAATTTGATGTGGGGATGGCTGTCGTTGAAATCACTTACAATTTGGTCAAAGATGCGTAGATGTTCTCCTCCCCATCGATGCCATAACTCAATTTCGACTACATCCTGGGCGGCAGCAGCGCCGACGAATGAAAAAACTAACATGGCAGCAAGAATGGACAATAGATACTTTTTCATCATTACTCTCCTTCGTTTTGGAACTAAGGTCCTATAGTCGTGCGTTCGTCTCACTCCATCATATCCTTTCTGCTCCAACCTCACCTCCTCCAAAATTTGGACCCCCTTTATGATCAGGGCCTGCCTTGGGAATCAACGAGTGGTTCCGGCGTGTTCCAACAGATGCTGTTCCGCCGCGTCACACCATAGACCATTGTTTGCTTGGACAATCTGGTCTAGTGCTCTAAAGAGCTCGTTGTCCTCACCCAACTGGCCGAAGTCTGCAATGGCTGTCATAGGCATCTCCACATCGGGATAACAGATTTTCTTCAGCCCTTCGGAGTTGGTTATGGATAATAGGGAATCTATGACAGAATCAAGGCCCCCAATGTGAGTGATCAGGGCTTCTGGGTGCAAGACGCCCTGTTCGATCAGTTTGATGGTCTCAATCGTATCTTCAGGCGAACCGCCAGAGGTCCCTAAGACGTGTACGGAATCGTAGTGAACTCGATAAAAGTTCAGGGGAACCGAAAACTCCTTGTCGGTTGGTCCTGCAAAGAAGTTGATGCAACAGTCTCTTCCCGCTACCTGATCCGCAATTTCCAGGATGCTCTGATTGGGAATCATGACCAAAATGTCATCAAATCCTCCCCCCGATATGGCCTGAAGATATTCAACCTGGTCACTGACCTTGCTGACATCAACGTAGATGAGATTGATCCCTTTTTGTCTGGCGTCCTCTACGCTGAAAATGCGTGCAGCCCGCTCCAAACGTTTGGCATCGATATCGGTTACCACAACCATCGCAGGTTTTTCCTTGTGCAGAGCAATGTCAATGGCACCAAGGCCCATGGGCCCGGCGCCGCCAAGGATGGCGATCTTCCCTCCATCTTTAGCGCCTTCCAGACGCTCGTAGCTGTTTGGATCGATGTGATACATCGCCTGGAACGCTCGCAGGATACAGCTTAAGGGTTCCACCATGGAGCCCCTGAAGTAGCTGCCGCGATATGGCAAGACGCAGCCCTGCTCCATGATTTCTCTTGGTATCACTCCATAGGTCATGCTTCCCCCTAGCTGTGGGAAGGAGTAGCCCACTGAGTAGTCACTGCCCGGCAGATTAAGGGCAGGCTGAATCACAATACGTGCGCCTGGCTGCCAGGTCTCCCTTAAGTTGGCTCCAGCTTGGATGACTTCTCCGCACATTTCATGACCCACAACAATGGGATTCACATCGATGTCTGCAGGTACCCGTTTGTGTTTGGATCCCTGGATCACAGCCTTATACGTTGATGTACAGAGGGAGTCGGAAACGACTCGCATTAGTAATTCATCATCCCTGATTGGGGCTAAATCAAATTCCTCTAGTCGTAAGTCATTTTGACCATAGAGGCGTACTGCGCGTGTTCTCAAATCACTTCGACCCCTTTCTCATGCATTAGTTCGACAATGTCTGGGTCCAAATTGCCATCGCTTACCACAACGTCGACATCTTCGAGGGAAGCAAAGGTATAGGTCAACACTTTGCCGATTTTGCTGGAGTCCATCAGCATGACGACCTTAGACGCTTTCTGAATTGCTTTCTTTTTTAGCTCACAGTCATCCAATACGCCGGTAGTAAACCCGGCCTTTGCAGTGAACCCAGTGACCCCAAGGAAAGCTACGGTAAAATTCACATCACTGATCTGACTCGTGACTTGGGAGCCGAAAGTGCTTAAACTCACCTTGTTTAAGTTACCGCCGGCCAGAAAGATAATGGGCTTGTCCAATCTGGCTAGTTCCGCGGCGCAGGTGACTCCTGTTGTAAAGATGTCACAAGGCTGATCGGGTATCAGGCGGCTCAGGGCGGTCGTGGTTGTTCCAGAATCTAGAAAGATGGAGGTGTTGGGTTTGACAAACTCCAGCGCTTTGCGGGCGATCCGATCCTTTTGATCCACGTTTTCTGTGGAGCGTTTGGCATATGTTTCTTCAGAAAGGCCGATGATGGCCTCAATCGACTTCACCCCCCCATGGACCCGAACAACATGACCCTGTTGGTCGAGGAACTCCAAATCGCGGCGTAATGTCATTTCGGAAACTGAAGGAAAGTGTGTCTTCAGTTCACCAATGCTAATTTCGCCCTTTTGGCGGATTAGGCTGGCCATCTTGTCTCGTCGATCTCTCACCACTGTTGTTCCTCTTTCCTTAGTTCTCCCCACACATCACAAACCTGAAACCGTCCGCTGGACCGGGAAAGGGTGAAAATTACAACCATAATTTGGACTAAAATGTGGTGGGTATGAACATTTTGTGTTAGATGTTTTCGTAAAGCGCCATGCATTCTCCTGCTTACAAATTCAACTTTTCCGCGAAATGTGGGTAAAGTGTGAGTAAAGCGCAGGTAAAATGCTTTTTGGTGTCAGTGGGGCATTTGCTGTCCCTGCCAGATTAGCGATAAGCTCCGCCCTTGGGCGGAAATCACTGCTCTAGATTCATGCTTGTAACAGCTAACGCAGGGGTTCCCCTTGACAAATATCACAATTCCATTATAAAATATAGAAAAAAACAGCATGCGTTATGAATCTGAGATATCTGGAAGGAGGAACAGAAAGGATATTTTTGAAAGAGAATATGACGACAAAGAGGGGACGAAAAACTATGAATAGAAAGCGTATGGCGATCACTCTAGCAGTTGTAGTTCTGTCCTTGAGCTTAACAGGGCTCGCGTTTGCGCAGGGAACGCTGAATGTATACAGCATCTGGCCGGAATCTTTTGCGGTACCGATGTTTGAGGCGTTTACGGCTGAAACAGGCATTGGAGTAAACTTTATTCGCCATTCATCGGGAGAAGTGCTGGCAAGGTTGATTGCTGAAAAGAACAACCCTAGGGTAGATATGGTATTTGGAGGACCGGCAGATACCTTTGCCGCGATGGTTGAAGAGGGGTTATTGGAGCCTTATTATCCTGAGGGATATGAAGCGATCCCAGAACAATACCGTGATAAGGAAGGTTATTGGTTTGGGATGGCTCAAAATCCATTGGTGTTTCTGTCGAACAGGCAGTTCTTAGAGGAGAACGGACTGGAGCCACCCAGATCGTGGTTTGATTTTCTAGATCCGGTATACCACCAACAGCTTCAAACAGCTGATGCCCGTACATCTGGAACCGCGGTAAGTAGGATCATGTCTCTGATTTATGCTTTTGGAGATGAAGACGCGGCTTTTGACTATATGAGACAGCTACGAGATAGCGTACAGATCTACACGAAGAGCGGCGGAGGTGGAACAGTTCCGGTTGCTCTACAACAGGCGGGTGCCGGTATTTTCTTCATCGTAGACTCCATTGCTACCCAAGAAAAGGGATATGATGTAGTCATTTCCTTCCCTAAGGAAGGGTCCGCATCTGCTGTGGAGGCCTCGGGTATCGTAAAGGGCGGTAAGCAGCCTGAGTTAGCAAAGAAAATGCTAGACTGGCTGGTCACAGCAGAGGCCCAGAGTGTATACGCCCAGAGTGGGATTGGGTTTTTGCCCACGCATCCCAGTGCAGTAGTGACTCCTTTGGTTGATCTGACCGATGCGAATCTTTTCATGGTTGATCTGGATTGGGCAGGCGCTAATCGCCAGCGATTGGTTGAGCGCTGGATCGACGAAGTGATTCAAGGAGAGGAATTCTAGACGTAAATCCAGCACCGAACGTCTAAGTAGCGCTTAGATTCTCTAAGCGCTACTTTGTTGAAGGGAGAATACCAATGCCTGTGGTACGTAGGGAGAGTAACAAAGAGCGATCAACCGCGTTTTCCCCATTACGACAAGAAATGGTGAGACTATGGAAAGATCCAATCCTATTACTAACGATTGCAGTTATTTGGCTTGGACTTGCCATTTTCATCCTGTTTCCACTGTTCCGATTGTTCGCTTATACATTTGTGGATAATGGTCAGTTGAGTCTGGATAGCTTAAGCCGAATTTGGGCGCGTTCCCATAATAGGGTAGCCCTTACAAATAGCCTGTGGCTTGCCACTTTGGTATCTGTTTTGGGGACAATGATGGGTTTTTTATTTGCCTTTACCGTTGCCCGGACTCGTCCGCCCAAAATCGTTACCGTCATCATTGATGCAGTGATGACCCTTCCTTTGATATCACCCCCCTTTACGACGGCGATTGCCTTACAGTTTGCGGCCGGGCCTCGTGGATTGATCACTCACGGTTTGTTAGGGATCTCCAATTTCACCCTGTATGGATTATGGGGCACTGTGGTAGCCGAGGTCTTAACATATTTTCCACTCGCCTATTTAACACTTCGAGCCGTTTTGATTGCCATAGATGATCGCATTGAAGATGCCGCTTTAAGTTTAGGGAGTTCGCATTGGCGCGCATTTTGGACGATTACTCTTCCGTTGACAACACCAGGACTTGCCAACTCACTACTGGTGTTATTCGCCACATCGCTGGCGGACTTTGCTACTCCCCTGATCCTAGCCGGGGCGAGATTTCCCGTGTTACCTACGCAAGCTTACCTTCAGATCACTGGGATTTATGACTTACGGGGAGGAGCTGCTCTTAGTTTCCTTGTCCTAATTCCATCGCTCATTGTCTTTTTACTGCAACGTTATTGGGTTGGTCAGAGAAGTTATGTGACAGTAACCGGAAAACAAGGCGGAGGAAGCAGTATGGATAGAGTGCCTGCATTAGTTAGGTTAATTCTCCAGATAATCTCCTTGACAATCCTGGGCTTTGTTGTGTTTCTGTACGGCATCATCTTTTTTGGGTCCTTTGTTGAAGTCTGGGGCGCCAATCACGCTTTCACGCTCAAACACTTCCAGTACATTTTCAGGTTCGGACGAAAATCGATTACTGACACGTTGACAATTGCCCTCTGGGCCATGTTGATCGGAGGACTATACTCAGTCATTATTGGATACCTGATTGGGAAACAAGAGTTCTTCGGACGCAAGACGATGGAGTTCGTGTCCATGTTGAACTACGCCTTGCCCGGAACAGTAGTCGGTATTGCGTATCTCTTGGCCTTTAATGACCCACCCATCATGATCACCGGAACTGCAACCATTCTTGTTGCTCTGTACATTTTCCGCTATAGCCCTGCTGGCGTACGCACAACAGTGGCGTCATTACAGCAAATTGACTCGTCGATTGAAGAAGCATCCACGAGTCTGGGCGCGGACAGGCAAGTGACGTTTCGCAAGATCACTTTGCCATTGATACTACCAGCGTTTTTTGCCAGCATTGAGGTGGTTTTTATCCGCGCGATGACGGCGATTAGTGCTGCTATCTTTCTCGTTTCCTTTGATTGGACTCTGGTAACAGTGCGCATCCTGGAAAGCATTACTGAACTAGAGCTAGGGTCGGCGTCCGCATTTTCCGTATTCATCATTGTGTTAGTGTATCTTGTAGTTAATGCAATAAAGGGCCTGACTGCGATATTGGGGCTTAGAGGAATCAAACGCTAATGCGTGAATCACAAGGAGGATGACCAGAATGAACACCTCGGTAGGAATTGAACTACAAAACATATCCAAGACATTTTCCAGTGGTTCGCGCGGAGAAGTCCAGGCCGTTAAGCCGCTGAACTTAACCATCAAACCAGGAGAACTCATTACCCTCCTAGGTCCATCAGGATGCGGCAAAACAACTACTTTGCGCATGATCAGCGGATTTGAAACTCCCACCACCGGGAAAATCTTGATAGGCGATCGTGATGTGACCAATGTGTTGGCTAATAAAAGGGATATCGGTTTTGTGTTTCAGAACTATGCCTTGTTTCCGCATATGAATGTCTTCGAAAATGTTGCATACGGTCTGAAGATAAAAGGCATGTCCCGCTCAGAAATCAAGAACGCAGTCCAAGATGTCCTGAAGGTAGTGGGCTTGGTCGGTTTTGAAAGGCGCTTTCCAACTCAACTTTCCGGCGGTGAGCAACAGCGAGTTGCCCTTGCCCGGGTGATTGTGGTCAAGCCGAAAGTCCTGATGTTTGACGAGCCCCTTAGTAATCTAGATGCTAAGCGACGTGTGCAGATGAGAGACGAGATTCGTAGCCTGCAGCAGAGCTTGGGGCTCACAAGTGTTTATGTTACGCATGATCAGGAAGAGGCGCTGAGCATCTCGGATCGAATTGTCGTGATGGATAATGGTGTCGTGGAACAGGTTGGATCACCAACAGACATATATTTCAGTCCCACCAACCGTTTTGTTGCGGAGTTTATTGGCAAGGTGAACCGTATTCCCGGATCGATCATTAAGGTTGATGGTGGTAATGTTGCAGTCAAGACTTCCCAGGGAGTTGTGGAAGTTCCTAAACCAAGTGGTGAGTATTTCCAGCAGGATGCAGTGGAAGTACTAATCCGGCCAGAAATGATCTACCGTGCTGACGACCAAGACGACTTCCGAATTACAGGCACTATCGTTCGCAGCGCGTTCTTAGGCGAAAAAGTTGAATATGACATCGTACTTCCCGATGAAACGCTCTTGACCTGGGTGAACTTTGAACCCCAGAAAGCCAGTCTCATGAGTGTTGGCCAAAGTGTAGCAGTCTCTTTTGACAGTAGCAATGCATTGGTTTCCAAAGAAGTTGGGTAACGACCAATCGATGATGCAGTGAAGGGTAGAAAACGAGTGGATAGGAAGTGTCGCATAGGAGCAGGTTAATTCTGAACAGTCCCACTCTCCCGGGGAGGTGGGGCTTGCTCATTTCTCGATGGAGTGGTATTGACTTTCACCCAGCAATTTGAAATTATTGTTGTTGTACAAGGTCATGAGTGGTGTTTGCGATCGGTTTTGCCAATATCTAACAGGACAAAAACCGAGTGCGTTCCATCGGGAGTGCATTATTTTAAGCGCTCTCCACGTCGTACCGCGTGGTAACAATATCGTTGCTATCACATCTAATGTATGTAAGGTTGCTGATCACATTCATGAACTCTTGGCAAGAGTTTTTATATGCAAACCCAGTACAGTCTAGAGTATGATGACACTGTCGGTCGGTTTGACCATGTTTCAAGGTGAAAATGTCACAGAATGGGCGCTTTTGTTTGCTGGGACATCTATAATGCTCCCATGAAATGAGACATGAAAAATACAACAGATCCGAATATAATGAAGCCATGAAGAGAAAAAGGAGAAACTATAGCGCCGAATTCAAATCTAATGTCGTTTTGGAACTCTT
>FZPS01000009.1_pt21 | contig 11877 bp, 12 predicted proteins | sample 1817821 | NCBI WGS metagenome assembly FZPS01 (sample SAMEA104158645, study PRJEB21678) | metagenome | place: Germany | collected 2015-04-21 | reverse complement strand
ATATCCAATGCATCATTGCATTTATAACAAAATACCAGTTGACTCGTTCCCTTAGGGTTGGTGGGTCCTATTTCATCCTACAGTTGCTTGACACGATCGAAATCAGCTGTAAACGTTGACAAGTATCTGTGCGAGTGATAAAATGATCTGCGTAGGTTTCTCTTTTGTAAAACCGCTCAGAACAGGCTTTTCAAAACACATGCGTGTGCCTGAAACTGGCGAGTCCGAACAAGGAGGTGTAGAGCTAATGTACGCTGTAGTTGAAACTGGTGGTAAACAGTACCGCGTTGCTGAAGGTGACACTATCTTAGTTGAAAAGCTCAATGTTCCCGTTGGTGAACAGGTAGTTTTAGATAGGGTTCTTTTAGTAGGTGGAAACGGTGGTGTCAAGGTAGGTACTCCGACTGTAGCTGATGCAAAAGTCATTGCTAAAGTTGCGGATCAGGGTAAAGGCAAAAAAGTCATTGTCTTTAAGTACAAAGCCAAGAAAAACTACCGTAAAAAGACCGGCCACCGCCAACCTTTTACAAAGTTAGTTGTTGAAAAGATTGAGGCTTAATGACGAAAATCCGGTTGTTTTTTAATGGTAATGATATCATTGGGTTTTCTGCTGAGGGCCATACCGGCTTTGCTGATCGCGGCGAAGACATTGTCTGCGCAGCAATTTCGGTACTAACCCAAACAGCGGTCATCGGACTGCAGCAGGAGCTGGGTCTAAAAGTTGACGTCGAGATCAAGGACGGTCTGCTTCAGTGCAGACTCCCGGTGCAGGTAGATGACAGACTGTGGCAGCAGAGTCAAGTTATTTTAAGAGTAATGTACGCTGGTTTGAGAGCGATTCTCCAGGAGTATGGAAAACAGTACCTGGATATCGAGGAGGTGGAACAATGCGGATGAATCTGCAGTTATTTGCATCTAAAAAGGGTGTAGGTAGTACTAAAAACGGACGCGATTCGGCAGCTAAGCGCTTAGGTGTGAAAAGATTCGATGGTCAATTCGTTACTGCCGGAAGTATCTTAGTGCGCCAGCGGGGTACCAAGGTTAAACCTGGTCTTAATGTTGGGATCGGTAAGGATGATACCCTCTTCGCTAAGGCTGATGGTTATGTTGCTTTCCAACGCCATGGTAAGTACAGCAAACAGGTTAGCGTTTTGAGTGAAAGGGAAGCAGTATTAGCTTAATCGGAATATCAAACCCTTTTGTACTTAGGTGCAAGAGGGTTTTTTATATGGCAGTTGGCTAGTGATTAATTTTTCAGGGTAAGATATGATGGTAGTAGGAAAGTGAGGGTTGCAGGTGTTTATTGATCGAGCGCGGATCTATGTTAAAGCCGGAGACGGCGGCGATGGAATGGTAGCATTTCGCAGAGAAAAGTATGTCCCGGCCGGAGGACCGGCCGGAGGAGATGGCGGCAGGGGCGGCAGTGTGATCATAGCGGCTGACCCCAACCTCAACACGCTGATTGATTTTCGCTACAAAAAGCATTACAAAGCCCCCAATGGCGAGCACGGCAAAAGTAAGAACCAGTACGGCAGAGATGGAGAGGATCTCGTTATCAATGTACCTCTCGGTACAGTAATCTATCATGGAGAAACGAATGAACTGATTGCCGATCTCACCCATCCGGGGCAAAAAGTGATAGTGGCAGAAGGTGGGCGGGGCGGCAGAGGAAATACTCATTTTACTACACCTACCCGGCAGGCTCCCGGATTTGCGGAGAGGGGTGAGAAGCGACCCGGATTTTGGATAGATTTAGAGTTGAAATTAATAGCTGACGCGGCTTTAGTTGGATACCCAAATGCGGGCAAGTCAACCCTGATCTCTGTAGTATCTGCGGCTAAACCGAAAATCGCTGACTACCCCTTTACAACTCTGGTGCCTAATTTGGGAGTTGTATCGATTGCAGAGGGCGAGTCATTCGTAGTTGCTGACATACCCGGACTAATTGAAGGCGCGCATCAGGGCGTGGGTTTAGGTACTGATTTTTTGCGGCATATTGAGCGGACTCGGGTTATTATTCATGTTATTGATACAGCGGGAATTGAAGGACGGGATCCTGTCGAAGATTATTATAGAATCAATGAGGAGTTGGCTCTGTATAACCCAAGGTTGGCGTCCCTGCCTCAGCTGGTCGCGGCAAATAAAATGGATCTGCCCGGTGCAGAAGAAAATTTAGAAAGGCTGCGCGGAGTAGTTGAGCAGGATAATCGTCCTGTGTTTCCAATTTCAGCTGCTACAGGAGAGGGAACAGCTGAGCTGATGGCTGAAACAGGCAAGCTGATTCGCGCTTTAAGGCAGCAGGAGCCGCGGGAAGAAGCGGTGGAAGATATAGTGATTTACCGTCCTAAAACTGAACCTCGCGGCAGGGTGGAGGACTTTACGATTCGCCGCGAAAACGAGGATTATGTGGTTGAAGGAGCCGGACTCAGGCGGCTGCTGGAACGCTTGGATCTGGATAATGAAGAAACACTTGAGTATCTGCAGCGGCTCTTTGACAAAATTGGCTTGTACCAGAAACTTCGGGAAATGGGTATTGCCGATGGAGCTACTGTGAGAGTAGAAGAGATGGAGTTTCAATATCAGGAGTAGGTGGTGGGAAGGTGTTAACTAGCAAAGAACGGGCGCGGCTGCGCGCTCAGGCTAATGAGCTGGAGCCGATTTTCCAAATCGGAAAAGGCGGCTTAACTGATGAGATTATCAATCAGCTTGATCAGGCGTTAACTGCTCGGGAGCTGATTAAGGTGAGAATATTAAAAAATTCGCTTGAGGACCCTCGGGAAGCTGCCGAGGCAATCAGCTCTGCAACTAACTCAGAAGTGGTGCAGGTGATCGGCAGGAATTTCGTTCTGTATCGAGAAAATGAAGACAGTAATGAATGATGAAAGGTGGTTCTTATGGCCGAAGTTTTTAAAGATGTTTCAAAAATAAAATATGAAGGGCCAGATTCGAATAATCCCCTTGCGTTTAAGCACTATAACCCTGCTGAAATAATCGGTGACAAAACGATGGAAGACCATCTGCGCTTTTCTGTCGCTTATTGGCATACTTTCACAGCCAAAGGTGTAGATCCATTTGGCGCAGCAACCATGATTCGCCCTTGGGATCAAGCCGGTGATCCTCTTACCCGGGCAAAAGAGCAGATGATTGCAGCGTTTGAGTTTATGAGCAAATTGGGAGTACCGTACTTCTGCTTCCACGATCGGGACATTGCACCGGAAGGATCTTCACTGCGTGAGTCCAATAAATATCTTGATGAGATCGTTGATCTAGCCAAGCAGCTGATGAATGAAACAGGAATCAAGCTGTTATGGGGTACAGCTAACTTATTCGGACATCCCCGCTATGTGCATGGAGCAGCCACTTCCTGCAACGCGGATGTATTTGCCTACGCCGCAGCTCAAGTTAAGAAAGCTTTAGAAGTTACCAAAGAGCTGGGCGGCGAGAACTATGTGTTTTGGGGCGGGCGGGAAGGCTATGAAACACTGCTCAACACTAACATGAAGCTGGAACTGGATAACTTGGCCCGTTTCTTACATATGGCGGTGGACTATGCTGAGGAGATTGGCTTCACCGGTCAGTTCTTAATTGAACCGAAACCAAAAGAGCCGACCAAGCATCAATATGACTTTGATGCTGCTTCTGTCCACGCATTCCTGCAGAAGTATGATTTGGACAAGCACTTTAAGCTTAATATTGAAGCTAACCACGCCACATTAGCTGGACATACATTCCAGCATGAGCTGCACTATGCCCGCATTAATGGTCTGCTCGGCAGTATCGATGCCAACCAGGGAGACATGCTGCTTGGTTGGGATACAGATCAGATGCCTACCGATCTGTACACTACTACACTGACTATGTATGAAGTGCTGAAGAATGGCGGATTGGCTCCCGGCGGCCTGAATTTTGATGCGAAAGTACGCAGAGGCTCCTTCGAACTCAATGACCTGTTCTACGGTCACATTGCTGGTATGGATGCATTTGCATATGGCTTGAAGGTAGCTTACAAACTGCTCCAGTCCGGAGAGCTGGAAAACTTTATCGAAGAGCGCTACTCCAGCTACAGCGCAGGCATTGGCAAGCAGATCGTTGACGGAAAAGCTGACTTCAAGACTCTGGAAGCCTATGCTCTGGATCTTCCTGAAGTTACCAACCGGTCCGGACGCCAAGAAGTGCTTGAAACCATTATCAACCGCTTTTTGATCCGCGGATAAACAACTAGAGTAAACAGGAAGTAGAAGAGTAATCTAGAATAAATAAAAAATGAGGTATCCGCACCCACCAAGCACAGTTTTGGTGGGTACGGATTATATAGAACGGAGTTAGGAATGAGCAAGCAAGTAAGACCTCTCAGAATTGCGATTATGGGCGGTACTTTTGATCCTGTTCACTACGGGCACTTAGTTACCGCTGAAGCTGTTCGTGGCGAATTTGCCATCGATCATGTTCTGTTTGTACCGTCGGGGGTTCCGCCCCATAAAGACCCGGGTCAAGTGAGTGATGCTGAGCATCGGTATTTGATGACAGTATTTGCAACTTTGACCAATCCATACTTTGAGGTTTCCCGAGTTGATATTGATCGCGAAGGTCAAACCTATACCATTGATACACTGCGTGCTCTGCGTCGGCTGTATGGTGATGAAACCGAGCTGTTTTTTATCACGGGTGCTGACGCAATAGCAGAGATTATGAGTTGGAAAGATGCTGAAGAACTGCTGAAATTGTCGGAGTTTGTGGCTGCTACCCGTCCTGGATATCAGTTTGAGCCGGAACTCGAGGAGTGGTTTGCCTCTCAGGGCAAGCGTCTGCATACTCTGCAGGTGCCGGCGATGGCAATCTCATCCACAGATATCCGCAAACGGGTGCGGTCCCGCAAATCTATTCGCTATCTGGTACCAGAAACTGTGGAGTACTATATTCATAAAAACCACTTATATCTGGACGCCCACAGTAAATCCGGCGGCTGCGAATAGCTGTAACAGCAGAGTTAGGCGAAATGTGCTAGTTGCTGCTGAGCTCTAAGTAGCGCTAGCTTTTTTTGTCGGAGGAGGGTTGAATCGGTGATTAATCCTGATGAATTAGCACAAAAACAGCAGGAAATAGCTGAACGACGAGCAGAGAAGCAGCGGCAGAAGCGCAGAAGAACGATCGCTGCGGTTTTCCTGTGCCTAATTGGAGCCGCGCTGTTGTTTGTTTCAGCGTATGTCAGCTATCAGCGAGGACTTGATCGGAGGCAGCTTCCTTTACAAAGTCCACAATCAACCGCGGTATCCCTGGAGCCCCAGGAATATCGGCGCACTCATATTTTATTTCTTGGGACTGATGATAAAAGAGACAGTGCCTCTAGAACTGATACGATTTTACTGATAGCAGCCGATCCCAATACCGGATATGCCGGGATTATTTCCATCCCAAGGGATACGCGGGTTTATATTCCAGAACGGGATCGCTGGGATCGGATCAATGCAGTTCATGCCTATGGTGGTCCGGAACTGACTGTGAAGACTGTGGAAGATTTTCTGGGAGTAGCTATTGATTACTATATTGAAACAGACTTCGCGGGGTTTAGCCGGATTGTTGATACCCTCGGAGGGGTTGAGATTGATGTGGAAACGGATATGTTTTATGTTGATACAGCCGGAGACCTTTATATTGACATCAAGGCCGGCAGGCAAGTTCTCGACGGAGAAACTGCCTTAGAATACGTCCGTTTCCGTGATCGGCTGGGTGATGTTGCGCTGGTGAATCCTCACTACGAGGTATATGATGGTCGAGTGGAGCGGCAGCGCAAGTTTATCATGGCAGTAATTGATGAAATTCTGCAGCCGAGTACTATACTCAAAATCCCTCGATTATTAGGACAGGTATGGGATGCGGTGGAAACAAATATGCCGTGGACTACAGCCCTGAAGTTTGCTTTGGCAGCTAACCGCTTTACAACCGATCGAATTGAAACAGCAATTTTGCCGGGCACATCGGATCAGCTCAATGGTGCATGGTATTGGCTTGCCGATGAGGAACGGATGACCCAGGTAGTGGATTGGATTGTTTATGGAAAGCCGATGCCCTTAACCGCAGAGGTTCTTAACGGCGCGGGAATCCAAGGTATTGCTGCAAGAGCTTCCGAATTTCTCCGGGAGCAGAAGCTGGCGGATGTGAAAAGTGTTGGCAATGCCGAACATTTTAATTATCCGGTTTCAGAGATTATTGTCAGCTCGCAGAAGGTTGCAGATCGCGCGGCCGAGCTTGCCGAGCTGATTCAAGCAGAAATAATGATTGATCCTTATCGAGAACAGCAGGTAGATATAACGATCATTATCGGGAAAAATTTTAATATCTAACGGGAGGCGATTCCTTGAGCAAATTGTCGGGAAAGGATATTGCAGTAGCAGCAGCTCGTGCAATGGATGATAAAAAAGCCGAAAATATTCAGATCTTAAAAATGAGCGGTGTGATGGTTGAAACAGACTATTTTGTAATCTGCAGTTGCACTTCGTTCCCGCAGATGCAGGCTGTCGCTCAATCGGTCCTTGATGAGATGGAAAAACTGAATGTTCCCCTCAAGCAGCAGGAAGGACGCAGTAATAACAACTGGATGCTATTGGATTATGGTGATATGGTAGTCCATATTTTCATGGAGGCTGAGCGGGAATACTATAATCTTGAAAAGCTCTGGGCTGATGCAGAAAGGATTCCATTTAGTGATCATGAATAATGCGGATTCGGCTTATACTCACTTAGCTCAGTACTATGACCGGCTCATGGATGTTGATTACGAGGAGTGGGCGGAGTATCTGCGGCAGATATGGGAAAAGTTGGGGTGCAAACCGAAACAGATCTTGGAACTAGCCTGCGGCACAGGTGGAGTAACTATACCTCTTGCCCAGATGGGCTATGAGATTACTGCAGTGGATATCTCCGCAGAAATGGTTGCAGCAGCGCGGGCTAAAGCTGAGAAACACAGCGCTGATATAAACTTTATTGTCAATTCCATGCATAATCTAGACCTGGGGCAGCAGTTTGACTTAACTATCTGCTGCTGTGATTCGGTGAACTATTTAACGACCGATGCTGAGCTGGATGGTTTTATCAAGCAGGCTTATGCCCATACTAAGCCGGGCGGACTGCTGCTGTTTGATTTGAATTCCGAGCTTAAGCTGCGAGAAATCTATGGCAACCAGTCTTACGCAGAGCTTGATGAGGACTTTGGTTTTTTCTGGGATAACTACTTCGACGAGCAGACCGAAATCTGCACCATGGATCTGACTTTTTTTATAAAAGTAAAAGATGGATTGTACCGCAGAGTAAGGGAAGTCCACCGCGAAAAATTATGGTATCCCCAAGTTATCTTTGAGCGACTGCAGAATCAAGGATGGGAAATTGTCGGTTATTTTCAGTTCTTGACTTTCGCAGAACCGGAGGGAGAAGCTGAGCGCTGGCAGTTTGCCGCAAGAAAGCCAATAAATTAATAGACACGACGCTAGGTTTAACCTAGCGTCTTTTTACGGGCAGACATCTTAAGAGCAGCACCCACAACCGCGTTTTCTCCGCCCACTCTGGGAAAAATACTGGGCAGCTTTAGCGGCGGAAGTGCCTATGGACAGCTGTTTGTTGATGGGGGATAAGACTTTTTGGGTGTAAGGCTGTGTTCCACTCATTTGGCGCTGCATTTGGGCTGCTGCCTGCTGCAGCCACCGCTTGTTGATCCGTTTATTAGACAATGAAATATCACCTCCGTGATACCTTTCTATACAATATGTATCATCGGATTGGGCGGTGAGGGTTATCAAAAAAAATAAGGGGGGCTGCGGATTATCCACAGCCCCTAAATATTACGGACGGAAGTTGTTGTTTAGAGCGTTAGCCTGATTAGCAAGAGCTTGTTCTGCTGAAGCAATCATTTTGCGGACCATATGTCCTCCGACCGCTCCGCATTCTCTTGATGAGATATTGCCCCAATAACCTGTTTTATACTCTGGGTTAATATTAAGTTCTTGAGCTACTTCGTATTTAAATTGATTTAAAGCATTGTAAGCTTGGGGTACGAGTTTTCGCTTTGATGAGCTGGATCCTTGTGCCATTTAAACACCTCTTTTAGTAATTGATGTATTGTTTGTGGTTATATATTGCCCGCAGATCGAGTTTTATATCAGTGATTGTATTGGAAAAACCGGAAAAAACTTGGAGATAATTAAATCAGCCGATTTTGATGCAGGAAAACAGTGGTTTCTATGGAAAGATATAACGAACGTTGTAAGTAATAGATTGTGAAAGCATTCTCTAGTACAAGTTCAAATAATATTTAATTAATGAAAGGATGAGCAGCTTGGTTAGGACCTTTCCTTTAGGCGGAGGCCATATTCCCCATCGCAAAAATGCGACTGAACATAAACCGATCATGACCCTGCCGGCTCCTAAACGAGTGGTAATTCCACTCAGCCAGCATATCGGAGCGCCGTGCAGACCAATCGTTCAGGTGGGAGATACTGTCAAGCTTGGCCAGAAAATTGGCGAAGCGGAGCAGTACATTTCTGCCCCGATTCATGCTAGTGTTTCCGGTAAAGTTGTTGAGATAGGCGAGATGGAGCTTTTTGACGGCTCTAAATCAAACTGTATTGTTATAGAAAACGATGGCCTCGATCAAACTGAACCTGAGTTGAAAAGAGACTACACCGGCCTGACTCCAAAGCAGTTGGTGGAGATTATCAGGGAAGCCGGAATTGTAGGTATGGGTGGAGCAGGATTCCCCACGCACGTCAAGGTTTCACCCCCGAAACCTATTGATACTGTTTTAATAAATGGAGCCGAATGCGAGCCGTATTTAACCTGTGATCACCGTTTGATGCTTGAGGAAGCAAAGAAACTGCTTGATGGCCTTAAGATCATGATGCAGGCTGTCGGCGCTGACCGGGGTATTATCGGAGTTGAGGTTAATAAAAAGGATGCTCTTAATCATCTCGAAAAGCTCTGTGCCGATCAACCGAATCTCAGTGTGGTGGGTCTGAAGGTGAAGTATCCGCAGGGCGCAGAGAAACAGTTAATTAAGGCCGCTCTTGGCAGAGAAGTGCCTTCAGGCTGTCTGCCGGCTGAGGTAGGCTGCATTGTAAGCAATGTGCACACAGTAATTGCTGTGGCAGAAGCAGTTATCTCCGGCATCAGTTCTTACCAGAGGGTGATTACTGTGGCTGGAGGAGCGATTTATGACCCCCGCAATTTGTTAGTGAGAATTGGCACACCGCTGCGGGAGGTCATTGAATTTTGTGGTGGCTTAGGTGTCGCAGAAGTTATTGTAGCTGGCGGACCTATGACCGGTAAACTTGTTAAGAGCTTAGATGGTCCGGTTGTGAAGAACTTGTCGGGTGTGCTCGCTCTAATTAAAGACGAAGTAGCGGAGGAGCTGAATCGTCCCTGCATCCGCTGTGCTCGCTGCGTTGATCACTGCCCGGCAGGTCTGCAGCCTAATTTCCTGGCGGAATGGAGCTGCAATGGCATGCTTGAACAAGCAGAAAAGAACCACATTATGGACTGTATCGAATGTGGACTTTGTTCATTTGTCTGCCCATCACAGCGGGGACTGTCCCGGTTTATTCAAGAAGGTAAAAAAGCAATTAGAACAAAAGTGTCAGCGGTGTAATGGAGGTGAGTCGCATGAACACGAATGGGCATTATTATGCGCCGGTGGTGCGCACCCAGGTTACTATTGAGAGAATTATGTTTGATGTTGCTGCGGCACTTATCCCCAGCTGGATTGCGGGAATTATATTTTTCGGTTTTCCGGCTCTATGGATAGTCCTATTGAGTACTGCCGCCGCAGTGCTTACAGAAGCGCTGATTATGCGCTATCCGTTAAATCTCGGCGGGATTATTGCTGATGGAAGTGCATTGGTAACTGGAATGCTGGTTGGATTAATTCTGCCGCCTACTGTTCCCTGGTGGATTCCTATTGTTGGTTCTATATTTGCAATTACTATCGGTAAACTTGTTTTTGGCGGCTTGGGCAGCAATATCTTTAACCCAGCCTTGGTAGGGCGGGCAGTTCTGCTGCTGGCTTTTACAGCTCCAATGGTCAAGTTTGTCAGTCCATTTGATGCTGTCACAGAGGCGACACCTCTGCTGACAATGCGCGCTTTTGATTGGAAGTTGATTTGGGGTAATGTGAGCGGCAGTATCGGTGAAACTTCGGCGATCGCAATTCTGATCGGGGCAGCTTATCTGCTTTATCGCAGGCATATTGACTGGCGGATCCCGGTTGGGTACGCAGCAACAGCGTTTGCCGCAGCCTGGCTGTTGGGACTTGATCCGTGGTTTGCTGTTACCGCAGGTGGGCTGCTGTTTGCTGCGGTTTTTATGGCCACTGATATGGTTACGTCACCGGTAAACCCGATGGGACGTCTTCTGTTTGGATGCGGATGCGGCTTCTTGACTATCTTTTTGCGGGAGTTTACTTCGTTTCCAGAAGGCGTGACATTTGCAGTTTTAACAATGAACGCTGTTGTTCCCCTGTTGGATAAACTGACAGTACCTGTTATCTTTGGTGCTAGTAAAACCAGGGACCAGCGGTTCCGCACAACTGTATCCGCAGCAGTTATTATCTGCTTGGCATGGGGTGCGCTGGTGCTTATTGACCGGATTGCTCCAGAAAGAGTTCCTGTAACGGCTGAAGGTGTTTATCTGCCTCTTGAGGAAACACTGGGCACAGCTGAATATCAAACAGCTTTAATTAATGATAAAGTCTATTACTTTACAGGCAGTGAAGATGAGCCTGAAAAAGTGGCTTTAGTTGGCGCAGAGCAGGGATATCATGGACCGATTTACTTTTATTTAGTTATCGACGGCAGTGGCGAGATTGAGTATCTTCAAATCCTCAGCCACAGTGATGATCCAGGTCTCGGCACTTTGATAACTCGTTCAGCATTCTTAGATCAGTTTATTGGTCAGAATTCTGATCAGCTGACTTTAGGTGTGGACATTCAGGGTGTGACAGGGGCAACAATCTCTTCCCGCGCTGTGGTTAGAGGTGTGAGCGCTGAATTAAAGCGGTTTAGAGATAATTTCTATGGTCCTGAAGCTGCTGAAGACGCTGCATACTTAGATGGTGTTTATCTAGCTGAGGGCAGTGGCTTCGGCGGTCCGCTCCAAGTTGAGGTTGAGATAACCGATGGCAAGATTGCTGATGTTGCAATTTTGGAGCATAAAGAAACACCAGGTATATCGGACGAGGCACTTAAGTTAGTTCCCCTGCGGATTGTTGAGGCCAACAGTCCGGATGTGGAAGCAGTGACTGGTGCTACCGTTTCTTCAGAAGCGGTTATGGCTGCAGTAAAACAGGCTTTAGCACAGGCTGAGGTGAGCAGTGATTCGCTAGACGAACCTGCTGACGAACTTGCAGGCGGTGTACCTGACGGAGTTTACCGTGGTTCAGGTGCGGGCTTTAATGGTGAAATTTTAGTAGATGTGACTGTAAGCGGCGGCAAAGTTACCGCAATCGATGTAGTAGAGCATTCGGATACTGGCTTCATTGCTGAGCCAACCTTTGCAGAGCTGATTCCTCAGATTGTTGAGAGTCAGAGCATGGTAGATGTAAAATCCGGAGCAACCTTTACCAGTAAAGGTCTTTTGGAAGCGGTGTCAGCAGCTTTAAGCGGCGGTGAAGCAGAAGCCGCTGGAGAACCGCTGGCTGTAAACGTGCCGGATGGAGTTTACCGTGGTTCAGGTGAGGGCTTTAATGGTGAGATTTTAGTAGATGTGACTGTAAGCGGCGGCAAAGTTACCGCAATCGATGTAGTAGAGCATTCGGATACCGGTTTCATTGCTGAGCCAACCTTTGCAGAGTTGATTCCTCAGATTGTTGAGAGTCAGAGCTTGGTAGATATAAAA